>Ga0210383_10000084_pt1 | contig 102940 bp, 77 predicted proteins | sample IncBWC14OmetaG_FD_160072 | JGI IMG/M metagenome (GOLD analysis project Ga0210383, IMG submission 160072) | Forest soil microbial communities from Barre Woods Harvard Forest LTER site, Petersham, Massachusetts, United States - Inc-BW-C-14-O ...
CGTTTCGATCGGGCTGTTCTTCGCCATCTCCGGGGCAAACAAATTGTTTGTCGCCGGCGGCACGAAACCTGTTTACGACACGCTCGTTAAGGCCAAAGTCCCGTTTCCCCGCCAGACGGCTTATTTCGTGGCGGGTGTCGAGTTCGTTTGCGGATCCCTGGTGACCGTCGGGTTTCTTTCGAGCCCGGCCTGCATGGCATTGATGATCGATATGATTGTCGCCACGCTGACCAGCGCGCTTTCCACCTTGCCTAAAGGACTTTCGCCTCTTAGCTGGCTCGACGATTTGCTCTATTTTCCGGAAGTCTTGTACGTGCTCTTCTTTTTCTGGCTGATCTGCTCTGGCCCGGGAAAATTCAGCGTCGATTACTGGCTCGCCGGCAAGTTACTCTGATTGATCGACGAAGCAAATCGATGCCGGTCTCTTGGATGTTGACTACGCATCAGATGGTCGTGCCAGACTGGAGTCTGTCATACCTGCATGACTGGTCTGATCGGCGGATCAGTTATTTATAGCCCTGAACCGCTGGAGAGGCCCGCTCCTGGGAACGTGCTCATATGCTGCTTCCAGCCAAATTCGGGTGTCACGCTAGATCTTTGAGGGAAAAGGAAGGAGTCCAATCATGCGTTCTGATATTGTGCCCGGAGGCATTTTCCCCGACTACGAACTGCCCGATCACACGGGCACGCTGCGCAAGCTCAGCGAGCTACAGGGCGACGATCCGCTAATCCTCACCCTTGCACGTGGCCACTACTGCCCAAAGGAGCACCAGCAGCATCTGGAGCTGGCCACGTTCTACCCCAAGATTGCGGTGGCGTACACGCAGATCGCCACGATCGCCACTGACGATCACCATACTCTTCAGGAATTCCGCGCGTCCGTCGGCGCCCAGTGGCCCTTTCTCTCCGACCCTGAGCGAAAGGTTCAGAAAGACCTCGACATTCAGGAGTACACAGACCCCGACAACAACCCGATGATTCCGCACACGTTCGTGCTCAAGCCGGGCCTCGTGATTTACAGCATCTATAACGGTTACTGGTTCTGGGGCCGTCCATCAGTCATCGATCTTTGGCACGATCTGCGCGCTGCCACGAGCGAAATCCGCCCGGACTGGGATCTGAGCGCGCCTGGACTCCGCGAGGCGTGGAATGCGGGTGACTTCTCGCGTTTCCACGGCTGGAACAAGCAGGCCAATGTTCAAGATGCCTCGATTGCACGCAAGAAATAGCACAACCCCAAGTTCGATCTACTGCGGTATCGAACAGCTCGGTAGGCAATTCATGGAGAGACGCCAGAGACGCGTCTCGCCGAGGACGGCAAGTATGCGACCGCAGCGCGAGTGAGGACTCGGTTTACCTTCCCCTGGTCAAGGCAGTAGAACCTTCGACGACCACCGGCGTAGCATAAGAAGCGGGATTCCTGAGTTCCGCTCGAACGCTGAGAGCGGCGAGTTGAACGACGACGGCGGAGAGAAATGAAGCCTACTGCTTCCCCAAGTCTGTGGCGACCGCTTCAGGTAACGATTTTTCGCAATCTGCTCATCGCGGACGTCATTTCAGACGCCGGCGCTTTCATGCAGAACGTCGGCGCTGCATGGTTAATGGTCTCACTTGGCGCCGGGCCGATTTATGTTGCGCTGACGCAGACCGCCGCTTCCTTGCCATATTTTCTGCTGGCCCTTCCCGCAGGCTCCGCGGGCGATATCTTCGACCGGCGCAAGCTGATTCTTTTCACCGAGTCGTGGATGATGGGCGTCGCTTTGATTCTAGCGATCTTGACCATCGCAGGATTGATGTCGCCATGGATACTCTTGGTGCTCACATTCGCGCTCTCGGCGGGAGATGCGTTCGAAACACCGGCATGGCGTGCAATCCTCCCTGAATTGGTTCCCAAGGAAGACCTAGCAGCAGCTTCTGCGCTCAACGGGATTGAATTCAACCTCGCCCGAGCGGTTGGGCCGGCGCTCGCCGGCGCGATCATATCCGTTGCTGGTGTCGCCACAGCCTTCGTCGCGAATTTCGTATCGTTCTTCGGCGTCATTCTTGTAATTGCCAGGTGGAAAAGGCCTGTCCGCAGGAGGAGCGCGCCGCTGGAATCCTTTTCGGGAGCTACCATCGCGGCAATTCGATACGTCCGGCACTCTCCGGCAATCCTGACGGTATTGCTCAGAACTGGCGTAGTCATGTTCTTCTCCAGCGCACTCTTCGCGTTGCTGCCCTCGCTTTCTCGGAGCGTGAATCAGAGTGCAACCGGCTATGGACTTTTGCTTGGCTGCTTTGGCGGTGGCGCGATCATCGGTGCTTTGGTCATGCAGTTGGCACGTGACAGGTGGGCGATTGAAACTATAGTGTCGACGGGCGTCGTGAGCTTGGGGTTAGTGATTTTGGCGATGGGTTGGTTGCACAGATTGAGCGCGCTGGCTGCAGTTCTGTTGGTCGGCGGTGCGGCATGGGTCATTTTCATTTCTCTCATCAATGCTCTGGTCCAGAACCTGGCGCCTGATTGGGTAAGAGCACGAGTCCTCGCCATCTTCATTTTGGTGTATCAGGGGAGTTATGCGCTCGGGACCGCGGTCTGGGTGCCGTCGCGCAACGATCAGGCGTTGGAACCGCGCTTGTCTATGCTGGAATTGGAACAATCGCCACGGCAGCAATTGCCCTTCTCGTGCAACTTCCCGATTCGACCGCGGATCTGAGTCCATGGAACCACTGGCGCATGCCTGTCGTCATCGGGGAAGTTGGGGCTGACGTTGAGAAGGGAACAGTACTCGTTACTGTCGAATACGCCGTCATTCCAAAACGGACAGCAGAATTTATGGATGCAATGCATGAATACGACCGGATACGGCGTCGCGACGGCGCGTATCGGTGGGCAATCTTCCGCGATACGGAAGTCGCGAATCGTTATCTTGAGACATTCTTGGTGAACTCTTGGGCAGAGCACCTGCGTCAGCATGAGAGGCAAACCCAGGCCGACCGTGAGTTGGATGGGCGATTATACAGCTATCTCTCTGGAGAACCGGTGGTACGTCACTTGATCGATGCCGACGCAACAGAAACGTGATCAAACAAAACCCGCCTCAGCCAGGTTTGACGCGAAATATATCGCGCGTTTTTGTCTGGGGAACGAACGGGGAACAGTTATTTGCAAACATGGTCATTTCGCCCCTAATAGGGGCTTCTCATCCCAAACTCCCCCATAACTTACGTGTCATCGGCAGCCGTCGCGGAAGGCCGAGCCGAGCTTCGCCAGTGATAGAAGAAGGGGATGCCGGCGAGGATCACCAGAAGGCCGAGTGTGGAGCGCACGGGGCGGATCATCCAGAGGTTTGCAGTTAGAGCGATGGCGACGAGGAGAAAAATGAGTGGAGTGAGCGGGTAGCCCCAGGCGCGGAAGGGGCGGGAAAGTCGAGGTTCGAGTTTACGCAGGCGGAGCAGGGCAATCGCTGTTAGGGCAAAGAAAATCCAGACGGCGAAGACGAACAGGGAATAAAGCTCTTCGTACGTGCCGCTGAGCGCGAGCAGCGCGGCGATGGAGCCGAGGAAAACCAGCGAGCCGCTGGGCGTGCGAAACTTTGGGTGAAGGCGCGCGACGAAAGGGAAGAAGACGCCGTCGCGAGCCATGGCGTAGGGAATGCGCGCGCCGGTGAGGATGACGACGTGAAGCGCGCCGAGCGCGGAGATAGCCATCGCGATCGTCAGCCAAGCTGCGCCGCGAGAGCCGGCAAATGTTTGTACAACATCCGATGCGACGTGCTGCGAGTGAGCGATGGCTGCGAATGGCAGGATGCGGAAATAAACAATATTCGCCAGTAGGTATAGCCCGCCAACAGTGAGCAATCCCAAAATAATCGCTCGAGGAATATTCTTTTCTGGATGTTGAATTTCTTCGCCGAGGTCGCCGAGGTCGTTGAAACCATTATAGGCCCACATCGCGGGAACCAGAGCGGTGAGCACGGCACCGACGGTTCCCCAACTGAGCAGGCTCCAGCCATGCAGGGTTGAAGCGGCAGGTATGCCAGCAGAAGTGGCCGCGATTGCGTGCGGTTTTCCGAAGAGAACCCCAGCGACGACAATCACCAGAATTGCGCCGATTTTTAGCGACGTCAGCAGCACCTGAATACTGCCGCCAAAGCGCACGCTCAGATAATTGATGGCGGTGACTGCGATGACCACCAGAGCCGCGAGCGGCTGAGCCACGGTGAAAGTAAAATCGTATCTCCCTATATGGCTTGTGAACAGTGGAGTGGTCACCACTGGAGAAATGAATCCGAGGAAGCGCAGGAATCCAGCGGCTAGTGTTGCCATGCCGACCGGCCGTTCGAGAAAGGAACTCATCCAGCCGAAAAGAAATCCCCAGAGCGGGCCGAGGCCGCGGTTGAGATAAACGTAAGGACCGCCAGCTTTGGGGAACGCGGCGCCTAGCTCGGCGTAACAGAAGGCGCCGAAGAGTACGATTAGGCCGCCGATCAGCCAGGCGGCGAAGACCAAGGCGGCCGAGCCGACGGCGCGGGACATGTCGCTGGTGACGAGAAAAATGCCTGTGCCGATGGTGTCGCCAATGACGATGGCGACTGCAGACCAGAGACCGAGGCCACGGATTAAATCGGAGTGCGGCGGGCGCGCGGCTGAGACAGGACCGTTGGTAGGCATGCAAGTTGGGAGAGCCTACTATCGGACGTGGAGGTGGTCAACTTCAACGGGTTCGCGCTGCGACGTTCTTGCTGTGTGTTTTTTCTCGATTGGGCATGCGAAACACGAAAAACGAAAACGCGAAATTGGAGATGTGAAATGCGGGTCTCTCCTTTTGTGTAATTTCCCGCAAAGAGCCGATCTAAAGGCCGGCCACTACAACGGTCGAGGGGGACGCGCTATCATCTTGGGATTATGAGCCTGCAGAAAACGATGATTGGCGAGTTCGCTTGGGATGACGCGTATAGAGTGCCGGAGTTCGACGACGTGATGACACCGGCGCTTGTCCTGTATCCGGAGTTTATCGCCTCCAATATTGAGCGGACGGTGACGCTGTTGAACGGCGACGCGAGTCGCTGGCGCGTGCACATCAAGACGGCGAAACTTGGGTACACGCTGCGGATGATGGTCGAGCGCGGCGTGCACCATTTTAAGTGTGCGACGACACTGGAGCTTTTGGTGGCGTGCGAATGCGGCGCGGCGGATGTGCTGGTGGCGTACCCGGTAATAGGTGCAAATGCGCGGCGCGTGCGGGAGATCGCGGAGCGGTTTCCGCACGTGCGCATATCCGTGCTGGCCGAAAGTCGGGAACAGTTGCAGCAATGGCGCGGCAGCCGGTTGGGAGTTTTTGTCGACATCAATCCCGGCATGAACCGCACGGGCATCGACGAAGGGCACGGAGCCGAAGTTTTCGACCTAGTGCGGGCCGTTGGTGCGAGCGGCCTAGAATTTCGCGGCCTTCACTATTACGATGGGCAGCATCGGGATCCCGATGAACGGAAACGCACGGAGGCGGCGCACCATGGTTACGAGCGCCTGATGGAAATCGTCGGAGAGGTTGAACGCATCGGTATTCGCGTGCCGGAAGTGATTACGGCGGGAACGCCGACGCTGCCGAGTTCACTTTCGTTTGCGGGCTTTCGCAATGCGGGTTTCGTTCACCGGGTGTCGCCGGGAACGGTCATCTATTGCGATGCTTCGAGCATGGCGCAGCTTTCGGCGGAGTACGGCTACCGACCCGCGGTGCTGGTGTTGACCCGCGTTGTGAGTCATCCGCGCGTCGGGATTGTTACGTGCGACGCCGGACACAAGGCTGTGTCGGCGGACTCCGGCGTGCCGACCTGTGTTGTGGCGGGGCACCCCGAGCTAACGCCGCTTACGCCGAGCGAAGAGCATCTGCCGCTGCAAGTCCGGGACGGAGCTGCGAGCCCCGCCCTCGGCGAAGCGCTCTACCTTTTGCCTCGGCACGTTTGCACCACGGTCAACAACTTCAACGACGCATTGCTCGTGCGGAGGGGTGGGATCGTCGCCGTGGAAAACGTGACGGCTAGAGGGCGCGAGATGCCGCTGCGTGCTGGGCTTGTCACTGGCAGGCACGAAGCTGGAGATGGTTCTGGTCGGTATTGAGTTAAGCCACGACGATCATAGGGCGGCTTTGCCTTTGAATACCATATCCTTTAGGCTGAATTTTGCTTCGATGACTGTCTCCTGTATTTCAAAACGAAACATCAGCTCTTTATCTCCGGGCTGAACTGTCCCTTGGCGCGGAAAATAGAAGCGGATGATGCTGTCGTTAGCCTCGACGAAGGAGACATCCATGGCTGGAACACTGTTCTTTCCGTTGCGAAGCAGCACAGCGGAGTCTTGAATCATCTGCTTCATCGAGCTCGACGGATTGATTTCTCGCAGCAAGGGATGGCCAATGACCGAAACAATGATGGCGTCCTGTAGTTTGGCGCTAGCCGTTTCAGTGATGGCGAGACTTGCCTTTGCTTCGCGGATGGGTTCCGCTGACTCCCACAAAACAATGACAGTCCCCTCTGGCAGCCCCGCGCTTTTGACGGCTGAGATGCTTTGCCAGGCGGCTTTGCATTCTTCCGAGGTTGGCGAAGGCACCGACATAGAACCAACACCCCACCCGGCACATGGCATTGGCTGGTAGTTACCCTCGGCCCGCTTAGCGAGTTGCTCGCTGTTAGGAGGTACAACTCCATGTCCAGGTCCGCCAGGCCCTAAACCCCCAGGCTGTGATCCGGGATTTTCCATAGGCGGAAGAGGCGTCTGCGTCTTAATCGCTGAACGGAGTTTCGTGCGTTTTGCCCATGCTGAGTCGGCGAGCAGCTTTCGAGCCTGCGATTCCGTGAAGGCTGGGGATGCGCCTTGTCCTTGTGGCGCGGCGGTCGAATCACGCGAGCAGGTTGTGCTGACCAGCAGAGCGAACATTCCAAACAAGACGACCGAGCGAGACATCGGACCCCCCTACTGCGATTTTCGACTATTGTAGGGCTGACTTCAGGTTTTTGGTCATTTGCTGGTAGATGGGCACAGACCAGTTCTGCTTGACCGAACGACCGTAATAGCCCTTGCCGGTGGAGATGCCGACGTGGGTTTGATCTCCCTTTGCTTCGAGAAGGGCGGTGACGCTCTCCCCACCGGAGCCTGATTGTTTGAACGAGGCAGAGACACGAGGGCGCTTACAGACGATGCGAGTGTCCGTAGCCTCCTTGACATTACAATTCTGCCCCTCCATGGCGGGCTTCAGGGCGGCCACAACTTTGGTGATCTGGAGGGGAATTACCTCGTCGACGGTTTCGGCAGCAAAGTCGAGAGGAGTGGGGACGTATTTTTCTTCCGGTTTGGTGTTGTCAAAGCTATCTTCATCCTCCCATTGCCAGAAGGGCCAAGCGCCGCGTCCGGCGAACCGGAAGGCCCCATCTTGATATATATAGGCGTCCATCCAACTCACGGATTTGTACTCTCCGGCGAAAACGGAGTGCGCGGTGGAGGTCAGCTTGACGGAGAAAAACGCATTGAAGCAAAGGGGCTGCTTGACGGTGACGATGCCGCTGGGCTTCATAATGCCGTGCACAGAGGTTTTGTCGGCGCTGGGAGGGTCTGACGGGCCGGGTTTCAGGTCGATGATTAGCTTGCGGCCTTTCACCTGGGCGAGTTCCTGGAGGCGATTATCGGTTTGGTTCACAAATTTGTCGAAGAGGCGAGCGCAGCGTTTGGCCATGATTTCGTTAAGCTCGGGACGGACCTGGTCGGCAAACCAGTCGACGGAGTTGGGGATACGGAATTGCTCGAGAAGGCGGCGCCCCTCGGCGGCGTCACCTTTTTGATAGGCCTGAACAACGGGAGAAAACTGCGCGCTAAACCCATCGGCGGTTTGCGGATAGGCGGGCGTTGTTTGTGTTGACGGCGCCTGAGCTAGAGCGCGGCTGGGACCAGCAGAAAAGTAGGCGGCTAGGAGCCCGCAGAGGATCGCTGCTAAATTGCCTTTTCGTCGCATACGCCCTCCTTGCTATGAGTAACAAAGCCGCAGCCAGAACCTGTCGAAGCCTTTCGGAGTGAGGGCGTGTTGCAATGTACGAAACCTCGCCCAGGTCGACGGGCCGGTGTGGCAAATTCAGGATCAGATCGAGCCGCCGACACGATAAATGATTTCGCTAGTCGGCCATAGGGCGCCGACGGCTGCGCCACCCACAAGGCCGATCGCCGCGCCAAACGCGGTATCGAGTCCCTTGGAAAAAAAAGGTTGCCCACAAATGATGCCGGTGCCGCCTGTGGGTGTGTTTCCCGATCCGCATGTCTGGCGGTAGGACGCTGCGCCGATGCCTGCGCCTACGCCGGCACCGATTCCAGCGCCAAGGAGGGTGTTACGCAGACGATGCTTGTTTTTCATCAGGCGGACGCTGCGGACGTCTGGCCGCTCGATGGTCTTCTCGCCAGTCTTTTCCTGGAGGGTGATACCAGACTCGGAGACATTCAGGAACGTTCCGGAGATTTTTTTCGAATTGATCTGAACGACCTGGATCTTCTGGCCCGAGCGGAGGGTGCTCACGTTTGCCCACGATGAGGCGGCTGCCTGCGCAGAGGACAAGCAAGGCAATCCCAGAACCCACAACGCAATCACAATTGAACGCATGAAGCTTTTCTCCAGTTGGCCTCGCGACCGGGCTAAATGGCGCGGGCCCGCTCTCGATCGAGAAGGGGAACCGCTTAAGATGTCGGCGCCCCTTTTCCCCATCAAACGATTTTGAAGGATTAATGCTTAACGGCGGCTTTCGCATACTTATCGAAGAGAGCTTTAAACGCGCTCCAGTCCGGCGTTGTCGGCACAGCTTTGAATAAAACGCGATTGCCGAGGGCATCAGGCGTTCTGCAGGTCACTCCTGCCGGGAGAAACGAACTGGTCGGGTTCGTCGTAAGGTCACTAACCAACCAGGAACTGGAATCGCAGGTGATGATTTCTCCTTTCAGATTCCCGGCAAAGGTAACGCCCGTAAAATCCACACTGGAGTTGACTAGCGCCAGTATTCCCGGTCCGTTGTTCTGTGTCACCAGGCCGCCACGAAGTAGAACCTCCGAGTTTCCATCCACACGAATGCCAGCGCTGCGCGGGTCCGAAACCGCCCCGTTTTGCAGGACCTGGTTTGCGCCGTTGAAGTACGCTTGGCTATTCGAGTAGATATCCACGCCGGCGCTAGTATGGCCCGAAATTTGAGCGTTAACCGTGCCGCTGATGTCGTAGAAGGTGACTTGGCTGCCCAGACCCACCGAAACCCCTACGGGCCCGTTACCCTGAATCACATTTGGCTGCCCGAGGCTGAAGAAGGAAATCTCCGAGTTCTCTTGTAGAAAGGCTCCGCCTGCTTGGTTGCCGGTGATTGTATTCGGGCCATACAAGCTGCCAATTTGCGCCCGCGCACCGCCAAGGATCTCGATTCCGTATCCAGGATTCGTCCCCACTCCGGAAACATTGTTCGTTATGGTCGTTGGGCCAAGGGTCGAAAACAGGCTACCCGCGGACTCCCACACTCCGGGTCCACTATTGTTGCTGATGTCCACCGGTCCGGCCCAGGCAGCCAGAGCGACGAGCGAATTGCCGTTGATATTGATTCCGCCGTTGCCGTTATTGTCGAACGCTCCGCTGGCTCCCACGGTCACATCGGACATTCCCGCAACGCTCAAGCCCATTCCGGCATTCCCGCTGATGGTGCAAACGTTTATCGAGGTCCCTCTGCTGTTGGACACCGAAATACCGTTTCCTGCGGTGTTCGTCACGTTGAGCCCGTAGAGCATCACGTTTTGTGAATTACTTATGGTTATCCCTCCGTTGAGGATAGCAGTCTGTCCGTAATAGGCGCCCAGGCTCAACGCGTTTACGCCAGCAAGGGAGACATTCTCCGTGCAGGGCCCCGTCACCAGGATGATGCTGCCCGGAGTTGCGTTCGGCAGCGCCGCGTTGATGGTCGGGTAGGCATACGGAGTTGCACCTGTACAGTCAACGATCAGGTACTGCGCACGAGCTCCTCCTGGACAGAACAAGAACAGTAAGAGCAAGGGGAGGATTGAATAAAAACTCTTGGACATTGGCCGCTTGGATGGGTTCATGGTCACTCCTTTTAAAGTAGATCACTCGGCAATGGAAGAAACAGAAGATGGGATAGAACTCGCTCTTGGCTGACAGACGCCGAAATCCTTGCTTACTTTTTTGGTTTCCCAAGTAAGAGTGTTGCTGCCCTTGGTTTTGATTTTTTTGAGGTGCAGCGTCATGCGATCACCCAACTTGACGCCGGTCATGTCACCAGTGAGTGCGTAGACCTTTTTGTCTTTTTCGCTGGTCACCAGCATCCCGTTCGGGGCCGAACTGATACATCCCGTAACCGTGCGATTGGAAGAGGCCTGGTTGATGAGGACAACGGTTACGACAACCACCACGGCAACCACTGCGATTGCGGCCGCCAGGAAGTGGTCCGCGTCGGATTGCAATTGATCCGCGTTGGCCGCCGTGGAGAGGGCCACGCAGAGAAGTCCGATCAGCGCTACGCGCCACACGTATCTTGAGGTCAAGTGGTCCCCCTAGATTGTCAGATTGGTTCGCCATCGCCGGCCTCTGTCGAGGCCGGCGATGGCGAACGCTTCGTGCCGTCGCATGGCAGGGTGTTCCCGGAAGAACAAAAAAACGCCCACGACATGATTGCTAGTCTCACTGGTGCGCCTGCGAGGTCAATGGAGGGAACCTGAAGAATGGCTGGTTTTTCATCTGAAGGCGCAAAGCATTGACAGCACAGATTTTGTATTGGACATGGAAGCCCGCAGGGATGAGAATGACGGCACAAATCTCAGGGACTTCCGTTGGAAAACCAGACCAAGGACTTCGTTTTCGGCCCCTTCGAACTGCACGCCAGGTCGCGGGAGCTCTACAAGCACGGCGTCAAACTCAAGCTGCGCCCCCAGCCGTCCCTCATCCTGATGGAACTGCTCGGCAGGCCGGGGGATTTGGTTACTCGCGAAGAACTTCGGCAGAAGCTGTGGTCCTCGGAGACCTTTGTCGACTTCGAACAGAGTCTGAATACTTCTATTAAAGAATTGCGCGCTGTACTGGGCGATTCGGCCACGGAACCGCGGTACGTGGAGACGATACCGAGGCTGGGATATCGGTTCATTGCCCAGGCACGGGTAATGGAAGCTCCTGCCGGCAACGGGAATCCTGCTCGCGGCAAAACAAATGGCGATGCGGTGCTGGCAAGAATACCTGCGCGAACGAATGGAGAGCGGCCAGGGCTGGGCGCCGATGGCGATTTGGAGTTGGTGGAACCGGCCACACAGTCTGAGGCTGGCGAGCCAGCGCGGCGCGCCAGGCCGCAGTGGCAACGGGGACGCATCGCGATGGTAATCGCGGGCGTTGGTGGAGTGTTACTAGCAAGTCTTGCCATTTTTCGATGGCTCGCCCCTTTGCCACCGCCGCGTGTTCTGCAGTTTACTCAGCTTAGCCATTTAGGCCATGTGGAACCATCGGGTGGGCTAACCACGGATGGTGCACGAATCTTTTTCCTGAGGAGGGATTCCGACCGATTCAGATTGATGCAGATGCCTGTTTCGGGCGGCGAATTGCAACCTTTTCCCTCACCTTTTGAAAGCGCCCAAATCGCAGACATTGCGCCGGACCGTTCTGAGTTTTTAGTAGTGCAAACAACTCCATCTAGTTCGTCAAGTGACCGCGAACTATGGTTATTGCCCTCCGTTGGCGGCTCACCCCGTCGTTTGAGCAATTTGTTTGGAAGGGATCCAACTTTTTCTCCCGATGGGCGGGAGATCGCGTACTGCAAAGAAGACGGAATTTACGTTTGCGAGAGAAATGGCAGCAACGCGCACAAGCTGGTAAGCCTGCCAAGCAATTCCTGGGGAGTGGCCTGGTCGCCGGACGGAAAAGTACTTCGGTTCACTTTAGCGGATGAGAAGAACTACGAATTTTCTCTCTGGGAAGTCTCGAGGGACGGTACTAATCTCCACCCGCTGTTTCCTGAGCGGCATGCACCGCAATTTGATTGCTGTGGGAAATGGTCTACGGACGGCCGCTATTATTTTTTTACCTCCAACAAGGGAGACCCGAATGTAGGCATCGGGAGCGTGTGGGCCCGGCGCGAGAAAGGAAAGCTCGCAGGCTGGTTCAAGCCAGGACCGCCAATGCGCTTGAGTGTCGCGCCAATAAGCCTCGGGACCTTGCGTCCGACCGCAGACCCACGAAGATTTTTTCTTCTCGGAATCGCAAACGAGCAAAACGAGTTGCTGCGCATTTCACCCGACAAACTCTCATTTTCTTCGGTCTTTGGCTCCACGGATGGCCGGGCCGCGAGCATTTCTCCCAAAGGGGACTGGCTGGCTGTGATTTTAGGCGACTGGACTTTATGGCGGAGCCGGCCCGACGGAACGGAACGCACGGAACTGGCGATGGACTTGATGGCTAACAAGGGTTACCCCAACTGGAGCCCCGATGGACACTGGATCGTATTCCAAGGAGCGAAGATTGGGCGTCCTTCCAATCTTTATAAGGTGAGCGTCGATGGGGGACCGTCAGAAGAATTGCTGCCGAATGACCGGCCTCATCGAACGCCGGATTGGTCGCCCGATGGAGAGTCCGTTGTGTATTCCGTGCCTAGGGAGAGCGAAGTCGATCCGAAGGAGGAGAGCGGCTTCTTCCTCCTAAATCTGAAGTCGCGCAAGACGGTCAGAATCCCTGTATCGGAAGGTATGACGGACCCGCAATTTTCGTCCGACGGGCGATATCTCGTGGGATTTATCGGAGGCGAAAAGTCCACCATGATGGTGTTCGACTTTCAAACGCGCCGCTGGAAAACCGTGGCCCACGGCAACAATTTCTATCACCTTCGAAAGGCGTCAGACGGAAAATATTTTTATTTTCAGGAGATTCCTTCGCCAGGAGAGCCGCTCTTTCGAATGCATGTTGGCGATTGGAAAGTGGAACGGGTTATGAGCTTCGAATCGATTCTGCAGGGCAACGTCGTGCGGTGCAGGTTTGCGGAGATGATGCCGGACGGATCACCAATGGTCATCGCCGTCCGAGGCGGGTATGAAATCTATTCCATCGACATAGATCTTCCCTAGGAGTCCCAGCCGGTGGGCAGCGCGAATCTTTTCTTGACTTTATGGGGAGTGCAGGACAGAATCTCGCCTCGGTCAGTACGTGGTTTGTCCCCCGCCGCGTCCCTCTGAATTCTGACCTGCTGAGTCTGTTTTTTGATTTCCCCGCAATGGTGCGCATTCACACTGGGCTGAAGCTGTGTTTAGAGATACTACCGCCTCTAGGAGTTTTACGATGAGATTGTCTGTTCGTGTCTTGAGTGCCGTTTTCGGGCTGGCTTGTCTTGTTGGGCTTGTTGCGGTGGATCCGGCGGCGGCGCAGGTGGCCGGGCAAAACGTCAACATGGTGTCGGGGACGAAATGGCCTAATGGCGATCCGTTCTTGCAGAGGCAGAACGAACCGTCGATGGCGGTATCAACGCGGAATCCGATGCACATTTTGGCTGGGGCGAACGACTATCGGTCGGTGGATTTGGAGCAGGTGCTGACCGGGGGAGCGGAAACGGGCGACGCGTGGCTGGGATTGTTCAAGTCGTTCGATGGCGGATTCACGTGGCAAAGCACGCTATTGCCGGGATGCCCGTACGCCGTGTCGCAATGCACGGACAGCGGAGCACTAAAAGGGACATTTCAGGCAGCGGCCGATCCGGTTGTACGCGCCGGCACGAACGGAATGTTTTTCTATGCGGGGCTGGCGTTTGACCGGGCCACAAGCACGGCTACGGCAAGTACGGTTAGCTCTATCTTCGTGGCGCGCTACAACGATTTAAACAACAACGAACAGATCGATCCCATCACCTACATTGATACGCATATTGTGGCGTCGGGGAACAGTTCGCAGTTTTTGGACAAGCCATCGATGGCGGTGGATATTCCGCGAGCGGGAGCGGCGACGTGTTCGTTCACGGCGAATGAGCCAGGTCTCGGCGCGAATGGCGGATCGTTGGCAGTGCATCAATCTTTCGCGGCAGGCAACATTTATCTGGCGTACACGGATTTTCTGGCGGCGACGAAAGCAAACAGCACGCCAACGCACTTGATGGTGACGCATTCGACGGATTGCGGCGTGACGTGGAGCACGCCGATACAAATCAACTCGGGAACCACAACGAGCCAGGGCAGCGCGATCGCAGTGAATCCGCTGACTGGAGCTGTTTACGTGGCGTGGCGGCAGTTTGCGTCGACGGGTTTTTCGGATGCAATCATGGTCGCGCAGTCGACGAATGCCGGGAAAAGTTTTAGCACGCCCGTACAGATTTCGAAATTTACGCCGTTTGATCAGGGAACGACCGGGACCTCATTTCGTACGAACGCCTATCCCGCGCTGACCTCGGACATGTTTGGGTTTGTGTATGTAGCGTTCTCGGCGCGCGGATTGAGCTCGAGCGGCGATGCGCGCGTTGTTGCGGCTGGCTCGATCGATGGCACGCACTGGACGCCGGCGATCATGGTGGACAATCCGTCGCAGAACGCGCAGACGAATCCCTCTGGGCGCGGGCATCAGATTATGCCGGCGATGACTTTTGCGAACGGAAGGCTCACGCTGCTTTATTACGACCTGCGGCTGGATCACTATGCCGATTTCTATTCACCAAACCCGGCGAGCCTTGGGAATTACACAGCGATGCTCGAGCCCCAAGGGGAACTAGCTCCGCCGAGCCCGCTGCCCAGCGAGGTGTTCACCACCTATATTGACGATGCGGGGCTGACGCTGCGCCGCCATACCTTAGATCTGCGCGTACTCGAACTCGGAATCTTTCCGACGATAACCTTGGGTCCATCGGTGCTTGTCTCTCAGTACGAGTTTGGATGTTGCGTGAACCCCGAAACGGAAGACATCGAACAGTTCAAGTTTAACGTGCCGAACCTGCCGCTTTTTGATTCGGGCCAAGAAGCTTTTCTTGGAGACTATATAGACATCGTGCCATCGCCGGCGTTTCTGCCAAGCGGGAGTTCGTGGGCGTACAACTTTATGCCCAGCGTGAATCCGCTTTTCCATGCGACCTGGACGGACAACCGAGACGTTGTGCCCCCTCCACCAGGTGGAAGCTGGGAAAATTACACGGCACCTGTTCCTGCGGGCGCAATCAGCGTGGAGACTGGCATGCCGTTTCCGACGGGTTGCGTACCCGGCGAGGAAGGCATGCGCAATCAGAATATTTATACGTCGCAGATTACCGGAGGACTCGTTGTAGGAGCGCCGGGGAACGCCAAGCCGCTTGGCACAACTACTTTCAACGGACAGACTGTACCGTTTCAGCGCGCGTTTCCGGTAGAAGCACAAAACTCGACGGCGGGGCCGCTCAATGTGCGGTTCACGATTGCGAGCCAGCCGACCGGCGGGATGGCGTCGTTTCTGCAGTTTTCAAAATTGACGACGCTGGACATCACCATTCCGCCGTACTCGTCGGTGTCACGAAGTGTGTTTGCGACCTCGACGAACGCGGAGGCCACCATAACCGTGAATGTGGCGCAGATTTCGGCCATTGGCGGGTCTGTGGTGGCCAATGGGCTAACGTCGACGGCTGTCCTCAATCCGGACATCACCAACCCAAACATCACGAACCCGAATATCACCAACCCGAACATTACGAACCCCAACATTACGAACTATGAAGTCACCAACCCGAATATCACGAACCCTAATATTACCAATCCCAATATAACGAATCCCAACATCACGAATCCCAACATTACGAACTCTTCGTACTTGAATCCGAACATCACAAATCCGAACATTACCAACCTGAATGTGGACAACGTCAGCGCGACGAACCCGAATATCACGAACCCTAACATTACCAATCCAAATATAACGAATCCTAATATTACAAATCCTAACATCACGAACCCGGACATTACGAATGGTTCGATTCAGGACGTGACGTATCCGATTACGAACAACGGGAATACCACGGCTTCGTACACGGTCAAGACTGCGACCAATGGCACGATCCCGAGCGGGATCGTATTGCAACTGCTGATTAATAAGTTGTATCAGACGCCGGTGGCGGTGAATTGCGTGCTTGGCGTGCAGACGCATTGGATTACGGTGGCCAACATCACGAATCCGATGCTGTTTACGGCGTCGAATCCGAACATTACGAATCCGGATATCACGAACTCGGCGCCGAATGAGGCGTCGGTTACCCTCGCGCCGGGCGAGACGGCGTACATCACATTTCGCGTGGTGAATCCCACGCCGACGGCCACGCCGTTTAATCCGTTGACGGCGATAATTCCAGTCACCGTGCCGCAGGCGGTCAACACAACGACCGTCCTCGCCAATCCCGGAAATCCGAACCTCACTGCGCCTCCGGTTTATTCGCCAGTTAGCATTGTTACGACTTCACTTCCAGCAACGGACCGCCTCGACCCAGGCTATTCGATTCAACTTCAGGCCATTGGTGGAAAGCCAGGAACATATACCTGGTCCACGGCTCCCACTGCGCTGCCCCCAGGGATTACTCTGAGTTCATCGGGACTGGTTTCTGGAACAGCGAGTACGCCGGGAAGTTACACGTTTGCAGTTCAAGTGGCAGACAGCGCCGCGCCGGCAAACACTGCGACGCAGAACTACACGTTGAACGTGAGCGTGACGCCGCTGACAGAACAGTTTGTGCTGACGCCGCCGGATGGGGTTGTGGGCCAGCCCTATACTTCAACGCCGTTGGCAGTGAACGGCGGAACGACGCCGTATGTTTGGACCGCTACGGGTCTCCCGGCCGGATTGGCCATCAATCCAACCAGTGGGACGATCAGCGGCACGCCAACGGTAGCCATCCCAAGCGGAACTACCGTAACGATCAAAGCGACGGACGCGGCCACGCCGGCGGAGTCTATACCCTACTCTCCGACCATTCGCATCGGCTCAGTGATTGCGGTTACGCCCCTGACGCTTCCGGCGGGCGCGATTGGGACGCCCTACTCGGTACAGCTGAATGCGAGTGGAGGAATCGGCGGTTTAGGATTTGGTCCGCCATCTCCTGCGCCGGGTGTGTTGCTTTCAAGCAACGGCTTGCTGACGATCGCGAATCCGCAAGCCTCCAACATAACGTTCACTGTTAGCGTCCACGATGGATCGCAGCCAGTCTTCCAGACTGTGAACGTGAACTACACGATCCTCTTCACAGGGACTGTTGGTGGCAACGTGACGTTTACGACGCAACCTGTAAATTCCGTGGGCGGACAAGTTATCAGCGGAAGCCCAATTGTGGTGCACGTTGCAGACAACACGGACGCGCCGATCGCTGGCGCGACCGTGAATCTGTCGTTCAACGGTACGCCGCCCTGCGCCTCAGCGACACTCGGCGGCACGCTCATCATGCAGACAGACGCCAATGGAAACGCTAACTTTACGAATCTCAGTGTGGACCACGGCCAGAACAGTTATGCGTTGTCGGCAAACGTCCAGGGGATAACCGCGATTTCCAATCCGTTCAATGTGAGCGGCTTCTGCGAAACCGGGAATATGATTACGGCTCGCCGCAATCACATGGTGATTGCGCTGCCTAATGGGAAGATACTTGTGACTGGTGGAGCAGCGAACGCGAATGGTACCGGCTCTTTGGCTAGTGCCGAGCTGTACGACCCGGTAGCGCACACGTTCAGCAGCACGGTCAACACCATGAGCACGTCACGCGTCGATCATACGGTGACGCTGCTGCTCAATGGAGAAGTGCTCGTGACGGGCGGTTATACAGACACGACACTCGCCCAGTCGAGCGCCGATCTATATTTCCAGGCGAACAATGTGTTTAACGCTGTGACGGCGCAGATGACGACGCCACGGGCGGAGCACACGGCTACGTTGCTACCGAACGGGAAAGTGCTGATTACCGGTGGAAACGACAACAGCGGCAATACGCTGGCGAGCGCTGAGATCTATGATCCCCTCGCGAACAGCTTTACGGCCACTAGCCATCCGATGAACAGCGTGCGCCAGGCTCATCACGCGGATCTGCTGCCCAACGGAAAAGTGTTGATCAGCGGTGGTCTCGACACTAACAACAATGCGCTCGCTTCGGCGGAAATTTACGATCCTGTGGCCGATACATTTACGCTGACCGGGCCCATGACTACGGCTCGAGGGAATCATTCTTCCGCGCTGTTGTATACCGGACAAGTTCTGGTTGCGGGAGGACTCACCGGACCTGGAACCGGTCTGGTGCTGACTCCAACGGCAGAGCTTTACAATCCTGCTACCGGGACATTTACTCCGACCGTGAACATGAGCATCGCTCGCGGACACTACGCGGGGATCGTGCTGGGTGACGGCACGGACTTCATCTCAGGTGGCGCGACGCTGCCTGCCGGGACAAACGCGGATATCTACAATCCTGCGACGCAGACGTTTAGCGTAAGCGGGAATTTCACAGCGGCGCAGGCAGGAATGCGCGAGGGAATAGCGCCGGATGGCACGGTGCTGCTTGCGAGCGGTGTCAACAATGCCGTTCCGGTTATTACGGTGCCCAATTCGGAGCTGTTTTATCCGGCGCCGTTGCCGGCGGGAATCGTGATGACGACTCCGACGACGTTGCCAACGGCCTTGCTGAACTCGCCATACACTCAGGTATTCCTCGAGCACGGAGGAATAGGCCAGGTCACATGGGTGGGAGATACGTTGCCCCCCGGTCTTAACTTGACCACCAACGGCATTTTGACGGGAACTCCAACACAAAGCGGATCGTTCAACCTCTTCATCACCGCGAACGACACCAGCGCCACTCCGCAGTCGACAACGGTACAGTTCACGCTGCAAGTGAATGGGCCGCTGGCGATTACCACAACCACGCTGCCGAACGCGCCTACCGACAGTGGGTCACCTGCTATTCCGTACTCGGTGCAGATCCAAACCAGCGGCGGAGCGGGAGGAGCGACTGCTTTCTCTGTTGTGTCTGGTTCGCTGCCTCCAAGTATCACGCTGAATCCGGCGACGGGAGTGTTGTCATCCAGTTCCGTCACCGATCCAGCGACGACTTACAATTTCACGATTCAAGCCGTGAGCGCGGGCCCGCCGTCTTCAACGGCGACGCAGGCGTTCACGCTGACCCTGGTTCCGTTCTTCACCGGCGGCACTCCGAACATCTTGCCGGCGGGAACGGAAGGGGCTGCGTACTCGCAAAACATAACCTCCTCTGGTGGGATCGTTCCCTATACGTATCAATATTTTTCGGGGACTCTGCCGCCGGGGCTTTCTATATCCGCGGTGAACACGACTACGGGAAAGGTGAGCGGCACGCCGACGTCCGCCGGAACGTATAATTTTACGTTTCAGGCCACGGACAGTTCTGTGCCAGCGCAGGGCTACACAGAGCAACTCACCGTCACAATACGGCCGCAGCCACCGAGTGCCTTGATTGCCTCACCCCAGGGAGTTGGAATCGTGACGCTAACGTGGAATCCGAGCGTCTCGGGAGACGTTGCCGGCTACAACATACATCTGGGAACGAGCTCCGGAGTCTACACGACGGTGATCAACGCGGGAACGGGGAATCAATTTGTCGTGACGGGATTGACTTCCGGACAGTCGTATTTCTTCGTGGTCACGGCCGTAAGCGCCACTGGGGTCGAAAGCGTGTTCTCGAATGAGGCGACGACTACGGTTCCTTAGGGACTGGGAGACTTTTGACCTAGAGGTTCAAAGCAACTAGTGTGAGGAAAGACGGCGCTGGGCGTCCGCGACGAGCGGATCACCGGCGCCTTTTTCTTTGATGGCGAGGAAGGCTTTGTAGGATTCGGCGGCTCCCGGGCTGTTGAGGCCTTCGCGAGCGCGGCCTTGGTAGTAATAAACAGTGGGGAGAACGTGATAGCTGGGGACATCGTCGAGGAAGACGGAAGTGGCTTCGCCGCGGCGCGTGAGGCAAATATCGAATTCGGAGGACGCCTCTGTAAACGCCCCGGCGTCGAGATAAGCGCGTCCGAGATCGAAGTGGCCGAGCCAGGTGTCGGCGAGCTTTTGCGCTTCCTGGAAAGAGTTTAGAGCGTCGCGAGCGTTTCCTTTTTTGAGCTGCGCTTCGCCTGCGATCAACTTTGCGTAAGCCTGTGGCTCGGATTCGAGGCGCTGCGAGAGGGGCGCTACGATTTGCAGAGCTTTCGCGTCTTGCCCCGCGGCCACGTAGACCTGCGCCGAGCGATATAAGACCCGGGGGTCTTTGCTGTCTGCGGATGCCTTGTTCGCGGAAGAGAGGGCTTCTGGCGTTTTTCCCAGCGTTATTTGAACGAGAGCGAGCATCGACGTGCGAGCCGTGGCGGACTCCGCATCTTTCGCCGCGAGATCGGCCTTGATGGCTTTCTCAAGAATAGTCTCCGCGTCCGTGAGCTTTCCTTCGTACTGCGCCAGATCCGCGAGTCCAGTAGCCGCGATCGACGCGCCATACGGGCTTACCGCCTGAAGCTTTACATAGTTTTCCGCGGCCTCAGTCGTGCGGCCGAGGCCCAATTCCGCGAGCGCCATAGTTCGCAAGGCCTGATCAAATTTCGGGTTCTCCTGAAGAATCGACTGCGCTTCCTTAACTGCGGTATCAAAATCCCCGGCGTAAAGCGCATACATCGAATAGTTCACGCGCTGAAGAACGCTGTGAGGAGTGATCTCCAGCGCGCGTTTCTGTTCTTCAAGAGCTTTGTGTATATCACGGCCTAAGAAATAAGCCAGCGCCAGATTGGCGTGCCCCGCACTATCGGCAGGATATTGGCTGACGAGGGCGGACAATTCCTCCATCGCCTTCGGTTGGTTGCGCGTGAAAAGATAGTAGCCGCTGCGCGTGCGGTACTTTTCGCGGTCAGTCATGCGGTCGATATGAGACATCGCCAGGCCGTAATATTTCTCTGCCTCCTGGTGTTTTCCAAGATTGTTGTACATGGCCGCCATCCCTGCGTACGCACGGCCCAGATTGGGGTCCAGCTCCGCAGCTTTAGCGTAGGCTTTCAGTGCGTCATCCCATCTGGCAGCCTGCTGAAAATCCTGGCCGACGGCATAGGCGTGAGCAGCTTCGAGCGAGCCTGCGCTAAAAGTTTCTGCCGCGGATTGTTGAGCGGATTCAGGTGTGGTGTCGCCCAGCCCCTTGCGAAGGCTCTCAGCGAGTTTTCCCGCCGCGCCAAGCACGTCCTGTTTGTTCGAGGCGCTTCTTTGTTCGGTGAGAATCGTTCTGCCCGTCGCAGGATCCAGGGTGGACACGTAAACTCTGTAGCCGGATCCTTCTTGCGTGATGGAGCCAGTCACGACGGCGTTGACACCTTCGCGTACGGCAACGAGCTGCGCCAACGACGCGTCCATGTGCGTCGCCCCAGGCTGGAGCCGAGCGGCGTCCTTGCGTGCCTGGCCGCGACTGAAAGACGAGATGAACGGTGCGCCCTCGAGGGCGATGCCGAGCATTGGTTCGAGAGTCCCGTCAAACACCGGGTCACCCGTCTTGTTGTCGAAATCGGCGATGAGCAGCGTCACGGGCGCATGAGGAGCGGAGGAATGCGGACTTATTCTGGAACGGTAGAAGAAAATGCCCGCGACCACAACGACTCCAAGGCCAACGGCCGCCCATTTCGCGTAGGCTGGCAAAGTTGTTGCGTGCGGAGCAGCGACGCGCGTCCCGGCGGCGGGCCCTTGCCATAGTTCGATCTGCTGCAGCAACTCCGCTGCGCTGGCAAAGCGTTTCTGCGGGTCGATTTCGAGACACTTACGCACGATGTCGCTGAGGGGCCGCGGAATTGTTTTGTCGAGTTCGTCGAGGGGCCTGGCGGGCTCGTTGGTGCGCTTCCAGAGCTTGCCCATTGTGGTGTCCGCGTCGAACGGCACCTCACCGCTCAACATTTCGTAGAAAATAATTCCCATGCTGAAGAGGTCCGAGCGGGCATCCAGTGGCTGACCTTTGGCTTGTTCGGGGGACATGTAGTCCGGCGTGCCGATCAAGGCGCCGGTTTGCGTCATGCCCGCGCCAAGCATCGAGCGCGCGATGCCGAAGTCCATCACGTATGCGCGACCGTTCTTATCGAGCATGATGTTTTGCGGCTTGAGGTCGCGATGGATCACGCCCTCATGGTGCGCTGCTTCGAGTGCGCGGCAAACCTGCGCAAGGATGTTTGCAGCTTCGGCCGGCTCGATTTTTTTCTTTCGGCGAAGGACGGCCTGCAAGTTCTCGCCTTCGATGTACTCCATGGTGATGAACTTGATGCCATCGGCCTGGCCCAGATCAAAAATGCGAATAACGTTTTTGTGGGTGATTTGTCTTGCGAGGATCAATTCCTGTTTGAAGCGTCGGAGAATTTCCGGATTGGATGCCATATCGGCGCGAATCACTTTGATCGCGACCTGGCGATCCAACTCTTTATCGTCGGCCTGGTAAACAGCGCCCATGCCGCCTTGTCCCAGCAGGCGGACAATTTCGTAGCGGCTACCGATGGAAGTGCCTGGACTCAGTTGAACGAGAGGCGTGCCGGAAATGACGCCGTCAGCAGCGGGCACAGACCAGCCTTGCCCGCCGGTGGCCAGGGTCTGGTCACTGAGCGGGAGCGGCGTCGTGCACTTTTCGCACTGCACCGAATTTTCCGGATTTTCGTAGCTACACTCTGGGCAGACCATAAACGTCACGACCTGGTGGCGTCAACGCGTTTATTATGTAGCCTTTGCGGGAGAATTCAAACATGCAAAGGTTTTTTGTGTTCCGAGAATCCTTAGGGGAGTGACCATGCAGCTAATTTGCCGGGTCACCCGAATGACAACGCGCGCTGTAAAGAGGTAGTGACAAGCGAATTGTTTTGTGGGGCTGGCTGCAGAGTTCCATTCCTTTGAGCCGCTCCCTGGCCCTCCCAAAGTTTTCCTCAGGCTTGCGAATTCTGCGTGGTATGCTCGGCTCATTCCCGTTAGAATCTGCGCGGCCCTTTGTTGCTTTCATGAAGAAGATCATCGTCGCCGTTGGCAGCACTCGCAAGCCAAAGCTCCGGGCCGTTACGGAAGCTCTGAAAGCTTTTGCGCCCAAACTCGTTCCGGACGGAGACTTCGAGGTGGTTGGAGTGGAAGTGGAGAGCGGCGTAAGCCCAACGCCTTCCTCGAGCGAAGAGCTGATGCGCGGAGCTCGCCAGCGTGTCGAAGGGCTCGTGCAGTTGGCACGCGAAACTCGCAAATCGTGGCGCTACTTCGTGGGCCTGGAGGGCGGTCTCGAGGTTTTGCAGGATGACAGAAGCCGGCGCGTTTTTCTGGAGAGCTGGGCTTATGTGAGCGACGGTTCTAGGGGCTTCTACGGGCGCTCTGGCGGCATCGAATTACCTGAGGAGCTCGCCCATGAAGTTCTCGAGCGCGGCTTCGATTTATCGGATGCCATTGATCGATATGTGGGCGCGATCGGCATTCGCGATGGGCAGGGTGCTTGGGGAGTTCTTTCGTCGGATTTGATTCAGCGGGACGAATCTTTTCGCATTGCGGTGATCACGGCGTTCGCGCCGTTCTACAATGCGAAGATGTATGGCAGGGCCAGGAACGCCGCGAGTTAGATTTTGTGGAAGTACGGCCAGGAGAGACGAGAGTGGACATAGTCAAGGGCAATATGGGCTGGATTGAAGTGGTGGTCGGCCCGATGTTTTCCGGCAAGAGCGAAGAGCTGATCCGCCGTTTGCGCCGCGCTGAGATTGCGCGACAGCGCGTGCAGATTTTTAAGCCAGCGATCGATGAACGCTACGCAGCCAACGAAATTGTTTCGCATTCGGGGCTGGGCATCTCTTCGGACAACGTGACCAAAGCCTCGGAAATCATGGAGAAGCTTTCGCCTCGCACGGAAGTCATTGGTATTGACGAAGCGCAATTTTTGGGTGAAGAGATTGTGGACGTGTGCACCAAACTCGCCAATTTGGGGAAGCGCGTGATCGTCGCCGGGCTCGACACCGATTATCGCGGCCGCCCCTTCGAACCGATGCCGCGGCTGCTGGCCATCGCGGAAGAGATTACCAAGCTGCTCGCCATTTGCATGAGGTGCGGCAATCCGGCAGTGCACACGCAACGCCTGGTGGAGAGCGAAGAGTTGATCGTTGTAGGGGCCGGCGGAATGTATGAGGCGCGTTGCCGCCGTTGCTTCGAACCAAATCCTGCGCTGGCACAGGAAAAAAAGGATGCGGGGCCGCAACTCATGATTCGCAATCGCACCGCGTCGGCCGGCGGTGCTGGAGACTAGATCCCTTCGCGCCTCCTGTGTCAGTATGTGCGCTGTAACCCTTTTCTCTGCTTGAGACTGCAGGCCGATTCCTGCAAACTGACTCGTCCGATTAGACTGCAAATCCCGATAGTGGAAATTCATGATCATCGAATCCAAGGCACCGACGCGCGTTGATTTTGCTGGAAGCACACTCGACATTTGGCCGCTTTACCTGTTTCATCCTGGCTCGGTGACTTTAAACGCCGCAATCTCGCGTTACGCCTCGTGCGTGATTCATACCCACGCGCCCTGGGATGAGCGCATCAAACTCGTTTCGCGGGACATCAAGCGGGAAGAGAGCTTTGCGTCTCTTGCGGCGCTCTCGAAGACCAAGCGCTACAAACTGCCGCTGCTTGCGGAAATCGTGAAATTTTTTCAGCCGCAGGGTGGATTCACGCTTACTACGGATTCGGAAGCTCCCAATGGCGCGGGCATCGGCGGTTCGAGTGCCATGGCAGTCGCGATATGCGCGGCGCTCGATCGCTATACCGGGGCAGGGAAGAGCAAAATCGATTGGATTCACATCAGCCGCGATGCGGAAGCCATTGTGATCAACGTTCCCACGGGGACCCAGGATCATTATCCGCCAGCGTTTGGCGGCGCGGCCGCCATCGAGCTCCCGCCAGGTGGCGAGCACCGCGTCGAGTTGCGAGTAAATCTCGACGAACTGGAACGCCGCATCGTCGTCTGTTACACGGGTAAACCGCGCCAGCACGGCATCAACAATTGGGAAGTTTTCAAAGCTCAGATTGGCGGCAAGCGTTCCGTGCAGAACAGTCTCGAGCGGATTTCCGAGGTCGCGCAAAAAATGCGCTTCGCCATGGAAAAGCCGGACTGGCACGAGGCGGGGCGCTTGATGCGAGAGGAGTGGTCCTTCCGCAAACGAAATCTGCCGACTATTTCGACCAAGAAGATAGATCGCGTGATTGAAGGCGCGCGGCGCAATGGAGCGCTGGCCGGGAAGGTTTGCGGCGCGGGAGGTGGAGGCTGCGTTGTCCTGCTAATCGAACCGGATGCCCGCAGCCGGGTGGAAGCGGCCATCGTCGAGGCTGGCGGGGAAGTTCTGCCTGTGACCATCGACCGCCAAGGCGTCCAGGTGATCTCCCGCTAGGCCAGGCGCTCCGGCCTGATCGGATGAGCTCACCCACAAAGAGGTCAATGGGCCGGCTACTTATCCCACCCAGAATCGAAGCCGAGTCGCCAAGGGGCCGGCGTGGCTGTAGCTGTTTTTCCCCCTTTCCGCATCATAGAATCTTGGGAGGCATTTCGTAATAGAATAGGTAAGCTGGCCTTGAGTGGCTGGCCCAAATTGGTTATGGCGACTCGTCTCATTCTGAGTTTGACCCTGTTTCTTGCGGCCGACGCGGATGTCCCGCGGCTTAACAGTCTTCGTCCGGCTTCGCAGCCCGTCGCCGTTTTCCCATCCGGCGAAGAGATTTCTCTTTTTCCGGACACGAGTTCCGGCGCGCTTGACAGTCAAGGTGACTCCCAGACACCGGCCAAGCCGAAGAGCGCAGCTCTTCAGGAATCTTCGAAACTTGAGCTCATTCGCTATGTTTCCGGCGAGTTTGCCAAAGCCACAAAGTCGCTTCCGGCCGGCAAAGAGGGCCTGATAGTTTACGTTGGCAAGCCACTCGAGTTGGAAATGCTTGAACGTGCCCTCGCAACACACGGGGCTGCGGTCAATAGCGGCGATAAGGTTCAGATCACTAAGCTGGATTTTCACGACCACCAGATCATTGTGGATTTGAATGGCGGCGGCCGCGGCAAAAAGCGTCTGCGCGACCGCATCCATATCGAAATGGCGGGCATTCCGACGGCCCAAACGACAACAGAGGAGGAACAAAAAGGACCTCCAGGGCTGCAGCCTGGGCAAGGCAGCACGATTTATATCGATTTTGGCAAGCCTGTTCCGGACCTGAGCCCCGATGAGCTGAAGCAGCTTCTCGCACCGTTCCTGGATTTTTCGAGACAGCGCTCTGCTTCAGTTGTTTGGGTGGATACGTTGCCTCCGGAGATGAAGAAAGCCATCCAGGAGCGGCGACCTATCGTCGGCATGGACAGAGAGCAGGTGGTCGCAGCCATCGGCAAGCCCGACCACAAAATCAGGGAACGCGACAACGAAGGTAACGACATTGAGGACTGGATTTATGGCCAGCCGCCTTCGAAGACCGTCTTCGTGCGTTTCAACGGCGACCGCGTGACGAACATCAAGCAGTACCCACAATAGAAATCCGCTCTCTTCCTTTGGCGAAAACACTGGCCTTAGCGCCGCAAATTACCTTTCCGCTTCGCGTTGACTTTTCTTTACGCAGCCCATAGCATTTTGGGTTCGGCTTTGCGGCCGTTTCTCACCAGAGAAGGCGCCGCGGTTTGATAAATCCATCGGAGGAAGTAATGCCCATCAAGGTCGGCATCAACGGCTTCGGCCGTATCGGACGCAACATCATGCGCACCGCGCTGGACGACAAGGACATCCAGTTCGTCGCCGTAAACGACGTCACCGACGCCAAGACCCTCGCGCACTTGCTTAAGTACGATTCCATCCTCGGCAATCTGGCGCACAATGTGACGCACACCGAGGATTCGATCTCCGTCGAAGGCAAGGCCTTCAAGGTTTTCAAGGTAAAAGATCCCGCTGAAATCGACTGGGCAAGCGTTGGCGCGGACATCGTGGTGGAGTCCACCGGTCTTTTTACAAAGGGAGCTGACGCGAAGAAACATCTCCGCGGCCCGGTCAAGAAAGTGATTATCTCCGCCCCCGCTGACGGTCCCGATGCGACGCTCGTGCTCGGTGTCAACGACAATACCTACGATCCCGCGAAACACCACATAGTTTCCAATGCATCCTGCACAACAAACTGCCTCGCTCCGGTGGCCAAAGTTCTGCAAGACACGTTTGGAATTCACAGCGGGACGATGACCACCATCCACTCCTATACGAATGACCAGAAGCTTCTGGATTTGCCGCACAAGGATCTGCGACGCGCACGTGCCGCGGCTATCAATATGATTCCTAGCTCGACCGGTGCGGCCAAAGCGCTGCATCTCGCGATTCCTGAGCTCAAGGGCAAGCTCGATGGTTACGCCATGCGCGTGCCCACGCCAAACGTGAGCGTCGTCGACCTCACTGTGTTTGTTGAAAAGCCGGCCACCGCAGAATCCGTGAACGCGGCACTCAAAGCCGCGGCCAATGGCCCTATGAAGGGCGTGTTGGCATACACGGAAGAAGAGCTCGTCTCCGCTGATTTCAAGGGCAACTCGAACTCCTCGATCGTCGATGCGGGCTACACCAAAGTCGTCGGCGACCGCTGCGTCAAAGTTTTGGCCTGGTACGACAACGAGTGGGGCTATTCCTGCCGCTGCCGAGACCTCATCAAATTCATGGCCGCGAAGTTCTAGACCATAGCCGTAGGGGCGGGGCTTGATTACTCTTTAAGGGCTCCGCCTTTCGTTTCACAAATAAGAAGTGGCGAATCACGACTCACGAGTTACGAATCCATGAGCAAACTCACTATCAACGATCTCGAACTCCGCGGCAAACGCGTTTTCATTCGCGTCGACTTCAACGTTCCTCTCAAAGACGGCGTCGTCACTGACGAAACGCGCATTCGCGAAACCATCCCGACCTTGCGGCTGGCCATTCAAAAAGGTGCCCGCTTGATTCTCGCTTCGCATCTGGGACGCCCAAAGGGTGGTCCGGATTCCAAGTTTTCGCTTTTTCCGGTGGCGAAGAAACTCGAGGCCCTCATCGGCAAACCCGTGCGCTTTGCGTCGGATTGCGTTGGCCCGGTCCCGGAATCCAAAAGCAAGACGCTCGGAGACGGCGAAATCCTGCTTCTCGAAAATGTGCGTTTCCATCCCGAAGAAGAGAAAAACGACGAAGCCTTCTCCAAGCAACTGGCTTCCCTTTGCGATGGCATTTTTATCTGCGACGCTTTCGGCTCCGCGCATCGCGCCCACGCTTCCGTGGTCGGCATCACCAGATTCGTGAAGGCGGCTGCCGCCGGGCTGCTCATGGAAAAAGAGCTAACCTATCTCGGCAAAGCGCTCACCGATCCCGCACGCCCGTTCGTGGCGATTCTCGGAGGAGCCAAAGTCAGCGACAAAATCGAAGTGGTCGAAAACCTCATGAAGATTGCCGACGCCACGCTCATCGGTGGGGGCATGGCCTACACTTTTTTCAAAGCTCAGGGATTGCCCATCGGAAAATCACTAGTCGAAGACGATAAGCTCGATCTCGCACGCAAACTTCTCGACGACGCGAAGCAAAACAATCGTAAGCTTCTGCTTCCAGTGGATCATGTCATCGCGCCGGAATTTAAAGCCACAGCGCCTGCAACCACGGTCGACATTGCCGCCACGCCCGCCGACCAGATGGGTCTCGATATCGGACCAAAGACCACTGCAGCCTTCGCCGCGGAAATTTCGCGAGCTAAGACCATTGTCTGGAACGGGCCGATGGGCGTCTTCGAAATGCCCGCCTTCGCAAATGGCACACTCGAAATCGCTAGAGCCGTGGCCGCCGCCACGAGTGCAGGTGCGACATCTATCGTCGGCGGAGGTGATTCCGTCGCCGCGATTCATCAATCAGGCGTCGCGGACAGAATCTCGCACATTTCTACCGGAGGCGGTGCTTCCCTCGAGTTCCTGGCTGGCGCCAAGCTTCCCGGAGTGGAAGCCTTGACCGAGAAGCCCGCGGAAAAAGTCGCGAGTGTCAGCTCGCGCGTAACGCGCCGTCCCGTCATCGCCGGAAACTGGAAGATGTATAAGACGCAGATGGAGACCTCCATATTTTTCTCTTCGTTCTCCATGCTCGTGGACGGCATCACGCAATGCGACATCGTGATCGCCCCGCCTTTCACGGCCATTCATGCGGCCGTTGAAGCCGCTCGAGGCACGCAAATCGCCATCGCCGCGCAAAACGTTTTCTACGAAAAGGAAGGCGCTTTCACCGGCGAGGTATCTCCCCAAATGCTTGTCGAAGCCGGATGCCGCTACGTTATTGTCGGACATTCCGAAAGGCGGCAATTCTTCGGCGAGACCGACGAAACCGTTGCCAAGAAAACGAAGTCCGCACTCGCTGCGGGGCTCACCCCGATTGTTTGTATCGGCGAAATGCTCCACCATCGCGAGGCTGGGACTACCGAGCACGTCTGCCGCACGCAGTTCCTCGATGGCCCTGGTTCGTTGACCCCCAGTGAATTCTCCCGTATTCTAATTGCGTACGAACCAGTGTGGGCAATCGGAACGGGCAAAGTAGCCACTCCGGAGATCGCCTCAGAGGTTCACCGTCTCATCCGAAAATGCGTTGCGGAGAAGTTCACCGCTGCTCACGCCTCGGCATTACGGATTCTCTATGGCGGCAGCGTCAAGCCCGACAATATTCAGGGATTGATGGCGCAGGAAGACATTGACGGCGCACTCGTGGGCGGAGCAAGCCTCGACGCCAAGTCGTTCGCAAGCATCGTAAGAGATTGCGCAGGGAGATAGAAATGCCAGGTTGGATGAAGTGGACTATCGCTATTCTGATTGGGTTGGCGATCATCGTCGTTGGATTTCGCTGGGCGGGCGCGTTGCTCACCGTCTTTTTTGTGATGAACTGCCTCGTTTTGATCATCGTCGTTCTCCTGCAGAGCGGTAAAGCGGCTGACCTCGCGGGCGCCTTCGGCGGCGCGGGCAGCCAGACGGCTTTCGGTCCCCGCGGAGCTGCCACACTTCTCTCGCAGGCCACCACTTGGTGCGCCATCATGTTCATGATCTGCGCGCTTGCTTTGATGATTCGCACAGACAAAGCAGTCGTGCAAGGCGGTTCGGTGTTGCAACAAACATCCAAGCCCGCTCCCAAGAAGACGCCTGCGACGACTCCTACCGCGCCAGCACCTGCGCCGCAGTCTTCCGCGCCCCAGAGTAATCCGCCTGCATCGAGCACGGCGCCTGCTTCCACGCAACCCGCGCCTTCGCAGCCGGCCTCCACGCCGCCGAAGAAACAGTAGCTCTCGCGAGTGCGGCACGCTCGGCCGTTCTTCGCCCGTCGGTTCCGCATCAAGACTTCCTCGCCGTCCTAGCCTGATCGACTTCGCTGAAGCTGGGGACTATGCTCCCCGCTAAATTCTCTCGGTCCCCAAAACTTACTCCCAGGAGGAATCCATGAACGGTGATTCTCGCGTTCGCATTCTTCGCTATGCGCTGATCCTTACAGGCTTGATATTCATTTTCGGCGTGTACCCGCTGATGATGTCGTTGTGGCCGTCGGGCTGGCGCTGGCAGCCCAACCAGCCTGAGTACGAGCAAATGATTCTGGGTGTGTACGCCACACTTGGGATCTTTTTGCTGATTGCCTCTCGAAATCCTCTGCAAAACCGCAGCCTGATTTGGTTTACGGTCTGGTCGAGCCTGGTTCACGCAGGAATCATGGCCGTTCAGGCATTCAAGATGCCCTCCGAGCACGGGCATTTGCTCGGCGATATACCCGCTTTGGCAATCGTTGCGATCCTGCTAGCAGCTCTTACTCCTCGCGGAGCGGCTGTCCCGGAAGTAAGAACTGCTTCCTAGTTGGTGGTGTGATCTTGCGAGCCAGTGGCAACCCGCTCTTACTAGCTGGGCTTGCAGGCTTTCTCAGTGGCAGTTAAACTGTGATTGTCACCGACGTGCGGTCGTGGCGGAACTGGCAGACGCACCAGCTTGAGGGGCTGGCGGTAGCAATACCGTGGTGGTTCGAATCCACTCGGCCGCACCAAATTTTCCGAACGAAGAATTACCTTGAAAGACCCAGCAACGCGGTGCGAAGTGCGCGCAGGTGTTGCGCTCTTGGTTGCCAATCTCGCCGACCTCTTTGTTGTGTAAATTCTCTGCCTCTTGCTGTACTCTTTTTCGAATATTAGCGCCAATTTTGAATGACGGAGAGGAGGCTTACTATGTTCAGATATTCGATTTCTTTGCTCGCTGCTGCTTCACTTTTCCTTCTGCCATCCCTTCTACGTGCTCGCGCGGACGAAGATGTGGTCACTGCCGTTCATGGCACTGTAACCAAGGTTGATGCCGCGGGCAAAACTGTCGCCGTCAAAACCAAAGACGGCACTGAGCACACCTTTCATTTCGTAGAGAAGACCACCGTGCACGGCGCCCATGCCACTGCCACCGGCGCCAAGGACTCTTTTCACGGAATCACCGAAGGCTCTGAAGTGGTCGCCCACTACACCGCGAAGGGCGCAGAAGAAACCGCCGTGGAAGTCGACAAGGTGGGGAAAGACGGCATGCATGCCGTCAACGGCACGGTCACTCACGTTAGTGAGGATGGCAAAACGGTTGTCGTCAAAGCTGCCGATGGCACAGATCACACGTTTCACGTCGTAGGTCACGACACTGTCATTTCCGCCCAGGATATCGGCAAGGGCACTGAGAAAGGCGCCAAAGTCACCGTCTACTACACCGAGAGCGCCGGCAAAAAGGTCGCCCACTTCTTCGAAAAACTCTGACCACCTCGGCCTTCAAAAACCGCTTCCCGTTCTCGGGGAAGGTACGCCAACCGCTCTTTTGCAGTTGGCGATGAAGCGATTGCTGATTGCCCTCTCCGTTATCCGGCACGGAGTAAATCGCAATTCCGTGGAGCGCAATTCCATTTGTTCAGCGCCCTAGCCGATGCCTGGCCAACTTGCCCAATGCAAAGGGAGGAGTGGTATCATCCCGGCATCATGAAATTTAAATCTATTTTTTTGGCGCTCCTGTTCGTTTTCCTAACTTGTGTTTTTGTTTCTCCCATCTTCTCCCAATCTACTGCACCCGCTTCGAAGCACGCAGTCGTGCTCCACGCCGCGCGACTCCTCGATATCGAGTCGGGGAAAATAATTACGCCCGGCGAAGTTCTTGTGCAAGACGAACGCATCGTCGAAGTAGGCTCGTTAGTGAAGCACCCACCATCTGCCGAAGTCCTCGATCTCGGCGACACCACGCTTATGCCCGGCTTGATAGACGTGCACGTCCATCTCTTCTTGCATCCTGGTGCGGAGGATCTGCAGACGGTCGAAGAGTCCGTTCCTCAGCGCACAATCATCGCGTTACTCGCAGCCCGTGATGACCTGATGGCTGGCTTCACCGCCGAGCGTGACATGGGCACCGAGGGTGCAGGCTCGGCCGACACGGCCGTCCGCAATGCCATCAACCATGGCGCAATCCCCGGCCCGCGCCTGCGCATCAGCGGCAACGCGGTCGACATTCTCGGCGGCCACGAAGACGCCATTCATTACAATCCCGAGCAGCACGTCCTCTCCAATGCCACCTACGCCAACAATGCTGCTGAAATCGTGTCCGTCATTCGCCAGCAAGTAAAGGAAGGCGCCGATTTCATCAAGGTATACGAAACCGGACCGGATACGCTTCGCGATGGTCATTTCTCCACGCCGTTCCAATACACAGAAGCCGAACTCCGCGCCGCGGTCGAAGAAGCTGCGCGCACCGGCAAGCATGTCGCGGTCCACGCCACCGGCGAACCGGGCACACTTTACGCCGCGCGCGCCGGCGTTGTCTCGATCGATCATGCTTATTACCTCAGCGATGAAACCATGCGCCTGATGCGCGAGAAGCAAATTTTCGCCGTGCCAACTTTTGCCATCGCCGAATATTTCGCCGACCACGCCAGCAATCCCACGCAAGCCGAACGCGAACACCGCATGCAGGATTTCCACGCCCAGGAATTTCGCAAGCAGCTCGCCGCTGGCGTCCCCATGGCCGTCGGCTCCGACGTCGGTCCTTTTCCGCACGGCACGCAGTCACAGGAATTTAACCTGATGGTTAAATACGGAATGACGCCGCTTGCTGCTCTACAAGCTGGCCTTCTCAATGGAGCCAAACTACTTGGTTGGCAAGACCAGATCGGGGCTCTTAAGCCCGGCTATCTCGCTGATGTCGTTGCCGTTCCTGGGAATCCACTTGCCGACATCAGCGCCTTGCAAAAGGTCAGTTTTGTGATGAAGGGCGGGGTAGTCTATCGTCACGATCTCCCCTGAAAATGGAAAACCAATCGGAGCCGGATTGTAAGATTTGTACGAAAGGAGTTTGTTTACCCCGGAAGGACCCGCCCGGTCGGCAACAAGAATTGCAAGGTAATTGGCAGGAGGCAGCGCTCAGTTTTTCGCGCGTAGAGGCCGGCGCATTGCTTTCTGTCTGTCAGGGCGGTATCTTGGGTTCTGTGCGCGTACCATGATGAATAAGAGAAAAATTTCGTGGCTCGCCTAGTGAGATCGGTCAATGTCCGCCGCCCCCTCTCAAGTTCTCCCGCAAAATCAGCCTGAAGGAATGAGCCAGCTCGTCGAGGTGCGGGACGACAACGGCGGAATTCCCGCCATTTCCAAGGATCCCTCTGCGCGCGGCCGTTGGCTTTGCGCGCAGTTGGAAGCTGGCAATATCCTTTTCTTCGCGCGCCCGCCTTTCATCATTCCCCAGGACGATCGCGAATTTCTGCTTGGCCAAACGCAAACGAGCTCCGCGCTCCACAAAAATGTCGCCTATCGCCCCGCCGAAGACCGCATTACCGGCCTTGCCAAATCTGAAAACGTCGAAGCCGCACGCTTTCGCCTTATCCTCAAGAATTACTCACAACACGCAGCGCAATTTCTTGGCGAACTTCTTTCGCCGTATAAGGGAAAATGGAAACTCGATTTCGCCAGCTTCCGTCCTCTCGAAGAACGCGGACGGCCGGCTAGACTCCACGCGCGCAACGACTTACCACACTTTGATTCCTTTCCAACGCGTCCTACAAACGGCGACCGCATCCTGCGCTTCTTCACCAACCTCAACCCCTCTCAGAACCGCGTTTGGAACACCTCGCAGACTTTTGAAGCTATCGGCCCGCATTTTGCCAAGACCATCGGCTTGCCGCGCGCGCGCAGCACCAATCCTCTGGCGCGCGGTTTGCGGGGGCTTGCTGGCACCCTGCGTTTGCCCGGCGCCCACCGTTCTCTCTACGACAACTTCATGCACCGCTTCCACAACGCCATGAAAGAAGACGCCAGCTTCCGCGAATCCTGTCCAAAACAACGATGGGAGTTTCCGCCCGGTTCTAGTTGGATCGTTTTTACTGATTGCGTCAGCCACGCCGTCCTAGAAGGGCAGTATGCCCTCGAGCAAACATTTCTCATCTCGCGTCGCGCCATGGTCGAGCCGGAACGGTCTCCGATCGCAATCCTTGAACGAATCGCCGGGCGCTCGCTCTCAGACTGAGGTCGGCTGCGCTTTTTGCAGCCGGATGGGTGCGGTCTGCCTAGACCCACAGTTCGCCGTTACGCCACGAGGATTCAAAACGGTACAGTACTCCGTACCTTATCGTTTCCGTGTTGGCTCGAACGAAAACTCTTGTAATTTAACAAGCGCCTCACGTGAATCAGCGTAGACTGAAATTGCCATGGAGAAACTCAAGGCATTTCAAGATGTCGCGCGCATCAATGGTTTCGTTGACGTAGAAGAAACGGACGACGGAACCGTACTTTGGTTGAAGAAGCCCACCACGAATGCGGAAGATCGCATGTGTGTCGACAGCATGACCAACAGCGTCACGGTCTTCTGGGCCACCATTCCTTGGAAAATAAACTCGAAGACATTTCGCGTCGTGTCCGCTCTCCAGGAGTGGCTGACACAAACAGGTAGATAGGTCGGCGCCCCGCGACATTCCGCGTTGTCTTTCTGCGTCTTGCTGCCGACAAATAACACTCCATCTCTTTGAATGTTCAGAAGAGGTGCAATACTGGATCGGTTTGCGCAGGCGCGGCCCGCTTATGCCCCTAGGCGGCTTCCCGCTTCCAGCAGGCAGGCGTATAGTGGCACTCTGGATGGTTACCTGCGACAGCAGCGGCAGCGCGGCCCCGGAAATGCCCACTCGTGGTTTTCTCGCGCGCACCCTTTTCAACACCGGCCACAAAGTGATCGGCTTGCGCTATCTCTGGCTTGCCCTCGGTAGCGTCCTTCTAGGAATGTTTCTTTCGTTGCTGATGCGCATTCATCTTGTCTGGCCCGGCGCGCAAATTCCGTTTCTCTCTGGATTCGGCAGCACGCCGGAACGCTACGCCGCGCTCACCATGTTTCACGGTTCCTTGATGGTTTTTCTGGTGCTCACAACGGCACCACAAGCTGGTTTCGGCAACTATTTCTTGCCTCTGCAAATTGGGGCTCGCGAAATGGCGTTTCCGGCGCTGAACTTGGTTTCGTTTTGGGCTACAGTCGCCTCGCTCGGCGGCATGACCGCTGCTTTTATTGTTCATCTCGACGCTGGATTCACACTTTGGACCGTCAGTGTCGCGCTTTTCTGCCTCGCCGCCTTACTGACCGCGCTCAATTTCACCGTCACAACGCTCGACCTTCGTGCCAAGGGCATGACTTTGCCGCGCATGCCGCTCACTGTCTGGGCCTGGTTCATCAACGCGATCCTCAGCATGTTAATTTTCAGCATTCTGCTTGCCGCTTGCGTTTTTCTTCTCTCGGACCGTCTTTTCGCTTCGCATTTTTTCTCGCCGCTTACTTTTCTTTCAAACCAGCCGGCGGCCCTAGCGCAGTCCACATTGCTGTCTCTTTGGCAGCGTTTGTTCTGGTTTTTCGCGCAGGCCGAAGTTTATGTCGCCATGATCCCGTGCTTCGGAATCGTTTCGCATCTGCTCTCTACATTTTCGCGGAGGCCCGTTTGGGCGGAACGCGCCGCAGTCCTGGCTCTTTGCGGTGTTGGGCTCTTCGGCTTTTGCGTTTGGGGTCAGCACATGTTTTCGAGTGGCCTAAATCCGTGGTCGCCGCTGGTCTTTTCGCTGCTGGCATCGTCTCTTGGCCTGCCCGCCTGCGTTCTCGTGCTGAGCTGGTTCGGCACACTTTGGAACGCCAGAATCCAGCTCAATACAGCGATGTTTTTCGCTCTTGGGTTCGTTTCTCTTTTTCTGGCGGGCGGCGTTTCGGGGCTTTTTCTGGCGCGCAACGATCTGGTAGCCGCTTCCATCCGCGACGATTTCGTCACCGGCCACTTTCATTTGGTGATGGGCGTCGCGGCCACATTCGCGATACTCGGGGCGCTGTTTTTCTGGTTCCCAAAAATGTTTGCGCGCCATCTGAACGAAACTTTGGGCAAGGTACATTTCTGGCTGACATTTGCCGGCGTGTTTTGCGTATTTATGCCTATGCACTGGCTCGGGCTGATGGCTCACTTGCGTCCCGCGGGCGGCGACGCTCTTGAGATTACGCCGTTTGGCGCTTCGCTTCGCACGTTCGTCACCCTTGCCGCCATCCTTACCGTCGCCGCGCAAGTTCTTTTTCTTCTGAACTTTGTTTGGAGTTTGTGGCGCGGTGAAAAGACCGACGACCGCAATCCGTGGTGCGCTACGACGCTCGAGTGGAGCGTGCCGTCGCCTCCGCCTATCGACAACTTTGGCGCGAGCGAACCGATGGTTTATCGCGGGGCGTACGAGTTCAGCGTTGCGGATGCAGCAGAAGACTTTGCACTTCAGAATGCCGCCCCGCCAGCTTCGGAGCGCGCATCACAGAGGATGCAGGCCGCTGAAGCGGGCGCAAAGGAAAGCTAAAAAAGGCTCTCATGCCAGGAACAAGCATCGTCGAGGACATCGAACTCATCATCGAAGACATCGGTGGCGGCGGAGGGAAGAATCCGCCCCCTGGTGGAGATGACGGTGACGAGGGCGGCAAACGCCGAGGGCCGCAGATACCTTCTTCGCGGCGCTATGCGACGGCAATTGTGATTGCCATCATCTCCATCGTGATGTTCTTCATGGCGATGGCCAGTGCTTTTCTTTATACACGCGCCAGCAGTAACCGTTGGGTGCCGCTGCATCTTCCGGCGATTATTTGGATCAACACAATCGTGCTCCTCTTGAGCAGCGTAGCGATGGAGCTATCCCGCCGCCGGCTGTCGTTCGGGGATATCCGCCAATTCCGCAAGCTTTGGTTCGCTGCGACAGCTCTCGGTTGCCTTTTTCTGGCCGGCCAGCTCATCGCTTGGCGCCAATTTATTCTAGCCGGTTTTTACGTGTCCACAAATCAGGCCAGCAGTTTTTTCTATATTTTTACGGGATTGCACGGCTTGCATCTTCTGGGCGGAATCTGCGCGCTGCTCTATGTGTCCTTCCGCAAATTCGAAACAGCGAAAGTATCGCGCACCGTGGCTGCCGAAATCGCCTCCTACTACTGGCACTTCATGGACGGCCTCTGGATTTTTCTTCTCGCTCTACTTTATTTGGGTAAGTGATATTTGGCACAGAACTGCAAGAGGAATTCAGCAGCTTAACGGGTAACATATTCCGAAACGGTTTCCGCGACGCGTGAAATTTGTTCGGTGCGAAGCTCGGGAAACATGGGGAGAGAAAGCACTTCCTGCGCGGCGTGCTCCGCATGTGGAAAATCGCCGGCTTTGTGGCCCAGCGAAGCGTACAGCGGCTGCAGATGCAACGGAACTGGATAATAAACCGCGCTCCCGATTCTTCGCTCGTTCAAAAATTGCTGCACAGCGTCCCGCCGCTCCACGCGAATCGTATATTGGTGAAACACATGCTCGTATCCCTCAGCAACCAACGGTGGCGCGACACCCGGTATGCCGAGCAACAGTTTTGTGTACGCCGCTGCGTGCGACTGGCGCGCACGCTGCCATTCGGGTAGGTGGCGCAGTTTCACTCGCAAAATCGCGGCTTGAATTTCATCGAGGCGGCTGTTCCAACCGGGCTCGCTGCTGACGTACTTGGCGGATTGGCCGTGATTTCGCAGCGATTTCAGCCGTTCTGCCATTTCGCCAGAATTGGTGACCACCATCCCGGCGTCGCCATACGCACCTAGATTTTTTGTGGGATAAAAACTCAAGCACGCCGCATCGCCCATAGAGCCAGTGCGACGGCCTTTGTAGGTCGCGCCGATGGCTTGCGCGTTGTCTTCAATGACGCGCAGGTTATGCGCCCGGCCAAAATCCACAACTGGATCCATGTCGCACGCGAGCCCGTAGAGATGCACGGCGATGATGGCGCGAGTCCGCGGCGTAACGCGGCGGGTGAGATCGGAAGGATCGAGGTTGTAGGTGTCCGGCCGAATGTCTGCAAAGACGGGTTTGGCACCGAGCGCGCTGACAGCGCTGCCTGTGGCGACGAATGTGAACGGAGGGATCAGCACTTCATCGCCAACCTGAACGCCGCAAGCACGCAGCGCGAGGATGAGGGCGTCGGTTCCGGATGCTACGCCTATGCCGTGAGCGGCGCCGCAGAGTTGCGCGATTTCCTGTTCGAGAGCGGCACCTTCGTGACCCAAAATGAATTGTTGCGACGCGAGGACTCTTTCGACGGCGGTTCGAATCTCCGCGCCAATGGCTGCGTATTGCGCCGCGAGATCGAGTTGCGGGACGGGTTCCAGCAGGGAAGTTGTTTGTGGATGTGCGCTCATCGCTTGTTCAGTTGCCAATCGGAACCTGGTGCAACCTGCCGAGTATACGCCATCGCTCCGGCGCAAGCCGCGAAGACCTATATAATGATGCGCCAAAGAAAATGTTTGCGAAACGGACAAATTGGAATCTCGAGACGAACCGCTTAAGCGCGGCGCTGGCGGCGCACCGCGCGGCGGCAAAACCTTTGCTTGATTTGACGGTTTCAAATCCGACGGAATGCGGATTCCAGTTTGACGAGGCAGCGATTTTAAGCGCGCTGCGGAATCCGTCGGCGATGCGATATGAGCCAAATCCACGTGGTTTGGATGTGGCGCGAGGATCGGTGGCGCAGTATTACGTGGAGCGAGGGTCGGCCGTTTCGAAAGACGATATTTTTCTTACAACCAGTACGAGCGAAGCGTATTCCTACGTGTTTCGAGTGCTGTGCGATCCAGAAGACGAGCTATTGATTCCAGAGCCGAGCTATCCCTTGTTCGAATTCCTGGCGGATATTCAGGATGTGCGGCTGGTGCGTTACCCGCTGGTCTACGACCATGGATGGCAGATCGATTTTCACGCGCTAGAACAGGCGATGACTCCGCGAACGCGAGGAGTGATCGTGGTTCATCCGAATAACCCAACCGGGCATTTTGTGAAGACAGAGGAGATGCGCAAGCTGAGTAGGATTTGCGCAGCGCGTGAGACTGCCATCATTGCCGACGAGGTTTTTCTTGATTTTGCGCTGGGGGATAGGCGGCACGCCACGTTTGCAGCAAGTTCCGAAGCGCTGACGTTTACTCTGAGCGGCCTATCGAAAATATGCGGGCTGCCACAGATGAAGGCGGCGTGGCTGATCGTGAGCGGGCCGGAGGCGTGGAAAGCGGAGGCGCTGGCGCGTATCGAGATGATTGCTGACACGTATCTATCGATGAATGCTCCAGTGCAATGGGCCATGCCAGTGTTATTGAGTCAACGGCACTCGTTCCAGAAGCAATTGATGACGCGCGTAAATGAGAACCTTTCCGAGCTTGACGGACAATTGGCGGAGCAAAAATCCTGCAGCCGGCTAGAGGTGGAGGGCGGGTGGAATGCAGTGCTACGCGTGCCTGCGATCCGCTCGGATGAAGAACTCGCGCTTGAAATACTGGCGACAAAATCCGTGTACGTTCATCCCGGGCACTTCTACGACTTCTCGAGCGAGGGTTATCTCGTGGTGAGCTTGATTACGGCGACGCCTGAGTTTGCTCGGGGAATAAAATCGGTGCTTTCGATGTATTGAGGTAGGGGGGAGGATCTAGAGTGAGCGCGTCCTTGTAGTGCGCTGAATGCGCGCGAGTTTTGATCTTTGGAGTTCAAGTCAAGCGGTCGTACCAAGAAAAGCGCCCTTTTCCATCGTTGCATGACTTCATGCCCTAGCCAAAATTCCATTGGTTGAGCTATGCAAATTAGAATCTCTGGCAGTACTTCTATGTAAATCCAGATAACAAAATCTAAAAGACTCCCTTTATTTCTTGCAAGGAACTGATAACTTATTTAGCGCAGACGATTTATAGCGGTTCATTGCCATTCGCACGGGGGTGTGTTTCTGGCAAGTCGCTTGCATTCACGTTAACAACATTTGGTGTGTATCTCGAAACCCGGAATCTATCGCTGAGTTTAGATGGAAATTTTTGGAGGCTTCATGATGAAGTGGAGGGGTGTAGTTGCTGCTTTGCTGTTTCTGGTCTTGGGGTCTTTCTTCTCGCTGCGCGCCCAGCAGTTCTCTTCCGTGAATGGAGTAGTTTCGGACAAGAGCGGCGCCGCAATCTCTGGAGCGACCGTTACTCTTGAAAATTCCGGGACGGGCTTGCACGTCGTCACCACCACAAACGACCTGGGCTATTACCAGTTTTTGCGACTGACACCGGCAGACGGCTATCAATTGAGCTTCTCAAAAGAAGGCTTTAGGACAGTTGTGCTTAGTAGTCTGAATTTCGGAGTAAGCAGCGCCGAGACGCATAACGCCACGCTTGAACTTGGAAGCATTAGTCAAACGGTGGAAGTGAAGGAAGCGGGTGAATCGTCCCTGAATACCACCGACGCGACGGTGGGCAACGTCATCAATTCGCGGGAAGTTACGGACTTACCGATTCAAACTCGGCTGAATCCCGCGAGCCTGATGGAGTTTCAACCGGGAGTAAACGACCAGGGTTCGGTCACTGGCGCACGAACCGACCAGGGCAACATCACGCTCGATGGAATAGACGTAAACGATCAAGAGACCGGGCAGGCGTTCTCGTCAACTACACCGATCTCGGTGGACTCCGTGCAAGAGATAAGGACAATCACAGCCGGGGAAACGGCGGATTACGGACGAAGCAGCGGCGGCATGATCAATTTGGAGACCAAGGGCGGAACGAACCAATTCCACGGTAATCTCCGCGAATACAATCGCAATACACTGCTGGAAGCCAATAATTGGTTCGATAATCGTGACGGTATTCCGCGCACACCGCTAGTTCGTAACCAATTTGGCGGAAGCATCGGCGGACCCCTTCGGAAGGACAAGTTATTTTTCTTCTTTGACTATGAAGGGCTCCGCGATTCGCAGTCGATTTCCTATAATCGTGCGGTTCCCACTGCGCAATTGCGAAGCGGGGAACTCGCCTACGTCAACAATACGATCAACCCCAATACAGGGCTTCCGTGTGACGGATCGGTCCGGCTGAACACAGCTCCAACGTGCATAAGCTTCCTAAGCCCGAGCCAGGTTGCGGCTCTTGATCCACAAGGTGTGGGCGCTAGCGCAGCGCTGATGACTTATATTTTGGGACGGTATCCAATGCCGAACGATCCGACCGGAGGGGACGGCATCAATTCCGAGGGATTTCGCTTTACGGCACCAGCGCACGACAGCGTAAACCTCTACACCACACGCCTTGACTACAAGATCTCGGACAAGCAAGACCTATTCTTCAGGGCCAACGTAGCGCGTCAAGGGGAAGACGATTTCTTCAATACCTCCCTCGAGGAGTTCCCGGGCGACCCGGTGGTGCCGGTGCAGAAGGACAAATTCAACAGTTACACCGGGGTGCTAGGTTGGACGTGGACGATTTCTCCTCGAATGGTAAATACACTGACCCTAGGGTTCGTGCGTCCCATTCTGGAATTTAACAATCAATTTCAACCCACCTTTCCTGTCGAACCGTTCTTCTCTGCGGATATTTCCAGTCCCTACGTGGGATATTCGTCACAATCCAGAAATGTGCCGGTGCCGGAGATTCGCGACGGTTTCACGATCACAAGAGGCAAGCACACGATTGACTTGGGGGTGGACACCAAGCTCATCCGAGTGATCAGCGGGCTGACGAACAGCTACGACTTCGTGCAGTACGGACTGGGCGGCAATTTACAAACGCTGGATCCTTCCGCGCGCCCGGCGAATATCAGTTCCGATGCTTCGGCAATTACAAACTTCGACAACTGGTTTCCGACGATCCTCGGCCGCTATGCGGAGGTCTCCGCTAACTTCAATTACGACAAGAGTCAAAACGTGCTGCCCAACGGAAGTGACAAAGCACGTTACTACAACTATGACGAGTTTGAACTGTTTGCTCAGGATAGCTGGAGGATGCGGAGGGACCTGACGCTGACCTATGGACTCCGTTGGGATTATCACACGGTCCCTTATGAGATTAATGGATTTCAGTCGGTGCCGAGCATCAACGAAAATGCATATCTGGCGGACCGCGTCGCAGCCGGACAGGCGGGGGTGAGCGGTCCGGATGCAATTCCTCTTGTGAGCTATAGCCTCGGAGGCCCGGCCAACAATGGCAAGGGTTTCTACGCTCCGGACCACAAGGACTTTGGCCCGAGATTGGGACTCGCTTACAGCCCATCGTTTAAGGACGGCTTGCTGCACGCCGTTATGGGAGATGGGCGGACCACAATTCGACTAGGTGGAGCGATTCTGTACGATCGAATTGCGGGAGGCGCCAGTTTTGGCCTCGACCAGAACACATTCCTCTTCGATTCCAACGCCAATTCGCCTTGCGGAACTGGAACGGCAACCGGTTCGCTCCTCACGGATCCGCGGTTTACAGCCATTGGAGCGCTGCCGCCCGCTGGCGCAAATTGCACGGCTCCGATCGCGCCGACGATTACTCTGCCGAATACGCCCAATGTCAGTGGGGGATTCCCGCTGGGAACAATCAATGGAGGATTCCCTTCGTTTTTCCAGTTTGATGCGAACACCAAGACGCCTTATGCGATTGTCTTGAACTTTGGAATACAACGGGAGCTGCCCGGTGATTTGATCGTAGAGGTGAACGCAGTCAGCCGCCTCGGCAGGCGCTTGCTTGCGGTTGGAGACGCCGGCCAAGTGGTCGACTTCAAGGATCCAGCCTCCGATACGTTTCTAAAACAGCAGTTCGGACTCCTGGAGACGCAGGTGCAGGCTGGCGTTCCTCTGGCTGGAATCACAAATGCGCCATGGTTTGAAAACCAGATGGGAGGCACGGCCTTTTGTGAGGCCATCGTAGGTCTGAGTTGTTCGCAGATCGTTACCCACTTCTTTGGAAATCTAGTGGGGAAGGGCGATCTGTCGGACACGGTTCAACAGTTGGCATTCAATGGGCTCCTGAATTTCAATGTGGGGCTACCCGCGCAGACAGCGGCGAACGGGTATATAGGAAACTACGCCAGCTCGAATTACAACGGGCTTCTTGTGAACGTGCGCAAGCGCTTCTCAAGGAGCTTGCAATTCAAGTTTAACTATACCTTCTCCCATTCCATCGACAATGTCTCGGAGGTCACAAACAACTACGTGACGTATACCGGAACTGGCGCTGGGCTGGTTTGCGATCTCACAGACCTGCGGTCGTGCCGGGCAAGTTCCGATTTCGACGCGCGGCATGTCATTTCCGGTGATTACGTCTACGATTTGCCAGTGGGACGCGGCCGGACATTGCTGACGAATGCCCCTCGTTGGTTGGATGCAATCATCGGCGGTTGGAGCTGGAGCGGACTGCTGACGTACCGGACGGGATATCCGTTCACCATCAATACGGGTGCATTCCCGACGGATTTCACACTGGATGCACCTGCAGTGGTCAGTGGACCGCTGAAAACTGGCATCCACACTGACGCCAATGGAAACTTGCAGTACTTTGCCGATCCGAATGCGGCGCTTGCCAATATCAGCTTCCCGATCGGAGGGACCGTTGGGAATCGCAATGCGGCCAGGGGGCCGGGCTTCTTCGATATGGACATGGGAGTGTTTAAATCCTTCCAGCTTCCTTGGTCGGAAAAACAGCGCTTCGTATTCCGGTGGGATTCCTTCAACACTTTGAATCACCCGAGTTTCGGCACACCGGGAACCAATACGCTCAGCGACACGAGCTCTTTTGGAATCATCAACTCGACAGCATCCGCGCCGCGGGTCAGTCAATTCGCGCTTCGCTTTGAGTTTTAGCTGAAGCGATTCGGAGAGATATAAGAGGGGGGCCGAAGTTTGGCCTCCCTTTCGTATTTTAGGTATCGCAATGCGGCTATCTTCCAGCTGTCGGCATCAATGCAGGCGCCGATCGTTTACAGGAACGGGGGGAGCTTGACTCGATACCCTAGAGGTTCTTCAAGTGGGCGAGGCGGAAGGGCGAGCCGAGGTGTTCGCGTAGATCGAGCCAATGTTCTTCCGGGATGGTCGCGAAGACTTCGACGACTTTGGGGTCGAATTGTGTGCCGGAGCAGCGGCGAATTTCTTCGCGGGCGTGGGGCATGGGGAGAGCTTTGCGGTAGGGGCGGTCGCTGATCATTGCGTCAAGAGAATCGGCGATGGTGAAAATGCGTGCACCGAGGGGGATTTGGTCGCCTTTGAGGCCGCGCGGGTAGCCAGTACCGTCGTAGAACTCCTGGTGAGCAAGAACGATCTCGGCTGCATCGCGAAGGAACGGGATACGAATCAGCATGTTGTAGCCGATTTCGCAGTGCTTGCGCATGATCTGCTTTTCGTCGTCGGTGAGAGGCCCAGGTTTGCGGAGAATGCCATCGGGGATGGCCATTTTACCGATGTCGTGGAGGAAAGCGGCTCGCGCGAGAATGGGAAGGTAGTGATTAGGAACAGGCATGGCCTTGGCGATGGAAATGGTGAACGCTGTGACGCGCTGGCAGTGGCCTTCCGTTTCGGCATCCTTCAAGTCGAGGGCGCTGCCGAGGGCTTCCAGAGTGTCGTCGTAGGATTGTTCGAGCTGGGCGATCGCGCCCGTGAGTTGCGCAGTGCGCTCCTCGACCTGTTGCTCAAGCTTCAGCTGGTAGCTGCGATTTTCTGCGACTAAGCGGCGGTGCTGAAGAGCTCGGCCTACACCGAGGAAGAGCTGGTCCTTCTCGAAGGGCTTGAGGATGTAGTCGTATGCGCCGCGGCGGATGGCTTCGAGAGCCGTCGAGATGTCATGGATGGCGGTGACCATGATGACCGGGACTTCGGGGTCATATTCGCGCAGCCAATCCAGCAGCTTGATGCCGTCCATTTCGGGCATGATCATGTCGCTCAAGACCAGATCCGGCGTGGCCTTTTTGACTTGTTCCTGAGCAGCGCGGCCATTGCTCACGGCCGTGCAGCGATAACCTTTCGATTCGAGCATGGTGGAAACGACTTCTCGAATCGCTTCTTCATCGTCCACGACCAGGATCTGTTCTAGCTCCACGAGTGTTTGCCCCTACCGCCATTATACGGGACGGCACAGGGGGATTGTGGTGGCCTTGCCCATTAAGAAAATAGCATGTTAGCGTCGAAGGAAGCTCCAAAGAAGGCATTGTGCCGTCCACAGCAAGGGACCCAGGAATCGCGGCATGGGAAAGACGGCCGTCCAGGCCGGGAGGCAGTACATCGTGTTGGTGAACCAAGGCCTGCTCGGTATAGCTTTTTTCGAGGCGACGGCGTTCATCGTTCTGCTAGTCCTCTTCTTTATTTTTCAGCGGGATCACATCAATAGGTACTTCCGGCTGTGGGTTGCAGGATGGAGTTTTTTCACGGTCGCATCGCTGTGCGAGCTAGCAATGGTGAGCCGCAATCTGCCGGAATTTTGGATGGCCGTGGTGATGGGGAGAGTGGCGGCCATGCTGCTGTTCTCTGCCTCCGTGGTGCAATTTACAACTCGGGAGGGGAAGCGCAGCTGGCCAATCTTGCCGCTCGCGGGCGTGGTTTTGTTCGGAGTTTATTACTTTCAGCGCAGCGTGGCTCCAGACTATGCAAGCGTGGCTTGGGGAACGACGCTGCTGGTGAGCGGAGTGTGGCTTTGGGCAGGAATGGTGCTGTGGAGGTCGCCGCTGCTGAAGCGGGGGCACGGCGTGCGATTGCTGGAAGGCGTGTTTTTATTGACCGGCCTGCACGGAATGGATCGTCCACTGTGGCCTCAGCATCCGTATTTCTTGTTGCGGGTGGCGTTTGACCACTTGTTAGGCGTGGCGTTGGGAATCGCCATGGTAGTCGTGGTGTTGGAGGGCGCGCGTTCGCGAACGATTGAGCTCAATGAGAAACTTCGGCGGCTCACACTGCTGACGACGGCCAGCACGCAAACGCTTTCCGTACAGGATGTGCTGGACCGCGTGCTTACTCATCTGGTGGAAAGCCTCGGAGCGACGCACGGACTTGTACGGCTGTTGGAAGGCGAGGGAGACAAAGCGCAACTTGTCGTGCACGCCTCCGTGGGCTTTCAGCAAGACTACCTGCAAAAGTACGGAAGCATGTCAACGAAGATGCCGTGGGCGCAGAGAGTTTTGCACAAAGACTGCGAGTTCTTCCGCTTGGAGGATGAACCGGACCCCAGCGTGCGCCAGAGAATGGCGGAGGGGGGCATTGGGAATAGCATCACGATGGCACTGCCGGGAAAAGACGGACCGCTAGGGATTATAGCGATCGGATCGACGCGAAACGAGCAGTTTCAGGCGGACGAGATTGCCTATCTGCTGAATATTAGCAACCTGCTGGGATTGACGCTGCAAAATGTGCGCTTGTTCGAACAAGTGGCTACTGTGCAGCAACAATGGGCGTACACCTTCGATTCGATCGGGGATCCCATCCTTGTGCATGATCGCCAGGGACGGATTCTGCGTTGCAACTTACGCTTGGGACATCTGCTGGCTAGAGATTCACAAGCGCTGTTGGGGCGCGGCGTTACGGACCTGCTCGCGCGAAAGAATTTGTCGTACGAGATGTGCCCGTATTGCGAGGGTGTCGCCGGAGAGGGAGACGAAACTGATCCATGGTTGCAAGGCTATTTTCTCGCGTCGAACTCGACGTTTACGGATCCGGCGGGAAATTTGCTTGGTACCGTGCATGTCCTGAAAGACATCACGGAAAGAAAACGGGCAGAAGAAAAATACCGGACGCTTGTTTCCAGCGTGCAAGAGGGCGTTTTCATATCCACGCCGCAAGGGCGATTCCTGGATTTCAATGATGCAATGATGCGCATGACAGGATTTGAGACCCGAGAAGAATTATTGGGCGCGGATATTCCGGGCACGATGTATGCAAATCCAGCGGACCGCGAGCGGCTGAAGAAGCTGCTTCTGGAACACGGCACGGTGGCGGACTTTGAATTCGAAATGAGGCGCAAAGACGGCGAGATTCGGACCGTGCTGGAATCGTCTATCGCCGTCAAGGACACAGTAGGGAATGTCACAGCGTACCAAGGATTTCTGCTGGATATCACGGAACGGAAGCGCGCGGAACAGGAAATCAGGCGGCGCAACCGGGAATTGTTGGTATTGAACTCCATCGGCCAGACGCTCATGGAGTCGATGGACTTAAGCGATTCGCTGCATCGAACGCTGCGGCAGATGGCGGAACTCTTCAGTCTGGATGCTTGCGCACTCTATCTATTCGACGAGGAAGGTACAAAGATTCGCCGAGTGGCAGCGGTTGGACACCGCTCTGAATACGCCAGGAATTTCCCCCCGGTTGCCCTGAAGCCGGAGCTGCTTCAGCACATCAAGGCCGTGCACGCGACGTTTCTTTCGGTCCAGGGACTGCCGCTCCCGGCGATATTTCGCGAGGCTCAGAGAAAAGAAGAGCTGCTCTCGGCCTACATAGTGGTTCTCTGGTCAAAGGACCGCGTCATTGGCGGTTTGACAGTTGGGAGTCGCACGCCAAAAGAGTTCTCACCGGCCGACGTCAACCTGCTGATTGCTGTCGGTAGCCAGCTCTCGAGCGCCATTGAACGCACCACACTTTACGAGGAAGCTCGGCAGGCATACGACAATTTGCGCCGCACGCAGGAGCAGCTCCTGCACAGCGAAAAAATGGCTGCCGTCGGGCAGTTGATTTCCGGTGTTGCGCACGAACTGAACAATCCGCTCACAGCCATCCTCGGTTACAGCCAACTGCTCACCTCGAGCGGGCAGATGGGACCGCAAGGGATCGAATACTCTGAAAAACTGTACAAACAGGCGCAGCGAACTCACCGCATCGTGCAGAATCTGCTGAGTTTCGCGCGACAACACAAACCGGAACGAGTGCCAGTACAGCTGAATCTGATATTGGAAGAGACGCTGGCGTTGCGCGACTACGACTTGCGGATGAACCACATTCGAGTCCACCTCGAGCTATCTCCAGATCTTCCTTATACATCTGCGGATCCCCACCAACTACAACAAGTGTTTCTGAACATGGTCAACAATGCCGTGGACGCCATGCTGGAACACACCAATGAAGGCGATCTGTGGGTGAGGACGGGAGCCAAAGAGGACAGGCTTTTCATCGAATTTACCGACAGCGGCCCCGGTGTAAAAGATGCGTCGAGAGTATTCGATCCTTTTTACACGACGAAGCCAGTTGGTAAGGGAACCGGACTTGGTCTAAGCATCTGTTATGGAATTATTACGGAACACGGTGGATCCATCCGCGTGCACAATGTTCCTCCGCGGGGAGCTTCGTTTACGATCGAAGTGCCCTATCAACCGGTAAGGGCGGTGAAGGCTTCTGAAGCCAGCCAGACGGTAGAACAGGTGAGGGAAGGCCGCATCCTTCTGATAGATCAGGACGATTCGGTTCTGGAAGCCGTTCGAGCCATCTTGCTCGAGAGAGAGCATGAGGTCGAGACGGCAAAGACGGCCGCGGATGCGATGGCTCTTCTCGAAAAGCAACGGTTCGATCTGGTGCTTGCGGACTTGGATCTTTCCGGCACCGCCGGACGCAACATACTTCACGATTGGATATTGGCACGCAGGCCGGGGCTAGCGAAGCGTTGTGTGTGGATGCGCGGAGTCGCTCCGCTTGGGCGCCCTCCCGAGGAGTCGCCACGGAACGGGAATCGCATCCTTCAAAAGCCGTTTAAGGCTGCGGAATTGTTAGCTGCCGTGGATGGAGCGCTAGGGAGTATCCAGACCGCGCCCGTCGTGTAGCGATGACGTAAGCTTCGATGCCAGAGCAGCACTCTCTCCAAGATTCTTCATGGCGGTTTCCAACCGAACCGACAACCTGCTCACTACTTCGCTCAAAGAACCCAGCTCGGGAAGAGGAGCGATCCCGAAAAAGAACTTGATGCGGATTATTTCATAGCGTAAAGAAAACGCTAAACCCAGGCGGAGCCGCGCGAACTCTTGCGCTGCACCAACTTGCGGCGACATCGAGGCAATGACGCGCGCCAAGCGCCACAACTTCAGGAAATCAGCGCGAAGGCAAGCCAGGTAAGCCAACGCAATTCTTCGGCGCTCCTTGCGTACCCTGTTGGTCAATTTCGGCAAACCGCGCGAAGCAAGGAAGGCGAAGTCTTCCGCGCCAATGGCCTGCCGGACTTGGGGAAAGTAGGTGACATGATGCCGGCCCAATTCTTCCTTTGAGGCAAGATCGTCATCCGGGTTCGCGAATTTCCGAGGGTCACGCAGAACCCAGGCAAGCAGAGCCAGCAGGAGCACTCCAACGAAGCCCAGGAGTAAGAGAACAGAGCTCAATGTGGGCGTTCCTCCAGTTTCCAAAGTCGCATAAGTCTTTCATTGAGGAGTCGCAGCTGCTCATTAATCACCGGGGAAACGCCGAAGTAGAGAGAAGAAGAGTCCACATTCTGTCGAGGGGCTTCCACCGGAAGAGGTCTTCGCAATGCCGCCGCCCAGACCACTTGAACGATAGCAAAGGACATAATCGTCACTGCCTGCCATACCGGTTCCATGTATGGATTGTTCCGGTACCAAATGGCTTGGATCACGGTATTGATCAAGATTGTCATGCAGGAATAAAAGCAAAAACCACCGAGGAGTAACTTGTAGGCGGGGGGAACAACCACGGCGTAATATCGAATGAACAGCAGCCAAACGATTACGGCAGTAGCAAAGGTGAGGTGATACCCGCGATCAGCCACCACTATGGCCCAATCAAAGTTTCTAAGGGCATCTATAACCACGAAAATGACAACTACGCTGGAGATTCCAGCAAGAATTCGCCAAGCAAGACCCCAGATGCCTCGGTAAGGGTTAAGGACAAGGCGAAGCAATTCAGTCGTGGCTAATGCCTGAACCACCAAAGTCGCAGCTTCCGACACCCAACTCACAATTCTATCTGTGGATGAATTGTTCCCGGGATGCCAATACGTGAGCATGATGTAGATCAAAGCGGCCTGGCAAAGATTCAGACCGACATAGGTGGTGAAAAACGGTAGCTTTCGGAAATTCCCCTTCAGGAGCAGAAGCGCCAGCACCAAAAGCTGGGCAAGGACGCTACAGGCCCATATCCATCGCACGTAGAGAGGGAATGCACTCACAGAACAAAATGCTAGCATGCCTTAACTTGCCGGTAAATAGGACAGTTGGGTTAGTCGCTATAGGTAGCGGATATTTGAACGCTCTAGCGAGTAGCGGTTCGCGTACAGGAGTCATTTTCTGCCAAGGACGAAAAGTTCCGCACACGATAAAAGGCGGCAGATAACAACAAGATTGCGTGAGTGCGTTTCGGTGAGCTGGTAAGAGTGACGAAACTAGTATTAGACTTTTCTTAGAAATGGCAATCCGCAACTCGTTGTTCCCATTACAGACGAGTTGCGGAGCCATCAGGTTTCGAGGCGTCTATGCCATCTGTACCGGAGGAGTTGGAAGAGGAAGGGGCGATCCGCTCATTCCGGCAATGCTCAAGACTGGCGGCGTAGGAAGCGGAAGGGGCGATCCACTCGCGGAGAGATTGCCGAGGCCTGGAGGAGTGGGCAGCGGAAGCGGCGAGCCGCTGGCGATAATACCGCTCGGTGGCGTAGGCAGTGGAAGAGGCGATCCGCTTAGGACGGCGGCGGAAGCCGCAACGGCGCGGTTACTGGATAAGTGTTTGACCGAGCTATTAACAGGGAGTAGGATCGAAATCGCTAAGACACAGAGTGACAGGCGAATTGAGATGATTTTTTTCATGGTTGAAAGCCTCCTGCGTCCAACCATGAAAGAGAATTGGAAGTACTGAGCGTAATAGGCTAAAACGTTCTGTCCGCGGAACGGGACAGTGGATAACTATGATTTCGCAGCTCCAGCAAAACAGGCGCATCGTTCAGGATTTCACACTGACGACGCTGGCGAGTATTCGAGGGGAATTTGGGAGACTTACCTACATCGCCTCATTGCGCGATCTTTCCACCGGAAGATACGAGCATGCGGGGCTTGCGGCTTTGTATCCAGACGAAGCGGTGCAACAGTGCCTGGAGTCATGCCACGAGCAAGTATTCGAGCGAGTTTTGGAAACATCCCTGGCGAAGCAAGAGGCGGACCTAAAGGAATGTCTTGAGCGCATGCCAGGTGGACTATGTTCGACCTTGGCTCATTGGCGCCGAATGGAAGCCTACCGAGTCCTGATGCCTGAGCACGCCCCCGGCTACCTCAAGGAGCTTTTCTGTTCGAATCTCCGCGCGCTGCTGGAGCTTCTCCAGGAAGAATGTTCCACGGCTCCGTCAACCGCGTAACCACACCCACCACCCTGCCAACCACTTCCGCTTCTTCTGGAAGACGCCAAACCTCGGGCACACAGCGAGATAGCGGATGGGGTTGCATGAGCAGGCGCATTCCGTCCTGATGGAACCATCCACAGCGGTAGCCGTCGCGTAGCTCCACAAAATACATAGGCCGGTCGTATTCGTTGGCCCAATTATCATCCTGGATGCGGCGGACACTTACATCCACAAGAACAACGCTGCCTGGGCGAAGTAAAGGCACCATGCGCCGGTCTGACGAACCAATGTATCCATAACGGTGGCGGGAATCACCATTTGTAAGCACGCCCTCGAGGTTTCCCCACTGTTCGACCATGCGGGAGAGTAGCTCTGTTCGTTTTGGATCGAATGCCGGATCGAAGCGTAAGGGAGTTTTAAGAGAGACGGGGGGCGCTGCGATGTGCGTGTGTGGGGCGTGAAACGCGCCACCGTCGGGAAAGCAATCCTCAATGGGAACGTCGTACCAGCGGAATATCTCTAGCGGGCTCAAGTGGTAGACAACCGCTAGCGTATAAAGCTTATGCAGGCCTGGGATGACTCCTCGATTCTCAATGTCCGCCAGACGGCTTATATGAAGAATTAACTCAGGACGGCCACGGCGCGCTGCTAATTCAAAACTGGCGCGTTCGACATCACGATAGGTTAAACCAAGCCGTTCACGGGATTGCCGTAGACGAAGACCGGGGAGCATGTTTTCCTCGGGAAAAAGCTGGGAGTCAGCGTTCAGTGTATAGCAGAATTACCATTCTGTTAAGGATTCGGAACGGACAGCTGTGAATTTCTTTGGAAATTCTTTATCTGAGCAAATAAGAAAATTGCGTAACATGATTTTAGATCTCGACCGCGTGGCTATCCTCATTCCTTTTAGTCGCTTGCGCTGAGTCCACGGCTCTTGCGGAGCAATCGGCAGCGGGAACGCCGAAGGCACCCGGGCTGCCAAAGAGGATCTAGAGCGTTTCCTATAAGGCGTCACCAAGCTTTTCTGGCTACGGCGGCCCCTCACCCTTATCTGTTATTCTGCGAAGACTATGCCGCTAGCAATCAAAAGTGCTGTGACCCGTCTGTTTGCGCTCTTGGTGGCCGCTTCGTGCTTTGTTGGTGGTGGCGCCGTGCGCGCGCAACAAGCTGCGACCGCTCCACCCGCAGTGGCTCAGCCGAAAGCGAACAATGCAGAGTTTTCGGCGGCGGCGGATGAAGTGCTTCAGCAGGTAAGCGAAATCACCGGGCTCAAGCTGCTCACGCCGGTGAAGAAGACTCTGCGATCGCGCGATGAGATACGCGCCTATGTCCTCCGGGAGATGGATGAAGACAAAAACCCGGCAGAGCGCAATGCGGATGCTCGAAGTGCCGAAGCTTTTGGACTTATCCCCAAGGGATTTAATTTAGATAACTTTATGGTTGATCTGCTGACGGAGCAGATTGCAGGTCTCTACGACCCAAAAGCCCGCGAATTTTATATTGCCGATTGGATTCCGATAGATGACCAGCGTATGGTCATGGCGCACGAGTTGACGCACGCGCTCCAAGACCAGCATTTTCAGATCGAGATGTGGGAGAAAGCGGCGCGGCCAAACGACGACGCCGAACTCGCGCGCGAAGCCGTGCTAGAAGGCAGCGCCATGGCCGCCATGATTGATTACCTTTTGCAAGGCAAGGGATATTCGGTCGTGGATATACCCGCGATTGACCCTTCGATGTTTGCCGGCGATATGTCTCAATCGCCCAAACTGCAAGAGGCGCCGCCGTTTCTCAGGGATTCGATGGTCTTTCCCTATTTTGGAGGATTGACGTTTTCCACCGCGATCTTAAAATCGGCCAGGTGGAAGGGGTTGTCGGCAGTTTTTGAGAGGCCGCCGGTTTCCACTCAGCAAATCATGCATCCAGCTCTCTACAAATCGGGCAAGGCTCCCGTTGCCGTCACGATGCCCTCTTTCCAGAAGCTACTCGGTCCGGACTGGGCGAAGCTTGACGAAAACGTCATGGGCGAGTTCGGATGGATGGAAATACTGAAGCAGTTTCTGGGCGAGAATATCGCGAAGCCACTAGCCGCGGCGTGGGGTGGGGACCGCTACGCGCTCTATGAGCAGAAGCAAACAAAACGGCTGGTTTTGGTTGCTCGCCTTCACCTGGACAACGAGGAAGATGCCAGGCAGTTTTTTACGCAGTACTCGGCTGCCCTTGAGAAAAAACACGGCACACACGAGAATGAATCTCGCGTGCCGAATTTCCTCTCTTTTGATACGCCGGATGGCGGAGTCTTCTTGCGCTGCATGGCGATGGAGTGCATTTCCGTCGAGGGCCCTAACCGGGCGGTGTTTGACGGCATAAATGGGATGATTGGCTGGCCTGTGGCGCCGGAGCCGTCCAAGACAACATCGGCCAATCGCTGATGCCTATTTGGCCGAAAAGCTTGAGAGAGACAAATTTGCGGCTGCTCGATTTGCGAATTTGTTTTTGGCTTTACCTTCCAAACGATTAATTCGAATCAACAATTTCTCGGCGGCGCGCGTTAGCCGGGCTGCCGCATAGGGATCGCGCATACTCGTGCACTTGCGCTGAAGTTTGGCCAAGCCAAGGCGCGCAAATTCCGTCGCTCGGACATGATCCTTGGCACGACGCTCGTAATGAATGGCCAGCTGTTCACACGCCAAAACACCGTCTTGTGGATCGGCGGCGAGTTCGAGCCAGAGCTTGGCTGCGGCGGTGTAGTCCCCGCGGCGTTTGGCGAGCAAAGCAAGCTCGCGGCGGGCGCGCGGCTGGAACTCGGCGGGAAGGCCGAGATCTAGCGCCTGCGAACAAGCCACATGGGCGCGGCCGGAATCCCCGCGGCGCTCAAAGAAACGGGAGAGGCCGAAAAGATCGAGGCTGTCTACCCCATCGCGGTCTTTGTCCTGTGAGGCAAGAAGCGTGTTGATCTTGCCAAAGAGTGCGGCAAGGCCGCGCAGATCCATTTGATTATGGCGCAGAACGCCGACAAGAGGATCCGCAGGGCCTCCGCGGAGATAGTCAAAGTAATACTGCGGGATAAGCGAGGAGGTAACATCGTCTTCACGATGCCAGCCGAGACGCGGGGCATCAAGGACGTGACGCTCAAGATCAACAAGACGCACCGAGCCGAGGCGAAGTTTCCAAAGCGCGCGCGCGGGATGTAACAGATCGAGATGCGCGGCCAGGCACGGCGTGGGAATCTTGCGCGTCATGGTGAAGCGACTGTCAAGGAGCGGCCAGTCAAAGGTCTTGCCGTTGAAGGTAACCAGAACCGGGCGTTCCGCCACGCGCGCGGCGAGTTCGTGAAGCAGGGAATACTCTTCAGCAAAGTCCCGCATGAAGAGTTGTTCGACCTGGAGCGCGCCCGCATCCCACCAGGCGAGCCCTATGAGAAATGCATAAGTTCCAGTGCCGCCGGCCAGGCCGGTAGTCTCGGTGTCGAGAAAGAGCCACTTGGACGGATCTTCTAGAGCGGCCCGCGTACGTCTGGAAAGCGCGGCGTCACGCGTGCGGGAGAGAAGTTCGAGGGTAATGGCGGACGGCTCGGAAAATTCTGGCGTAGAGAACCAGTTGCGAAGCACGAGATGTTCACCAAAATGATTTTTGGCCACACCGGCACCGATAAGGCGAGCAATGGCATCTTCCTGATCGGGGGCGCGCAGAGCTGCGGGGCGAGATGGAGCAGGTCGCGCGGGCCGCAACGCGGCGAGTCTGGAAAATTTGTCAGCCGAGGTAGCCATCTAGCCGCACAACCTGTCGAGGATAGCGAGAGCGGCTTCTTTAGCACGCGGGGCGAGGTCGCCGGCGGGGCCTACGCAGGATGGGCATCCCTCGTCGCAAGTGCATGCCGCGATCAGTTCGCGCGTCTTGTGGATGAGCAGATCGTGTGCCCGGAAAAGCGGCTGGGAGAAGCCGATGCCGCCGGGATAGGCATCATAGAGATACAGATTGGGCTCGAAGAATTCTCTTTGACTCGAGCGAGACAGATCTCGGAGGCGCGTTGGCGTTAAATCATCCGCCCCGTCGGTAAACGGGCTTTGTAGGGGCGCAGCATGCTGGGCCCCTATAAGCTCGGCGCCTGAATCGGGAGCGGGTGGGTGTTCGCCGATGGCCGTGCCAAGATCGCGGCCATCGCACATGAGCAAGAGTGTGGCGACCGAGGCGAGAGCATGAAGTAGGCCGAACATGCCGCTCTGGCGCTCGCTGACGCTGAAGGGAAGTGATTCGAGCAGAGGCCTCTCCAGTGTGATCCAGTACGACGTCGTGTGCATCTCGTTTTCGGGGAGCTCGAGCTTGCCGTCACCGATATTTTCGTTGGTGAAGAATTTTATTTTCTTGAAACCGACAACTTGTGAGCGGACCAGAACATCGCCGTGGGACCGCGAAGTCGCACGAGCGCCGGATGCGGAAGCATCGGAAGTCTCCGTTGCTTCGAGAACGCGGACCTGCGTATAACGCACGGCGTCGGTGTAATAGTCGACGTCCACCTGTTTGACGTAGGCCTTGCGTTCGCTGAAATCGAGATGCTCGACGTGATATTGCTGTCCGCCGTGAATATAGATGGCTTTCTCATGCAAAAAAATCAGCGCGCTGGAGAAATCCACCTCACCAATAACATTTGCGCCGCCAGTGACGTCGATGATGATGAAGTTATCGCTGGTAATCGAGCGAAGGCTAATAGTGTCGGCGGGATAGGCTTCGTGCGTCCAGTGATAGTGATCTCCGGCAAGGTGAAGGTAGCCTGCCTCGGCGAGGCGCCCGCACAGGTCAGGTACGTCGACTTCGCCAAATCGCTCGCCCGGCGCAATTGGCAATTCGAATGCGGTACATTTCAAGTGATTGATCAGAATTTCGAGATTGTCCGGCTGAATGAAAGCATGTTCGGGAGTGTTGCCGAAGAAATAATCCGGATGGCGCACGATAAATTGATCGAGCGGCGAAGAGGAAGCGACCATCACCGCGCAAGAGCTTCCGCTGCGCCGCCCAGCGCGGCCTGCACGCTGCCACGTTCCAGCTATGGAGCCGGGGTAGCCCGCCATCACCACCGTGTCGAGCGAGCCGACATCGACCCCGAGTTCCAGCGCACTCGTGGACACAACACCGCGGATGCGGCCATCGCGCAGGCCGCGCTCGATTTCGCGGCGCTCATTCGGCAAATATCCGCCGCGGTAGCCGCAAATGGTTTCCTTCTTGCCCGGCGTCTGGGGATTCGCTTTTTGCAGATAGGTTAATAGAATTTCTGCCTGCAAGCGTGAATTCCCAAAGACCATCGTTTGCAGGTCGCGTTTCAAAAACTCTTGCGCTACGCGCGATGTTTCATTGATATAGCTGCGGCGAATGCCAAGGGCGCGATTGACGACTGGAGGGTTGTAAAAGACGAAAGTCTTTTCTCCCGCGGGCGCGCCGTTCGCGTCGAGCACTTCCACTTCTTTTTCGAGCAATCGCGCCGTCAAGTCGCCGGGATTCGCAATCGTCGCCGAACAACAAATAAACTGCGCGTCGCTGCCATAAAAATTCGCGATGCGCCGCAAACGCCGCAGCACATTGCAGAGATGGCTGCCAAACACTCCGCGGTAGGTGTGAAGCTCGTCGATCACGATGTAGCGAAGATTCTCGAAGAGCCGCGTCCACCGCGTATGATGCGGCAGAATGCCGGTATGCAGCATGTCTGGATTCGTGAGCACCACATGGCCCTTTTCGCGAATGGCTCTGCGCGCGTCGGCGGGTGTGTCGCCATCATAGGTAAAAACACCAAAGCGGTTGTCGAGCCGCTGGTTGAGGTCGTAAAGCTCTGCGAGCTGATCCTGTGCCAATGCTTTGGTTGGAAAAAGATACAGCGCGCGAGTATCCGGATTTTCAAGGATCGAATGCAAGATCGGCAAGTTATAGCAAAGAGTTTTTCCAGACGCGGTGGGAGTGACCACAACCACGTTTTTGCCAGCGTGGACAGCTTCGGCAGCGACGGCTTGATGCGTGTAAAGCTGCCGAATTCCCTTGGCGCAGTAAGCGCTGGCAAGGTCCGCGTGAACCCAGGCAGGAAACTCAGCCCATTGCGCCTCGCGTGCGGGAAAGTAGCGCACTGCGGTCAGCACATCGCCGTCGACGTCCCGGGTCGCCAAAGTGTCGAGGACTTCACGCACGCGTGTTAGCGACGAGCCTGTCGCGGGCTCAAGCGAGCCGAACGCGGCCGCCCGCACGGCGAGAGAATGGGACATGAAGCACGCCTCCTGCAATTCGCCTTTTGTTCGCCAAGGCTAGCACGCGGCGTTAGCCGCCGCAACAGAGAAGTACGTATTGTTCCTCGGTGTGAAGCCTCTCATGCGGCGTTGGCTTGCAGGTGGAAAGGCGAACAGCCCTCCACTTCACAAAAAGAGCACCAACTATGAAAACTGAACCAATTTTCCCGTGTGGCCGCCCCGGTATAATGTTCCGCGTCTATGGAATGGACTCCCGCCTCCGTCATTCGATGGCTGTTTGATTCGCGAAACGGCCCCTCCGACCGTTTCTTGGGCCGATGGATTTTCTTGCGCGTGCTCGGAGCTATTTATTTTTCTGCCTTTTTCCCGCTCGTTTTTCAAATTCGCGGATTGATTGGTCCCCAAGGCATTCTTCCCGCCAGCGAATATCTGAAAAGTGTGGCGGAGCAAGTTGGATACGCCCGGTATTGGTATGTGCCAAGCGTTTTGTGGTTTTCCAGCAGTGGGCACATGCTGACCGTGCTTTGCTGGATTGGTATGGCTGCCGCCGTACTGCTGGTTTTCAATATTTGGCCGCGCGGCACGCTCACCATCTGCTTTGTTTGTTTTCTTTCCTTTGTCAGCGCCGCGGGCGAATTCTCCGGTTACCAGTCCGATGGAATGTTGCTTGAAGCAGGCTTCCTCTCGCTTTTCCTTGCGCCGAGTGGATTCCGTCCCGGGCTTGGAGAGGCACGGCCTCCCACTCGCGCGGCCCTGTATCTGCTGCTTTGGGAATGGTTCCGCATCTACTTCGAATCCGGCGTAGCAAAAATCGCGGGCGGCGATATCGAGTGGCGCAATTTCACGGCGATGGACGAGTATTACCAAAATGGCCCGCTGCCGACTTGGATCGGCTGGTACGTCCAGCATTTCCCGCACTGGTTTCACGCCACATCCGCATTCTTTACTCTTGCTCTCGAACTGGTTCTGATTTGGGCTGCGTTTCTGCCGCGCCCGTTTCGAATCGTGCTCTTCTTCGTCGTAACGCCCTGGCAGGTCGGCATCATTCTCACCGCCAACTACACGTTTCTGAATTATCTCGTTCTCATCCTGGCGTTTCTTCTGCTCGACGACCGCTTCCTGATGCGATTTTTCCCGGCAAAATGGAAACAGCCGCTCCTCGCTCGCTCAATCACACCTCCTATTGAGTCCACTCCACCTGCTTCTGACCAACTCTCGATTCTGGCGGCGCCTGCCGGTTCATCAACAAACGAAGTTCAGGCGAGAAAAGAAACTCCTCCTGATTTGCGGCAGAACATCCGCTCCTGGATTGTTCCGCTGCGTGTAGCCGTAAGCGCAGTCTTGTTAACGTGGATCTTCTACGCTACTACCGTGCAAATGGTTTGGATGTTCGCGCCTGTTCCGCTGCCAACGTCGCCGGTAGCTTTGCTCGATCCTTTTCGAATCGCCAACCGTTACGGACTCTTCGCGGTGATGACGCGGGGCCGTTTCGAAATCGAATTCCAGGGCTCCAACGATGGACAAACCTGGACCGCGTACCCATTCCGCCACAAACCGCAGGAGCTGGACAAGCCGCCGCGTATCTACGCGCCCTATCAGCCTCGGCTGGACTGGAATTTGTGGTTCGCATCGCTCGGGGAGTGGCACGACAATCCCCTGGTCTTGCATACAGAACGCCGGCTGCTCTCAAATGACGCGGACGTGCTCGCGCTCTTTGCCGCGAATCCGTTCCCGCAGGGACCGCCACGTCAAGTGCGCGCCGTGCTCTACCAATATTGGTTCACGTCCATGGCCGAAAAAAGGGAGCACGGATTGTGGTGGCGTCGTGAGCTCCGAGGACTGTACGCTCCGGCGATTCAGCTCGAACCCGGCGGCCGGATCAGCGTTACACAATGGCCGGAGCCGATGCCGCCGCACGAATAAGTCGCGCGCCTTATCCCTTTTCGTACAGACGAGTACCCTAGCGCCGAAGCCGAAGTATCAGTAGCGCACTCGCGAGAAAGAAGACGGTGGAAGTGGCGAAAGCCGCTCGCACCGAGACGGCGCTCCAAAGAAAACCCACCAAAATGCTCGAGAGCAAATCTCCGACAGCGTTGACGGCAGCCAGCGTGCCAAACGCCATCCCGTGTTGCTCTTTAGGTACAAGCTCGGCCGCAACCGAGTCTTCGAGGGCGTCCACAATTCCAAAGTCGAGACCACCCAAAACGAAAATTACACAGAGCACCCAGGTGGAATGCGTGCTCGTGCAGAGCAGTGTCGCGGTGATAGCGGCTAAAAAGTAGCCCGCAGCGAGCACGACCTTTCGTTGCGGCACGTGGTCGCTGAGCCAGCCGCTGGCGTAGGCGGAGCCAGCGGAAAACACGTTGTGCACTGTGTAGAGTACGACAGCGATGCTTGCCGCGCGCGCGAGCCCAATCTCGGGCGCGAGCATGCGCGAAGCGTACAGAATGAGGAGCGAGTGAGAAAAATCCCCCGCGCCGAATACTCCCGCGCCCAAAAGAAAGCGCCTGAACGGCGCTGGCAAATCACGGACGCCCATCAAGAACGAACGTTTCGGCTTGGAAACAATCGGACGTTCCCGTACAAGTAGCCAAAACGACGCAACGGCAACAAGTCCTGGCAACAGGGTCCAGAGGAAAACTTTGTGGTAATTGTGGCCCGTTTTTTCCAGAAGCCACAGCGCCGTGAGGGGACCGGCAATCGCCCCGACGGTGTCCATCAACCGCTCAAGTCCAAACGCCCGCCCATAAGCATTTGGCGAAACATCCGCCGCGAGCAGCGCCTTCTTTGCCGGCGAACGAACGCCGCGGCCGAGCCACGCGAGCGACCGGCCTATCAACACGTGATATGCATTCGTAGCAAACGCGAAAGAAGCGGTCGCAAGTGCCGTGATCGCGTATCCAATTATCGCAATCGGTTTGCGGCGTTTTAGACTGTCGGTGTAGTGGCCAGCGGCAAGTTTCGCGAAACTGGAGAGCCCGTCGGCGATACCTTCGATCAAGCCGAGCCAAGCCGGTCCCGCCCCGATCGCGGCAAGAAACGCGGGCAAAACCGCCGTAGCGGTTTCGTGGCTCCAGTCGCTAAATAGGCTGGTCAGTCCGACGCCGAGGACCGTGCGATTGAGCCAGGACTTGTCTTGAGAGTTTTCTGCCATGAAAGGAAAGTGTATCGTCGAGGGCTATCAACGCGGTAAAAAATGTATTCTCATCAGAAGAAAGGACGTAGGCACCTTTTGCTGAAAGCCTGATTCAGTGGAATTAGATTATTTCTTCGCCGCGCGATATAGAATGACTCGCACCTTTTCAAGGGTAATCAATCCGCCTTCCACCATTTCGTCCAACCGTGGAAGAATTGCCTCGATGCGCTCGGTGGATTCGATCACTTCGACAATGATGGGCAGATCCTGCGACATGCGAAGCAGTTTGTCGGTGTGGTAGACGCTTGAGCCGCCGTAGCCCGCCACGCCGCGCAGAACGGTCGCGCCTGAAAAGCCTTCTCGCCGCAGGAGTTCCACGATGGCATCGTGCAGCGGCTTGCTGTGCCATTTGTCGGATTCGCCTATGTGAATGCGCATTAGCGTGCGCTCGCCTTCGAATTTTTGGTGTGTCATCGCGGCTCCTAAAACCGGTTCGCCAGCCGAATTCCGGCTAGGGACAAAAACAAACCTGCTATCACGCTGGCGGCGACGTAGGTCGTTGCGCGCAGCCACTCGCCGTCTTCCAGCATTTTCGCCGTTTCCCACCCAAAGCTCGAGAATGTAGTGTACCCACCGAAAAAACCGACTGCGATGGCCACGCGCCAGTCCGGCGAAATAACCATGCGATTCAGCGTAAATTGCCCGATCAATCCAAGGAAAAAACAGCCTGTGAGATTGACGATCAGCGTGCCGTGCGGAAACGTGCTTCCGGCGCGCGTTTGGACGACACCCTGTAGCCCATAGCGCGCCAGCGTACCCACTGCTCCGAAAATCGCGATCAATAAAATCCGCAAATTAGCTCCAATCCGGCGGCAACCGCGTCTCGCAACAAAAAAACTCCTGGAGCCGAGTGGCTGCCAGGAGTCATCAGAGCCCGCAAACTACGCCGGCCCGGTTTAGGCGAACTCCATCGCCTTCTAAATTTCCGTCACCAAAAAGTTTACTGCCGTCGCCCCCTCGAAGCAACACGCCATATTCCCAATCGTGCTCACAATACTCCGTAGGGGCACGGCATGCCGTGCCCGCCTGAAGTCCTACTGCCGGTTAACGGGCGCCACACTCTTCCCCTGGAAAACCACTGCCCGCACCTTTTCCAGCGCATGGATGTCGCTCAAGGGATCGCCCTCAACAGCCACAAGATCCCCTTCCTTCCCAGTTTCAATTGTCCCGAGCTGTTCAAGTCCCAATAAAGCCGCGCTCGTCTTCGTCCCCGAAACAAGCGCCTGCTGCGGCGTCATTCCATATTTCACCTCTGAAATCATTTCGTCGCGCACCGTCCCTGTCCCCGGCCCATACGAATGGTCCGAGCCCGCCGCAATCGTCACGCCGGAGTGCAGCGCGAGCTGAAAGCTCGGAAAATGCGTTTTAGCAAGCGCATTGACTTTCGTGATCACATACTCTGGGAAATGCATTTTCACTCCATTTGCGACACTCTCTTCCACCACAAATACTGTCGGAACAAACACGATGCCGTGGCTCTTCATAAAATCAGCCGACGCTTGATCCATCTCCGATCCATGCTCAATCGAATCCACACCAGCCTCAAGCGACGCGCGGATACTGCGAATATTCTCCGCATGCGAACCAACTTTCACGTGCGCCATGTGTGCCTGCTCGACGATCACTTTCAATTCCTCCGGCGAGAGCTGCTCGGATGTCGGCGAATCCAGTGGTGAAAGCACGCCGCCGGAAGCCATCACCTTAATCACCCGCGCCCCATACTTGAGCTGCAAGTGCACAGCTTTCTCCGCGTCAGCAGTCGAGTTAATGAACCCGTGCAAGGGTGTATAGAAATCGTCCATCGGTAGATAAGGTGGCTGCGCATTGAAATCGCCGTGACCGCCCGGTATCGAAATCGCGTGAGCGGCAGGCACCAGATGCGGTCCGGGAATCGTGCCATCCTCAATCGCATCCTTGAGCGCAACGTCGATGAACCCTTGCGTGGCCATAACGCGCGCGCCAACCACACCCGAAGAAAGCGCATAGCTCATCGCCTTGCTGCCGCGCAGCGCTGCCAGCGGCTCCGAAACAGACTGCCCAAACGCTCCAGACCAGATGTGAATGTGCGCATCCACAAATCCCGGTAGCACTGTGAAACTCGAAAGATCGATTTGCTCCGCGTCCGGAGGCACGGCAATGTCTTTGCCAACGGCCGTCACTTTTCCGTCCGTGATCACGACTACCGCAGGCGCAATTGGCGCCTTCTCCGCGTCGTAGATCAACTTCCCGCAGCGAACGTAGACGATTTTCGGCGGTGGCGCCGCGAACGCCGCAAACGAGCCGAGCAAGCACACCATCGCCGTCATCAAGGTTCTTCGCATCGAAACCTCCTTTTGGGCGCTCCGGCCGCTATGTTTCGCTGCCGCAAGTGATTTCATCGCGCGCCAGCCTAAATCGCCGATGGGCCGAAGTCAAATTGCAATACTTAGCGAGTCTCTCTGCGGCCTGGTGGGTTTTCGAATCGTAGGGGCACGGCACGCCGTGCCCTCTTTCTTTTCTCCGTCTTCCTCTTGCAGGGGCGTAGCACGCTGCGCCCCTGCTTGCCCAGGCTACTTCCGCGCAGCGCTGCAATCGCTCAGTAATGAAATCGAAAACGCAATTGCACAACAATCTCGCGCGGATTCAGGTAGTGTGTCCCGCCGAACGTAAAGCTGTTGTCCAGCAGCACACGGCGGTTGGCTACGTTTACGCCCTGCACATTCAGAGAGAATCGTTCCCCGAAACTCTTGCCCAAAGCAAGATCGAACGTCGTGTGGGGTTCAAGATGACTGTTTAGGTCTGGCGGAGAATTGCCGTTTGTAAAGCCGGAAGCATAGTAGATGTCCGTTGATAGGTAAGAATTCCACGGCAAACTATATTGTCCGCCGATGTGTAGAGTATTCCGCTGGTCGTGATCGAGGAAGCCGAACCCTGGGGTTGGAGTGCTGCACGGAGCGACGAGCCCGCCGGTGATGCAGCCGAAACTGAGCGCGAGCTGGTTTGAATACGTCAAATAGACCTGCGCGCGATTGCGAATGCGCGGCGAGCGCAACGTAAGCTCCCAGCCGTTAATGCGCGCACGCTGAATCGTAATCGGAAAAAACAAATCCGAGTCGTTGAAATTATTGTGATCGAAGAAATTGCTCGCGCGCGTCAGGAAGTTATCGGCGTCTATAGTCCACCCGCGGAAGGGAATCGTCACGCCGAATTGGTGCTCTTCGTCGCGTTCCCCATGCAACGGGATAAAAGCAAGATTCTGGTTGGTTGCAGCATCCAGAAGCGGGCCCGACAAAGTGAGCAGAGGCGGCGCTTGATAAAAGTGCCCGTAAAACGCGCGGAAAACCCAGTTAAGCTTCGGAACGCGAAGGGAAGCGCCGACCCGAGGGCTGGTAGCATTTTCGACCACGCTTCCCGAAAAGTGCGTTAGTCGCAGCCCCGCGTTCAACGTGAGCCACGAAGTCACTTGGAACTGATCCTCTGCGTACAGAGCCGTCAAACTCCCCAGCGGATTTACTTCGGTCGGAGTCAGATTTGAAGCGCTCGTCTCCGGACAACTGGCCGTTGGCGGTGTCGGACAGTTGAAGATCAAGCTGAAGAGCTGAGAGTCCTGCTGCGCAAAGGCATAAAGCCCAGCTCGCAAATTGTTGCGCTTTTCCACCCAGGCAATCGTGGCTTGGCCACCTTCATACTTTGAGGAGCGGTTTTGCGTCGTGGAACTGGGAAGATCCAGCGGGCTGCTTAGATAATTCGCGCTGTTGAAGTGAAAGAACGGCGAAACCGTGAAAACCAGTCCTGGACTGAACGTACGCACCCAAGTTAGCGTCACATAGGAATCGTTCTCGCGGTTTGCGTCCTGCAAAAACTGTCCTTGCGTTTCTGGATTATTCGGATCGAAAGGAACCTGGTAATAGTCCCGCCGCGCTTGCGCGACGAGCCGCAATTGGTCTTGCGAATCCAGGTTGTACATAAGCGAAGTAAATCCGCCGAAGCCGTTTCCCGCATCGTGAATGACAGCTGATGTCGGAGTTTGCAAGCCGAGATTCGTGCGGTTGCCGTTCACGCTCGCGTAATATGCGAAGCGATTCGTGTGCCCGCCGAAATTCAGCTGATCGTCTGTCTGATAAAAATTCCCGGCGCTCATAACCAGCTCTGCTTCATTGTTGCGCTCGAAGCCGGTTCGCGGCGCGACGTCGAAGACGCCATACGTACGATCTCCAAAATCGGCCGCATAGCTGCCACGCTGCATCTCCAGAGTATCGATATCGTTGGGATCGATTTGTGGGCCCAGGTTGCTGGCGATGTTCGTATTCGGAATCGGCACGCCGTCAATCAACCAACTCACCTGATGTCCGCCTCGAACGTGAAGCTGATCGTGCGTGAAGTACGAACCGGGCATGTAGTCGGTGATCATGGCCAGGCTGTTCGTCCGCGACGCGCCCGGCGTCTCCTGAATTTCCTGCCGATCGACAAGCGTCGTCGGCGTTACTGACTCAGTTTGCCCCGGCGCGGCTTCTGCCGACACCGTGACCGATTGTGTCTGCGTCGCGATGTGCATCTCGAAATGCAAAATCGGCGCTGTCCCCGAAAGCACGGTCACGATTTGCTCTTGTCCTTCAAACGAAGCGTTCGTGACGGTAACGGAGTATTCGCCAAGCGGAACGGCATCGAAATGAAATTCGCCGTTCGCATCAGTTTGCGTTTTTTGCATATAGTCGGAGGACTTCGCCTTCAGAACAACTTCGCTGCTTGGAACCGGCCGGTGCTGCGGATCGTGGACAATCCCTCGTACCGTGCCAAACACCGTGGCGAAAGCCACGCTTCCAAGCAGCAGAAATACCACGAATGCCTGCAGAACTCTTCGCATAAACCTTTTTTCTCCTCGTGGAAAGGTCCTAGCGCGGCCGTACGCCGCGGTGCGAGTTAATCAATGTGCGTGGAGAGCGAACAGCGCCTTACGAGAGCGAGGCGGGAAATCGAGGCGGAGGAGAAAGCGGTTTGACGAATCTTGAAATTTCTAAAGCACTCGCCATCTTTACCGGGCGCAACACTTCACCCACCACCGGAGCAAAACTAGCTGGAGGCAACACAAACGCGCCCGGTATCAGCGCAGGACGCGCCGGATCTTTGCAGCAAGACATCGAACACGGCGTCATCCCGCTCATGTTGTGCCCGCAATCCATGAGAGTCGAATCTTGTGACGGAGTTGGCTGCTGCCTGTGGTGGTGATGTTCGGGCACGTTGCAAAAGCCACCCACGCAGCAGTCCACGCCGTACACCAGCAGGGCAGCACCTGCCATCGGCGCGTACAAAAGCGCCACAGCCAGCAAGCAAAGCCACCCCGCCGCAATCCGAGAGCGTTTTTGTTTTGGGCTGCTCATGAGAACTCGATACCACCCCAATAATACTCCAGTTAGACGCCTCGCTGTGCTCATAAGGTAGCCGAACTTTGCGAACGGCCACACCGCTCCCGTCTTGACTTGCCAGCGCCTGCGTCGCAGACTAATTTCATGGCTCACACGTATCTTCTATTCGATTTCGGCACGGACGAAGAGAAAGCCCAGCTAGCGCGCCACAAACTCGAAGGCTGGAAGCAGGCTTTTCGCCTAGATAAAAAGCTCCAATACAAGCTCGAACGAGGCGAAGAAGAAGCGAAATCTGACGTAGAGTCTGTCCATAAAGCCGCCGAGGCGCCGAAAGCCGAAAAGCACAAGCCGAAAACAAAATCAAAAGCCAAGTCCGCCAAGGCGGAAGCCTCTGAAGAAGCTCCGCCCGCCAATGGCAAAGTGAACTTACTGGTCCGTCTCTATTTCTCCGGCCATGAAAAGCTCACCGAGCAGCGCTGGCTCGATCGCATCCCATCTGAGGAACCGTTCAAGGAAGCTTCGCCGCGCGTTGTGCGCCAGGGCGAAGCGCGGTTCGACGAAGTCGTGCAACAGTTTGATGCTCTGGGATAGCCTTGCCAGTTTCGCGTGGTATCGGCGGACTTCGGGTATAATAGGGTTCCGCAGAGGCAAAATCCCAATTCCCAACGAGGGCAGACCGAATGGCGTTACAAACGCGCGTCAAACTTGCCAAACTTGACGCCCCCAAGTTACACGGGCTCGACCGCGACACTCTCATTCGCATTTACCGCACCATGTATCTTTCGCGTCGTGTGGACGACCGCGAAATCCAGCTCAAGCGTCAAAATAAAATTTTCTTTCAAATCTCCGGCGCAGGCCACGAAGCCGTGACTACGGCTATGGGGCTTCTTCTTCGACCCGGTACCGATTGGCTCTATTCCTACTACCGCGACCGCGCCCTCTGCCTGATGCTAGGCGTCACGCCGCTCGATATGCTCTTGCAAGCGGTCGGCGCGAAGGACGATCCCAGTTCCGGTGGCCGCCAAATGCCCTCGCACTGGGGCCTGCCCAAACTGAATATCGTGAACAAGTCCTCCTGCACCGGCACGCAGTTCGTGCAGGCGGTGGGCGCGGCCGAAGCCACGCTCTATTACGAGAACCACCCGAAGGCCCTTTCGCAAGCTAAAAAGGCTCCTCTTGGGGAAAACGTCCGCTACGAGCGCGACGAAATCGTTTATGTTTCTGCGGGCGATGGCGCCACCAGCGAAGGCGAATTCTGGGAGTCGCTGAACGCCGCGTGCGCCAAAAAACTCCCTCTTCTTTATCTCATCGAGGACAACGGCTACGCCATTTCTGTTCCCGTCGAAGTGCAAACCGCGGGCGGCAGCATCTCGAAACTGACGCGCGGTTTCCCCGACCTGCACATTGCCGAGTGCGACGGCACTGACCCTCTCGAAAGCTACGCCGTCTGCAAAACGGCCGTGCAATATTGCCGCGATCGCCGCGGCCCGGCTCTCGTTCACGCGCACGTCACGCGCCCCTATTCCCATTCACTTTCCGACGACGAAAAGCTCTACAAAACTCCGGAAGAGCGCGAAGACGAAGCGCACCGCGACCCCATTTCAAAATTCTCCCTCTTCCTCGTCCGCGAAGGCATCCTTGACCAAAAGGAAATCGAAGCTCTCGAAGCCGAGGTCGACCAGGAAATCCGCAACGCCGCCGACGAAGCGCTAGCCGCCGAAGAGCCGCAAATCGATTCCATCCGCGTAAATATTTACTCGCCGGATGTCGATCCCACGTCTGCTGCCTTCGAAGCGCAGCCGCAGTTGCACGGCGCTCCGAAAACCATGGTCGAAATGGTAGCCGCCACGCTTTCCGACGAGATGGCCCGCGACGAACGCATCACCGTTTTCGGCGAAGACGTCGCCGACGCCAGCCGCGAAGAAACATTGAAGCAGCTAAAAGGGAAGGGCGGCGTCTTCAAGGCCACTTCCGGCCTCCAGCGAAAGTACGGAACTGACCGAGTCTTTAATACGCCTCTCGCGGAAGCCGCCATCGTTGGCCGCGGCATCGGCATGGCCACTCGGGGCCTCAAGCCCGTAGCAGAGATTCAATTCTTCGACTATATCTGGCCTGCCATGATGCAAATCCGCGACGAATTATGCGTCATGCGCTGGCGCTCGAACGGCGTCTTCAAGGCTCCGGTCGTCCTTCGCGTCGCGATTGGCGGTTATTTGACGGGCGGCGCCATCTATCACAGCCAAAGCGGCGAATCGATTTTCACGCATTGCCCCGGTCTGCGCGTCGTCATGCCCTCCACCGCTCTCGACGTTGCCGGCCTGTTGCGCACCGCCATCCGTTGCGACGACCCGGTCATGTTTCTCGAGCACAAACATCTCTATCGCCAGCCCTATAATCGCTCCGAATACCCTGGCCCCGATTACACCGTTCCTTTCGGCAAAGCTCGCATAGTCACGGAGGGCGCCGACGTCAGCATTATCACCTACGGCGCGCTCGTACACCGCGCCGAAGTTGCCGCTGCGCAATTGCTCCGCGAAGGCATTTCCGTCGAGATCATCGACCTCCGTTCACTCTCGCCCTACGATTGGGAAGCCATCGCTAAAACCGTCCGCAAAACACACCGCGTCATCGTCGCCTACGAAGACATGCTGAGCTGGGGCTACGGCGCCGAGATCGCCGCGCGCATCGCCGACGAACTCTTCGAGGAACTCGACGCTCCCGTCAAGCGCGTAGCGGCGATGGACACCTTCTGCGCCTATCAGCCCAAACTGGAAGACGTCATCCTTCCTCAAACCACCCACATCACCGCCGCGGTTAAGCAACTACTCGAGTACTGAGCTGCCAGCCGGCCACCCCGCAATTCAGGCAACTTTTTTGCCCCGCGGAGCGTATTCTATTGTAGGGAAGGACAGAAACCAGCCTACTTGGAGGGTACTCAAATGACTTGCCCAAGCTGCAGCAAGAACATCGCCATCGGCTCCAAATATTGCTACAACTGCGGCGCGAAACAGTCCGAAGCCGGTGCGCCAGGCCTCTCTCCCGCCACCGGTTCTGCCAAGCGCCTCATGCGCTCCAGCACCGACAAAAAAATCGCAGGCGTCTGCGCCGGCCTGGCCGACTATTTCGACATGGATCCCACAATCATCCGCGTCCTATGGTTGTTGCTTGTGATTTGCGGCGGCACAGGCGTTCTCGCCTACATCATTCTCTGGATCGTTCTGCCGGTTGCTCCTGGGGGAGTCGTCCCCACGTCCGCGACGGTCACCACCACCTAGCGGCGCTCCGGCTACTAAAAACTTGCAGAAACGGGGCTTGCCCCACCCGATTTTTGCTCTCTGTGACCTCTGTGTAGATTCTTTTTTTAGTCTCCCGCGGCACGGCCATGCCCTACTTACCCGGCTTCGAGCTACGCGGCACCCGCAACTTTCCCCCGCCCCTCTCAAACAATGGATAGTCGACTGAAATGAGTCCCGCTCCCAGCGTTGCCAATGCAAAGCACCCAGTAGCAAGCACCAAAGGATACGCATATTCATTCAACGCCAGATAACTGTGAGGCGCATAAACCTTCCACATCAGAAACACCATCTCGACCGCCAGCAACAGCGCCGCCCCGCGCGTGAACAGCCCCAGCAACAGCAATCCCCCGCCAAATAACTCGAGCACTCCCGCAATATAAACAAAGTACGCTGGCATGCCGTGCTGCGCGAAAAGTGCCTGCGTCGCACTCGCTCGGTGCGCTAGCAGCGGGTAGCCATGCGACATGAAAATGATGCCAAACACCGCGCGAAGCAGCAGCAGCGCGAGCGGCTTCAGGGCATTGAGAGATTTCATCGAGTCCCTTTAACGCGAATTTGCAAGAAAATTAAAAAGCGGCGGTATTTTAACAGAAAAACAAACGGCAGACGGTCCGCCCCGGTCGCGGCTAGAAAATCAGGTACAATCTTTAAAGAAGAATAAGTGGACGCCTAAACCCCATGCCCATAGATTGCTTGTGTGTAAAGATGAATGACGCTCCGGGCCTCGCAAGCGCCCCTCGGCCCATAACTCCTGCCGCCTTTTTCCCCGCTTCCGGGAACTCTGCATGAAGCGCAAACTTCTTATCGCGGTGCCTTTGCTCCTCCTCGTCGCCGTGACGGCATGGTTCTTTCGTCCCAAGCATGAAACCCTTGGCGAAGCCTACGTCGGCGAACGCACCGCGACTCTTTGGAGCAGCGTCGCCCAAGTCCGCGAGCCTCTGGACACTCTGCACTACGGCGACCGCGTCGACGTTGTCGCCCGCCGCAATGACAGCATCAAGGTGCGCACCGCCGCCGGCGAATTAGGCTGGGTCGAAGGCCGTTACCTGATGGACCCGGCGCTCTGGCAGCGCAGCACAAAGCTCCTCAAGTTGGTTCAACCGATGTCCGTGCAAGCTCACGGCCGCACCAAGGTCCAGACAAATCTTCGCGTTGAGCCGGGGCGCACGCAAGCGCGTCTCTATCAGTTTGGACGCGGCGTGCCCGTCGAGATCGTCGGCAGGGCCGTCGCGGACTGGGTCCCGGCCAATGATGAAAAAGAATCCGCAAACGAGCCCCAGGACACTAAAAAAGAAGATTGGTTCCTGATCCGCGGAGTGGCCACGCGCCCCCCCGGCGATTCCACCGCCCGCGCCGCGGAAACGACAACGACAGCACCCGGCGACCAGACTCTGCCGATAGCCGGCTGGGTGATTGCACGCTTCATTGAACTAGATTTGCCCGATCCCGTGCGCGATGGCGCCAACTCGGCAAACATCCGCCCGATTGCCTGGTTCGAGCTGAATCGGGTCAGCGACGCCTCGGGCGACAAAATCCAATATCTCGTCGCCGCAGCGCGCGGTTCTGAAGGCCAGCCTTGCGATTTCACGACGCTCCGCGTCTACACCTGGAACCTGAAGAAGGAGCGCTACGAAACCGCTTTCATCGAAAATGACATGTGCGGTAAATTGCCCATCCGCGTCGGCAGAAGCCCGAAAGGTGAACCAGAATTTCGCTTTCAGGAGATGGACGGCAACAAGGAAGAGCGCGTCTATCGTCTAATGCAAACGGTCGTCCGCCGCATCCGCGAAGACGGAGAGATTGCGAGAAAGCCGATCCGTGCGAGCCGACCTGCCGCAAAATAGCCGGTCCGAGCAAACTCACCGTAGCGCAAACATTCAATGGAATATGCGGCTAGCGATAGCTGATCACGTCGCCGGGCATTAGAATCAAGGCAAGAATGTCTTTGTCACCAGAGTCGGTATTTATGGGGACCAGACCCTTAGAAAACATTCTTCTAACTTGCACGGAGCGTGGGATATCGTCAGTACCGACGTCGCGTATGAGTTCATTGACCTGTGCTCCCAGACGAGCATAGGCTTCCTTCCCGTTCACCTTTACGCGAATTTCTGCACTCACTCCAGTTAGAGGTGGAAACATTATGCAATTCGCGTCGGCCGAAGCTATGGCCCGGCAAGAGGGTTCGGTGCCATTGTTGAGCTCCTGGGTTGCATCCTCTAGGTGCTTCCTATCTCCAGAACTCAAGACGATTGCCAGTGTGACTGGATCCTTCGACGAGATCCCTTTCTTAAGAATCAATCTGAAATAAGAGAACGAGTTCGGAAATTGTGTCGCAATCTGCTTTGCTGACTTCGGCGCTTGACCGCCATTCGGCGAAGAGTCCTTCCCGTTGATTGGTGAAATTCTCACGCGACCATCTTTTTGATCCGGAACAATCTCGTAGTAGACCGTCTCGACGCCTGCAATCTCCCTACTCCCGGGGCTATCGGCTGCCGAATAAATCGGGTAAACGACGCGCAAACGGAAATCCGGCGTCAGGTCGATGAATTGATCGAGGTCAAAGGCTCCGAAGCGAAGCAAATAGGCAATAAACGGTGGAAATGGTAGCTTCTCGGCGATGTTGGCGGCCAGAGTCTGGCCTTCACCCATATGCAAGCAGCCATTTGATTCGAGGGCCATCAGGCCTTTGCGAAATTCATTGATGTACTGCAGAGGATCGAGAACAATTTGTTGTCCATTGACGTTTCCCTGGCCGAATCCGAGCAAATCCGATCCGGACTTGACTCGAACATAGGCCGTTCTGCCCCGCCACCGAATTGCAATCGGGCCGCGATCAATCCCACAGTCAGTTTGTTGAAAGGGGGCTTTGCGGGCCTTCGGCAACTTTACGTCCAACGTCTGGTTCGCGGCGACCACCATCCCTGGAGGGATGAGGACTTCCGTACCGTCCTGGTGACTCAACCGATAGCCCCGAACCGTGGGATTACATCCAGCGAGCAGCATTGTTGTCACCGCAATCACGCTTGCCGCGCCGGAACGAATAGCCGACATTTTGGGATATTATCACGCGCGTCGTACACTGCTAGACAAGCTTTCCTTGTGGGTTTATCTCAAGCGCGGACGCATCCAACTCTGCGAGAGGGAATAGTTCAGAATGGCGCTGCATATCAGCGAGTCCGAAGTGCGAGCCGTGCTCACCATGCCCATGGCCATCGAAGCCGTCGAAGAGATCTCGCGAAAACAAGCCACCGGAGAAGTCGTTGTGCATCCTCGCCGCCGTTTTGAACTGCCGGGCGGCGGTTTTTTTCATTACATGGCTGCGGCCGATTTTTCCGCCGGTTATGTGGCCATGAAGCAGTACACCTATGTGCAGGGGAAGATCCGATTTCTAGTGCCCCTCTATGAAATGCGGACGGGCGATCTTGTTGCTTTGATCGAAGCGGATTACATGGGCCAGTTGCGCACTGGCGCCGCTTCCGGCGTGGCCTCCAAATATCTGTCGCGGCAAAACAGCCGCATCGCCGCCATTATTGGCACTGGAGGCCAGGCGCGCACACAGCTGGAGGCCATGGCGAGCGTCCGAAAGCTCGAATCAGCGAGAGTCTATGGACGCGACGCGGCTAAACGTGAAAAGTATGCGAAAGAAATGGCCGAGCGGCTAGGTTTTCTTGTGCAAAGCGCCTCCTCCTCAAGCGAAGCCGTTCGCGGCGCGGATATTCTCTGCACCGCCACCACGGCCGCCAGTCCCGTCGTCAGCGGCGCGGACCTCGCACCCGGTGTGCACATGAACGCGATCGGCGCCAATCACGCCCACAAGCGTGAACTCGACGATGAAGCCGTAGCCAGCGCCGACGTTATCGTCGTGGATTCCATCGAACAATCCCGCCAGGAAGCTGGCGATCTCATCCTTGCGTTTCGGGGCGACGAAGTCTGCTGGACCGGCGTAAAAAAATTGTCGGATGTCGTGGCGAAGAAATCTCCCGGCAGAACTAGCGACACGGAGGTCACGCTGTTCAAGTCCAACGGTATTGCTTCCTGGGATTTGGCCGTCGCTATGAAAGTCTATGCGCTGGCGAAAGAGAAAGGCTTGGGAAGGGAGTTGCCGTTCTGGGCTGGCGGCGTTTCAAGCCAGATGAGCTGACTCGTGCGCTAGTGTGCCGCTTCCTTAAACTTCCGGCGTATCGCATCGTGAAGCCGGTTGCGCACCTCACCGGGCAGCTCGATAAGTTCAGAGTCGCAGAAAAGCTCCACGGTCTTCTTCGTCTGATCGACCACCAGCTTGCATTCCATGCACTCTTTCAGATGGCTCTCCAGTTCGCGCTTCGACGCGCCATCAAGTTCGCCGTCGATGAAATCCGAGAGTTCGTGAATGACGTCTTCGCAGTTCAATTTGTTCCACCCTGCTGAAAATATCGGTTCAATTTCTGCCGGAGTTTCAGCCTCGCGCGCAGCAGCCGCGATTTCACGGCTGGAACCGAAATGCCAATCGCGTCCGCCGTTTCCTCCGTCGAGAGCTCTTCAATGTCGCGCAGCACAAAGACCGTTCGGTACTCCGGTTCGAGCTCGTCAATCACGCTGGACAATATCTCCCGCATCTCGGTTTGCGCAAAGCGCTGTTCGGGCCCCGGACCCCAGTCCTGGATCTCGCGTGGCATGAGCTCTTCGTCGCCTTCAATGGGTTCGTCCAGCGAAAACTGATTCGGCCGTCGCTTCCGCAGCCGCATCAAAGCCTCATTCGCCGCTATGCGCACCAGCCAGGTATAAAATCGCGAATCGCCCTGAAAATTGTTCAAGTGGGAATAGGACTTAAGGAAGGCATCCTGCATCGCATCCTCGGCATCCTCGCGATTGCGAGTGATGTTCATCGTCAGCCGGAAAATCTTGCGCTCATAGCGGCTGACCAATTCCTCGAATGCCGCCGTATCGCCGGATTTCGCCGCCGCGACCAGCAGATGCTCGTCTTCGCGCACAACTGCCGAAGCTAGCCGATGTGGGTTAGGTGTGCTCAAGATATTTCGCGGGCGGAACATCAGCCCAGCTCCAAATGTCTCCGTCTTTACGTTAGCACAAAGCACGAAAGCGCACCCGCTACTCCCTTGTTTCGATGAGCCAGCCTATCTCCAGGATTCAGGAATCTGCAGTCCACTTCGTCCCGCCGCAGGTACAAGCGACCGACAATGCTTGACAGTCAGAGCCTGCCTGTCTACAGTTTTGGTTGAGCATTTGTCTAGTGCACGATGGCCTACCAAGACCTTTCTGCTTCTTCCCGGCTCCCAATTTCCATGCGCTTGGTCCTTTCTATCTCCCCTTCACGGTCTTGGCCGTACTCTGCTCTCTCAGGCTCGCTCTGCGGCCCTGTTTTCCGGCATTCTGATACGCCGCTTCAGCACCGCCTTGAGACCTTGACCATTGGGACCGCCCACCGCGAAACCTTGGAACTTGGCGCTCAAAATAGGCAACACTAGAACCATGCGAACACTCCCCGACCATCTCCGAAAAGGCATGAAGCTGGTCATCGTTGGCTGCAATCCAAGCGAATCCTCCGTGCGCGTCGGCCATTACTATGCGGGGCGTACCAACCAGTTTTGGCCCATCCTTTACGAAAGCGGTGTCGTCCCCGAACCGTTTGACTATCACGACGACAAGCGCGTGATCGAATTCGGCATCGGACTCACCGACCTCGTCAAGCGCCCCACGAAAGGCGTTGAAGAACTCACGCGCGGAGATTTCGCAGAAGGCCGCATCGTCCTTTCGCAGAAGCTCGAAGAATTCGCCCCGCACGTTGTCGCTTTCAACGGCAAAATAGTTTACGAGCAGTTTTCCCAGCGCAAGTGCAAGTTCGGTCTCCAGAAGGAATTGCTCTACGGGGCGCGCGTCTACGTACTGCCGTCCACCAGCGGCCAGAATGCGCAAGGGAAGAGCGAGAAGTTGCAGCATTTCCGCAAACTCGCGCAAGTAGTCGCCAAGACGGAGAAAGAACGCGATACTAAGGAACGCGACGCCAAGGGGCTGGCACGTTAGAACGGAGAAACTTTATGAGTAACACAGCGCAAACTGCTCCCTCGGGCCCGGTCATCCTGGAAAGCCGGCATGATGGCATTGCGGTCTTGGTGATGAACCGTCCCGACAAGTTGAACGCACTGAACAACGAACTCTCGACAGCTCTGAACGAAGCGCTCGCCCGCATTGCCGAAGATGATTCCATTCACGTTGTCGTGCTGAATGGAGCAGGTCGCGCGTTTTGCGCGGGCGGCGACCTCGGCGCCATCGGCAAAGGGCGCGAGCGCAACCAAACTGCTGAGCTTGGTCCGATTCTGCGATCCGGCATGCAAGCCGTGCTAAAAATGCGCCTGATGCCCCAGCCTGTGATTGCTGCCGTGAACGGCCCGGCGGCTGGCGCCGGCATGAACATCGCGCTTGCCGCGGACATTCGTATCGCAGCGGACACCGCAACCTTCGGACAGAATTTCTCCAAGGTAGGGTTGTTCCCCGATTATGGAGGAACATATTTTCTTCCGCAGCTTGTGGGGCCTTCCGTCGCCGCCGAGATGTTTTACACTGGCGAGATGATCGACGCGCCAACTGCGTTGCGGCTCGGGATCGTGAGCCGCGTCGTTCCGGCCGCTCAATTGGAAGCGGAAGTGAAAACGCTGGCACAGAAAATCGCGCAAGGTCCGCCGATCGCCATCCGCGCCGTGAAGAAAATTCTATTTGGAAGCCACAAGGACGCGCTGGTGAAAGCCCTCGATCACGAAGTGGAGTTGCAGATGAAATGCTTTCACTCGGAAGACTGTAGCGAGGGGATCCGTGCCTTCTTCGAAAAACGCCATCCGAAATTCCAGGGAAAATAGCGCCTCGATTCGCGCGCTTCTGGGGAAATCGGTCCCCCTCTGCTAAAATTCCAGTCTCTATGGATGACCTGCAAATCTCTGCGAAAGAAGTAAGCGAGCGGATCGCGCGGGGCGATAGGCTGCTCCTCGTGGATGTTCGCGAACCTTGGGAATATGACCTTTGCAAGCTTCCCGGCGCAAAGTTGATTCCGCTTGGCACGATTCCCGCTAACTTGAATAGCTTGTTGGACGTCGACGACGAGGTGATTTGTTACTGCCACCACGGCATGCGCAGCCTCGATGCCGCGGTGTGGCTGCGGCAGCAGGGCGTCGAAAGCGCAAAGTCGATGGCGGGCGGCATCGAGCGCTGGTCGGCGGAAGTCGATCCAAGCGTGCCACGATACTGAAGCGCACAGACTGCAGCCCGTGCTACCCGGGCCTGGTGAGGACTGATTCATGGCAAAAACGAAAATCAAATTCCTGCAGAAGCCGTCCTGCACGACCTGCCGAAAAGCCAAGGATTATCTGGAGAAGCTCGGTGCGGAGCTCGAACTGCGCAGTCTGGATTCGGAACCGCTCAGCGAGGCCGAACTCGATAAGCTTATTGGCACTCGCGACTACAAACTATTTCTGAGCCAGCGGAATGAACTCTACCGAACGAAAAATATGGCGGAGAAGGCTCCCACCAGACAAGAAGCTATCAAGTACATGGCCAAAGTCCCGAATCTCATCCGGCGGCCAGTGGTCATTCGAGGCGATCAGATTGTTCTAGGCTACGACGAAGAAGCGTTCAAAAAGCTGCTGAAGTAGAACCTCTGATGGAAATAAAGACCATCGCTATTGTTGGTGCGGGAGAATTGGGCCGCTGGATCGCTTATGCATCGTCACTCGCCGGGTTCCGCACCATAATTGAGGACATCTCCCCTTCGGCCCTGGAGCAGGGAATTGCGCGGATTGCTCAAGCTCTTTGTGATGATGTTGCCGGTGGGAAAATTACTCCTGCGGTCCGGGACGCTGCGCTGGCGAATCTCAGTACAGCAAATTCCGCGGGAGTTGCCTCGCGCGAAGCGGACTTGATCATCGAAACAGTCTCCGACGAAATGGAGATGAAAATCGAACTCTTCACGATATTCGACAGATTTGCCAAACCCGGGGCTATTTTCGCTACCCCGACGACCTCACTTTCGATCAACGAGATGGCGGCCGTAACCTTCTGCCCCGACCGATGCGTCGGCATGCGCTTCTTCGCAGATCCTCAGAGGGCAAGCCGTCTTGAACTGGTGAAAGGCCGCGAGACTTCTGAAGAAACCATTACGGCGTGCCGCGAAGTTGGCCGCCGCATGGGCATGGACGTTTCCATACTGAGCAACGAGCAGGCTGCGTCAGCTAATGCAGCCAGCCGTGTTTCCCCAGCCCAGGAAACGGCGGAGAATAACCCATTGCCCAGAACTCGAATCAAAACAACGTGAACGCAAACAAAGCACTCTCGGAAAAAATCGTCATCCAGCAAGGGGACCTGACCGACATGGACACGGACGCCATCGTCAACGCTGCAAACAATGACCTCCAGTTAGGCGCAGGCGTCGCCGGTGCCATTCGCCAGAAAGGCGGAGAAGAAATTCAGCGCGAGTGCGACGCTATCGGAAGCATTCCCGTCGGTTACGCCGCCATCACGAGCGGTGGCAAGCTCAAAGCGCGCCACGTCATTCACGCAGCGAGCATGCAGCTTGGCGGCCGCACCACGGGCCCTAATCTGGCCAACTCCGTCGCCCATTCCTTGCGCATTGCCGCCGAGCGTGGCTTGAAGACCATCGCTTTTCCAGCCGTAGGAACAGGAATCGCTGGATTTCCTCTCGATGAATGCGCCACGATCATGCTGCAAGAAGCCGCGCAACACCTGAAAGGCGAAACCTCGCTCGAGAAAATCTATTTTGTCCTTTTTGACGATCGAGCCTGCGATGTATTCACGCGCGAGTGGAAAAAGCTGAAATAGGTTCGCGGCTGAACTCAACGGGCCTACGCATCCGGCTGAGCATCGCCTGCCGTCCGTGGCAATTGAGCTGTTGAGGGAAAGGGCCAGGTATAAACCGCAGCCTGCAACGGTGTAGAGGTCTTACCTCGTTCCCTGGATATTCCTCAAAAAAACCACGGCCACTTGATCTTCATATGCGACCCGAAACCTCGGATCGTGATGCAGGACTGCTGCCAATTGAGTACGCCGATCGAGCAACACCAGGCGAGCAGCTTGTAGATCCGGGTCGTTCCACCACTCTCCCGACCCCTGCTCTGTTCGGAAGAATCGGTTCAAAGCCTCGTCGCCATATAAATCCGTTCTGCCATCGATAGCGACGGGATAGCCGGGCAAACTCCAAACGATGAATCCACCCCAGTTCAGATTGTTGTAAAGCGGGCCTGGTGGGATCGTGGATCGGATGAAATCGCAAGCTTGTACGGGAAAATAACCAGTCAGCGCGCGCTGGAGTGAATTATTGTCAACCTTCGAGTCCCACGCCACCAGTAGAAAGACCAGAACTGTTGCCAGCCCCGTCGCAGCAGCGAAAGCCAAGGTGCGAGCCCGCGAATGCACTGCTTCCTGAGCCACTGCCAGCTCTCGATCCGCAATGATCGCCAGAGCCGGAATGCAAACGAACCAGGAATCACGTTGCGCGCGAAACGCGACGAGGCTGCAGGCTATTAGTAGCGCCAGTTTGAAAGGATCTCGTGATCGCTGCCAGCCCAAAGTAAAAAACGCGGCCACCACTATCAGAAGCACCATGAAGTGCTCCGGCACGCGAAAGCTCAGCGCTTGCAACTCCACGATCATGCCGTACATTGCCGGGCTTCGCACCAGATTCAGTATCACCGCGTAAAGATGCCAGGTGTAGGGTCCCATGAACGTCGCCATTACGGAGAGCCCAGCTACCGCCAAAACGCTCGAAACCGGCAACTCCCGATCCGGCTCCAGGGAAGCGCTCCAGTTTTTTGGCAGAATCGACCGCACGACGCAGACTGTCACAAATAAACCAAGCACAAAAAGGCCGTAGATGAATTGAATATGCAGGTTGGCCCAAACCAAAAACAAGGGAGGCATTAGGAAGAGCAGGCCGTCTTTTCCACGCCTTCGCACCTCGAAAATCAACCCAATCTCGACCGCAAACATCAGGATAGAAGTCAGGGTAGGTCTCAACCCCATGCAATGATGCATGGCCCACATCCCCGCAACCGTCAAAGCCCACGCTTTCCAAAAACTGCCGCTTGTCCGGCGCAGAATGGCAAAAAGAAGTAGAGTGATAGCCACTTCCAGCCCGGTGCGAAACCCCACCAATCCCACTAGTCCAAACCAGTGATGAAAGCGTGACACAAGCACTTCGAATCCCCAGCTGTACGCCACCCACGGATGAGTCGGATATTGTGAGAACACTCCTTGCACCGGCACAGAGTGTTGGGCAACGATCACATCTCCGTCACGCAGATGCCACCACAGATCAAGATCGTAGATTGCATTGCCCATCGGCGCCAGTTGCGTCGACCACGTCAGCAGAATCAGCAGCGCCAGAGATCGAATGACGGGACGTTCCGAGAATTGGCCGAGATCGGTCATTAGGCGGTTTGAACGCGAAACCACTGCCAGCGTCGCACGTGGACCGTGCCATGCTCAACGGAAAGTTGGGAGACTTGTACGTATCTTACAAGGATGGAAATAAGTTGTTCTGCCTACTTCGAATGACAGAGATCCCGCTTCTTCTTGCGACATCTACAGATGGCTGTGCAATCCGTCCCACTCCGATACGCCGTTTACTGACTGGGTTTTTTCAGCGTCGGACGGTCGCCGGCCGGGGCCGGCGGGGGTGTTGCGGAGGCCGGTGCAGCGCCAGCTCCGGGCGTTGCCATCAAAAGCCCGCCTTCGGCATAGGGCTTCTTTAGCCAGCGCTCGGATTCACCTTGGCAGCCCCCCGTGTTGTCGTTGGTCTGTTTGGCTTTGCTGTATTGATTGACGGCGCGTTCACGCTGTCCGAGCAGATCGAAAACCTTGCCAAGATAGATGTTGCTCCAGCATTCCGTCCATTTTTCTGACGGCTCGGGAACAGCCTGCAACGATTCACGAAACGCATTCGCGGCTGCCTGATAATTCTTCTGGTAGAAGAAAGCTTCCCCCATTCGGAAATTGGCCAGCGGGCGCCCGGGTTGGATCGAGAGCGCTTTCTGATATTGCTGGATAGCGGCATAGTAGTTGCCTACTTCGGCGAGTTCTTCTCCGCGGGCAATGGCTGCGCGAGCGCGAAGAGCAACGCTTCCTTTAAGCACAAGATTGTTGGGGTCAACTTTAACGCCGCCGGGTTTTGGCCGGCCAAAGGTTTCGACGATGAATGGCGATTCCATGCCGAGAACATCCACCCATTTCGTTTCCGGATTGCCTTCGGTATCGATGCGCAGCTCGACCGGCATACTAAACGTGTCGATGGGCTGCTTGATCTTGCCGACCACGCGGAAGCCTTTGGGCGTGCGGTAGACCACGAACTCGGTCGTGAAATCCGGCACGCCCGTGGAGTTCAGCCATTGCACGAAGAAACCGCGAAGATTCGGCGCCACTTGGCCGGGTTTGGCCGCCGCTTGGACGTCCCGGTCAGCCAGATTTATGAGATCGTCGATGGTGGCTGTCTTCCCCGCGTAGGTAGTCGCAAAATCATGGAGCATATTCCCGAAGGCGACATCCCCCATCAGTCCACGAAGCATGTGGAAAACCATCGCGCCTTTGTTGAGCACCACCGAACGATAGTCGCTCGAATAAGGAGCGAGCCGTACTGCCTGCGCAATGGGTGCCGCTTCGTCATACATGAGCGCACCCACGGCAAATTCGTCGACAACTCGCAGGCCAGCTTCTTTCCCGGCGCTTTTCTCGGCGTAGATCTCCTCGCAATAGCGCGAAAGTCCGTCGGTGACCCAAACATCCGCAGAAGTGGCTGGGAGAATGGAGTTACCAAACCACTGAGCTGCAACTAGCCGCGCGATGGTGCGTTCAGCGGTTTTCGGATCCCAGACACGGTGGCTGATGAGGAGAACACCTGGCGCGGCGAAATCGCGCACAGTCCCATCCGGCAGCTGAATGACCGTGAACTCGGGATCCTGAAGACCGCCGAAAAGATCGGAAAAAACGGTAACAGCGCGAGCCACATCATCGGCAAAGCCTTGGGCGTTAGCGGAATCGGAGCGCGGGGCATAAACGGCTACGTCAATTCCTTCGGCCTGCTTGGGATTCAGCTGCAGATTTCCAGCGACAAACGTGCCATGCGGGCCGGGAGTCTTGCATTCAAAGGTGTAAAGCAGCCTTCCGCCTTCGGCGCCGGATTTTCCCGCCATCGGCGTAGGGGCCGAACTCTTTCCCGAGCCTGCGACGGCAAAACTGTCTGGCACGTTTAGATGAAACGTTGCGGTGTATCGGTTCGACGGATAGTTCGTCAGTGGAAACCATCTGGAGGGAAGCAGCAAATAAGCGTCTTCGTGGCCGATGACTGCGGCGCGCACTCCCGGGACAGGGCTGTTTTCCTCGTTGGCGAGCAATCCGGCATACGTGAACGTCAGCGTGACATGGGCGCCAGTGGCCACAGGAGTCGGCAGAGTAACGAGAACGTAGAGCGGGTTCGTCGAGTCGCGCCCGAAACCCAGCGATTTGCCGTCTGCCGTTTTCACGTCGCTTACAACCAGATTAGGATGTAACTCAACCCGTAGGTTGCTGGAAACGTCGGTGGACCGGAAGTCGATTTTCGCGATAGCACTGATGGATTGGTGACTGGAATCGAGCGTGGCCGAGATATCGTAATGATCCGCGAGAAAGCCGACGGGCCGGGGAGCCTGGGCGCGGAGAGGGGAAGCGGCGAAGGCGAACGCCACGGCGAGCACAACGACAGATGAAACACAAACTCTTAGACGAAGGGGCATCAAACTACCTTTCAATGGCCTGGCAAAATGGAGCACCGCTCACTAGGGTGCAGACCGACACCATTCTGCCTATATAGGATAGCAGAGACCCGCCTAAGTGTTGCCAGCGACGGTCGAGAGAAGCGCGGCAATCGCGTCGGCGGCTCGCTCAACAGCTCCGGGAGGGCCGAGACGCTTGCGGACTTCGGCTAGGCCGAAGCGGAGATCTTCGCGGGCGCGCGGCTCGTTGAGCAAGCGCAGGACCTCTTCGGCAACCTTGGCCGGAGTGAAGTCCTTTTGAATCAGTTCGGGAACCACGCGCCGCTCGGCGATCAGGTTCACCATACTGAAGTAAGACGTGCGAACCAGTGGCTTGGCGAGCAGAGCGGTGATCGGCGTCACACGGTATACGACCACCATGGGCACGTCGAGAAGCGCGGCTTCGACCGTAGCCGTTCCGCTGGACACAATCGCTGCATCGGCAGCGGCTAACGCGTTGTAGGTCTGATTCTCAACCACCCGGACGTTCAACCCAGCTTTCCACCCTGCTTGTAGCTCATTGATGTTGCTGTGAGCGGCAGCCGCGAGGACAAACTGTGCGGGGCGCTGCTCCTGGATGCGCTGGCAAGCTTCGCGGATCACAGGCATGTGCTGGGCTAGTTCAGCGTGCCTGCTGCCGGGCAAGATACTGACAATTGGCTGGCCGGGATCGAGACCGTGTTGCCTGCAGAATTCCTCGCGGGTCTGCGTGGCCTGCACGGCGCCGACTAGCGGATGGCCGATGAATTTTGTCGGCACGCACGCCCCGCCGAAGAACGCCTCTTCGAAAGGAAAAATGCACAGAGCTTGCGCGAATCGCCGCCGCACAACGCGAACTCGCCAGGGCCGCCAAGCCCAGAATTGCGGACAAATGTAATAAATGTTGCGGACTCCCTGCGGGCGCAGCTTGCGCGCGAGCCGCAGATGGAAACCGGGAAAGTCGGTGAGAATCGCGAAAGGAGGTTTTCGGCGTTCAGCTTCCGACACCAAGCGGCGCATGGCGCGAATAAGCGAAGGTAGGTGACTGAGAATCTCCGTGATGCCGACGACCGAAACTTCCGAGTAATCCGTGATGACGTCAACACCGGCAGCGCGCATTTGCGGTCCGCCCATGCCGAAGAGAGCGACGTCCACGCGCTTTTGCAGCGCCACAGCGAGGCGGGCAGCATACATATCCCCGGAAGCTTCGCCTGCGGAGATTAAGAGCGGAATCGGTGGCATGCGAGGGCGGTACGGCGCTCAATCCGTTGCGGGCTGAGGAGCAGAGAGCGAGCCGCGAGGCTGGTCCGCAAGCTGGCCGGCGGAGTCGCGCGGATCCTCGGGCAAGCCAAGCTCCTGCTCTTTATATTGAAGTTGATAGAGCCGGTAGTAGATGCCGCGTTGCGCAAGCAGTTCTTGATGCGCGCCTTGCTCGCGGAGGCGGCCCTTGTGGAAAACGAGGATGCGAGAAGCGTATTGAATCGTGCTCAAACGGTGAGCGATGACGAGCGACGTGCGGCCGGAAAGCAACCGGTCGAGAGCTTCGCGAATTTGCAGCTCGGTCTTTGTGTCGACGCTCGAAGTGGCCTCATCGAGGATGAGGAAGCGCGGGTTGTGCGCGAGCGCTCGAGCAAAGCAGATAAGTTGGCGCTGGCCGACGGACAGCGTTGAGCCGCGCTCGTTAACGCTCGTGTCGATACCTTCAGGCAGCGAGCGGACGAAATCGCCGAGGCCAATCTCGTCGACGGCGTTTTCCACGGTCGCGCGATCGATCCCGGCCGAGCCGAGACGCACATTCGAATCAATCGTTCCAGTAAAGAGAAACGAATCCTGCAAGACGATCCCAAATTGTTGGCGAAGATTCTGGATATTGATGGTGCGGATGTCGATGCCGTCCAGAAGTATCTGGCCGCGTTGCACGTCGTAAAAACGCAGCAGCAGCGAAATCAGCGTGGTCTTACCGGCGCCAGTATGGCCGACAATAGCGAGCGTCTGCCCAGGTTCGACGCGGAACGAAACATCGCGAAGTACCCAGTCTTCGTCGGCAGGTTCAGGCACGTCGCGGTAGCTGAACCAGACATTGCGAAACTCGATTTCGCCGCGGGGACAGTCAAGACGCACAGCCTGGGCCGCGGAATCGATGGTGATCGGCTCGTCCAGCAGCTTGAAGATGCGCTCCGAAGCAGCCATCGCAGATTGCAGAATGTTGAATTTTTCGCTGAGATCCTGGATCGGCCGGAAAAAGCGCGTGGCATACATTGTGAACGCGGTGAGCACGCCAAGGCTGAGACCGCTCGAAAGCACGCGGTTGCCGCCTGACCAGTAGATCAGCGTAATCGTCGCGATGCTGAGAAACTCGACCGCGGGATAGAAGAGGGCGAATGCAAGAATGGCATCGCGCCACGCCAGCATGTTGTCGCGATTGCGATTCGCGAACTCAATGCGCGCTTTCCGCTCGCGGTTAAAGAGCTGCACCACGCTCATCCCCGAAATATACTCCTGCAGGAAGGCGTTGATGCGCGCGATAGCAGTTCGAATGCGGCGGTTGGCATCGCGCACGAACTTGCGGAAGAAATAGGTCACTACGAAGATGAAAGGCAGCACGGCAAAAGCGTCGAACGCCAGCCGGCGATCGACGGTGAAGAGCAGCGCTGCCATCACCGCGAGCAGAAAGAAATCGTTGATCATGGTCACAACGCCAGCGGCAAAGAGATCGTTCAGAGCGTCGACGTCCGTCGTCACGCGTGTGACGAGGCGACCCACGGGGTTGCGGTCGAAATAGCTCATGGGCATGCGCTGGATATAAGCGAAGATTTCGCGGCGCATGTCGTACATGGTCTGCTGGCCGACCCGCTGCATGATCCGAATTTGCGCGTACTGGGCGAGGAAATCCGAGATGAGCACGAGCAGGAAGACGAGACTGATCCACTCAATGCCGCGCCATGCTTGCGGCTCTGGGATGAGATGTTTCAGTGTGGGCGTAAAGTAGCCGTCGATGGCCTTCCAGAAGAGCCAGGGAGGCGCCAGCTCGAGCGGCGTCACAACGGCGACGAGCGTCATTGCCAGCACCACACGCCACTTGTATGGCCGCAGGTATTGCAACAGCCGCCGCATCAATCGCGCGTCGTACGCTTTTCCGAGCTTCTCTTCTTCGTGGATATTGCTCATGCGCGTTCGAGCTCTTCTTCCAGCAACTGTTTTTGATACAGGTCAGCGTAATAGCCGCCGCGCGCGAGAAGTTCGTCGTGGGTGCCGCGCTCGCTGATACGGCCATCGCGCAGGACGACGATTTGATCCGCGTCACGCACCGTGGATGTGCGGTGCGCGATCAGAATCGTCGTTCGCCCGCGCATAATGCCGCGCAAGCGGCTGAGAATACGCTCTTCTGTCTGCGTATCGACGCTCGAGAGCGAGTCGTCGAGAATCAGAATGCGCGGGTCTCGCACAATCGCGCGCGCCAGAGCGGTGCGCTGTTTTTGTCCACCAGAAAGCGTGATGCCTCGCTCGCCCACCATCGTGTCGTACTTCGCGGGGAACTCTTGAACATCGCCATCCAAGCTGGCCACGTCTGCTGCTTCGCGCACGCGCTCCAGATCGAATTTAGGCAAGCCGAACGCGATATTTTCGCCGACAGTTTCGCTGAAAAGATAAGTATCTTGCGGCACATAACCGATGGAGCGGCGCAAAGTGTCCAGCGGCCATTCGCGAATCGAGCGTCCATCTACCAGCACCGCGCCATCGGGGGCTTCCCAAAGGCGCGCGACCAGCGCAGCGAGAGTCGTCTTGCCGCTGCCTGTGGGCCCGACAATGGCGAGCGTCGAACCGGCCGGAATTTTCAAGCTGATGTCGCGCAGAACTCCATCCGCCGCGGGACGGTTGCCGTTTCCGCTGCCATTCGCGCTACCGCCGGCCATCGTCGTCGGATACGCGAAGGTAAGATTGCGAAATTCGATCTCGCCTTCGACGTTTTGTTCGGCGGCCACGGTCGCGCCGCGATCGTCGATTTGCGGTTGCGCGCCGAGAATATAGTTCAGGCGGCCCATGGAAGCGGCACCGCGCTGAAAGATATTCGTAACCCAGCCGAGCGCGATCATCGGCCAAACGAGAATGCCGAGGTAACTGTAGAACGCGATAAGCGCGCCCAGAGAAATCCGTCCGCGAAGAACGAGATGGCCACCTTGCCACAAAACGATCAGGAACGTGATTCCGATGAGAGCCTGGAGCGATGGCATAAACATGCTCCAAGTGCGGATCAGCTTAACGTTGCGCGAGACGTATTCGCGATTCGGCTCGTCAAAGCCGCGAATTTCCGCTTCTTCCTGTGCGTAGGCGCGCACTACGCGGACGCCAGCCAAATTCTCCTGCACTCTTGCGGAGAGCGTCGCCAGCGAAGCCTGAATTTTTTCGTAAAGCTCGTGAATCACTTTGCCAAAGTGCTGCACCACCACCGCAACAATGGGCACAGGAAGCAAAACCCAAAGCGTCAGCGATCCCGAGAGTTGCGACATGACGATGATCGCGAGCGCCATCCCAATGATGGTTTGCCCGCTGTACATGATGCCGGGGCCCAGAACCATGCGCACGGCGTTGAGGTCATTCGTCGCTCGCGACATCAGCTCGCCGGTGCGGTTGCGCACGTAAAACTCCGGCTCCATCAGCAGCAAGCGATTGAGCAAGTCGCCTCGGATATCAAATTCAATGTCGCGCGAAACGCCGATCAAAACCCAGCGCGTCACGAAGGAAAGAACGGCACGGAGCGTCACGAGTGCGATAAGCAGCAGGCAGTAGATGCCCAAAGCGTGGCGGCTGTGCGGTGAATAGTACGGAATCATGCGGCTTAGCCAGGAGCTGGCGAGCAACGTACTCGGCGCGCCCAAGTGGCCCGGCGCGCTTCTCTCAAATGGATGGGCGCTTCCCGCGAGAATATCCGTCAGGACGCCTGTAGCAAGCGGGATCACGTTCTGCGCCACGCTCGCCACGACCAGCGCAAACATGCCCAGCGCCGTCGCCCCGCGATATCGCGCGAGATACGGAAGCAAGCCAACCAGATTTTTCCACGATGACGACTTCGGCGGCTTCTTCACCGCCGCCGTCGCGCCCATCGTGGCTGCAGCCGCGCTCATCTGAGTCTCGATCTAGCCGTCTCCAGCGACGGCGTTTCCATCAGAAAATGTTGGTAGGTCATGTCCAGCGATTGGTAGCGTTTTGTCGCGGGATTCCACGCCACGCCGATGGGTAGCACGTGCGCGTCAACGCCCGTCTTTACCGGCGTGAAGTACAACTGGATTCCTTTAACCGGGTCTTGATCGTACTGCACCTTCCATCCCGCAATCGACGTTAACGGCGTCAGGGCTAGATAGCCCTTCGCATTTTTCAGATACTCATCGACGCGCAGCAATTCCGACCATTTGCCGTCGGTTTCTTCCGCGACGACGGCACGCGTGACGATGATTCCCGGAATATTGTTTTTCGGCGTTTTCGGAATGACGTTCGCGGCGAGAAACTGTTGCCTACCGGTGTTCGCCAAATCTCCGAACACGAGGACTTGCGTCTCTTTCCCCAGCAGATTTTGCGCCGCGGCCTGCATATCATCAGGCACCGCAGGCGCGGCGGGTTTAGCCGGCTCTTCTGCGGCAGGCTTGGGAGCCGGATCATCGCCGCAGCCGGAAAGCAGCACGGCGCCCAAGGCGAGAGCCCCTTCCGCGATTTTCAGCACAAATCGGCTGCGCGTAAACACACGAACACTGGTTCGCCCAGCCTTTTCCTTTGTCTCCAGGGAGGCGCGGAACTTGGGCGCTTTCGTCGGACAGTCCGAGATTGTTTGAATTTCGTCCATCAATGACTTGCCACTGTCGGCGTGTTACCCACTATACGCCCGGCGTGGCTTCCTTTTCCGGCGTGCACGGGAGATACCTTCCGTGAGGAACCTTCTGCGCCTGCGAGTTTGACCTGCGATATAACGATTCTAACCGTTGCCGCCCCTGCGTGGAAGCGCCCGCCGAGGTGGGTTTTCCAGCGGGCCACGGTTGGCTTTAACGCTGCGCCAGAATCGCATCCAGCCGCGCTTCAAAATTTTCTTCGCCTTCCGACGACAGCAGGCTGCGCTCCACGGGAAGCGCCTGCTCAATCGATTCCACCCATCTAAACAACTGTTGGATGTTTTCCCGCGTCTTTGCGTGATATTCCTTCAGGTTTCCGGGAGCGGACATCCATTGGCGAAACGTGTGTTCCAGCGGATGGTTGGAAGACTCAAACGGATCCGAAGCCGCGCCCGGAGCCAGCAGCCCGCCGTGACCCGTAAAAAAATGCTCAAAGCCCAGATCCGCGGTGAAGTGCCCCTCGGATGCGGCGATGCCTCCGTCATATTCCGGCCCGTGGCAGGTAAGCACCAGCGGCTCAGGCTTATTCATCCATTTGAGGGTCTCTGCGTCAAAGCTCCAAAGATCCCATTTCGCGGTGGCAATATAGGCGCTATCCGGGTGCAGGTGCTGAATCGCAAGCGCCGCGACCTCCGCCGCGCCATATCCAAGATCCTTCAGGTCCCACTCGGCCAGCGAAAGCTCCGTGGCATCGATCGGCTGGACGACAAGTTCCTTGAACGCCGGCTGCGAAGGGGAAAGCGGCGCAGTCGCCAGAAATCTAGCGAACTGGGCAATCAAAGTTGTTTCGGAAAACTCGCGCGTCCACACGCGCAGATAAGCTCGGTTAGCCATAATTGGTTAAGACCTCCAATTATACGGCTGTCCGAAGCGAGACGCGAATCTGCGAGCCCATTGGTCTTCACTCGCCTGGGCCGCAGATTGCGCTGAACGGTGATTCTTTCTCGATGCCTGCAGCCGAAACCCCATATGTAGATTTATGAGCTTACGGCGGCATTGCTGTAACATGATCGGCTACTGAGGACCGGAAAGTGAAACCCGACTTCGCACAATACGGATTCGCTCATCAGGAGAATCTAATTATGGCGTGTATCGGCGGCTCGCAAGCGCACGGTGCAAAATTGGGTGCGACCGACGATACCGACTGGTACGGACTCTACATTCCTCCACCGGTCAAACTTCTTGGGCTCGAATGCGAGGAGCATTTCGTATTCACGCCTGGTGGCCGACCCGGAGGCAACGGGCCTCTGGACGTGGATGTCTGCTTGTATACCCTGATGAAATGGGCGGGGCTCGCCGCTAAGGGCAATCCATCGGCTCTGCATTTCTTGTTCGTGCCGCTTGAGTTCACCACCAGCACTTGGGACCAGTTTTCCGCTCGGCCTGAGCTTTTCCTCGCGAAGGGGCATGTGAAGCCATTCCTTGGATTCGCAGACGACCAAATGAAACGCTTACTCGGCGAGAAGGGGCAAAAGAACGTTCACCGTGCCGAGCTCGAGGATAAACATGGATACGACACAAAGTACGCCATGCACGTAATCCGTCTGTATGGAGAAGCGAAAGAGTTGATGGAGCACGGCCGTATCACACTGCCGCGACCAAACCGAGATGAGTTGGTCGAAATCCGAAAGGGCAAGTATTCTCTTTCAGAGATTAGACAGCTCGGCGCGCAACTCGAGTCAGAAGCGCTCGCTGCTCAGGCGACTTCGCCACTTCCAGAGAAGGTGGACCGGGAAGCGATCAGCCGGCTGCTCGCAGATTCCCACCTTCGATTTTGGAATCAATCAACAAACTAAGGCGGATTTGTTGCCGATGAACTCACAAAAGAACTTGAGTTAGTGCCTCGCTAACGCGGTTGCCGGACCACTTCTCGGTCAGTGATTTCAGCTCGCAGTAATATCTCTTTAGGATTTGCCTCTAATTTAAATGATTACTACTCCCCGGTTGGCAAGACTCTTACAAATTTGAGCAGCACAATGGCGTTACCAAAGAGGCTGCAAGATCGGTCTAAAGGGAGAAGTACTCCATGAGCCCGGATACCAAACTCCGATCCAACATAGAATGGCGGGAAAGGTTCAGCGGTCGCTGCCGCCGGCGGTTTGCGAGCGTGTGAGCGGTGGCTCGGGAGTCGACAAGTCTGCGGCAATCTTTTGCAGGCGATCCCGCAGCGTGTCGCCAACTCCGGCAAAGACCTGCGCGCAAGTTTCGCGCAGCGTCTCCGCGGCTTTCGCGGCGATCACGTTGACGGCCTCGCGCGATTGATGATCGAGACTGGCCACGGTGGCAAGCATCCACTGATTTGAAACGTTTTCTAGCCTGTCGCGATGCTGCTCGGCCGATTGATTGCTCATTTGAGCGTAAATGCTGCGCATTTCCGCCGCGTGCGCATCAACGGTTGACTTCCAGGAGTCGAGTAACGGCGAGAGACCCGCCCGCACCTTTGCGTTCGCGTCGGTAACGCCGCGTTCCACCGCGCTGTTCATGCTTCCCTGGAACTGCCGCAAAAAGTTTTCCTGTTCGGCCGTGACTTTCTGCGACAACTCCGCCCGCGCCGCGTCCAGCTGTACACGCGTTTCGCCCAGTGACCGCTGCGTTTCCTGGCCAAAACCGTCCAACTCTTGCCGTGCCTGGCGCTGAATCTCATCTGTAAAGGCGGCCGTCGTTGTTTCAGCGGCCTCCGCAAACAGCGCGCGCGCTTGTTCGAACGCGTCGCGCACAACCTCTTCCATCTGCGTCTGCGTATGGCCGATGAAGCTGCGGCTGGAATGATCCAATTCGCTCGCAAAGACACTCGAAACTTCGCCCGCCTTTTCCCGGAACTGATTCTCTGCCTGCTCGACGGTCTTTTCCGTCAAGCTCTGGATCTGCGTCTGCGCTTTTTTCTCGTACCATTCAGCGGACTTCATCAAGTCGTCCACGGTCTGATGTTTCAGGTCGGATGCCCTGGTTTCGATCTCCGCCAAATTGCTGGCCGCCACCGCTTGCGCCGCTTCCTGCAGAATCTGATCCACGCCGCCAAGATTTTCCCGGAAGCGCGCGAGAGATTCCGCGAAAGCTTCGTCCGCCGAACTCCGGATGCGGTCCTGCTGCAAGGTCAGCGCGGCATCGAGCAGGGAACGGCCACCCGCGAGTCGGTGGATCGCCTCTTCCGTTCTCGAGATATGCGGCTGCACCATCGATTCCACCTGCTGGTCAAACCGCGATATCGCAAGTAGGCAATGATCTTCAAACGTAGTGCGAATGCGCGCGTTGAGTTCCTCGAGAAGAGTCTCCGACTGCCGGTGCAATTCGTTGCGATTGAGACTGAGAACATCGTCCATCTGTGATTCAAATCCCGAGAGCGCTTGCCTCTGCGCCGTCTCCGCACGCGTGGAAAAATGTTCCAGCCGCTCGGTGGATTCGGCGGCGCGCCCCAAAGCAGCTTCCAGCCACTGCGATTGCTCTTGCAAGGAGTTGCGCAATCCGGCGAGGCGTTGTTCCGCTTCGGCCGCCGCGCTGGCCAAGGATTCATGCACTGAGGCGGTTTGCTTTGCCGCTTCCTCTTGAAAAGAATTCTTCGCGCTGGCCAGCCGCTGTTCCACTTCTGCGGCCCCCGCGCCCATGGATTCCTGCACTGCGGCGGACTGGCGCGCCACTTCCTCGCGCAAAGAGTCGCGCAACTCCGCGATGCGTTGCTCGGTTTCGGTTGCGGCGCTGCTCATGGATGCACGGGCTGTATCGGCTTGGCGAGCCGCTTCTTCTTGCAATTGCGATGTTATCGCACGGCTATGTTCGTCGAGCGCTTCTGCGGCTTTCGCTTGCGATTCCGTCAGCGTGTTGTCGAGCGTCGAACGCCAGCGCGCCTGCGCCGCTTCCACTTCGCTATTCAGCTGGCCCCGCCAGGAGGAGTGTGCCGCGGAGAGCGTTGCGCTGACCTGCTGCTCGATCTCGCTTGCCGCCGCGCTCATCGCTTCGCGGTGCGCGTTGGCGGCCACTTCGCGTTGCCGTGCCAGATCGTCCACTTCGCGCATCGATTCCGCGGCGCGATTGGAAATTTGACTCTCTGCCTGCTCCGCCTGCGCGCGCAGACGGGCGGCGGATTCCTCCGCCTGCTGGCAAAGTGCGCGAAGCGATTCCACGGCGTTCGCGAGGTGTTGCGTCTGCTCCATGCGCTCGGCGGTACCGCGGTCCGAGATCTGTTTCGTCAACTCCCGGGTAAGCTCTTCGAGTTGCGGCGCAATCCAGCGGGGAAGCTCTCGCTGCAACGCCTCCGCGGCCGCTCCATGCGCTGCTCTCGAGCGCGTGTCGGACTCTTCCTGAATTCTCGCGATCGCTCCAGAAACCTGCTGCGCCAGTTGTTCCCGCGCAATAGAAAATTTCTGTTCCCACTCCTCCATCGACATGCGGCGTTCGGCAGCCACCGCTTGCGCTGCCACCTCGCGCGATGCTGTCTGGATCTGCTGCTTCGCATCGGCCATCAGCCGCGCCATGTGCCGCGCCAATTGCAGCGAAGCGTCGGTCGCGCTTGCCGGAGCAGGGAAGACGCGCAGATTGTCCTGCGCTGGTGCAGAGGCCAGCTCAGGCTCAGTGAGAGGCAAATGAATTTCCGCCGTTTCCGAAGTCCTCTGCGGAACATCCTCTGCGCCTGCATAAACATTCGTGCGTGCCGCCTCCGAAGGCGCGAACCAATCCGGCGGCGGAAACGCAATGCCCCATGTATTTCCAGGAGTTTCCAACTCAAGCGCTACCTGAAAAAGTTGCCGCACTGTCCGCGGCCGCTGAATCCACGCCACTCGACCGCGCACCGTGCGCGGCGCCTGCCCGCTTTCCGGATGCGGCACTTCGAGTGTCACCCACATATTTTTCAGCACGTAATGCTTCGATTGGTAGCGGCAACCATGGCAATTGATGATGAGCGTCGAGGTGCGTTCCGTGAACGGGCGCCCCAGCGCGTCCACACCCGTCACCGCCAACGGCACCGCCTGCATGATTCTCGTGCTGCGGCGCTTCCGCAATTCCTCGTTCTGGTGTGCCACTGTTTCAGACATCATTTCCGTCGTTTCATCGGCAAGATTGCCGCTCTGCTGCTCGTCCATGGACACCGTCGCCGCTCCTAGAGCTTGGGCCAAACTCCCAGATCGTTCACGACTGCTTTGTTGTCGTACCTTGCGCAGAAGCTTCCGAAGTGCTGCGCGCAGTACCTTCTGAAGTCCCCTCTGAGGCGGACGAACGGTGCGTTCCGGCGAGGAACTCCCATGCTTCCTTTGCGACCCAGATTGGTCCTACCAGCAAGTAAATCGGTCCTTGAAAAAATGCCGGATGGTTTCCCTCGATCTTGTGTCCAAGCAGAAGAAAAATCCACCCGCCTACAAAAAAACTTGCTCCCCAAATCCACTTCATGAAAATTAGAAGAAATATCCCCACAAAAATCATGGGTATTCCCAGGCCATGGAGAAGCTTATTCCATCCGGAAGAATGCTCGTGATCGTACTGCGCCATGTAGTGCGCCAGGCCTGGCATAGCGCACCTCCTTGCGGTGGGGGACCACTCCGCGGGAATGAAACTCTATACCCAAAATGGTCCGCTGGCTAGAGGTGGCCATACGTACTAGACCACGCCCAAACAACTCTTAGTACCATCTAATGTTCGCACTTTGGAGGGGTCTAGCGGAAGAGTCGCACGTCTTGCCGCGGCTAATTTTGCACTTCCAATTTCAAGATTTTCTCACGCAGCAACCGCCACCTACAAATCCCGCCGGCCTTCGAGCGCCTTGAGCATCGTAACTTCGTCGGCGTATTCCAAATCGGCACCAACAGGAATTCCAACGCCAATGCGCGTCACGCGCACGCCCAGCGGTTTCAGCAATTTAGATAGATATACCGCCGTGGCCTCACCTTCCGCCGTCGGATTGGTACAAATAATGATTTCCTCGACCGTCCCGCCCTTTAGCCGTTCGATCAATGGCTTGATCCGCAGTTGCTCCGGCCCCCGCCCAGACAGCGGCGAAAGCGATCCCCCCAGCACGTGATACATCCCGCTATAGGTGCGGGTTTTTTCAATCGCCATAATATTGTGCGCTTCTTCCACAACGCAGATGATCTTCTTATCGCGATTCGCGCCCGTGCAGAAGTGACACGGATCATTCTCCGTAATGTTGCTGCACACCGAGCACTCGCGGATCTTTTCCTTGGCGTCGCGAATGGCATCCGCCAGGCCCAGCGCATCTTCCGGCGCGGCCCGCAATATAAAAAACGCCAGCCGCTGAGCGGTCTTCTGGCCAATCCCCGGCAGATGCTTCAATTCATCGATGAGTCGTTCGACAGGAGCAGCAAAATCAGGCATGCAGCATGTGTAGCACAGCCGCGCATCTCCGCGCAAACCACCCTAGGAATCCAACTGAAAGCGGCACCTTTGAAGAGCAACCTATTGGCTTGAGCACTTGTGCCAAGCCTAATCCCGAGCTGTGTCACCATTCCGCCTAACTTCCTTTAAATAAGCCATTTAGCGGCGGCATCGTTACTACCTATGGGTGACCCGGGAACAAAATGCAAGAATCCGTCCTCCGCCCGTTCTACCATCATAAGTAATCGAGCGGTGCATTCGAGGGACACCCATGGCCCCCCTAACCCTCATTTGCGTGTTGTTTGGGTTGCTGCTGCTCGCCACGCCCTTTTTTGCGATCGCGCTCTACGTCAAGTACTCCAATCTCCACAAACAACTAAACGACCTAGCCGAAGAGAACGCGAAACAACACGTAAAATTGCAGCGCGCCGTTGGTGAACTCCAAACAAAGGTCTCTGCCACAGTTCCGCCGCCAGCGGCCGCTGCCGATAAGTCCGCCACTCCCGAGCTTCACAAGCCCGCTCCTGCCCCCATACCCGTCCCGCAGTCCCATCCCCCGGTGCAAACTCCTCCGTCTGTCGTCGTTTCTCCCCGCGTCGAAGTGCCGTTCCCAATCCATCCGCAAGCCAAACCATCGATTCCCGTTTCGGAAAAAATGCCCGAGCCCGCACCACTCCCACCTGTCACGGTAACGCCGCCGACCATTCCCTCACCACAAGCGCCTTCTCCTGAGCCAAAGCCCGAGCTGCCGAAAATCGCTCCGCCACTCACAGCTCCGCCCAAGCCCGCAACCACATCGGTACCGCCGCCTCAACCGACGGCAATCCCGCCCACCGTAGCTGCGCGCATCTCCACGCCCCGTCCGACTTCACCGCTAAGTACGCCCGCCCCAAAGTTCACGCGCGAACAACGCTTGAAATCTGTCTCCTCCATCGAAGAACTCCTCGGCACAAGTTGGTTCGCCATCCTCGGCGTGATCATGACCGTGATCGGCTTGGCCCTACTCGGCAAGCTCGCGCTTCAAAATCTCGGTCCTGCCGGAAAGTCTTGCATCCTGTATGTCGTTTCGCTCGCGCTTCTCGCAGGCGGAGTTTTCCTCGAGAAACGCAACCGCTACCAAACTCTTGGACGTGTCTCCATCGGCGGTGGCTGGGCGCTGCTTTTTTTCAGCACCTTCGGCATTCACTTCGTCCCCGCGATGCACGTCCTCGATTCGGGCGTCCTCGATTCCGTCCTCATGCTGGGCGTCGCCATTGCCATGGGCGCGCACACGTTGCGTTACAAATCGCAATTCGTCACTGGCCTCGCGTTCTTGCTTGGCTACACCACCGTCGCACTGAGCCAGGACACCGTTTACAGTCTCACCGCCGGCGTGATACTCGCCATCGGCCTCGTCGGCATCGTTCTCAAAATGGGCTGGTTCGAGCTCGAAGTTTTCGGAATCCTCGCCAGCTATCTCAACCATCTTTATTGGCTCTACCGCATTCTGGGCATTCAGGGTGCGCACGGACGCTCCTTCCCCGAATTCCACGCCAGCCTCGCCCTCTTGTTTTTCTACTGGCTCACCTTCCGCATCTCCTATGTAGTACGCACCATCAAGACCGACTTCGAGGAGCACGTTTCCACCGTTTCCGCGTTCCTCAACACGCTTCTTCTCCTCGGCTTGTTGAGATTTCAATCCGTGCATCCCGAGCTTGCCTATATCGCCTTGTTTGCAATTGGGATTTTCGAGCTGGCATTCGCCCTGCTTCCCTCCACGAAGCACCGCCGTCGCGCCTTCGTCATTCTTAGCGTCATGGGCGCGTCTCTCATTCTTGCTGCGGTTCCTTCGCATTACTCCGGCAACAACGTCGCAATCCTTTGGCTTGTCGGCGCGCAGGTTTTTCTCGCCGCCGGAATCATTTTCGAAGAAGTCGTCTTCCGCCGCCTCGGCCTTCTTACCGGCCTTCTCGTTGGTATAGACCTGATCTGCTTCAACTTCCGACCGCTTGTCGAACTGCGCGCCAAGTCCGAAGAACTTGCCCTTACTAGCGGCGTTCTCTTCGCTCTCTGCGCCATCGTCTTTTATCTGAACGCTCTATACGTCTGTTCGCGCTGGGAAAAATCCTTCAACAACTCTCTCGATCGCAAACTCCTGATAGTCCATTCGTATCTTGGCGCTTTTTCGGCGGCCACTGCCGCTTGGGCCCTCCGCTCGAACGATTGGACAGCCGTCGTCTTCGCCGCGACGATGCTCACGCTCGCGGCTATCAACCGCCGTCTCGAATCGCGCCATCTCCAAATTCAATACGCTCTTCTCGGCATGCTCACCATGTACCGTGTGTTCGTCTTCAATCTGCACATCGAGAGTCCCTCGGACACTCATATCACTACGCGCTTGATCACTCTCCCGATTCTCGGTGCCATTTTTTATGCCACCGCCAAGATTGCCGCTCTGCGCGAGGATCAAGAGCAGCGCATCTTCCGTGCCCTCTTTTCCTTCGCCGGAGCTTTCACGCTCGGATCTCTTATCTGGAGCGAAGCGCCCCCCATTTGGATGGCCGCGCTTTTTCTCGCCGCCGGAATCGTCCTCGCGTTTGCCGCTCGCCGCTTCGACCTTCTCCACCTCAGCATTCAGGAACATCTCTTCGCCGTCGCTGCGGTTCTGCGAACGCTCGACTACAACTGCCACCTGGCAGGGAATTACGGCCCCTTCAGCATCCGGCTAATCACCGTTTCTCTCGTCGCCGCCGGCCTGTACGCCATCTCGCGCCGCGCAACGAACGAAAGCGCGTCGCACGGCCTCATCGCCGCGTATCTCCACACCACCGCCGCAACATTCTTGCTCGCTCTCTTGATGTGGTACGAATTATCCACCGGCTGGCTCGCTGCCTTTTGGGCCCTTTTTGCCTTCGCGCTGGCCGCTGTCGATCGCCGCTTCAAGCTAGACGATCTGCGGTGGCAGGCGCACGCCCTTGCTGCCATCACCATGCTTCGCTGTATGGGCATCAATCTTCACACCGGAGAGCTCTGGCACGGCATCAGCGTGCGCCTCATCACGCTTTCCATCGTCGCCGTCGTCTTCTACGCCATGTCTTTGTTCATTCGCATGCCGGACGAGTGGCGCGCCCGCGACTTTCATCACATCTACTCGTGGTCCGCGTCGCTGCTCGTCTCCCTCCTTCTTTGGTATGAACTCGATCCGCTCGGCCGAGCCGTTGGCTGGGCTGTCTTCGGCTTGGTTCTTTTTGAATACGGCTTTCAGCGAAAGATCTCGCAGTATCGTTATCAGGCCTATGTGGCTTTCACCGCTGCCTTCGCTCGCATCTTTTTTGCCAACCTTACCGTTGGCTTGCGCGGCGAACTCTTTGGTCCGCGCATGTACACCGTACTTCCTCTCATCCTCATATTCTTTTTCGTCTACGCCCAGCTTTCGGAACAGGGTGATCGTACTGCCTCCGAAAAGCGTTTCCGCTCGGATTCACTGGTCGCGTATCTCGGCACAGCGACGCTCGTTGCTCTCTTCTACTTCCAGTTCCCTCCGGATTGGGTGGTAACTGCCTATGCCGCCGTCGCTTTCGCTTTGTTTGCCGTGGCTTGGGCTTTAAAGCGCGAAATCTTTCTTCATCAGGGAATTCTAGTCACGCTCGCGGCGTTCGCACGTGGCATGGCGCACAATCTTTTCGGCTCCAGTTATTTCGGCGCGCGAAGTTGGAGCGGTCGCTACTTCGTCGTGAGCACCGCGGCTGCGATTTTATTTGCGACACTCTTCTTTGCTTTCCAATGGCGCGAGTTTTATAAGACGATGCCTAACGTCGACCGCAGAGGCAGGCTTGCCTCTGCCCTTGTGGCCCACCCCGAGCAGCTTCAGTTCTTCGTTCCCACCGTCTTGGTAACGGTCATGCTCGCCCTCAAAACGACCGTCGGTATAATCACTTTCTTTTGGGGCGTCGAAGGCGCGCTGATCGTGTTCTTCGCGCTTGCCGTCAAGGAGCGGAGTTTCCTTCACGCCGGCTTCGGTTTACTTTTGCTCTGTATTGGCAAAGTGCTTGCCATGGATATGTGGCGGCTCGACCTGCGCCATCAGGTCATTGCCTTCATTGGCGTCGGCTTGGCGGCGTGCGCGGTTTCCTTTCTCTACATCCGGTTCAGTCACAATCTTCGGCAATACCCATGAAGCGCCCAGTCGTCTTCATCGCTTTTTTCGCTATACTCGGATTATCCCTCGCCGGCCTCTACTGGAGCCAGCGACGCGCCAAGTCGACTCCGTCTTCCGCCAACGCCGTCGTCGATATGCTCGCTGACGCCCAGCGCGACATCACCCGCGTTCCCATGCATTTCACGCGCTTGAGTGATGAACAGGAAATCGCTATCGGCCGCCAGCTGGCCGCCAACTATTCCGGCATGGTAATGAAGCTGACTCCCAAAGAAGAAGCCCTCCAAAAATATGTCCGCCGCGTAGGAGGAACCGTCGCCGCCCACGCTCACCGCCATCTCGACTACAACTTCCATCTCATCCCCGATCACAACATGATCAACGCCTTCTCGCTTCCTGGCGGTCCCGTCTATATCGGCGAAGGCATGCTCGATCAAATGGAAACGGAAGACGAGCTAGCCACCATTCTCGGCCACGAGGTCGAGCACATCGATCACTATCACTGCATCGAGCGCATCCAGATCGAAGCCAAGCTCAAAAATCTCAATCTTGAAATCGTTGGCGCGTTACTGCAAATCCCTCTGGAATTTTGGCAAGCCGGTTACCACAAAGACGAAGAATTCGAAGCCGACCGTGAAGGTGTTCGCCTGGCCGTCACCTCCGGCTACTCACCCTACGGCGCCGTCACACTTTTCACGCGCCTGGCGAAGCTCTGCAACGAATACGTCATTCACGCGCAAAGCCCCGAAGAAGAACTCTCCGAATTAGCGATTCAAAGTTTGACTGGCTACTTCCGCTCGCACCCGCTTCCCTCCGAACGCCTCGATCAGATCAATCGCCTCATCGCCGAGGAGCATTGGGAAGATCGCAAAACGCAAAAGCCTTTCCACGTCGAATACGAAGTCCACAACGGCCAATTCGTGAAGTAAAGATGGGCTGCGGCTCCCAGTACCATCTTTACCGGCCATCTCTTTCAGCGAGTCGCAGGCGATCCGCTAATTCGTTGGCGCAGCATCTCCGCGGCGGCCGAATTGTTCAGCTCAGCACAATACGAGGCAAGCGACGAATCCTGGATGGATTGGCACTGGTTCGCATTTGCCAGTAGCGGAATCATTCCTATGCGAATCCGGAAAGAGAAGTTCATCTCTCTCCGCACAGAACTCTCAGGTAGCGAGTTCGGCCCGAAGGCTTCATGCACAAAAGCCACAGGGAAATAGACCCGACTTCCTACTTCCTCTGTTTTCCATTCTATCGCTTCTCCATAATAGCTTAGCGCTCCCGGGACGAGTTCTGCCCCGCACGGCGGTTGAAGCTCCACCCTCGGATCGATCACGCGGATCGAGTATCCAACCCAATGCTCCATGAGATCCGGGTGGTAAATGGAGCCCGCAAAAGAAAAGTTTCCGAAGGGATCAGTCTGGCTCATTTCATTTCTTACGATACGATGCTTTCCAAAATCAAGAACGCGCGACTGCAAACACACGCTCATGCCAGGCACAGGTGCTCCAGAGGCAGCGTCAACGACGGTACCGGAGATGGGGGGAACAATCCCAAAAAATAAGGAAGCAATAAAGGAAACGCATAAGAGGATCAGGAGAAACAGTCCAAAGACGAGGAACTTCCAGAGATGGCTCTTGGTCGGGCGAGCCACCGGCAGGGAAGTCATGTCCTTGCTGTACAACCTGAGTTCCGGCTGACCGGGAGAACTGACCAAAAATTTCTGAAGCGAGGAGCGGTCGACCGGGAGGGTTCGTCAACCATGTACTTCCTTTTACGACAAGCTAGAAAAGTCCGGGGATTTTCATTCCGGCCATGCCGGGGATGCCGCCGGCTAGATTCTTCATCTGGTTGGCGAGTTCTTCATCGACGCGGCGCGAGGCTTCGTTGACCGCGGCGCGCACCAAGTCCTGCAACATTTCCTGATCCTTGCTGTTGAAAACTTCCGGCTCGATCCGCAGGTCCACGATTTGCTTCTGGCCGTTCATTTTTACGGTGACCATGCCGCCGCCGGCCGAAGCTTCCACGGCTACGCCATTCACTTGCTGCTGCAAGTCTTCCTGAACCTGCCGCAGCCTCGAGAGCATCTGCTGGATCGCATTGACTTCCATCAGGACTCCTCTTGGCGCCATTTTACTTCGGAGATCTTTCCTCCGAAGCGTTGCAGCATCGACCGCACCATCGGATCTCGCTCGAACTGTTCGCGCAACTCTTGCGTCCCAGAAATTCCGCGCGAGCCAGCCGCTGCAACTGCTTCTACTTTAGCACACACGCGGACCGGTCGGCCCAGCACTTTGCTCGAACAGGTACGCACCTTTTCCAAAGAGTCGCGTCCTTCCATCATTTCGGCAAACGCGCGCTTGTCCGCCGAAAAATAAATTCTCAATTCCGCGCCTTCCAGTTCCCATCGGTTGCCTTGATTCATAATCTCGCCAAGAAATTTCTGCTGCGCCTGAATCGCCGTCTTGATTTCCGCAACTTGTTCATGTGTGATTCCATCGGCGCGTGCCGCGGAGCGCGTCTCCACGGTTCCGGTTTCTGCAGTTGTCTCAGTCTCTGATTCAGATTCAGTCGTCGCCGCAACGGTTGCCGGAGACTCTGTGGGCGGAGCGGGCGCTGGGGCGGTTTTTATTTCCGCGCGCGCCGGTGCGGCTGCTGCAGTTGCAGTTGCAGGAGAAGAACTCGACGGGGAAAATCCTGGCGGCGGAGCAAAAGTTGTCTGCGGCGCAAGCGCAGGAGAAAAACTTCGCGTGGGTGTCGCTTGCGGTGCGATGAGGGCCGGTGTCGCGCCGGCGCTGCCGCGCATACCGCCCGCACTAGCAACTCCCGCGGGTGCGCCGCTGCGCAGCTCTGCCAGCAACTCTTCCATCGGCGCAAGCCGCTTCGCGTTGATCAGCCGCAGCAGGCCCATTTCCAGATGGACGCGTGGATCGGGCTTCCGCCGCAAGTCATCGTCCGTCTGCAACAGAATCTGGAAAAATCGCGTGAGATCTTCCTCGGTGAATTGCGCGGCCGCTTTGGCTAGCGCGGGCCGCTGATCCGCCGTCGCCGCAATTAAATCCGAATCCGCGCCGCTCACACGCGCAATCAGCAGATTCCGCATGTGCCGGATCGCTTCGCGGCAAAAATGTTGAAGGTTGCGCCCTTCCTTCTGAAACGTGTGCACGAGCCCGAGCGCTCGGTCCGCAGAGCCTTCGGCAATTGCCTGCACCAGTTCGTTGAGCGAGTCTTCCGGCACGACGCCGAGCAGTTCGCGCACTTCTTTGTCGGCAATCACGTCGCCGCAATACGCTCGCGCCTGCTCGAGCAAGGAAAGCGCATCGCGCAAGCTGCCTTCCGCCATTCGCGCAATCACCGCCAGCGCGCCCGCTTCGATCTTCAAATTTTCTTTTGCGGCAATTTCTTTCAACCGCCCGGTAATTTCCGCAAACGTCAGCGCCCGAAAATGAAAATGTTGCGAACGCGACCGGATAGTGTCTTCCAAATCTTCCGGCTGCGTTGTGGCCATCACGAAAATCACGCGGTCTGGAGGCTCTTCCAGAGTTTTCAGCAGCGCGTTCGACGCTTCGCTCGTCAGCATGTGCGCTTCATCGAGCAGCACAACTTTGCTCCGCGAAGCTGCCGGCGCGTATCGCACCATCTCCCGCAGCTCACGAATCTGGTCGATGCCGCGATTCGAGGCTGCGTCAATTTCAATCACATCCAGCGAAGTTCCAGCGGCAATTTCCTTGCAGGAATCGCACTCGCCGCAAGGGTCCGCGGTCGGCCCCTTCACGCAATTCATGGCTTTCGCAAGAATGCGCGCCGCCGTCGTTTTTCCGACGCCGCGCGCGCCCGAAAAAATGTACGCATGCGCCACGCGATCGTTCTTGATCGCGTTTGCCAGCGTGGAAGTTACGTGGGATTGTCCGACAAGATCACTGAAGGTCTGCGGGCGCCACTTCCGGGCTATAACCTGGTAGCTCATTTCGCGTCGGTCGACTTGGAACTCCTGCTCTGCTTGTTCAGCCAAAGGAAAAAGTACACAACGCCAACGCAACCTAAACAAAACATGCCGAGAACTATTCCAGCGAAAATCATCGTTGCACCATCGAAGCCAACTCTTCGCAGTTCACTTTCGACTTTCGACTGCTTGCCCTGAGCGCAAGCGAAGGGTCGACTGTGAACTTCTTTCCAGTGCGAGGAACTTCGGGTGATCTGCGGCACCCGAGGCAATCCCGATACCGTTGCTCCCTTCCGGGCCTGGCGGGGTT
>Ga0210383_10000085_pt1 | contig 102690 bp, 95 predicted proteins | sample IncBWC14OmetaG_FD_160072 | JGI IMG/M metagenome (GOLD analysis project Ga0210383, IMG submission 160072) | Forest soil microbial communities from Barre Woods Harvard Forest LTER site, Petersham, Massachusetts, United States - Inc-BW-C-14-O ...
CCCAGACCGGGGACCGTGGGGCTGTGTCAAAGTCGGGCCTGATGCTCGACGTAAGCCAAGCCGAGCAGCCGGGCCGCCTTCTGGAAGAGGTAGCATTCCTCGTTTGTGTTCTGCGCACCGCCCAAGAAGCCAATGGCATCGGTCCGATTGACCGGAACCTCCTTATCGCCCACCTTCTCGGTGGCGATCCAAGTCGCGTCGCGCGTCTTCCGAATCTTCTGCGCGACCCGCATGATCGCGTCGTCCCACGAGATGTCCTCCCAGTGGTCGCTTCCCGGCGCCCGGTAACGCGGCGTTGTAAGCCGGTTCGGTGAGGTATGCGTTGCAAACATGGAGATACCCTTCACACATAGGGATCCCCGATTCACGATGTGGTCGAAGTCGCCCTCCATGGTGATCAACTTCCCTTCGCGTACTGTCGCGACCATGCCGCAGCCACACGAACAAAAGTTGCAGGAGGTAGTGAACTCATTCACGTCGGAAAGCTTCAGCTTCTGCGTGCTAGCTCGCACTTCTGCCATATCGACAATTCCACTCAGCGCCAGCCCGGCGCAGCTGCCAGCCGCCGTCCGGAACCACTCTCTCCGAGTAACCCCTGTCAGAGTCTTTGATGACTCGCAAGCGGTGATTCCAATCAGTCCATCTATCCCAAGCTCCTCATTTTTATTCGGATCCAAAGCTTGCTCCAAACTTCATGAATCAGAATTGCAATCCCGCGATGAAATTCATTCGTTGGCTGCCATGCCTTCCCAATCACTTTGTTCAGAAAGGCGGGCGACACGTCATCGGTTATCATGAAAACATAGGACTGCAACGTCCCTTCTAGACGCTCGCCTCTCCGGGGACCAATCGTCGAGATGCTAGAAATTTAGCCACCCCTGGGCTACTGGGGAAATCCCTAGCTGACAGCAGGAGACCTCCCGAATATCTTCCCTAACGGAAAGGTCTTTCGAAAAACCGGTCATCTTCTTGAAGTGTTGTTTCGACGAGCCTTGGAGACGATTCGGACAGTCCACGAGGGGCCCCCTCGAGGCTGTGGTGTCTTTCGAAAAAGCGGATGCAATCAGATTCGGGTGAACGCAGGAATCTATCCTTCGATAGCTAGAGGAGTTCCATGACCTATTGGCAGCGGCTCCCCCTCTTTTGTCTCCTTGCAGCGCTGATTCCCGCGTTGGTAGTTCCTCTTGCCCATTCTGATGACAAAAAAACCAAGCCTTCTGACCAGGACAAAGCATATGTCGCGCCGACGGATCCCGGCCTCTACGTGGGTTCCGAAACCTGCAAGACCTGCCATGAAGACATGCCATCGAAGGACTTCTACAAGAATTACGAAGCGTCGCCGCATATTGCCACGACGATGGAGGGAAAGCTGGAGGCCCACAAGGGTCCGCAATGGCAGGGTTGCGAGGCCTGCCACGGTCCTGGCAAAGAGCACGTGGAGGGTGGAGGGGACAAAACAAAGATTTTCACCTTCAAGGATGCTTCGCCGCAGCAGGTCAGCGACCGCTGCCTGCGTTGCCACGAATACACCGAAGAACACGGAAACTACAAGCGTTCCATGCACCTTATGAACGGAGTCAGTTGCATCGACTGCCACTCGCCGCATCACCCCAAGGAAAGCCAGTTCCTGATGAAGGCCAAGTCGCCGGAGCTTTGCTACACGTGCCACATGGATGTGCGCGCGCAATTTGCCCGTCCCTTCCATCACCGGGTGAACGAGGGCCTCATCCAGTGCAACGATTGTCACAGTCCGCACGGAACATTCCAGCCCAAGCAATTGCGAACGAATGCGTCGGGCGACGAAGTCTGCTACAAGTGCCACTCCGAAAAGCAGGGGCCGTTTGTCTACCAACATGAGGCGAAAATCGAAGGCTGCGTGATCTGCCACACGCCTCACGGCTCGACCAATCAGCGGCTGCTGCAGCAGAACCAGGTTAACTTGCTGTGCCTCAGTTGCCACGCGCTGCCCGCGGATATTGGTCCGCCGGGAACTCCGACCTTCCACAATCAGGCCCAGAAATATCAGTCCTGCACGCTGTGCCATGTCGCCATCCACGGCTCCAATACCAGCAGCGTGTTCTTCACGCCATGAGGGATATGCCGATGAAGAAAACACGCAACAACAAATCAAGGTTGGACTTAAGGGAATTTAGCTATTTCGTCGGCTCGTTCACTCTACTCCTTGTGTTCGCGGCGCCCAGCGCTTTTGCGCAACAAACCGACGAACAAACGGGCATCGAGCAGGGAAATTACAACATTAAGCAATCCATCGAATTCGGAGGTCGCTTCACCAGCATTTCCGGAGATACCCAGACCTACGACACCATGGTTAATCTGCAGGCCGGTCCGCGGTTGCTGAATTTCACCACCGAAATGCGGTCGCTGGATCACCGCGGCACCCTTCTGGATAACCTGTACTTCAGCAACTTCGGCTACGGCGGCGATCCGAACGTAGTGAGTGTGCTGCGCATAAGCAAAAATAAATGGTACATGTTCGATGCGATGTTCCGGCACGACGAGAATTTCTGGGATTATTCCCTGCTCGCAAATCCTTTTAATCCGGCCGCTCCTCCCGCAAACGCCCCGGCAGGCTTCAACCCCGTCGTGAACGCGCCAGCGAATGTGCTTAACACTCAAATTGTGGGCACCTCTCCGCACTACCTTAATACCCGCCGGAACATGCAGAACTACAACGTCACGATTCTGCAGGATTCGAAGATCCGGCTGCGCCTGGGCTACAACCACAATACGAATGTTGGCCCGTCATTCTCGACGATTCACGAGGGAACCGAGCAATACCTGTTAGAGAATCTTTCGTCGACCCTCACGCAGTATCGCCTCGGCGTGGATTTCCGGTTCTTGCCCCGCACCAACATCAGCTACGATCAGATTTGGAGCTACTACAAGACGGACCCGGGCTCCATCGACTCGAATCAGCAATTCAACGTCGGAGCCGGGTTTCCCCCCGTGGATCTCGGCGTTTCCTGGAATGGCCCACCGTGCACCCCCGCATTTCAACCGAGTGGTCTCGTGACCCCCACCTGTAATGGTTTTTATAGTTATCAGTCGCATTGGCGCTCGCGTACGAATGCGCCGACCGAGCAGATCAGTCTGCAATCCAACTACTTTCCGTCGCTCCAGCTTTCCGGGAAGTTCAGTTATACGGGCAGCGACTTCAACCAGTACGACTACCAGCAGTCGTTCAACGGACGCGTCTCACGAAGTAACCTCTCGAATTATGCAGAGTCCGGGCCGATGCAAGGCCGCCATGTGGCCGCCTACGGCGACTTCGGTGCAACTTGGCAGATCACACACGATTTCAGCCTGGTGGATTCCTTCCATTACGGAAGCTGGAACGAACCGGCGCAGTATGCGTCCACCCAATGCTCGCTGTTCTCCCCTAGTTTGATCGTTCCAGCTAACGTCTTCACACCAACGGCTACGTTGCCGAGTTCGTCTTGCGTCACGCCACCGGGTCTGGCGAACGGCATACCGACCCATGCCTCCGGTTCCGCCCCGGATATTCTGCTGAATTTCGATAGCAATTTCCTGAAGCAGCAGACCATCACGAATCTGATCGAAGGACAGGTGCAAATTTCGCCAAGAGCCGGCGCCTATTTCGGGTATCGCTACACGCGCCGTGTGATCGCGGATAATTTCTACAACACGCAAAGTGCGATCTATTTTCCAAGCAACGCCGCGCGCGGCAATTGCGCTCTGGCTGGCGGCATCTTGCCCGATGGCTGCACGCAGAATGCGGACGGCTCCATTTCCTATCAGACGCCGGGCGCGGTTTTCGGACCGCCCGGTACGACGGACATTAATTCCAACTCCGCGGTGTTGGGTTTGTGGGTGAAACCTACGCAGCATTGGAGCATCACTCTCGACGCCGATCTTGGAAGCGCGGACAACACGTTCACAAGGCTAAGCCCGCGGAATTACCAGCAATTCCGTGCCAAAGTTCTGTACCGTGCCGCTGCGTGGCTCAATTTCAGCGGCTATTTCCGCGATTCCGAAGGCCAGAACCCGGACGTCGAGGTGAACGGGGCGCAGCACAACCGTAACGTCGGATTTTCGGTATCGCTCACTCGGTCGGAAAAGTTCACCACACAGCTTGGATACAACTACAACGACATTTATTCGCGGCTGTTGATATGCTTCACGAGCAGTTTCGCGCAGCCCGGGCTTCCGGCTTGCCCGAATCTACCTGGTCTGCTGCAGCAGCTTTCCCCGTACAGCAGCAGAATTAATACCGGTTTTATCGATTTCGTCTGGACCCCGATCAACCGCTTGTCGTTGGAAGTAGGAGCGAACTTGTCGGGGGTGTCCGGAAGCGAAGTGAATCTGAGCCCACTAAGCCCGACCGCCGTAGGGCCAACGGGCGCGTTGAACTCGGCGTGGTATCAGCCTTATAGTTCCGTGTCTTACCATTTCGCGAAGCACTGGACGGGACGCGCGCGGTGGGATTACTACGGATATCACGAAGATTCGAATGGATCGGCCCAGGATCTGTACGCCCCGCGAAGTTTTCGCGGCAATTTGATTACACTGTCGGTGCGCTACGCTTTTTGAAATACGGCGAGGGACGCGAAGAGGAGACTCCGCCGAAAATCGATGAGGAGAACAATATGGAAAGAAAAGTGAAACAGTTGTGCGGGATGTCTCTGACGGCGATGCTGGCGGGCGCGTGCCTGTTCAACAGCCCAGCGAGAGCTGACGTGGCATCCGCGGCTGCGACGTACAAGGCCAAGTGCGCCGGCTGTCACGGTGCCGACGGGAAGGGCAAGGACGCGTTAAAAACTCAGGACTTTGCTTCCGCAGCCGTACAGGGCATGAGCGACGCGGATCTTACCACCATCATCACCGATGGAAAAGGCAAGATGCCCGGGTATGCGAAGAGCCTGAAACCGGACCAGGTTAAGGACTTGGTTGCCTTCATACGATCCAAAAAATAATCCCAAGCGCGAGGCAGGAGCTTGCGGAATGTCCAGCCTCCTGCCCGGAACGGACGCCGTCCTATGCTTCACGCTACAACGCTGATCGTCAGCCTTATCGTCTTTAGTGCTGTCGTGATCGCTGTGCTTGTGGTGCGCCCAGCCATCACTGCCACCCGAGGCGGCAAAATTCTTGCCTTTGTCGCCATGTTTTGTTTGCCCATCTTTTGCGGTCTACTTGGCTTCTCCAGGGAAATGGGACGTGCCAAAACCACTGCGTTCTGTTTGTCCTGTCACACTATGGAAGCTTACGGTAAGAGCCTCCTGGTCGACGATCCCACTCATATTCCCGCGGGCCATTTCCAAAATCATCGTGTGCCTCCGGACGAAGCGTGCTACTCATGCCACACGCAATACGCCATGTTCGGCGGGCTCAAAGTGAAACTTTATGGACTAAAGCACGTTGCCATTTATTATTTCGGAACTCCGCCGGCGCCAGAAAATATCAAGCTTTACGAGCCCTACAACAACCGTGAGTGTCTGCACTGCCATCTCGGCGCTCGATCGTTCGAAGATGGAGTCGTGCACAACGCCGACCCCGCTACCCTTCCGGCTATCAAATCCAATCAGCTATCTTGTATTTCTAGTGGATGTCACGAGATAGCGCATGATCTTGCACACTTGAAAGACGCGAAATTCTGGAAAGAAGGCAAGTGATGCTGAGCATGAATCCGCTTGAGAAACGCCGACAGTTCGCAGGCTTATGCCTCGCAGTCGGCCTCGTGATCGAAGCACTTTGCCTGCTCTGGGCCACACCAATTGCCTTTGTCCTTTTTGTCGCGATCGGTGGCTCTCTGATGTTCCTTGGCCTTGTGCTCTACCTAACTTCACTTGTCAACACCGGTCGAAGTGACCGTCGACCTGAATGGTGAGCGCACGCAGCGCGCATCCGGTGGAGTTTTGAGCAGTAACTAAAGTCGAGGAGCCGACACCGTTTTGCAAGCAGGCGCCGAACTGGTCGTGGTTGCAGGCCCAAGCCGCCGAGTGATAATTTCGCGGAGTGGCTGAGGAAGTCATCCATATGAGCCAATCCTCACTCTTCGAGGATACGCGTCCGACACGATGGATCTTGCTAGGTACTTGGTCGGACGGCATGAAGCACGGCCTTATGGTGAACCCGCCATGCTCCTAGCACGAGCGCGTTCATAGCTAACGGCTGAAGACACACTGGATTGAAGAGGCGAGGTCTTACTGGGAGTATCAGAGTAAACGATAAACATGGAAGACCTAGAGTTTGAGGTCGGAGACTGGCTCAAGTTCGTTCTTCGCTCCGGTAACGTGGAGGAAGGTGTTGTCCGTCCCGTCTTTCAAACTACGGCCGGCGCGCAATTGCACGTCCCGTTCGAGAAAGATTTGGTCGCGTCCGTGAATGCGCAGCAGGTTGTGGAGAAGTTGCCTCCGGCAGCCTGAGCTGTCTAAAGGCGCTGCGATTCCTCGGCGGACTCTTCTACGATTAACTCTGCTTCGTGAAGTGATATATCTTGCTCCAGGGCGACTTTACCTACTAGCCGATCATGCCTGCCGATTTGCGCCGAAAGTTCATTACCCGAGACGGTGCCGAGCCATTCTCGAATCCTGCCAAGAACCTTATAATACCGGCCGGCTAGCGAGTGCGTGCTCATAGCTCATCGCCTCCTACTGACCTTGGCTCTGCAGCGGGGGAAGCAGAGATGCCACCTCAACGTCCAGCAACATTTCGATTCGGCGTTCCAGTTGAAAGAATGTTGCCGTCTTTTTTCCCGGTAATACTTGGTTCACGAGCGGTACATATCGCTCCCGCAGCCGGATCACTGACTTGCTGATTTCCTCGGACCTTTTCAGATAATCCAGCGCCTGCTCGTCCGTGGCCGAATCCGAGTTCTGAGAGTACTCCTTGATCAGGGCCAACTTTGCATCACCGACCTTCGCGTACTCAGCCTCGTATTGATCATAAATCGGCCAAAATTTTGTCGCCTCCGTTGTAGTCAAATTTAGATTCGCAGCAATGAGCTGCTTTTTCTGCGACCGGATATCCTTTCGCAATAGTTGTATATCTTGATCGCTCGCCACTTGCCCGCTATTGGTTGACGCCCCCGTTTCTTGCCCGGTCATCGTCTGCGCGGTGACGTGAAAGCCAGACAGGGAAAATAAACCCGTCAACATTAACAGCAGTGCCATCTTATTGTTCATAAGGATTCTCCTTAACAATCTACAGTGCATCGATAACCAAGGAACGAACCCATGTCGCCAACAGCTTTGAACAAATCCGCTTCGATAAATCTGCGCTACAGCTTGCCGTCCCTGCCGCAGAGAGAAATACAACCTATGGTTGGTCCGAACTTTGAACAACTGGGTAAATCCCTAGCTGGTGATGGAGGGGCGAGATTTTGTGGCTAGAGGCCAGCTCCTGAGTAACGTTAGGAGAGTTGCCATCGGAAAGGTTCAATCTTAGGATTGGCCGGACTTCCGTGGTGCAACGAATGCCCTCGGGTGAGCAACCCTGAGCAGTTTGGGGATATACCCGCTCGGGCACCCCAAAAGCCTGGGAAGCTCTTTTCACACAGGATTGCCCATAGCGGTAGAAACTAAATCTGGCGGTAGAACGTGCGCAACTAGGTATTTTCCCCAGTTTGGGAGGTTTGAACTGGACATTTACGCAACCATATGCATATTTAGTACAGAATTCGAGACCCCCGTCAGTATTCACTAGCGGAATGGTTTCATTCCAGAGTTCACTACTGGGAGAACCCATGGATACCCGCTACGTTATATTTCAATCTCTCGTTATTCCCGTTCCTCAAAAAATAGCGTTTGGCAATCGATGGAGGGTAGCTGTATGCCCTGCAACTCGTGCGGGTCAGTCAACCAGAATAAATTCAGCGCGGAGATGGGCATCCATTTTCTCGGGCTGAAAAATATTGACAAGCCAGTCGTGTGGGTTTTTCCTGAGCTTGTTGTCTGCATGGATTGTGGCACAGCGGAATTTGCTGTTCCAGAAGCTGAGCTCCGCCAACTCCAACAAAGCGACTCCGCTGCTACAGGGTGAAGTGGAGACGCTTTGGCTTTTCAGGTGTCGGTGAACTTGAAGCCGTTTGAGTTGCAGATAAATTGCTCACCACGAAGAACCGCATCCATGGCAGGCAGTAATTCGCGTCGGGCATCTGTCTTACGAACGTAACCCAACGCGCCAGCGCTCAAAGCTGCCCGGACGATGTCGAGTTCACTATTCTGACTCACGAAGATAATCTTGGAGTTTGGGGAGAGTTGTCGTATTCGTCGGGCGACTTCGATTCCATTTAATTGGGGGAGACCGATGTCCAGCAGAATTAAATCCGGTTTCAGTTCCTCGGCCCTCTGAACGGCTTCTGTTCCGTCCACTGCCTCGGCGATGACTTGCCAAGTCGCCCGAGCCTGAAGCAGCGAATGGACTTGACGTCGCCAATCTCTGAAATCATCAGCTATGAGTATTCGGATTGACGACAAACGGCTGCCTACTCTTGGGACCTGGTTAAATTACTCTTTATCTCCTCATGCTGCAATAGGGAGAACCCCGGTTTTGGTATCGGGATCTGCCCCACAAAAGAGTCCGTCTACCCTTGTGGCCGAATCAAAATACTTTTTATCGCCTCATTAGGCCAAGGACTCGCGGTCTAACTCCTGATTGACAACTCGAAGGGCGCGGTTATCTTTCGCACTATAAATCGTAATTCCCGACCACAGGGAAAATGATTGCAACAAATATCTCATGTCAGCTGGTTGCCGTCGTTACCTGCGCGCAACCTTGGGATTGCCCTAGCGCAATCTCGCATATCGCTTTGTTAACAGGCTAAGTCCTGATTTACGCATTATAAAAGGGCGCCCGTTTGGAGTAGGTTTTGATCGCTCGCATCATCACCTAAAACAAGGAGCGGCCCATGAATGACGGCAAGTATATTGGGCTGGATGTGCATCAAGCAACGATCTCCGTGGCCATTTTGGATTCCGCCGGCCAGTTGGTTTGCATGTGACCTTTGAAGAAGGTACCTGCGCCGCCTGGCTGCACGATCTGCTCAAGCCGCATGTCACACAAGTGTTGGTCTGTGACCCACGCAAAAATAACCTGACCCATCCAGTTCTGCAGCGTTTTGATGTCGCATACGTGATCTTGCAGGTTGCGCGTTGCAAACGCGTGCCGGAATTTGTGGAGAAAGAAATTCGAGCAGTGAGGCCCTTCCGAGCACTTGTTGCCGTGCATTGCCCACAGTTCATTTTCGCGTGAAAGGCGATGCGCTTCAACTTGAACTCGTGGCGTTTATCTGGCCGGCCCGATTCGTTGGGGAAAACAAGGGCATCTGCATTCGGCTTTTTTGAGACTTTATATTTCTTGAGCGCCGCGATTAGTGAAGCGGGCACCGGCACCTCGCGCTCTTCTTTGTTTTTGGGCTTGAACCCATAAAGCGGTTTTCTCGTCACACGGATCACTTGCGTGCGAAAGTCGATATCGCGCCAGGTTAAATAGCGCATTTCTTTGTCGCGAAGACCGGTCAGGAGATAGCAAAGATACAGAACGCGCTCGTCTCCGTCGCACGCCTTGAAAAGTGCCTGAATTTCCTCTTCCTCGTACATCGGGCGAATCGGTTCGACGTATTCCGGCCAATCTCAGTTGTCGAGCAGTTTGATGATCCCGTTTAATTTGAGTAGCTGCGAAACAATTACCGCCCGGTTGTAGGCGGTCCGCGGACCACAGCCAAGTTCGTACAGCTTGCGAATGAACGCCAGCAAATCTTCGCGCTTCACGTCCTGAACAAATCGCTTCGCGCAGGTGCTCGCAAAAAGCTCCAAGCAGTATTTGTAGGCGACATAGGTCTTGGGCTCACGCTGGGGCGGCTCCATGTCCTTGAGGTAAGAGGCAACCGCTTCGGTAACCGTGAGTCCTTTTCCGCTACCGATTTCTTGAACGGTTTCGATGTCAGCGCGGTTCGCTTCGAGTTCGAGGGCCTTCCGACGCGCACGATCTACGACTTCGGCCCGCTCTTTAATTTGCTCGCGTTTTCTTCCGTCCTGCCACCATTCGATGTAGTGGTATCCCTCGGGATGGAGTTCGACTTTGCCCCGCACACGAACCTTGTCGCGGAGTTTGCCGTTCGGTTCGACGACGGCGGGGTAGAGATTCCAATTCTTGCCAACTTTGACTTTTTGAGGATGTTGACGCGATTTTCGCTGCCGTAGCCGTTGCCGCGTTTGGACATGTTTGTAAGCCCTTTTTCCAGCCATCGTTGGCGGGAAAGTCGTGCAAAGCAGACGCCATGATAGACACCATGTATCGTAAGTGCAAGAAAACAAAAGGAGTGGCGGAGAGGGTGGGATTCGAACCCACGGTAGGGGTTAACCTACACACGCTTTCCAAGCGTGCTCCTTAAACCGCTCGGACACCTCTCCGCAGTAGAACAGAACCTTACGAGTTTAGCAGAATCAATGTGACGCCGCATGTCATGCAAGCCGCCTCTTGCCGAATTGCTTCTCTACCGCCCTGCTGTGGGCGCGAAAGTCTGCTTGGTAATCGCGGAATCTACCGCGGTGCCGCTCTTTGTCCGCGCGAAGCTCTCAAGTACACTGATAAAGTTGTCCACTGCTCCGGGATCGTCTAATCGGTAGGACTCCAGACTTTGAATCTGGCTATCCTGGTTCGAGTCCAGGTCCCGGAGCCAATTCCCTTTCCAATTCTCGTCCGACGCGTTCCGCCGTCGCACTTCCACCCAGCCGAGAAGCGCATCCTATCCAAACAGTTCGTTGACCGCGCGAAACGCCTGATCCATGGCGACATCCGTATACGCGCTGGCTCCGGCATCGGAGTTGGCGATGGCAATCCTGCCGAACGGCTTCCTACCTTTCACCCATGGCTGTTCGCCCTCTTTCCATTTCGGCTCTTCCAGTCCGAAGGGCGTAAACGCGTATCCGTGTGCCCAGCGGTTCACGGTAATTGCTTCGATGTCGCGGGCGGGATCGAAACCTGCGCTTCCTAACATTCGCGCGAGCTGATCTCGAATGTTGCGTTCAAATGTGTTGAACGGAGTTTGCAGCAACTCCACGCGGCCCGCGCGATTTTGATCCTTCACCGGCAATCCAGGCTTGCACGGCGTGCGCAGCATGAACAGCACCGCAGGCTCGTCAGGCTTGCGTGAAAACTTGTATCCACCAAGATCGACGGGAAAATCCAGCGCGGTGTAAGTGTGATAGCTCCCCGGCGCAACGATGTGATGAATACCCAGCTTTTGGAACGCCTCCCAATTGCGCAACGCCACATGGGTGTACACAAGCGGTGCTTTCACCATGTACGAGAGCGATTCTTTCTGCGTGTCCGGCAATTCCGCACAAATATAGGGAATCATCACGTTATAGCAAGCCAAAACGCAGTAATTCCCTTTCACTTGAAAAGCTTTTCCATTGCTCACATAAGAAACCTTCACCGCCTTTGCGGCGTTTCTAGACCCATCGTGCGCCACTTGAATCACTGTGCTGTTCAGCCGGATCCGCACGGAATTTTCCGCGCGATCCAGTTGCGCATAATCGGCTTTGGCGGCGACCACATCTTCCATGGTAGTACCTGGAACGGCCTGCGGAATGAGCGAACGCACCAGTAACCGCGCAACCGAGGCGTTGCCATCTGGAAAATGAAAGATGTATGGCTCTTCCTTCTCTCGCGGCGGGAATCCAAGTCCATCAAAACCTGCATAAAAAAACGATCCGTAATCATCTCCCGCTTCGTAACACGCGAACGCGGGTACCGCTTCAATTCCAACGCAAAATAAATCGTGCGTGAAGGTCTGAAAAAACGGAAGAGCTTCTGGTAGCAACTTACAATCATCGGTTAGATACTTCGCGTAGCTGATTTTTTCCAGCTTTGCTTTTTTCTGCCTCAGCGTCAGCCCTTTCAGGTAGTCCTTCTTTTCCGTATAGACGCGCGCAATGTCCTTGCGCACCGCTTCCGACAACGGGGCTTTGGCAAGAAACTTCGGCCACGGCGTCGTGTTCATCCCGGTGACCAGGCGATCTTCACCAAAAGTCTCCTTATCGAAAAAAGTTCCGGTGCCCAATCTGGAGTAGAACTTCTGGTCGTAGGCTTGGTAAAACTTCTTGGTCTCAATCCCCAGCTCTTTGAGCAACGCTTGGGCTTCCGCGCTGTAATTTCCAGGACTTTCTATCGACTGGGTGCCTCCGTAGCTGAGCAGCATCCTTCCGCCAGCCTGAAATTCGTTGCGCTTGGCGTGACCGCCAAAGTCGTCATGGTTATCGAGAATCAGGATGTTGGCGTTCTTGCCTGCCTTCTTGCGGAATTGATGCGCCGCAGTTAAGCCGCTGATTCCTCCGCCCACAACCACCAGGTCGTAGGTCTCACCGGTTTGCGTCGGCGCGCCCATCGCGTCCGGACTCTCGCCGTCGCGCATCCTGTGGGCGTACGTGAAGCTGCCATCATGATTGCCACGCATGCCCGTTTTCGCGGGAGGATAATACCCAGGGGCCTCCTGCTTCATGGGTTCGTCGAAAACCGCCGCGGCCAGCAAGTGTTCTGCCACAAAGCTTCCGCTCACGAGGCTCGCGCCCGTGCCAATCGCCACGCCATTCAGGAAATCCCGACGTGTAATCTCGCGCCGCGTCCCAAGTTCTTTATCCTTCTTGTCTTCGTCGTCCTCGGCTTTGTCCATTCAGCCCCTCACAAAACTTCAAATGGCGTAAGTATACCCGCACAAAACCAATCTTTACACTTTTTCAGTAGAGTTGAGCCGGTTCTGCAGGTGCGAATCTTTGTCGCGGCGTGACGCGATGTTTAATTGTGGCGGAATTCCGAGTCGCCTTGAACTGGCGACTTCAAATCTATCGGCGAAATTTCAATGACTATTGGTAGACCGCGACGAGTTCCCCGTTCTCAATCTTCAGGTCGGCAATGTCTCCCGGAAGGCGCAGCTTTTCGCGATTCTCGGGCGACTCCATCATCTTACGCACGGCCGTTTCCAGCGTGGACTGGGGAATCGGAAGCGACCCAATCTGTCCGCTAACCGGTACAAATCGCAGAAATCCGTTTTCCGCCCCCAGTTTGCCTTCTAGTTGCAGAGTCATGTCTTTACCGTGAACATCAAAAATCACGTAGGCCTTCACTTTGTCATTTTCCATTTGAATCTTTACGTCGCGGACGGAGGAACGCATTTGCTCCACGTCCTGGGCTGAAGGAGCGTCGCCCTGGCCGCCGGCGGCGGCTTGAGGAGTGTCTTTCGACAAATCCAGGTGGTTGGCCAGATACGAATTCAGTTCCGATTCATCGAGTCGAAGCGTCGCTGCCTGGCCTTGCGAACGCGCTTCCTCTACTTGTTCAACCTTTTCTTCGGCCCGCGCGGCAGCCTGCGGCGAAGCCTGAACGGGAGGCGGCGTGGACTTGTGCAACAATAGTGCGAGGGTGATCAATGCCGCCAGGTAGGTACTCCAACGCAGGAATCGAAACGCCCACCGCAGGGTGCTAATTTCTTCGGATTTCTTGTTTGCCTGATGTTCGATTTTCGGGTCAGGTTCGTGGTTCAGATGCTGGTCCGGTTCCAGGGGCGTACTGCTTTGCTGGTTCGTCGTACTCATTTTGCATACTCCTATCCATCTAGACGCCGGCCCCCAACACGGCTCCCATCATTAACCCTAAAGATCGGAACAAGTTGTCGCAATGGTACGCCCTTCCTAGCCATCCAATGCGGTACCTGCCCTTCGGTTCCACTTGTGTGATACTTCTGCCGGAGCCTCGCAGGTCGCTAATAGTCCCACATGCCCGGTTTAAATGAAACGCAGTCAAACAGCCCCGCGGGTACGCAGCATTCCGGCAAGTTCCTCGCTTATTTGGCGCTCGTCGGGGGCATCGTTTGCATTGCCTGGTCGGCCATTTTCGTCCGCTGGACGGACATTCCCGGCCCGGCATCCGCCTTCTATAGATTGCTGATTCCGGCCATCTTGTTGCTTCCCACTTACGCGTTCCATCGCGACGCAAAGCCCTTGGATCGTCGCACCTTGGCAATTATCGCTGTTGGCGGGTTGTTCTTCGCCTTCGACCTCGCACTGTACAACTCCTCTATCCTGCAAACCTCCGCGGCGAACGCCACACTCCTGGGCAACAACGCTCCGATCTTTGTAGGGCTTTTGACCTGGCTCATCTTTCGGCGCCGCCCTGAATCGTCGTTCTGGCTCGGCCTGGTTCTGGCGTTGGGCGGCACCTCGGTGATTGTCTGGGCAGACCTGGCGCACCATCTGAAATTCGGCTTGGGAGATGTGATGTCTCTCGGCGCAGCCGCTTGTTTCGCGGTTTATCTGCTCGCAACAGAGAAAGTCCGTGAGACCATCGGCACGCTGGCTTTTCTGCGTCTGGCAATCTTCTCGGCCACGATTGCAGTTTTGCTGATCAATCTTGCGTTGCGAACATCCTTGTACGTGCCTAATGCGCGGACGTGGTGGGCTCTGCTTGGACTCGGCCTGGTTTCCCAGTTGGGCGGATATTTGTTCCTTACCTTCGCTTTGGGCCATCTCCCCGCTACAATCACCTCGGTAAGCCTGCTCACACAAGGACCACTGACGGCGGTCATGGCTACCGTTTTTCTTGGTGAATCGCTCACAACGGCCCAAATACTTGGAGGGGCACTGGTGCTGAGTGGCGTTGGCTTGGCTCACAGAAAGCGGCATCCCGAGGAAGAAGCAAACGTTTAGTTGGCGTTCGAAGAGCAAGTCTTCTATTGCAACGCCAGGATCTCCACATTATTTCCCGCAGGATCCTTCAAATAGACAGAACGGGTACCATCGCGATGCTTGCTCGGCTCGCCGTACTCCGCGGGATCGCCGAGCACCGCAAAGTGTGGCGGATGCTGGTTGGGAAGCACGAAAGCCAGGCTGATATTAGCGAATTCCACGAGCGCCCAAGTCTCGTCCTGATAGTTCACCTTGCAATCGAAATGCTTCGTGTACCAGTCGACTGTTTCTTTCACGTTGGAAACGGAAACAGCCACGTGATGCATGGTATCTAGCTCTGGTTTTTCTTTAATTTCGGCCATGTTGTTACTCCCTTACACGAATCCGCCGCGTTCTTGCCTATCGCTGAAGGCACCTGGCACGTACTTCCACCAAGCCATTTTACTGCGTTGGTCCGCCCATTTTTTAAGAATCGTAGCCTAGCCCAGGCGACCCGCACTCTCTCCAAAGCTTTTCCCAATTCCAGATTCCGTACCCTGCCTCTTTCGGCAACGGGAATCCGAGTTGATGCGCGAGCATACACACCTGCCCCCGATGGTGGGCTTCGTGAGCAATCATGTAGCACAACATTTCCGGGCCAACCGGCCAAGGCTTAGCCCAACCGTCTCTAAGAAACTCATGTACGCGGCCGCCGCCAAGTGCTTCCGCGAGCATCTCCGCGCAGCGAGCGGCGCTCTCGGCCAATCCCGCGCGGGCCTGCTGCTGCGTGCAGCGCGCGCGGTTCAGTTGTCGCGGAACCCTCAAGTGCGGAGCGGTAAGTCTGACCCACTTGGTGCGCACATTGTGCATATGCGTGAAGATCGCCGCAATGTTGCGAGCCTTGCCGGGTGGTTTGGCTCTCCATGCAATAGGGTCAAGATGCTCGATAAGAATCTGGTTGATGCGATCATTGGCGATAAAGATCTGGACGGCGGCCCGGCCGAATTGGGTGTGCAAATGTTGGGCGTGAGCCTTTTGTTGGCGTGTGGTCATGGCTCCTTACTCCTAGACTCTCCTTACGCTTCCCGCCACCAAGTCTCTTGCCACTATAAACCGCCTAGGTAACACTGTTGAGGTTTCTTCAGGCTTCGCCCAGCCATCTCCCAAGGGGTAACTCCATGCGCCTTGCCAGTTTTCTTGCTGCTGTACTTCTATCTTCGCTCCCCGCCGTTGCGCAACAGAAAGCGGAAGAACCGAAGTCCAGCACATCCTCCGCCGATAAGACATCCATTCCCAAGCACAGGCTGAGCATTGGCGTTGCTCTCGAAGGCGGCGGAGCATTGGGCCTGGCGCACATCGGCGTCCTGAAGTGGTTTGAAGAGCACCACATACCGATCGATTATTTGGCCGGCACCAGCATGGGAGGACTCGTCGGAGGTCTGTATGCCACGGGAAAGAGCGCGGATGACCTAAGCGCCATCGTGCAAACATCGGATTGGTCGCTTCTCTTGGGCGGTGGCACGCCGTATCCGGCGCTGTCCTTTCGTCGCAAGCAAGATGCGCGCGAAGTTCCCAACTCCATTCAGATTGGATTACGCGAGGGTGCTACGTTGCCTCCGGGTCTGAACTCCGGGCACCAGATTAATCTGATGCTGGATCGGGAAACTCTCCCTTACGCCGAAATCGCCTCGTTTGATGACTTGCCGATTCCCTTTCGCTGCGTCTCCACCGAACTGGTTTCCGGTACCGCGCATGTTTTCCAGGACGGCTCGCTCTCCGACGCCATGCGCGCCACTATCTCCATTCCAGGTGTTTTCGCACCCGTGCGGGAAGGCAACGAGATCTTCGTTGACGGTGGTTTGGTCAACAACCTTCCCACAGACGTAGTTCGAAAAATGGGCGCCGATATTGTCATCGCCGTGCACCTGCAAGTGTCTCCGGCCAATGCGAAGGAAATTCAGTCCGCTTTTGGCGTCCTTGGCCGGTCGGTCGAGCTGATTCTCGCCGCAACCGAACTCCGCGGAATGGAGGGAGCGGACCTCATCGTCCGCGTCAACGTCGAGGATTTTTCCACCTCCGACTATGAAAAGTCCGCGGCGCTCGTCAAGCGCGGTTACGAGGCGGCGCAGGAAAAAGCGCAACTCTTCAACACCTATTCTCTTGATGACGCGGCGTGGAAGGACTATCAGGAGCAAAAGGCATCGCGCGAGCGCACCAAAGTTCCTACCCCTACGTTCGTGAAGGTTGTAGGCACCGACAAGGAGGGAACCACCAACATCCAGGATTTTCTTAGTCCTTTTGTCGGCAAGCCAATCCGCGTGCGGGAACTCGACGGAATCCTGACTCGCTTGTCCGGCACCGGCCGCTATGAAAGTTTGACCTACACCTTCATTCGAGAGAATGGGCGCGACGGCTTGCTGATCGAGGTGCACGAGAAGAGTTACGCCCCGCCGCTGCTCCAGCCAAGTTTCGTAGTGGATGGAACACAAACCGACGACGTCACATTCACCATGGGCGCGCGCCTCACGTTCATGGACATCGCTGGGTACCGTTCGGAGTGGCGTACGGATTTTAGAGTCGGCCGGACCTATTCGGTCGCCACCGAACTATATCGACCCTTCCAGCCACTTGGCCGGGTATTCTTTGCGCCTTACGTCAATGCCAGCCAGCAGACGTTCAAGATTTATTTCAAAAGTGATCCTCGCGCAGATTATCGCCTGGACAACGCAGAGGGCGGCATGGACCTCGGTTACAGCTTTAATCGCTTCAGCGAAATACGCGCAGGTTATGGCGTTGGTTACTTCGACGCTTACCTTCGACTTGGCACGCCGGATTTCGCGGCGGTCAACGGACGCGTAGGCGCCTTTCACCAGAAATTCACTCTCGATCACACCAACGAGGCTGTAATTCCTACCCGGGGTTTCTTTCTACGTGAACAATTCACTTATTTCGATACTTACCCGGGCGCCTCTGAGAAATTTCCCTCGCTCACGCTGCTGACCCAGTACTTCCAGCCCGTGTCCGAACGAGGCTCGATTTATTTGGTCGCCGAGGGCGGCTCGACCTTCGGAAAAAATCAGACCGGAGTCCCGCAATTCTTCCTGGGCGGTGTAGGCCGACTAAGCGCCTACGGTCTCAATGAGTTAGAGGGAAATCAGTATTTCCTGGCCCGCCCTGGATACCTCCACAAAATCTTTACTCTTCCGACGTTCGTCGGCCGCCAGGTATACATGTCCGGCTATCTGGAGGTCGCTAAGATGTACGGTGACCCGCTTCCTGGCGTGCCCAAACTCTCCGCGGATGGTGCCGCCGGTCTGCTGGCTGAGACCGCCCTCGGCCCAGTTTTTATCGGTGGAAGCATCGGTGACACCGGCCATCAGAAGTGGTTCTTTCAACTTGGACGTGTATTCTGATATTCATCTTTCCGTAACAATCCCTACGTATAACAGGTCGCCCTCTAAAAACTACAGCAAGAGGAACTGCACCGTCCCTGTGCATCGAAAGGATTTCTATGGCGTCCGCCACGACCGCACCTGCGCCACCAAGTGCACTCCACGAAAAAATGAGCCGTGGACCCAGTCGCATGGGGACTATTATTTTTGTCTTGGTGCTGCTCGGCGGTCTTCTCTTCATCGGCACGAGCATCGCCCGCGACCTGGGCGATGTAGTCCTTGGCTCCGCGTGGCCCTACATTTTGCTGGGCATTGCGCTCTTCGTCGCTTTGGCCTTCGAATTTGTGAACGGGTTCCACGACACCGCAAACGCTGTCGCCACCGTAATCTATACACACTCTCTCGATCCAAACATCGCCGTGGTCTGGTCCGGGTTTTGGAATTTTCTGGGCGTCGTCACGTCCACCGGCGCCGTAGCCTTTGGTATCGTCTCGCTCTTGCCGGTGGAACTGATTTTGCAAGTCGGGGGCAGCGCCGGATTCGCCATGGTCTTTGCTTTGCTCTTCGCCGCGATTCTGTGGAACTTGGGAACATGGGCTTTGGGCCTTCCGGCGTCGAGTTCCCATACCCTGATTGGATCTATCATCGGAGTCGGTATCGCGAATCAGTTGATGTCTCCTCGCACGGGCACCAGCGGCGTGGATTGGGGCCAGGCAGCCAACGTCGGTCGTTCGCTTCTGCTGTCTCCTATTTTTGGCTTCGTACTGGCAGCTAGTGTTTTTCTGTTGATGAAAGCGATCATCAAAGACAAGCGTCTCTACGAAGCTCCGTCGGGAACCGAGCCACCACCGCTGTGGATTCGCTCGCTGCTGATCTTCACCTGCACCGGCGTAAGCTTCTTCCACGGCTCCAATGACGGTCAGAAGGGCATGGGACTTATCATGCTAATCCTGATCGGCACGGTTCCGACTACCTACGCGTTGAACCATGCGGTGACGACAAGCCAAAGCCAGGACTTTATCGCGGTATCCCATCAGGCCGCCGAAACTCTGGATAAGTACGTCTCTCCCGCCGCGGTGGTCGGTGATCCTCGCGAGGAAGTTACGGATTTCATCCGCACCAAAGAATTCAAGCCCAGCACCATGCTGGCGCTTCGCGTTCTTATCAACGACATCGGCACGGAAATGGCCCAATTCAAGCAATTGGCGGCGGTGCCCCGCGAGCATGTCCGGAACTTCCGAAACGACATGTACGTGGTCAGTGAGGCGCTTCGCATCATAGCGAAGTCCGGAAAACCGGCGCTCGCCGCGGGCGACGTTGCAATCCTGAAGAACTATAAAAAGCACGTCGATCAAGCCACGCGTTTCATTCCTCTGTGGGTCAAGGTAGCAGTGGCGCTGGCCCTCGGGCTAGGCACCATGATTGGCTGGAAGCGCATCGTGGTCACCGTCGGTGAAAAAATCGGCAAGAACCATCTCACGTATGCGCAAGGCGCCGCCGCGGAGCTTACCGCCATGGCCACAATTGGGGCCGCGGACGGGTTAGGTCTGCCAGTTAGTACCACTCACGTCTTATCCTCCGGCGTTGCGGGGACCATGCTGGCGAACAAGTCCGGATTGCAAATGTCCACGGTGCGCAACCTATTGCTGGCCTGGGTGCTTACGCTTCCTGCTGCCATGACCATTTCGGGCTTGCTCTTCTACGCCTTCCGCCAGCTCATCTTCAAAGGCTGATTGCGTTTCGCTCGAATGCCTCATACTCCTTTGTAGGGGCGGCGTCAGGCTGCCCTCCGGTTGCTGTGCCGCCGAGACCCAGCCTGTTGGTGCGTTGACACAGAAACTCTCCGAACCTCTCAGGGCGATTTGTGTATCCTCTTAGTTAAGAATCACTTACGTAACTTCCTCGAAAGGTAGCTCCTGTGCTCCTTCCTCTTTAGCACCAAACTGGACGTAGTCGTCGCCCACGGAGGAGTCATGGATCGATCCCGGCCAACCTCAGCTCTGCTGCTTTTCTCCGTCCTGTTTCTCGGTTGCGCGTCCACCGTCGGCGCCCAGGAGCAAGCCAGCCCCGATCAGCTCCTTCGCAGCCTCGCCGATCCCGATCCAAGCATCCGCGGCGAGGCCTTGCGCGGCCTGGAAGCTCTGTCGACGGAGGTGGTTGTTCCGAAGGTCATTGTGGCCTTGCAAACTGCCGACCAAGAACTCGCCAGTCGCTTGGTGAAGGTCCTCGTCGAACACCCAGACGCCCGTGAAATCGAGCCGCTTATCTCGCTCGCTAAAAAATACGATGGACTCGGCGGCGAAGTGTTCTCGGTGCTCGGTTCCGATGGCACACGCGCCTTGATGGCCGCCGCCGCGAAAAATTGCGACGCTAATGTCGGCGAAAAAAGCTTTCTTCAATGGACTGGAGAAACCGCCACCCTCGGCGGTGCGCCAGCTCGCGCCATCTTGCGCGTGAATGTCCAAGCCGAAAATCCGTGCACGCGACGGGCAGCCTTGTGGGGTCTCGCAATCGCACCCGAGAATGAGCCAAATTCTCAGCAGGAAGCGAAGAAGAACGCACAGATTATTGCCGGGCGTCTGGCGGATAAGGACAAGGACGTTGCCGGCACCGCCGAAACTCTGTTGAAGCCCGCTGAGGGGTATAGCCGTTACGGGGGGAAACCGGTCGAAGAGTTTGCTGTGGACGCGTTGCTAGAATTCTTCCACGCGCAGACCGACCGTTCCTTACGCACTTATGCGCTCGGTATATTGGCACAGTACGGCGATCCAGCTGTCCAGGAATTGATGACCAGTCTCCCAGCCGACCCCGATCCGGGAATTCAGCAAATCGCGGCCAACTACGCGCCTCCGCAAATCGAAGAAGACGACCACGTCCATTTCACTCGATCACCGGACTCCGGTATTACTCCCCCGGAGAAGGCCGCGGAGATCGAACGCCTGAGCAAAAGCCCAAATACGCTGGACCGGGTTGCCGCAGCCAAGCAGATGGGCGGTTCTGGCGACGTCGATTACACCGCTGGGCTAATCGAACTCCTGAAGGATCCAACCATTCGCGTTCGCGCAGCAGCGGCCGCCGGGCTAGGCACGCTGAACGGATATTTCGAAGACGCCGCTATCCGCTGGACAGGAAATCTGGAAGATTCCGCGCCGGCCTTATTCTCGCTTTTCGACGACCCGAGCCCAAAGGTTCGCGCCACCGCAGTGAAGGCTTATGCGAGTCTTTTCCCGAACAACACCACGCCGGAAGATATCGTCGGGGATCACGCGCAGATTCTGGCGAAACTCGGCAAGCTTGCGAACGACGCCAATCCGCAGGTCGCCCATGAGGCAACGCTCGCCTATACAAAATTCCTGTGGCCCGAGGACTTAAAGCAAGGTGTCGAGTTGCTGAAGAATCCCAACCCGGAAGTTCGTCGCGCGGTAGCAGGCGCGATCGCAAATTCGCGGCGACCCGAAGCGGTGAAACCTCTGCTGGCCCTCCTGAAAGATCCCGACGATGGCGTGCGTTCCGATGCAGCTAGAGAACTCTGGCTCATGATCATTGTCCGGCAGGAAGACAAATCCGCTCCTCTGGCCTCGCAGCTTGAGGTCCAGCCGCTGGCAGAGGCGCTCAACGACCCAATCATTTATAAAGATCAAGTCATAGATTTGCTGGCGGCGGTGGGCAACCCAGCAGCTCTGAAAATCATTACCGACACGTTGACCACCTATCACATGTCCAGCATGGAGAGCCTGCTGCGCACCATGGGACAGAGTAAAAACCCAAACACGAACGCATTTCTTTTGACCGTCCTGACTTCCGCCACCTCCGCCGGCAACTGGAATGCTCTCACCGCACTTCTGGACACTCACGATCCAGCTCTTGCCGATCCGATACTTAACTACGCAAAGACTCCCGCAGGCGTATGGGTCGACCAGGAGCGCGTGCTGCTCGCATTTCACGATCCGCGGCTTGTTCCTCGTCTGCTTGCCCTGTTGAAAGATGAACACGAGTACGCGCGCACCCGGGCAGCTAACGAACTTGCTTCCATTCATGACCCGCGCATCGTGCCTGCGTTGATTCCCGTGCTGAAAGATGAGGCCTGGAGCGTGCAATACGCCGCGGCAGGCACGCTCGGGAAGCAAGGCGATGCACATGCGATTCCCGCGTTGATAGCCATGCTCGATTACAATCCTGGCGCGGCCGCGCTCGCCCTTGGCGATCTGAAAGCTACCGAAGCGCTTCCGAAACTCGCACTCTTGCTTGCAAGTCCAAAAACGCAGAATCGCGATGAAATTGCCGCTGGCATCGCAAAAATCTCCGGTCCCCAGGCGTCAGCCGCGCTCGTTTCCGCCATCGAGCAGGACCAGAACATGAATTGCGATCTAAGGCTTCAATTCGCACGGACACTTGCTGGCATTCAAGATTCCGCAGTCGTTCCCGCTTTGCAGAAAATAAATCTCGACGGCGGGGGCCCCAAAGGATGCACTGCGGCCAGAGTCGCCGCCGCCGCGGAACTCGCGAAACGTGGCGTCCAGCCGCTTCCCGAAGACAAGCAAAATGCTTCCACGCCCTAAAAGTCCGACGTCATGCTGGAGATTGGAGCTTAGCTCCGACTTTCAGGTTAGCGTCCGATGGGCTTGGCCCCCGGATAAAGTGTTTCGTCGAACGCGTGAACTCAGGCACTACAGAACCCTGCTGCCACTATCTGAGTAAATCCAGAAGCGTCGGCAAACTCAATACTTTCGCGGTCGCGCTCAACGTCGCCTGTTCCGCCACCTGCGCTTGCGAGAAGTTCGTGGCCGCTACCGCCGGGTCCACACCCAGCAGCGCATTCTTCTGCGTGCTCAAGTTAATTTTCTCATCGTTTAAATTCAGCCGCGTAAAGTTGATTCGCGCTTTGACTTCATCCTTCACACTCAACTTGCCATCCGCTGCCTGCGCGAAGTATTTCCTCTCGTACATCTCCGGCGTATTTCTGAGCGCATAATCCCCGTAGACACCCGCCCGCGCGACCTCTAGAGAACGATAATTCAAATCCGTCGCCCAGATTTCAAAATTCCAATCCCTAAGCAATTTCTCTTTTTCTTCCAGAAGAAATATCGAAAGGGTATACGGCTCTTCTCCCGTCGAGCATCCCGCGCTCCAGATCTTCAGCTTCTTTACTCCTTTTCTTGCGCGTTCCAGCATCAGCTCCGGCAAGATCACGTTCGTCAACGCATTGATCTGCGGCTGGCTCCGGAACAGACATGTCTCTCCAATCGTGATTTCGTTCAACAGCTCTCGCGTCTCCCACTCTTTCGATGTCGTGCCCGTCAGCAGCTCCAGGTACCCCTTCGCGTCGCTAGCCTTTACCATGCCCTCCGCCATCCGCCGTTGGCACGCAGCAACCAGCAAATACAATTTCTCGTCCGAATGGTAGATCCCGCAGGTCTGGTAGACCAAGTCACGTATCCGAAGAATTGTTGGATCATGTTCTTCTTGTTTTCTCGCCGAGATAGGCTTCCCGGCGTTCGCAACTTCAGTCGGCATATGCCTTTCCTTGTCCCATAAAGGTTCAGCTTTTTCCGGTGGTCTGCAGCCGCGCAGCGCCACCTTGCCCGTTTTTTTCCTGTGCATCGATTCCACCAGGGCCGCGTTTCATTGCAACTGCATTGCTTCGCACCCTGCGCACGCGCTGGTCGATCGCTGCTGCAATTTCTCGCAGCGGGTAGATTCCTTCCGCCAATCCCGCCGTCACCACTGCCCCGGGCATTCCCCACACCACCGACGTTCCCTCGTCCTGCACAAAAATTCTTCCGCCAGCCTCGGTCACCTGCCGGGAACCTCGTGTGCCGTCCGCCCCCATCCCCGTCAACACCACCGCAAGACAATGGCTTCCATAAGCCTTCGCAACCGAACAGAACAACACATCCCCTGCCGGACGGCACGAATTCTCGGCAGGTTCCTTATTCATCGCCAGCCTCACCTCACCCGCATCCCGCCGAACCGTCATGTGGTAATCACCGGGTGCGATCCACGCCTCTCCCGCTTTCAGAATTTCTCCCTCGCGGCCTTCCTGAATCTTTGTGGCACACTGCTTTGCCAACCTCTCCGCAAGCAACCGCGTAAACAAAGGCGGCATATGCTGCACAATCACGATCGGCACCGGGAAGTCTCCCGCCAGCATGGGCAGCAATTCGGCCAGTGCATTCGGTCCTCCTGTCGAAGTTCCAATCGCCACTACGTCAATTCGCGATGGGATTGCCGACGGCTGTTTCGCCTTAGGAACGATTGTCTGCAGCTCCGTTCGCGAACTTCCAGGTTTCTTCGATCCGTGCAGCGTTGGCTGCGTCCGCTCCTGAACTCGCCTCGCACACAGCGCCTTGACCTTCGGGATCAGTTCCGCTCGAATCCTTGCCCGCGACCAAACTCCCGGAACTCGATGGCTTGGCCACATAGTCGCTCGCCCCCAGCGACAACGCTTCCAGCGTCGTGTTCGCTCCACGTTCCGTAAGCGAGCTGAACATAATCACCGGCAACTTTGGGTAGACCTTGCGAATTTCGATCAGCGTTTCCAGGCCGCTCTTTCCGGGCATTTCTACATCTAGCGTGACCAGGTCCGGATTCAGATTCGGTAACTTGGCCAACGCAATGTTTCCATCCGCCGCCGCTGCCGCAATCTCAATCTCAGGGTCTGCGGACAACGCGTCGCAAAGCACCTTCCGAGTCACCACCGAATCGTCTACCATCAGCACTCGAATGCGCGGCATCGCCTCTCCCGTCCCGTTAGCCCTTCTTCTTACTCCTTCCTCCTGCACACGCCATTCCAGCATCTCGTTGTTTTTGGAGAGTTCTTGACGCAGTCACTTCCATTTCACGCCTTGTCCTCTCCTCATCCAGCGCCTTTTCTTCAGGCTTTTTCGACTTCCAGATACCGCCGGGCTTCTCGTACTCGTTGCAGCACTTCAATCCTTCTTGCTCGAACGTGTTCCACTCCATTTCTTCTATTCATTCCGGCACACGCGCGCCGAACGCCCCCTTCTCATTAGCAACCCCTCACTCTTTCCGTTGACCTTCCCTCACAATCCCGTTACTGTCTCCCCCGTCCTACCATTCGGAGGCTTCGCCTTTTGTCCAGCATTCCCACCGCACCCTCCGCCGAACTTCCTTCTTCAGCTCCAATCTCCTCCCCCGCCCGCGTCATGGGCTTCCGCGATCTTTTCCTTTTCTACGTCGTTACCGGCGTCAGTCTCCGTTGGATCGCCACTGCCGCCGGGCACGGTCCTTCTTCCCTGGTCATCTGGCTCGGCGCATGGCTCTTTCTCTACATTCCGCTGGCTGTTTCTGTCGTCACCCTGTCTTCTCGCTTTCCTGCCGAAGGTGGTTTCTACGTCTGGACCAAAAAAGCCTTTGGCGAGGGCGCGGGCTTCCTCTCCGCGTGGATGTATTGGACTAGCAATCTTCCCTACTTCCCCGCCGTCTTGTACTTCGCCGCCAGCAATGTCCTGTTCCTGCATTCCTCGTTGCAGCATTTCTCGGGAAAGCCCATTTACTTCATCGGCTTCTCCGTGTTTTTCCTCTCCGGCCTCACCGTTCTCAATCTTCTGGGCCTGAATCTCGCTAAGTGGGCTCACAACCTCGGCGCCATCGCTATGTGGATTCCCGTGCTCATTATCGTCGTCCTCGGCTTTGCCACTTGGGCGCGCTTCGGCTCGGCCACCTTTTTCACGCCGCGCTCCTTCATCCCACCCACGCACGTTCAGGACATGATCTTCTGGTCCATCATTATTTTTTCGTTTATCGGCTGCGAGTCAGCTTCGCTGATGGCGGAAGAGATCAAGGACGCACGTCGCAACATTCCCCGCGCGCTGTTCTTCGCTGGAATTACCGTCGCTCTTTGCTACATGCTCGGCACATTTTGTGTCCTGCTCGCGCTCCCAAGCTCGGAGTCATCCAATCTCGACGGCCTTGCGCAAGCCATCGCCATGTCCTCCGCGCGCTTTCATCTTTCCGGCGTCACCGAATTCGCCGCACTTCTCATTGCCTTCAGCAACATCGGTGCCGCGGGAGCGTACCTCGCTGCCGCCGCGCGCCTCCCTTTCGTGGCGGGTCTCGATGGCTACCTTCCGGCTGTCTTCGGGCAACTCCATCCGCGCTGGAAAACGCCTTGGGTCTCCGTACTCGCGCAAGGCCTCTTCGGCATTCTCTTCGTCTTCCTCGCGCAGCCAGGTACTTCCGTCAACGGTGCCTATAACGTTCTCGTGGCCATCTCCGTCGTCATCACCATGATTCCGTTTCTTTTTCTTTTTGCATCCTTGATCCGCCTCGAAAACGCTCCGACCGCTCCCGACGACTTTCCCCTCGATTCACGTTCCATTTCACCCACAGACGAGCACTCTGTTCCCGCAAAAACGTTCCGGATTCCTGGCGGTCGCCGCCTCGCCATAGCCCTCGCTTTCATAGGTTTCCTCACCGCCTCATTCTCCATAGCCCTTTCGTTAATCCCGGATCCCTCCGAGCCACACAAGCTTCTCTACCTGCTAAAAACTCTCGGCTGCACGGCCGTCCTGATCGGTGTCGGCCTAGCCCTCTTCCTCCTCCGCCGCAAATCCTCCGCCTGATTTGTCGGTGCCAACTCATCCCTTCCTCTGCCGACCCGCTACTGCTATGATTCGCCCGGCAATCATCCCCTCGTGCACGCCCGCACGTGGGCTTGGGACCGCCACCCTTGCCACTTCACAACGGAAAATCTCAAACGATTGCAGGAGGCTTCGATGACTCTTGGTAAACGTGCAACTGCCGAATTCTTCGGCACATTCTGGCTCGTCTTTGGTGGGTGCGGAGCCGCCGTGCTCGACGCCGCGTTTCCCTCACTAGGCATTGGCTTTGTCGGCGTGGCACTCGCCTTCGGACTCACGGTCCTCACCATGGCCTTTGCCATCGGCCACATTTCCGGTTGCCATCTCAATCCGGCCGTTTCCCTCGGACTGGCCATCGGCAAGCGCTTCCCGATGTCCGAACTTCTTCCGTATTGGGTGGCGCAAGTCCTCGGCGGCATCGCCGGCGCCAGCGTCCTCTACATCATCGCGTCCGGTAAAGCCGGTTTCAGTCTTGCCGGTGGCTTCGCATCCAACGGTTACGCGGACCATTCGCCCGGCGGTTATTCGCTGGTCGCCTGCCTCGTCGCCGAAATCGTCCTTACATTTTTCTTTCTGCTGGTAATTATGGGCGCCACCGATCACCGCGCTCCCAAGGGTTTCCCGCCCATCGCTATCGGGCTTTGCTTAACCCTCATCCATCTCATCGGGATTCCCGTCACCAATCTCTCGGTAAATCCCGCGCGCAGCACCGGGCCCGCCATCTTTGTCGGCGGCTGGGCCATCGCGCAGCTCTGGCTCTTCTGGGTCGCCCCGCTCATCGGTGGCGCACTCGGCGGCGGCCTCTATCTGTTCCTCTTCGATTCCCCCGCACCCGACCCCAAACCCCAAGCCATCTAAAACAAACGGGGCGCTCGGCTCATCGCCGCGCGCCCAGTTTCTTCCCAAATCTCCGTGCTCTTTGTGGTCCTTCTCCGTGGCCTCTGTGTTAATTCCGTTCTTTCTTCTCGCCTAGATCGTCACCCCAACCTCTCCCGCACATACCTCCGAATATCCAAACTTAAATCCTCCATCGGCGCATAAAACCCATACGCATGCCGCCGCGACCCCGTCCCCTGCTGCACTCGCTTGCAGATCTCCCAGTCCTGCCGGTTCACCAAATCCCAAAACTCTACCGCATCCCGTGCATCAAACTCCTTCTTCTCCATCTCCGCCGGATGAAACAGAAAATCGCAAACCACCGTCGTTCGCTTTGGTCCCTTTGGCCACAACGTAAACGCCGTCGCATGGTCGCACGACAAGCTCAGCATCATGTTCGGGTAAATCAACTCACCCTTGTGGCGCACCTTTTCATCTTCATCCAATCCCGGAAATGGCGCGCGGTTGGTCTTACCGGTCCATGTGTACGTCACCGCTCCTTCTCGATGCGGAATTCCGTCGTCCCACTGCAACCCGCTCCCGCCTTGTTGCCGGAACGCCGGTACCACCTCGCACAATTCCGGATGCACCCCCCCACAGTGATAACACTCGTTGTAATTCTCCATGATGATCTTCCAGTTCGCCTCCACCTCGTACACAATCCTCTTCGCCGTCCGCAGCTGCGCCAGCGGATACCGCTTCACCCGTTCGATCGCGTCGCCAAATTGCGTTCGCAACGTCCGCCCTTCCGCTAGCGCCTCATCCGGCGACAAATTCACAAAAATAAATCCGCCCCACAACTCCACACCCACTGGATACAAAGACAAATTGGCCTTACAAAATCCTTCGCCTTCCTTCATATAAGGCGCATTCAACAATCTTCCATCCAGCCCATACGTCCACTGGTGGTACGGGCACCGTATCCCGCTCGTCCCCAACACCCCGCCACTCAGCTTCACGTTACAGTTCTCTTCCGTTTCCGCTACCAGCCGTGCCCCACGATGGCGGCAAACGTTGTAGTGCGCTCGCAACTCTCCTTCTTTCGTGCGCACCAGCAACACGCTTTCTCCCAAAACCTCAACAACCAGCGAATCTCCGGGTTTCGCGATCTGCTCCTCGCGCCCGGCATAAAACCACTCGCGGCAAAAAATCTTCTCCCGCTCCGCCGAAAAAATCTCCTCCGACAAGTAGTAATCACTCGGCAGCGACCTCTCCAATTTCGACTCCGCTTCCCGCTCCATAATCCTCTCCCCCTTCTTGGGGTGTTTCCTCTGCGACCTCTGCGCGCTTATCTCTGCGATCTCTGTGTTAAATCTTTCTTTCTTTTCTTGTCTTACGCTTCAAACGGCAACCCCACATAATTCTCCGCCAACGCCGTCGCCGCCGCCCGCGAACTGGTCACATACGCCAATTCCGCCAGATGTATCCGGTGCGCAAACCCATCTTCCCCCGGAAACCGGTGCAGCGTCGACGTCATCCACCCTGAAAATCTCTGCGCCGCCCAAACCCGCCGCAGGCATCGTGCCGAATAAGTCTCCAGCGTTTCCGTCTTGCCCTTCTCATACCAATCTACCAATCCGCGCGTCAGCACCTGCACATCCGCCACCGCTAGGTTCAGCCCCTTCGCCCCCGTCGGGGGCACAATATGAGCCGCATCTCCCAGCAAGAATAATTTCCCGCGCTGCATCGGCTCGGCCACAAAACTTCGCATGGGCGTAATGCCCTTCTGAAAAATCGGCCCATCCTTTAACACAAATCCGTCCACCGTAGCCATGCGCGCCCGCAGCTCTTCCCAGATTCGCTCGTCCGGCCAGTTCTCTACCTCTTCGTCCACTCCACACTGCAAATACAGCCGTGAAACTTCCGGCGAACGCATGCTCAACAGCGAAAAACCTCTTTCGTGATACGTGTAAATCAATTCGTGGGAAGCAGGCGCCACGCGTGCCAATATCCCCAACCACGCAAACGGAAACGCCCGCTCCCAAATCTGCAGCACCCCCGCGGCAATCGCTGGCCGGCAAATTCCGTGGAACCCGTCGCACCCGGCGATGAAATCGCATTCAATCGCGTGCTCAGCGCCGTCATGCGTGTAGTAAATCCTGGGCTCCGCATCAAATTCTTCAATTCGCATGGCCTCTGCTTCAAAAAAAAACGGCGCACCATAGCTAAGCCGCACCGCAATCAAATCCTTTACCACTTCCTGTTGCGCATACACCGTAATCGACTTTCCCACCAGTTCCCGAAAATCGATCCGATGGCCGGCTCCTCCAAATCGCAGCTCTATACCCTCATGCTGCAAGCCTTCGCGATCCATCCGCGCGCCAACGCCCGCTTCGCGGAGTAAATCCACCGTACCCTGCTCCAACACTCCCGCGCGTACGCGATTCTCCACGTACTCCCGCGAGTGGCTCTCCAGTACCACGCTCTCGATTCCTTGCAAATGGAGCAAATGCGCCAGCGTCAACCCAGCCGGACCCGCGCCAATAATTCCCACCTGCGTCCGCAATTTCCCCACTGCTCCTCGTTTCCAAAAAACTCGAAGCTATGTCGTAAGCCCTTCCTCGGGAGGGCGCGACTTCAGTTCATCGTGAGCTTCGAAGGGTCGTGCCGAAAACCCTGCGAATTATTTGGCTTTAGCTCCTGAGGTGTAGCCTTTTTCAATGCCAGATTTATAGGACGGGTTTTCATGTAAACTTCTCGATAATCTCCTTCGGGATCGCCTGGCTCTTTACCTCATGCGGTCTATCGCCAACTCTCACCGTCCATACCCGCTTCTCAAATCCCTCCACCGCCAGCGCCTCACCGCGAAACAATTTGTGCGTCACCTCAAAGCTGCTTGTTCCCCACTTCGTCACCTCCGATTCCACCGTCACCACATCCCCAAACGACGATGGCACATAAAAGTTCGCGCTCGCCTGCACCAGCGGTATCCCTGCGATCTTGTATTTCCGCAACATCTCCGCCTTGGTGATCCGGGTAGCCCGGTGGAAAAGCGCATTCGTGCACGCATCAAAATATTCCAGATACCTCGGGAAAAACACAATCCCGAACGGATCGCAATCTCCCCACTCCACCTGTATCTCCCTCTTATTTTTCAAAGTACCTCTCTCTCCATTTCTTCCCAGTCGTCTCCGCGCCCTCCGCGCCGGGCCGATCTCCGGGCACTGGGGGTCGGAGCTTTAGCTCCGACATAAAGTAACGTAAATCAATGGGCTTTAGCCCCTGAGGAATTGCTGTCGCCTCCCGATCTCCGTTCGCTGATCCCCGATCTCTGGTCATCGCGCCTATTTGCTCGTCTGCCACCCATATGCGGTAGACTGTATCCTGCTTCCAGCATCCATATCTATATGTCCTTCGCTTACATCTGTGACGCCATTCGTACGCCCATCGGCCGCTACGCCGGTGCTCTCTCTTCCGTCCGCACCGACGACCTTGCCGCTATTCCCATCAAAGCCCTCATCGAACGCAACTCTATGGTTGATTGGAATGCGCTCGACGACGTCCTCTACGGCTGCGCCAATCAAGCCGGTGAAGATAATCGCAATGTCGGCCGTATGGCCCTCCTTCTCGCTGGCCTTCCCATCGAAGTCTCCGGCACCACCATCAATCGTCTCTGCGGCTCCAGCATGGACGCCGTCTCCCACGCCGCTCGCGGCATCAAAAGCGGCGAACTCCATATGGCTATCGCTGGCGGCGTGGAAAGCATGTCTCGCGCTCCGTTCGTTATGGGTAAATCCGATTCCGCATTTTCCCGCACCGCGAAGATCGAAGACACCACGCTCGGCTGGCGCTTCGTCAATCCCGCCCTGAAAGCAAAATACGGCACGGACTCCATGCCCGAGACCGCCGAAATTGTCGCCGAAGAATTTCGCATCTCACGCGCCGATCAAGACGCCTTTGCCCTCCGCAGCCAGCAACGCGCCGCCGCTGCCATCAAGGCCGGCCGCCTCGCCCAGGAAATCACGCCCGTCTGCATCCCGCAAAAAAAGGGCGACCCCATCGCCGTCACCACCGACGAGCATCCCCGCCCGGACACCACCCTCGAAGCCCTCTCCAAATTAAAAGGCGTGGTCAAACCCGAGGGCACCGTTACCGCCGGCAACTCTTCCGGCATCAACGATGGTGCATGCGCACTCCTCCTTGCTTCCGAAGCCGCCGTTCACGAATACGGTCTCACTCCAAAGGCTCGCGTAGTCTCCTCCGCCGCCGCCGGAGTCGCACCCCGCATCATGGGCATGGGTCCGGTCCCCGCCACGCGCAAAGTTCTCGGATACTCCAACCTGACCATGAAACAAATGGATGTTATTGAACTTAATGAAGCCTTTGCGGCACAGGCGCTTGCGGTCCTTCGAGAACTCGGCGTCCCCGACGACGCTCCTCACGTAAATCCCAACGGCGGCGCCATCGCCATCGGACACCCGCTCGGAGCCAGCGGCGCGCGTCTGATTACCACCGCCATGTACGAATTGCACCGCACCAAACGGAAATACGCCCTCTGCACCATGTGTATAGGCGTAGGCCAAGGCATCTCCATAATCCTCGAACGCGTCTAGCAACTCACCGAAATTCAATTCGCCAGCAAGTTGGCTCAAGCCAATGCAAATTGCCGAAACCCGCTCCCTAACCCGTGGCACAGCCATTCCTGGCTGTGTCTCTTGGGATTCTCTATTTGCCCATTCGGTTGGGGTGTCGGAGCGTCAGTTGCGACATTGACATTAAGGCGCAGCCTTCAATCGGCTTCAGCCCGCGGCGGAATTATTTTGTCGGTAACCCAAATTTTAGGGCACTATAAACCACCACCCATGACCCTCCTCGACTCTCTCTTCCGCTACGACGCTCTCGATCGCATCTTCTCCGACTCCGAGTCCGTCCAGAGCATGTTGCTCTTCGAAACCGCCCTCGCACGCGCCCAAGCCACCGCCGGAATTATTCCCGAGTCCGCCTCGCGCGCCATCGCCACACAATGCCGCGCGGAAAATTTCGATCTTGCAGCGCTCCAAAAATCCGCGGCACTCTCAGGCAACATCGCCATCCCGCTCATCAAAATGCTCGCCGAGTTCGTCGCCAGGCAGGACGCCGAAGCCGCTCGCTACGTCCACTGGGGAACCACCAGTCAGGATGTCACCGACACCGCGACCATTCTCCAACTTCGCCGCGCCTTCGAACTTCTCGATCAGGATCTTCGCCAACTCACCACCACGCTCGCTGCACTCGCCGATACCCATCGCTCAACTCCAATGCCCGCCCGCACCTGGATGCAACAAGCCCTTCCCACTACTTTTGGTGTGGTCGCCGCAGGCTGGCTGGATGCCATCCTCCGCCATCGGCACCGTCTGGCCGAAACTCGCCCGCGTGTACTCGCCCTGCAATTCGGTGGCGCGGTCGGCACGTTGGCGGCCCTCGGTGAAAAAGGTCCGCAAGTCGCCAAACTTCTCGCTGACGATCTTTTTCTCACCCTTCCTCTTCTTCCTTGGCACAGCCATCGCGATCGCATCGCCGAAGTCGCCACCACTCTCGGCATGCTCACGGGCACGCTTGGCAAAATTGCGCGCGACATTTCCCTCCACTCGCAGACCGAAATCGCCGAACTTTTCGAGCCCTCTACCCCCGGCCGTGGCGGCTCCTCCACCATGCCGCAAAAACGAAATCCCATAACTTGTGCCCTCGTTCTTTCCGCTTCCTATCGTGTTCCCGGCCTAGTCAGTACGCTGCTCAGTTCCATGGTTCAGGAACAGCAACGCGGCCTCGGCGGTTGGCACGCCGAATGGGAAACCCTCCCGGAAGTCGTCTGCCTCACCGGGGGCGCTCTTCATCACCTCGGGGAAATGCTCCCGCATCTCGAAGTCGATTCCGCTCGCATGCTCAAAAATCTTCACGCCACCAACGGACTTATCTTCGGCGAGGCAGTCACTATGGCCCTCGCTCCCACTCTCGGGAAACCGGACGCGCATGAAATCGTCGAGGCCGCTGCCTCCAAAGCGCTCACCGAGTCTCGCCCCTTTAAAGATGTCCTCCGCGATGAACCTCTCCTGCAAGGCAAACTCTCTCCAGCCGACTTCGATCGCCTCTTCGATGTTCGCTACTATCTCGGCAGCTCTGACGATTTCATCAACCGCGTCCTCGCCGCCGCTCAAGAATCCCCTCCCACTGTGTAGCGGCCGCCTTCCAAGGCGGGCGCAGTGGGGTTTCCTACTATTAGGGCGCCGCGGGTCGGAGCTTTAGCTCCGACATTAACGACAGCAACATTCGGGCTTAAGCCCCTGAGGAAATGGTTTTAGCTTTTCTCCTCCCCATGATGAAATGCTTCTGCTAAAAGGACCACGCGCATGTCATTCGCCAAACTTCCCGACGCTCAGCTCCGCTACCAATTCGACGGGCCCTCCAGCGCTCCTGTCCTTCTCTTCTCCAATTCTCTCGGCACCAATTTCCGCATGTGGGATGCACAGCTCTCCGACTTCACTCAACAATTCCGCATTCTCCGCTACGACACGCGCGGCCACGGCGAATCCACCGTCACGCCCGGTCCCTACACCATCGCGCAACTCAGCCGTGACGTCGTTCATCTGCTCGACATCCTTTCTCTCGACCGCGTGCACTTCTGCGGTCTCTCCATGGGCGGCATGACCGGCATGGAGCTCGCCTCGCACTTCCCCACTCGCATCCACAAACTCATCCTCTGCTGCACCGCTGCAAGAATCGGCACCGCCGACGGCTGGAATGCCCGCATCGCTGGCGTTCAGAAGGAAGGCATGAAGGGCATCGCCGCGACCGTCATTGAGCGCTGGTTCACCCCGTCGTTCCGTGCAAGCCAGCCAGAGCAAGTTTCCGCCACCCAACAGATGCTCGAATCCACAAATCCCGAAGGCTATGTCGCCAACTGCGCCGCAGTACGCGATTTCGACTTTCGCCAAAACCTTCCCTCCATCAAAATCCCCACGCTTGTGGTCTCTGGCACTCACGATCCTGGCGCTCCGCCCGCCGACGGTCACTTCCTCCAAAAGAGTATCCCCAACGCAACCTACGCCGAAGTCTCCGCCTCCCACATCGCCAACATCGAAGCCCGTCCCGATTTCAACCGCGCCACTCTCTCCTTCCTCCGCTCCTAACCCCAACCGCCGCATACTCCAATATTCGCTCACTTTCCTCCTTCCTTTCTTTCTGCCATGGCACCGGGGGTCGGAGCTTCAGCTCCGACATAATCCATCCCAGGCAAGCATTGGGCTTTAGCCCCTGAGGAAATGTTCTCCAGCCCTGCGCGGCACGCAAATCCCAACTCCACACGGAAGCGACAAACAAATCCAGGTTAATATCAAGAACCAATCGGGAGGCACCACATGGACGAAAAACAACGCTACGACGAAGGCCTGAAAATCCGCCGCGCCGTCCTCGGCGAAGAACATGTCGCCCGCGCACAATCCAACGAATCCACCTTCAACTCCGCTTTCCAAAATCTCATCACTCGTTACGCCTGGGGTGAAATCTGGTCACGGCCCGGCCTCGACCGCAAAACACGCAGCCTCATCACCCTTGGAATGATGGTTGCGCTGAACCGTCCGGAGGAACTGCGCCTGCATCTGCGCGCTGCAAAAAACAACGGTGTTACCAACGACGAAATCCGCGAAGTCCTTCTTCACTCTGCAATCTATTGCGGCGTTCCCGCCGCCAACTCCGCGTTCCATCTCGCCGAAGAACTCCTCGATCCGACGCCCTGAGCCGCGCTCGTCAAATTCTCAAACCGATACCGGCGTTTCCGCCAGCACCTCGCCCACCCATTTCATGGCCTTCATGTACAATTCCGGCAGAAAATTCTCGTGCAGTCCCACTTGATGCGCTTCCTGCGCAAGCTGTTCCTACGTTCCCGTCTCATAGTCCAGCACCACTTCAAACACCGGCCGATAGCGCCCACCCTGCCCCAACAATGCTTTCTTGATGTCCTCGCCCACCGGAATTTCTTTCAACAGGTCGGTCATTCTCATGTTCAGTAACACGTCCATCACCGACAACAGTCCCATCAAGAACAATTCGTTCGCTTCCTTCAGCATTCCTACTCAACGTTGAAACACAGACAGCGGCCTTGTCCATTTTTGGGACAGTACGCGCCCGCAGCGCCTCACATTTATTCAACTTATTTTGGCGCTTCTCTTGCTCCCTCTAACGCGGCAGCACAGGCCTCGTCTCCCGGGATTCCGCGATCCGTTGGTTGCGGCAGTTGGCGGCGCGCCTTCTTCCAGAGCGTTACTTCGGAGGCGTTGGGTGAATTCTGTTACCTATGACATTTTGACCCAGCGCATCAAACAGTTGGGCAATCTTCCCGCCACGCCATCCGTCCTCGCTACACTCTGCGAAGCATTGAGCCAGCGCGCGTGCAAAGTCGACTTCGAGTACGTCGTCGAGAATATCTCTTACGATAAATCTCTCACCGCCCAGTGTCTTCGCCTTGCCAATTCCGCGCTGTTTCGTCAACGCGGCGAAGTCGCTACGGTTCGCGAAGCTGTCCTCGCACTCGGGTTGTGGCGAATCCCGGATTTAGCCTTCTCCTGCAGCCTGCCGCTCATGTTCTCGAATTTTCGCGGTCCCATCCCCAAGGAAGTGTTTTGGCGTCATGCCCTTGGTACCGCCATGCTTGCACAGCACTTGGCCATGGAACTCTGTCCCAAAACTCATCAGCAAGCCTATCTCGCTGCCCTCTTGCACGATATCGGCATCCTCATAAACGCAATTCTTTTCCCGGAGGACTATCGCGACGTCCTCGAACAAGCCATTCGCGACAAATCCCCCATCGAAGCTGTAGAGCTCAGCATCCTGGGCTTCACCCATGCGGAAAGCGGCCGCATTCTCGCCGAACTCTGGCGCCTTCTCGTCGAAATCTCCGACGTCATCGAGTTTCACACCCGCCCGAATCTGCAAAGCGTTCCCAGTTCAGACGCGCTGCTGGTGCAGATCGCAGACAATTTCTGTTGGCGGAACGGCCTCGGCTACGGATATGAGTTGGAGAAGAACAATCTGGAACCAATCGCGGATCTTTGGGGATTCTTGGGGAGCACATTCCCAAAGCGCGCAACTACTCCGAAGCACAGTATGGCGAGCTGCTCGCGGCCGGTATGGCCAAAGCCTTAATCCTCGCTGACCAGGTCTTCGCCCCAGCCGCCGCCTGACTGATTCGCGGTGGAAACTAAACTCGCTACGTCGCCTCTTCCATATCCCCTTCGGAAATCGGCAATGCATCCGTATCGCGCGCCACCCACGCATACATCGTCGGCAACAAATAAATACTGATAAACAACGCGGCCAGCAATCCTCCCACAATTACAATCGCAAACGGCCGTTGCGAATCCGATCCGATGCCCCGTGAAAGCGCCGCAGGCAAAAGTCCTAACGTGGCCACCAACATCGTCATCATAATGGGCCGCAGTCGCAAGATCGCTCCCTCCACCGCCGCATCCTCAATCGAATACCCTTTTGCACGGAGGTGATTGATGTACTCGATCATGATGACGCCGACCTGCACCGACACCCCAAACAACGCCAGAAATCCCACGCCGCTGGATACGCTGAAATGCGTTCCCGTCAGTAGCAACGCGAGAATTCCGCCGATCGGTGCCATGGAAACGTTGGCCAGCGTCAGTGCAGCCCATTTTGCCGACTTGAACATCGTAAACAGAATTATGTAAATGATCAGAATCGTTATCGGCAGCACAATCAACAGTCTCCGCTGCGATCGCTTCTGGCTCTCGTATTCTCCCGCCCAATCCAGGTGGTATCCCGTGGGTAACTTCACTTGTCTCTCTACCTTCTTCATCGCTTCTTCTACCGCACTCCCCAGATCGCGCCCGCGCACGCTGTACTTGATCGCGATATATCTTGAGTTCGATTCGCGGTAAATTTCTGAAGCCCCATCCTCTACTTTCGTGTTCGTCAATTGCGCCAGCGACACCCGCTCGCCGTTCGGCGAAACTATTCGCACACTCTCGATGGCTTCTTGCGTATCCCGGTACGGCGGAAGATACCGCACCACAAGGTCGTACCGCTGCTCTCCCTTCAACACCTGCGTGACTGCTTTTCCGCCAATCGCCGTCTCCACCGCGTCTTGCACGTCGCTCACGTTGATCCCGTATCTCGCCGCCTTCTGCCGGTCAATACTCAAGTTCAGATTCGGCTGCCCCAGCACGCGGAATAGTCCCAAATCCTCGATTCCTTGTACCCCCCGCATCACACTCACGACTTCCTCGCCCTTCTGCTCCAGCGTTTTCAAATCGTCGCCATACATCTTTACCGCCAGTTCCCCTTTAACCCCGCTTACTGCCTCTTCCATGTTGTCCGAAATTGGCTGCGAGAAATTCCACAACACTCCCGGGATTTTGCTCAATTCCTTATCCATCGCCGAAATCAGCGCGTCTTTATCCTCGTCAAACACCGGCCGCCACTTCTCTTTCGGCTTCAAGTCCACAAAATATTCCGTATTGAAGAATCCCGTCGTGTCGGTCCCATCGTCCGGCCGCCCGACTTGCGAAACCACCTGCTTCACTTCGGGAAACGCCGCCAGAATCAGTCGCGCCTGATTCATGATTCGTGAGCCTTCCGATGGCCCGGTGCTCGGCGCCAGCGTCCCTCTGGCCCAGATCGCGCCCTCATCCAGATGTGGCAGGAATTCCGATCCCACGATTCCGCTGGTCAGCAGCACCACCGTGGTCACCAGCACCGCGCCCGCGCCCGCAAGCATTAACTTCCGGTGTTCCACCGCCCATCGCAAACTGCTCCGGTATCTGTTGCGGATAAACTCCATCACCGGGTTGCGCCACTCCGTTACCCCACGCCGGAACACAATTTCCGCAAACACCGGCGCAATCAGGATGGAAAATACCAGCGCCCCCAGCAGCGCGAACGACACCGTCCATGCCATCGGCTTGAACAGCCGGCCTTCCACGCTTTGCAGCGTAAAAATCGGCAGGTATGCGGTGATGATGATTGCCCGTGCAAAGAATACCGGCCGCAGCACCTCAAACACTGCCCCGCGAATCCTCTCGAACGGCGTCTTCCCTGCATTCGACTCCAGATTGAAATGCCGCACGATGTTCTCGATCACCACTACCGATCCGTCGACTACCATCCCGAAGTCCAACGCCCCAAGCGACAACAGGTTCGCTGGAATTTTGTTCAGGTCCAGGCAGATCGACGCAAACAATAGCGAGAACGGTATCGTCAGCGCGACAATCAGCGCCCCCCGCACATTGCCTAGGAAAAAGAAAAGAATCACCGAAACCAGCAGCACTCCCTCCGCCAGATTGTGCATCACCGTGTGCGTCGTGTAACGCACCAGATCGCTTCGATCCAGAAAGGGGACAATCTGCACGCCCGGCGGCAGTAGGTGTTCGTTGAGCTCTTTCACCTTGGCGTGAATGCCTTCAATCACCGCGTCCGCGTTTGCGCCCTTCCTCAGTAAAACCGCCCCTTCTACAACGTCGTCATCGTCGACAATCGTCCCATCCTCCCGTCGATACGATTTCCCGATGCGCCCCAACCGGATGCGCGGTCCCTGCGTCACTTCCGCGATATCTTTTACCCGCAATGGCGATCCGTTTTGCGCCTTCAGCACCGTATCTTCGATATCCCGCACTCCCGCGACCAATCCCACCGCGCGAACATTGATCTGCTGCAGCCCGGACTCGATAAAACTTCCCCCGGCATTCACGTTGTTATTCGCGATCTGTTGTTCCACTTGTCCGATCGTTAGTCCGTACGCCACCAGCTTGTTGGGATCTACCTTCACCTGGTATTCGCGCGTGGTACCGCCGAAACTCACCACGTCCACGACGTTTGGAACCGACTTGAACTGTTTCTCTAGAACCCAGTCTTCCAGCGACTTCAATTCCATCAAGTCATACTGCGGATTCGTGCTCTTCAGCGTGTACCAATAAATCTGCCCGACCGGGCTATAGTCCGGCCCAATCTGCGGTTGTAAATTGTTTGGCAGCGTCACCTGTGACAACTTCTCCAGCACTCTTTGCCGGTTCCATTCGTCCTGTGAATCGTCGTCGAAAATCATCGTCACGCTGGACAATCCAAATAGTGACGCCGATCGCAGACTCTGCAGGTGGGGGAGCCCGTTTAGCTGCGTTTCAACGGGAATCGTCACTTGCTGCTCCACTTCCTCCGCCGCTCTCCCCGGCCATTGCGTAATCACCTGCACGTAGTTGTTCGCCACATCCGGATACGCTTCCACCGGCAAATTGTGGAAGGAAAGCGCGCCCCAAATCAGCAGCAGAATGGTCAGCGCCATCACCATGAAGCGGTTGTTCAACGCGAATTCGACCAGCTTGGCGATCATCGAGCTCCCTCGAAGCGTCTCGTCGCGTTTCTACTGCTCTACCGTGTTTTGCAATACCAGCGCGTTGCTCACAACCTCTTGCCCCGGTTCCACGCCCGAAACAATCAATTGCATCTTGTCGGGCAGGTTGTTGCCGGCTTTTACTTCCACTCTTCGGAAAGTTCCCTGGCCACTCGCCACGTAAATCCAGTCGCGATCGTGCAGGTGCAAAATCGCCGAAGCCGGTACCGCCGCATATTTCGCTTTCTTCTGCCCGCGAAATGTCGCCGAAACAAACATCCCCACCCGCAGCAGCATTCCCGGATTCGCCACCTGCACCCTCACCTTGGCCGTCCGCAGATTCGGATCGAGTATCGTTCCCACATTGCTGATTCGCCCGCTGTACACTTTGTCCGGATACGCGTTCAAGCGAATCTCCGACGTCTCGCCCACGTGCACATTTGCGAGATCGTTTTCGTACACGTCGCACAAGATCCACACTTCCGAAAGATCCGAAATCGTGAACGGGTTCGACGAGGAAAGTCCCTGCACTCCAGAAGCGTTTGTGACTTGCTGATCCGTAATTACTCCGGAAACCGGCGCGGTAATATCCACTACCGCGCCTGGATGATCCCTGTTCACGCCCAGCACGTGGAGATGTTCCAGCGTCGTCTCCACATCCACTTTCGCCTTCGCGTCGGCATCCTGCGCTACCTGCAGATCGTTCAACGAAATCGCGCCTTTGTCGTACAAAAGCTGCGCTCGTTCCAGCTGCCGATTTGTCAGCGCCTCGTCGGCCACTGCTTTTCTGTAGTCCGAAAATGCGCTCGCTATATCCGGGCTCTGCACCCGCAACAACACTTGCCCCTTCTTCACCGTGTCGCCAAGCCGCGCGCGAATTTCCACCACCCGCCCGGAAGCCAGCGAAATCACCGGTACTGTCCGGCTCACATCCGGCGCCACCACTCCATTCACCACCAGCGTCGGCGCCTCCATATACTCAACCGCTTTCACCAGGGGAAACTGCTCTGCATGATCTACCTTCAGGACATTGGCGTCTTGCTCCTTCTCTACCTTCGCCGGCGGTGGTGCGCCTCCCCCGCCTAATTCCTTTTTTTCGCCGCAGCTCACTACCATTCCCGCGGCAATTCCGGTCAACGCCAATCGTTTCAACCATCCCCTGCTCATTGGATAACCTCGCGTCCCACCGCCAGATTCAATTGGCCCGCTGCCATCAAGTACGATCCGATCAGCGTCAAATAATTCAACTCCGTTGTCCGGTATTCTTTTTGTGCATCCAGATAGTCCAGCAACGACGCGCCGCCGTGCCGATAGGCAAAGTCCACGGTGTCCCGCACATCCACCGCTTCTTTCAGGTACGTCTCTCTATATGGCTTCAACAGCCCCACCGTGCTCGTCAGCGTTACGTATGCGGAATCCACATCGTTGAACACCTGTGCCCGCGCTGCGTCCGCCAGCCTCTGCTGCCGGTCAATATCGATCTGCGTCTTCAACTTCTCGCCCTGGTTCCGGTCGAACACCCGCAACGGTATGCTGACGCTGAATCCGATGTAGTGTTCGATCGGCGGATTCTTTCCGCCGTCAAACCCGAACGTCGGGTCCGTCGACCCGTTGGCGATCGCCAGTTTGTGATCCGTCTCCGCTTTGTCGATCGATCGGATCGCGGCCTTCAGGTCCGGCCTCGTCTCCAGCGCCATTCGCCGGTATTCTTCTAATTTCGCGTGCTCCAAGGAAAATTCGTATTTGCCGTTCACGTCAAACTGCTCCACAGGGGTCGTGTCATTCAGCAGTTGCAGCAACTGAATTTTCCCGGTTCGAAAATTGACATCCGCCGACTGCAAATCGCTCAGGAACTGCAATCTCTGCAGTTCCAGCCGGTTTAAATCCACCCTCGCGATATCTCCGACCTTGAATCTTTCCCGGTGCACCTCTAATTGCTTGTCGTAAGACTCCAGATTGTCCTTCGCCAGCATGTACAACGCTTTGCCTTCCATCGCCTGAACAAAAGCCGTCCGCAGATTGAAAATCAAATTCCGTTCCAGATCCGCCTGGTCTTCTTCCGCTATTCCCGTCGCTTTCTCCGCACTTTCTTTCCGCAATTCCCTTTTGTGCCTGCGCTCATGCAAATACGTCACGGTTCCGGATGGCAAGGCCATGGCCAAAGGTCTGGACGGATTCGTAGTGAACGGGTCAATCTGGTCCAGCAACGCCGTGAAATTCGGATTTGGCCTTAAATATGCGCTGATCTCGTCCGCTTTCGATTCCTCGATTCCCAGCTTTCCCGCTTGCAGCGTCGGGTTGTTGGCCTCAAACTCCGCCCGCACTTCTTCCCAGGTCATCACTTTTTGCGCCTGCACACGCGATGCAGCCCCCGCTACTAACATCGCCAGGCAGACGCTCTTTAGAACACTCCGCATAGCTCTACCTCACACCGGTCCCGCTTGAAGCCAGGCCATGGCCTGTTACAACAGTTTCCATGGCTCGCTGAATGTAGTTCGATATGCTCTTCGCTTCCCGAGACATCATCGGGAGCCCTATTGGACAATATTGCAATTGCGTTACGGAATTATTTAGAGGTAGCGAAACGTTGTGGGCGGCGCGCGGCCGGCGTCTCTAAGAAAGGTTCCCCGCAAGACCCTCGGCCCCGCCTTGCTCAATACGTTCGTTTCGCCTCGGCCGAGACTCAGGTGTCGTCCTTCGCTCAATATCCCGAGTTGCAATCCGCGCGCCGCCACCACGGAACCACAGGTGTCCCGCGGTTCAGCCTTTTGCTCGATGAAAATGGTAGCTTCTTGTTCTAACTCGGGATAATTTGCAGGTTCCGCTTTTTGAAAATGTCCGCTTCCGTCGTTTAGCAGCACTGCAATGAGCGTCGACTTGTGTGCCGCTCGTACCACCAGATCGATTTGGTCGTCTCCGTTGACGTCCGCAGCCGAAATTCGCAGGCCTCCCACAGGCCCTACGACGCCAATCGCACTCTCCGGCCAGGCACTGAACTGCACACGAATGCGATAACTTGTTGCCACTCCATTCGCACGATCCATCTCGACGGACGCCAAGTCCGGCAGGTTATCTCCGTCAAGATTCGCAATGGCAAAGGATCCGGTTCCTGTCCCCCAACCGCTCCCAATGCGGCCCGCAACTTGAGTTTCTGCTCGCAGTCCCGCCACACAAATGAGTAGTGTTGCCACGAGGCACAGAGGCAATGCGCTAACTCTTCTGATTGACTCTGCGGAATGGCCGCTCACGCCGATTGTCCCTCGAATTCAACTACCCAGGCGACTTACCTAACCACTAGCGTCCCCGCATTATAAAGTAAAACCCTAAAGCATGCCCTTTCCTGTATCAGATGAAGCCCCCACATGGAGTTGTCACACGTTCTTTGTAAGGTGCAGCACTGCTGCACCCCATGTCCGCACGATCACAAACGCGCCTCAGTTTTGCCTAACAAAGCAACGGAGGCCGCCCGGGAGGCAGGTTTGTATAACCGCCTGAAAACACCACTCGCGCTATTTGAATGTCATTGAATTTATGCCGGTCCGCCAGCTTTAGGCTTAACCCTGGGGCCACTCGTTTCGTGCGCGACCGGCAACAAGGAGGCCAACACACGTCTTGCTCCTACCATACAAGAGTTCGTGCAAATTTCAAATATCTTCTACTCGATATCGACGATCTGTACGCTCGCGCAACATCCGGGTTGGCCCGCCGACACTTCTACGTGACAATCCTTCGTCAACAAACGTACAATCTCCCGCCACGGCGAAAGGTCCAATCCCATGAATAGCGCTATCCTCCTGCTTCGCTGCCCGGATCGCCGCGGCCTCGATGCCGCCATTGCGGATTTCATCTACTGGCATGGTGGTGACATCCTCCATTTCGAGCAGCATCAGGCCGGTAAAGAGCGTTTCTACCTCGCGCGCATCGAATGGGATCTCACCGCCTTCGAGTTCGATCTGAAAGAGTTTCCGCAGCGCTTTGCGCCCGTCGCACAACAGTTTTCGATTCAATGGCGCATTACCACCTCTTCCTATCGCCCACGCGTAGCCATTTTCGTCTCCAAATACGATCATTGCCTGGTCGATCTTTTGTACCGCCAGCATATCGGTGAACTATCCTGCGAAATTTCTCTGATGATCAGCAACCATCCGGATGCCCAGCGCCACGCGGACTTCTACCGAATCCCCTATCATGTAATTCCCGTAACCAAAGAAAACAAGCCGGAAGCGGAGCGCCAGCAGATCCAACTGCTTCGCGATAACGACATTGAACTGGTCGTGCTGGCCCGCTACATGCAAGTGCTTTCCGGCGAGTTCATTCACCAATATCCCCAGCAAATCATCAATATTCACCACTCTTTCTTGCCCGCCTTTGTCGGCGCCAAGCCCCACCAGCAGGCCTTTGATCGCGGCGTGAAGCTCATCGGGGCTACCGCTCACTATGTCACCGAAGTCCTCGACGACGGACCAATCATCGAGCAAGGCGTCGCCCGCATTTCGCATCGCGACGCCATAGAAGATCTTGTGAAAGCCGGTCGCGACCTCGAAAAAGTTGTGTTGTCGCGCGCCGTTCGCTTGCATATCGAAAATCGCATCCTGCTCTACGGAAACAAGACCATTATTTTCGAATAATTTCCCCACCTGTTCAGCCCCGCTCACGCACCAATGTAAATCAGGCAAATCCTGTATCGGCATGGGTAAACATCGCTAGATAATTCGCGCACCGTCTACCCTACAATACGTAAGTATTTTTCCGGCATTTTCTGCGTGTCTTTTTCTCCGCGTGTTGAGGAAATTAATGAGTCTGCTGCGCATCCTGATTGTCGATGACCACGAAGCGGTCCGGCGAAGCATTCGCTCCGTGCTTTCCACTCGCGTGAATTTGTTGGTATGCGGAGAAGCGGTCGACGGCGAGGATGCCGTCGCAAAAGCCAAAACGCTGCGGCCCGATCTTCTGCTCATGGACATTTCCATGCCCCGGATGTTCACGGCGGATGATGCGAGTGGCGTCGAGACCGTTGCTGCCGCGCATGTCGCCAAATCGGACATCCCGGAAACTTTGCTCCTTACACTCGACAAAGTAATTTGCGCTCGACAAAGTACAAACGGCCAAAACGCGGATGGCTCCTCGCGTGCCGACTCGCAACCCCAACATCTGTAGTCTCCGTCCCCACAGCTACTTCGCTTTCCGGTGGCGGCGCGCTCGGTCGCTTGATTCGCCACCACGATTGGTCAAAGACTCCCCTTGGGCCTATCAACACCTGGCCGCAAAGTCTTAAAATTTCCGTCAACCTCATGGTTAACTCCCAGCAAGCGATGTGGATTGGCTGGGGGCCAGAGATGACCTTCCTTTACAACCACGCCTACCTCTCGGTTCTCGGCATGGCAAAACACCCGCATGCATTAGGCATACCCGCAGGCGAAGTATGGTCGGAAATTTGGGATATCTGCGGCCCCTTGGCCGACAAGGTCTTCCAGAAAGGCGAAGCCACTTTCGTCGACGACGTCCGTCTTTTTCTGAGCCGTGGCGAGTTTCTCGAAGAATCCTACATCTCATTTTCCTAGCAGCCCGATTTACGACGAAGGCGGCAAAGTCGGCGGCTTATTCTGCCCCAATACCGACACCACTGCGAAAATCCTCAATGCCCGCCGTCTGCAGACTCTTTCGGAGCTCGCCGCCAATGCGCTGGTTCAGAAATCAACCGATGCGGCTTGCGCCTCCTCCTTCGCCACACTGGCCAGGAACCCTGACGACGTTCCGTTCGCGCTCCTTTTTCTTCTCGACGCGCACGGCCAACTGGCCTTCCTTGAACAAAGCACCGGTTTATCCCTGAAGGTCAATTTGTGATGGACTAATTTGTTCGAGGTCTCTGGAAACGCCGCTCTCTGTAGTTTGGCCTTTAAAATGAAGTCCTCTTGACCGGCCAGTCGCAAACCGTCCGCCTTCGCTCGGAAGCATTTCCGTTCGGCCCCGCGCAGCAGCGTGTTTCAGAAGCCATCGTTTTGCCGATGACTTCGCGTGGACAAAAACGTCCCATCGGCGTTCTGGTTGCGGCGGACGGAAACTCTCGCGACGCCCGATAATTTCGAGTACGGGAGCTTGTTCCCGCTTTTGACCAGTTGGTCCGCAAGGACGCTTCCGCCGTCGCTTGCAATCCTTGGGACGAGACTCTAACCTCTTCTGCTATGTCTGACCTCTCCCCCGAGCACCTTACTTTGGGATTTATCTATTACGTGGTCTTTCTCTTCTCCACCACCTGCCACGAAGCGGCTCACGCCCTCGTCGGCAAACTCGGCGGTGACGAAACCGCGGCTCTCGGCGGCCAGGTCACTTTAAATCCGATCCCACACATCCGCCGCGCGCCGTTCGGCATGGTAGTCATGCCTCTGCTCAGCTTTTTTTTCTACGGCGGCATGATCGGCTGGGCCAGCGCCCCTTATGATCCGCTCTGGGAGCGCCGCTATCCTCATCGCGCCGCCCGTATGGCCCTCGCCGGGCCCGCCGCAAACTTCACGCTGATGATTCTCGGCGCCGTTGGTCTTCGCATCGGCAGCGCTTTTCATCTTCTTCATGGCGACCCGGTCACCGGTACCCCGAGCTTCGTAGCCATGGTCCTGTTCGTTGTCGTCACCTTGAACCTTCTTCTCGGCACTTTTAATCTCCTGCCCGTCCCGCCTCTCGATGGCAGCACCGGCGTCATGTTGTTGATGAGCGAAAACAGGGCTCAGAGCTATCTGGACTGGCTCCGTGGGAACAGCTTCGCAATGGCGGGTCTCCTGGTCGGATTGGTCATCTTCCAGTACGTCTTCCCCGCAGTCCAAGCCTTCGCCATGCGCATCCTCTTCTAAGCCAGCCCCAATTCGGCACCTATACACCGATTCGGGAGGCTCATTCGGAACAATTTGTTCCACTTGTCATTTCAACCCCGCCTCGCAATTTTCTTGAATTCTTTCTGCCCGCCTCATTCCCCTTCCTTTGAGTCATTTGTATTGCTCCTAAGATTTCTCCAATTCAAAGCGCCTCGCGCGCACTTCCCTCTTTCTTCCCTTCCCCAATGGCACAACTGTTGCACTCTGAATCCGTATGAGCGACACCACTTACAAATCTGTTGAAATACCCACCCTCCACAGTTCCCTCACACCTTGTATCTTCGAAGATGAGCCTGCCGAACGCGACTCACTTACCTCCCTGATCTCAGGCATAGGTTACGAATCCGTTTCCACCGGCGATCCCGAGGAAGCCCTTCGCCTCATTCGTACCGGGCGTTGCCGCGTTGTCTTCGCCACCGTCCATCTTCAGAATCCCGACCCCTTTGACTTTCTCGAACGCGCGCTTCGTTGCGATCCGGGCATCCGCATCATGGTCATGGCCGCCGTCTACACTCTCGAAGCTGCGCTGGAAGCCATCCGCCGAGGCGCCACCGACTTCCTTCCTAAGCCCCTCGACCCCGTCAGGCTGAAGCGCACTCTCGACGATCTCGCCGCACTGCACGACCAGCGCCGCCGCGTTCGTGCGCTGGAAGAACAACTGCTCAAAGATCTCGAATTTCATGGCATCGTCGGTAAAAGACCTGCCATGCTCGAAGTTTTCGATTTTGCTCGCAAAGTTGCGCGCCACTACACCAACGTTTTACTCATCGGCCCCACCGGCTCTGGCAAGGAACTCGTCGCCCGCGCCATCCACCAGATCTCCCCCGTCAGTCAACAGTGCCTGGCCGTCTGCAACTGCTCCGCCCTGGTGGACACACTGCTCGAAAGCCAGTTGTTCGGCCACGTCCCTGGCGCCTTTACCGGAGCAACCGATACGCGCCCTGGCCTCTTTGAATACGCCAACGGCGGCACCGTTTTCCTTGATGAAGTCGGCGAAACCTCTTTACCCATGCAGGCCAAACTCTTGCGTGTAATTCAAAATCGCGAAATCCAGCGCGTCGGTTCACCGGAAGTCAAGCAGGTCAATGTACGGTTGATTGCGGCCACCAATCGTGATCTCCGCGCCGAAGTCCTCGCCGGCCGCTTCCGCGAAGATCTCTTCTACGGCCTCAGCTCCATCCAGATCCGCATTCCTTCGCTCGCCGAGCGTCTCGAGGATATACCGCTGCTAATCCAGTTCCTGCTCAAAAAATACAACGATGCCTATGGCAAGAGCATCGCTGGGCTTACCCGCCGCGCGCAAACCCTCCTTCTCCAACACCCGTGGCAAGGTAACGTCCGCGAACTCGAAAATGTAATCTCCACCGCGTGCATCACCGCTACCGGCGATTTCATCGACATCAGCGACATGCCCGAGCACCTGCAACATCGCAACTCCCACCTCTCCAATGACCAGGACTGGCGTCCACTTTCCTTGGACGAAGTCCGCAAGCTGCACATCCAGAAAGTTCTCCAGATGTGCAACGGCAACCGCCTTCGCGCGGCGCAGGTGCTCGGGATAGGCCGCACCAGTCTATATCGCTACCTCAAACGCGATGGTGTCGACACCCACCCGCATTCTCGCGCCCGCGTCCACTCCACCAGCGCCTCCGCATAAGTGGGATTTAGCTCGACATCTTTCAGAAGCGTTCCGGAGTGTCTCTTTCTTGTGTAGGGACGGTCCTTCTCAGGCCGTCCGCTCTCGTGTTTCTTTTGCATGCATGAAAACGGGAGCGCACGACTTCAGTTCACCCTGAGCTTCGAGGTCCCTGCAGCAACAGTGGCACAGCCATTCCTCGCTGTGCTCTTGGGTTTCTCTTGGGTTTGCTCTTGGTTCTCGCTGGCTTCTTAGTTCTAACGGAAGCGCGAATTCAGTCCAGCCTGAGCTTCGAGGGTCCCTGCGGCAACGGTGGCACATCCATTCCTGGCTGTGCTCTTGGGTTTCTCTCGCCTAGCCGCCGCGGTTCACGACTCTCCTACAGCAACGCACCCCAAAAATGATCGTCCGGTTTCGTAAAAGCAATCCCGAGATCCCACGCTTCATGCCCGCGCCACACCACTTCGCCTTCGGTACTGCGACCGCTTTCTGGATGAATTAGGCGGACGTGCCGGCGCAGCGGGAGATCTCCGGCAATGATGGCCATGCAGCCGGAGTTGCTGATGTCCACGGTAACGCCGTTGGCTTGCTGCCGTGTGTCACCGTCTTCCCATTCAACCAGGAGTTTCACACTGGCGGCGGCGCGTTTGTGGATACGTAGGCGAGCCCAGCGTTCTTGCAATTCTTTGTTGCTCGGTATTGCGGAATTAAGTGTTCCCACAGTCATGGAAAACCTCGCAGAAAAGGATTCCTTCCGGGGAGGGGCAAAGATGAAAGTAGCCACACGCGACGCCCCCGTCAATGGTACTTTCACGAAAAATTGCTCCAGCTCCCAATGGCCCGGTGGCATGTAGGGACACGGCCTTATTGCCCCACAAAAAGCGCAAACCTAAGAGCACTTGAACCTCCAGAAGGCGCTATGCTCCCGGAATTCGTATCGCTTTACGAGGGATTTTCCTGTGGAAAGCCGTGGAAAAACCAACCTACTACCCGTTCGCAAGACTAAGCGCCAAAGAGACGGAACGTGTAACGGCTGCCTCCTGAGGCGGGCCTCTTGGGTTGCTCTTGGGATGCTTGGGTTGCTTGGGTTGCGCTTTTTGGTTCCAACCGGCTCAAACGCCGCGCCTGAGTACGTGCGTGTCTCTACAGGTGGAAATGTAAGCCGGTATTCATCCCCGTCTTTGTGGCGCCGGGATATCACGAATGAACTGGATCGTGGGTTCGTGGTGGTAGGTAGTGCGGCAATGTTCGCGGAACGCAAATTTTTCCGCGACGCGGCGTGATGCAATGTTTTCTGGGTGAATGAGCGCGATCATGCGATCGGCGGTGAGATGCGTATCGCCCCAGTCGATAACCGCGCGGACGGCTTCCGTCGCGTAACCCTTTCCGTGATGTTGCGGCGCGAGCACCCAGCCGATCTCCGCCATGCCATCCAGTCGCGGTTCGATTTCCCGCTGCAAATCCGCGAATCCCAGCTCCCCAAGGAACGCGCCGCTGCGTTTGTCTTCCAGCGCCCAATACCCGAAACCAAGCATGGCCCAGTGTCCGTCGTAACGCAGCAGGCGCCCCCACACCTCTTCGCGCGTAAGCGCGTGCCCGCCAATATATCGCGTCACGATGGGATCGGCCCACAACGCTGCGCTGAAATCAAAATCATCAGGCCGGTGTGGACGCAAGCGCAACCGCGCCGTTTCCAGCACGGGAACTGCGCGCGGCGCGGTTTGCGCATCAGCCATTTCCGCCCCAGTGTAACGCGGAAATAGTCTCCCGGCGGAACGCATCCCCCCTCGCCCTGCGATCAGACCAATCTCGCCGATTTCATCCCATGTGCCGATGTCGTCGACTCTGCGCTAGAAACTCAGGTGAGCGCAGTATGCAAGCTACACGGTACGCGGGCGTACACTTACAGCGTGGCCTCGCCTGTATTACACCAAGCGCGTCAAGCTCTGGATTCCGCCCATATCAAGCTAAAACTCTGGTGGCATGACTTTAAATTATCGGTGCGGCGCGCTATGTGGCATTCCAAAGACGGTTGGCGGCGCTTGACGGCGGGGATGGAACTTGAAGAACTCTGGGCGCAATTCAAAATTGAAGCGGGAGAGAGCTCGCGGCTCTACAGACAGGACGTCACCCATCGCGCCGCGGCGCAAGATCGAAACTGGAAGCGCCCCTTCAAAGTCCTCGCTGCGCTTTTCTGGAGCGTGCTGAGAAAACTTTCTCCGGCACGGCGCATATTTCTGCTGCTGACGATGATCCTCGCGGTTCTCGCCGTTATCGGCTTCCACTTTTTATTTCTGACCCAGGAAATTGAATTCGTTCTCGCCTTTGGCGGGTTGCTGATTTTGTTGGCGCTGGTGCTCAGTGATCACATCTCGATGAAGCGGGACATTGAAATCGCGCGCGATATTCAGCGATGGCTGGTGCCGCGCCGCGCGCCGGACGTTCCCGGAATCGACATTGCCTTCGCCACCCGGCCGGCCAAAACCATCGGCGGAGATTATTACGACGCATTCCTGCGCACCAACGATGGACCGCTGTTGATCGCAGTGGCGGACGTCGCAGGCAAAAGTGTGCCGGCGGCCATGTTGATGGCAACATTTCAGGCCAGCCTGCGCGCGCTGGCCAGCGCCAGCGGTTCCCTTTCCGACCTGGTCGGCGGATTGAATCGGCAGGTGTACGCCAACAGCCAGAACGGCCGGTTCACCACCGCCTTTCTTGCGGAACTAAATCCCGCGACTGGAGAGCTGAGCTATCTTTGCGCCGGGCATAATCCGCCGATCTTGAAACGTGAAAACGGAGAGTTCGAGCGCCTGAAATCGGACAATATTCCGCTGGGCATCGAGCTGCAGGAAAGTTACAAAACGGGCACAACGCGATTGGAGCCGCTCGATCTGCTGGTGATTTACACCGACGGCGTTACTGAAGCGAGAAATGAAGACCGTGACGGATTCGGAGAGAAGCGCCTTTTGGCCGTGGTGGAAATCGCCGCCCAGGAAAGAGCGGCATCCACGCTATCGAACATTATGCGAGCGCTGGACGAATTCGTTGGCGCCGCGCCGCAGCACGACGACATAACGTGCATGGTCGTTCGCCGGACCTGATCTGCCAGACCCGAAATTCGTGAGGCTGGCGGAAGGACCTCGCCACGCCGTTTCATCAAGTATCCATGTACTGAGCTTCACCTCTGCCGAAGGACCAATTTTCCCAGGACGTTTCGACAAGATTGATGACCAGATCTTCCGGCGGCAGGCCGGGAGATTCCGCCAGAATTTCCGTTATGCGCTTATAGAGTTTTCGTTTTTGTTGCGGTTTGCGTCCGGCACTCAGGGTGATTTGTACGAAAACGACTCGATCGGTTCTCTTAACCCCGAGATATTGCGGATCGTAGATCAAATCGGTTGGCGAGTGTTCTGCGATCACCTGAAAACGATCATCGGGAGGAATGGCCATTGCTTCGATCATGGCGCGATGGACGCCATCGCCCAGCGACCTGCGATATTCCGGGGAAGTGCCGCGGCGAAGATCTATGCGTACGAGGGGCATGCGAGCGTCTCCTTTTTACGAAGTGTTCGTTTCGAGCGGTGCATCAAAGTCGCACGCTATGGTAATTGGCGAGAGCGAAATGAAGAAAAAAGAATCCGTCGTCGGCAAAGGGAAATGAAATGGGTCATTCCGAATTCGCCATCCCTCGATACTGGACTAACCCTGTACCAAAGGCCACTTGACGCACTTCGCTCGCTTCAATAGCGTTCCGCAAGTAGTTTGAATCACGTCCCGAAGGATTTGTCAGAACAAGGAAAACTTTTCCCGCACAAACTCACCCCAGGCCGTGAGTTTCACAGTTCGACGAGGTCTACGAGGAATCCTGTAGCCCGTCGGAAAGTTTTCCCAGCACCCCTTGGGTCTGCCGCTTTCTTCCTAAGGAGAAGTGTCAGATGAGTATCAAGACAGAAATTACAAGGCTGGGGGTGTGTCTAAGCGTTCCGTTCGGTTGCGCGTTGCTGATTTCCACCAGCATCACCACTAACGTCGGAGCGGCGGGAGAAAAGAACGGTTCCGCTCAACAACAATCCTTTGTGACTCCAGCGCACTCGGGAACTTCAAGCGGCGGCAGCCAAGGACATCAGCAGTCTCCTACGACTGCGCAGGATCCCGGACCTCGCGTAGGCGCCGCTATCCGAACCACCGGCAGTCCACTTTCGACGTTGAGCCCGCAGGAACTGCAGTTCTTTCAAGACGGCCTGGCTCGCTTCGTCGAAATAGATTCCGTTAAAGGTGGCGCGCCGGGCGAACCTGGCACTGGGCTAGGGCCAACTTACAATTCAAATAGTTGCGGCAGTTGCCATGCGCAGCCCGCCGTCGGGGGAAGCAGTCCAACTCTCAACCCGCAATTCGCCGCAGGAGCGGATTATGGCGCGACAAATTCCATGCCTCCCTTCCTAACCATCGATGGGCCGGTGCTGGAGGCACGATTCCCATACCAGATGAACTCCAACGGGACCGTTAGCTCTGTTCCGGACGGCGGCGTTCATGATCTCTTCACCATTTCCGGACGCAATGACGCGCCGGGATGCAGCATGACGCAACCCAGCTTCGCGCAAATGATGCAGGTCAAAAACATCATTTTCCGAATTCCCACACCGGTATTCGGCGCGGGCCTCATCGAAAACATTCCTGATTCCGCCATCTACGCCAACATGAGCAACAACGCGGGATTGAAGCAGAAGCTGGGCATTACCGGGCATCCCAACCTCAGTGGAAACGATGGAACGGTCACGCGATTTGGATGGAAAGCACAGAACAAGTCGCTGCAGATATTTGCGGGCGAAGCGTACAACGTCGAAATGGGCGTGACCAACGAACTCTTCCCGGAAGAGCGTTCAACACCGTCCGGCACTTGCAAACCGAACGACACACCAGAGGATACGACCAACTTTCCCGCTTCCGGCGCGGCAATCAACAGCGACGTGGTCGGCTTCGCCATCTTTATGCGTTTCCTCGCGCCTCCCGCGCCATCCATGCAAGGGATACCTGGAAATCCTTCCCCCAGATCGATTGCCAACGGCCTGGTGTTGTTCAGCCAGATCCACTGCGATATGTGCCATACACCAGTCATGCAAACCGCAAGCTCGTCGTTCGCACCCGCGTTGAGCAATCGGAACGCAGCGTTGTTCTCCGATTTGCTCGTGCATCACATGGGAACCGGACTTGCCGACAATATCTCTCAAGGTGCAGCGGGACCCGACGAATTTCGCACCGCGCCTCTGTGGGGCTTGGGGCAGCGGATATTTTTCCTCCACGACGGCCGGGCAACGCCTTCTAATGGCGGATTGCTAACCGCGATACAAGATCACGCCAGCTCCGGGTCGGAAGCGAATGGCGTGATCAATCTTTTTACACAATTGAGCGATCAGCAAAAACAGGATTTGCTGAATTTCCTGCGGTCGCTGTAACACCCGCCGCATCTAACGCCGAATCCGCTGCGAACTGCAGCTGCGATGGCGCATACCGGACGAACGCTAAGAGAACCGGGTGCGCTTCCAAAGCAGCAGGCCGCCGAGGATCAGGAACAAGACGGTGAGCAAAGACAGCGCAACGGCCCACGAAATGTGAAAGGTAATACTGGGCCATTGCGAGAAAAACGCCAGCCAGACGAAAACGCCAAGGGCCGCCGCGACAACAAGCAGTTCCCACCAACTGCGCGCGGCGCCCTTGCCCGCGCCCTTGCTGACAACGTCTCTGGAGAGCGGATCGTCACCATGCAGAATGTTTTCGGTGCGGGCGGCGTCCATGCCATATCGTTCGCATTCGCGGTTCACAGCGCTTTGCCAGGAGTTTTGCTCTGGTTCGTTGGCTTCCGCAAAACCGATTGCCGTTGCGCCCGCGATCATGATGAGCGAGCCCGTGACGACGAGGAGTTGCGTCGTCAACCCGCGCCCCGCCAGTTCCCCAAAGACCAGCGCTCCCCAGGCCAGTCCCCAAAGCTGATTTGTGTTGGACAGCGGAATGCCGCGGCCGATGCCGATGTATTTCGCGGCATATTGCTGGAACAGATCGCCCAGCACCCAGCAGAATCCGCCCAAAAATAACCAGAACAGGATGGGCCGAGCCCTGAAGAGATCCGCGGCAAGCGGGTGCCAGCCACCTTGGAACACCAACGCCATAAAAAATGTAGTGGCCAATTCACCGAGCGTAAATACAGTGACAAACGAGAGCGGGTTCATGCCGCTGATGTAGGCCTTGCGGTAGGGAATGTACATGGTGCCCCAAAGCAGGCCGGCTCCCAGCGCCGCGAGAATTCCCAGCGTAACGCGATGCTGCGCGGCAGAAGAGGGATTCGACACGGCGTAAGCAAGAACGCATGCGCCGACGACCAAGGCAACGGTTCCGCCGAGAACTTTTAGCCACGCCCGCGCGCCCGCGCCGCGCAGTTCGTTGAAGAGCAGCCATCCCCAGAGCAGGCCAACCAAACTGTTGGTGTTCCACAGCGGAAAAGCGACGGAGAGCCCAACTTCACGAATCGCAAAAACCGTAAGCGTGTTCGCGACTGCCCAGAGCATCCCCGCGAGAATCGCCCATACCGCCAGATGAGTTTTTTCTCGAAAATCCAGCCAGATGTAGCTCGTTCCTTTCAGCAACATGGGAACAGTCCAGCGCGCGACAAAAACGCCGGCGACCATTCCCAGGGAAATCAGGAACGGAGAAAAACCGATAGTGACCAATTTCGTGGGCGCTTCGGCGGCTCCAAGCCACGCGCCGGCAGCCAGGCCGGACGTCACCCCCAGGCGGTGCATGGAGCACGGAGAAAGCCGGGTGATTGTTTGGCGTTGAGTGGTCACGAGGTCGTCGCAAAAATAATCAGCAGCCAGCACCCAAGAAGGAGCACCACGACGGGCACCCAAAAATGTACGTCGGTCAAAATGGCGACGAGAGTGGATGTCTTCAACCCGGTTCCTCGCGAATCGGGGAGAGTCTACAACAGTAAAGCGACTGCGGCCTATTCGGTTGTGTCTTTCTTCACCACGATTCAGGCACAATCAAAGTCTTATCGACCAGGGTTTCGCCGAGCGTAAGCTCCGGCGGAGGACTATTGCCATTGAATGAACCGATGATTCTGCGATTGGGTTACGACATTCAGTTTGAGCTGCCTAACTCCCTGGCGATGGTGGCGCTGCTGAATGTGCATCCCTCGCGCGTTGCCGATTTGCGAGCGCCTGACGAACTAAAGGTAGAGCCAGCGACCCAAGTGGAAAGTTTCCTCGATAGTTTCGGGAATCGCTGCACACGATTTGTTGCGCAAAAGGGTGCGCTGCGTTTGAGCAATTCGACGCTGGTCTATGATTCGGGTTTGATCGACGGCGCCAACTTTGCCGCCCGCGAATTGCCGGTTCAGGAATTGCCGCACGACGCCTTGCGTTATCTGTACAACAGCCGCTATTGCGAAGTGGATCGATTCTCCACCATCGCATTGGAACTGTTCGGAGGAGTACCGCCGGGATGGTCGCGAGTCCAGGCTGTGTGCGATTGGGTGCATACCCGCGTGAGCTTTGGCTACCAACACGCCCGCCCGACGAAGAGCGCTCTGGATGTGTTCACCGAACGCTTCGGAGTTTGTCGCGATTTTCAGCACCTGGCGGTGACTTTGTGCCGCGCGCTGAATATTCCTGCTCGCTACGCAACGGGATACCTGGGGGATATTGGTGTGCCGGCTTCACCGTCGCCAATGGATTTCAGCGCGTGGTTTGAGGTGTATCTCGAGGATCGCTGGTGGACTTTCGATGCCCGCCACAACCAACCGCGAATGGGCCGAGTGCTGATGGCAGTCGGCAGAGACGCGTCGGATGTGGCGATGACCACGTCCTTCGGAATGGCGAACCTGACGCACTTCACAGTAATCAGCGAACCGCTGCTGGAAGCCCATGGCCGCAGCGTCTGAGAAGCGGCTCGCTTGTGTAGCGGCCGCCTTCGGAGGCGGGCGCTTTTCGCTCCGACATTAAGTGCTCGGCTCTCAATGGGCTTTCGCCACTGAGGAATAGATTTTATGACCCGCTCACTGCAGATACGGCTGAAACCGCGACTGCGACTGGAGCCGATCCGCCTTCTTCGACTTCTGCAAGTCCGGCGATTGCAGCGCATCGTTCACCTTGCCCAGCAAACTCTCCCGCGTAAAAGGCTTCTCCAGAAATGCGGACGGTTCAATAGACTCCTGTGTTCCTTCTTCGTTTTCCAAATAACCAGACATGAAAATAACTTCCATTTCCGGGCGAAGTTTCTCGAGGCGCGCTGCTAGCTCCGTGCCACGCATTTTGGGCATGACCACGTCGGTCAAAAGGAGGCCAAGAGGCTCACTACATTCCTCGGCAATCTGCAGGGCCTCCACGCCATCCTTCGCAACCAGAACGCGATATCCGGCGGAGCTCAGAAATTTGCCAGCCAGCTCCCGCACAGCGGCATCATCTTCCACGACCAGAATCGTAGGTGCTCCCGGCACGGAATCCGGCTGTGTTTTCTCTGGCGCAGCAAGCTCATCGCTCTTTTCGGAAACTTGCGGAAGGTAAACCTCAAAGCGGCTGCCCACTCCGGGGGCGGACTCCACCCATATGAACCCGCCGCTCTGTTTCACAATCCCGTAGACCGTGGAAAGACCCAAGCCTGTGCCCTTGCCAACTTCCTTGGTCGTGAAAAAGGGTTCAAATATGCGCGCCTTGGTTTTCGCGTCCATGCCGTGCCCGGTATCCGTGGCGGAAAGCAAAACGTACGAGCCCTGGCGCAATCCTGTGCGGGATTGCGCATAGTCTTTGTCCACGGTGACATTGCTGGTGTCGATGGTAAGTTTCCCGCCTTTGGGCATGGCGTCGCAGGCGTTCACCGTCAAGTTCAAAAGCACCTGCTCGATTTGGCCGGGGTCGGCTTTCACATTTCCCAAGGCCATCGCCGGTACAAACACGTATTCGATTTCTTCGCGAATCAAACGCCGCAACAGTTTGTCTGTTTCGGCCACCACAACATTTAAGTCCAGCACCTTGGGTTGGACTACTTGCTTGCGGCTGAAGATCAGCAACTGGCGGGTCAGCGACGAGGCGCGATCAGCGGCCTTGTGGATCTGTTCGCAGCTTTTGTAAGACGCATCGGAGCCTTTGATCCAATCCAGCAGCAGATCGCTGTGCCCTTTGATAATGGTGAGCAAATTATTGAAATCGTGTGCAACTCCGCCAGCCAGCTGCCCTAGTGCTTCCATCTTTTGCGATTGGCGAAGCTGTTCCTCCAGCCGCGACCGTTCGGATTCATTTTTTTGAAGTGTCTGGCGCATACGGTCGAAAGCCAGGGTCACTTGCGCAACCTCGCCGCCCCCCTGTGCTTCCAGGTGATATTCGAAGTCGCCATGTTCCAAAGCGTTTACGCCCTCTACGAGCCTGCTGAGCGGGCTGGTGAACGTATGCGCGATCAAAAAGGCCAAAAACGCGCCGGCAAGCACGGCAAGAAAACCTACCTTGAGGAGCACTCCATTCAGGCGCTGCAAGAATGCCATGGTCTCCGCGTCCGATCGAAGAACTACCAGGCAAGGTCCGCCAGCCAATTCGGGAGTCAGTTCCACGGAACTCGCAAAAAACCGGTCGTTGCCAAGGTGGATTTGATTTTCAGGTTTCTGAACTTGCATCTGCGACGAAAGTTCCATCTCCCGGAACGAGTCCAGTGTGCTGACCACCGTCCGGTCCTTGTAGCGCAGCGCCACTTCGCTCGAAAGCAGGCGACCCAGCTCGCGCAGGCTTCGCTCATCGAATTCCTGACCCACAACGACGGTGGAAGACTGCGGCGAATTCACCATGCCCGCTGGTCCGATGGAGTGCAGCTCGACTTGATAAAGATGACCATCGTCGAACCACCAATCGGAAGTGCGCTTTCTGGCCAGTGAAGTATGCAGTAGGGTTTGAATGCTTTCGCTGTTTACTCCGGAGCGTGAGGTGTGAAGCACAAGGATCTGGCCGCTGGGGTCGGCTAGCGCCATTAAATCACCGGTCGAAGTGTCCAACGGATTGTCGGCGGAATCCTTGAAAATGTTGGCATCGTTATCGGAAAGAAAAGCGGAGGTTGCCAGAAGATCAGCCTTGCGGCTGAGCGCCACGTGACGCTGGTGCTGAAGTATCTCGAAAATGACAAGTGAGTTTTGCGCGCTGGTGGTCAGTTCCTGGCGAGCGCGCTCCTGCACCGTTTGCCGGACCACAAGCAGAGCCACCCAGGTAAGGCCCGCAATCACCAATACCATCGACAGGAGAAGCTTGGTGCGAAGGCGGAGGTTGGCAACCACGTTTTTCATGTACCGAATCCCTCAAGAAACCGGTTCTTACCTGGTTCGCTGCGTCTGCCATAACACTGCCAGCAGGGCCTGAGGGTGCGAATGGGACTCGGGTACCCTTCCGTACAGTCCCTAGTACTAAGGTAATACGCCTATGTAGAGAAGGGCCGCGACGACCGAACAGCGGTACTTGCGTTAACTGTTCCGGTATTGGTTGGTACACTGACCAAATCCGCAGAAAAACTCTTGAAAACTCGCCAATGCAGGAAACTGACTTTTACATAATCACGCTGAGGGCCAATTCCTCGGGGCACACTAAGAAAATGGGGGCGAGGCGATGAACCAAGAATGTTTCGTGATCGATTCGAAGGCAAGTCGGTTTACCGTGAAGGCTGTTGCCAGCGGTATGAGCGGCGGGATGGGGCATAACCCTACCATCGGGATACACGACTTTGCTGGTGAAGTTCGATTCGTACCCGAAACCCTGGCTGACGCTTCCATGAAAATGAAGATCAAAGCAGCCTCGCTGGCGGTCGAAGACGATATGACCAAAGAGGACCGGCAAACGCTGGAAAGAATTATGTACGATCAGGTGCTCTCGACGTCGCGGCACCCGCAGGTGTCTTACGAATGCGGAGATGTCCGGGCGGTAAAGCTGGGACCTGGCCTATATAAAGTGGATTTAACCGGCAGGCTAACCCTCAACGGAGTAACGCGAGTCCAAATGGTTACCAGCCAGGTGACCGTCAGTCCCTACAGCTTGCGCGCCACTGGCAATTTCGAGATTCACCAATCCGATTTCGGCATCGCGCCAGTCAACGTGGCTGGAGGGTTGCTGACTCTAAAGGACGAACTGAAGTTTGCGTTCTTCATAGTGGCTCGGCAGGATGCCGCATCCGAAAACGCGCGCGCCGAAGAGACCGAGCACTCCCCGATTTCACACTGACCACGCTCGCTTTTACGATTGAAACCTACAAGAAACTCTGTGGCACAGCCATTCCTGGCTGTGTTCTTGGGTTTCTCCCATGGCCTTCCCCGAAAGGGTGCCCCAGACGCCGTTGTCGCGTTGAGATCTTTCGCCCTGCGCTGTTTTTCATCATGGCTACATTCCTTCCTGTGGTCCTCTAGGCTTTTCTCCCGATAGTTCCTAACCGTTAAACGCGGTCTATTGAAGCTGCAGCATTTCTACCAAGCGCGGAAGTTCGCAGGTCAGCATCCGTTCGAGAAAGGCGCCGGCAGGAACGCCAGGGGAATCGGTTTACTTTTTGAGTTTCAAAGGGTGCGAGTTTCAAAAGGAGGAACAAAAATGACAAGTAGCTTCATGAGGTTCAGCAGAATCTGTTTGTCGATTGGATCGCTGCTGTTCTGTACAACTTTGATGGCTGCATCGGCTTGGCAGGAACCGGATAACACCAAAATGAACAAGGACCAGTCTTCACCTACGGCTGACCAGCAGAAGATGAATCCTACCGACCGGGCGCTTGCGCAAAAAATTCGCAAGTCGATCCACGACGATAAGAGTCTTTCCAGCTACGCGCACAACATCAAAGTCATTGCGCAAGACGGCAAAGTGACTCTGCGCGGCCCGGTGCGTTCCGAAGACGAAAAGAACAGTCTACAGGCCAAGGCAGTGGCGGTGGCTGGAGACGGAAACGTAACGAATGAGTTGGACATCGCGCCGTCGAAGTAATTTCGCAGGTCATCGAAAGTCGAAAGTTCAAAGTTAAGGGTTAAAAGTCAAAGGTCAAAAAAGGAGAAACAACAATGGCAGGCAAAAAAGTAGCGGTGTTCGGAATCTACTCCACTCGTGCTGCGGTCGAAAATGCCACGGATACGCTGGTAACCGCGGGCTTCCCGACTTCAGACATTTCGGTATTGTTGCCCGAAAGCCTGGGCGGGGCGAAGGAAATGGGAACCGAGAAGGCCACCAAGGCTCCGGAAGGCGCGGCTGCTGGCGTAACTACTGGAGGTGTGATCGGTGGAACGCTGGGCGTGCTGGCTGGCGTTGGACTGCTCGCAATTCCTGGCTTGGGTCCTTTCATTGCAGCAGGCCCCATCATGGCAGGATTGGCGGGACTCGGCGTCGGCGGAGCGGTGGGCGGCGTTACCGGCGCGTTGATCGGAATGGGCATCCCTGAATTTGAAGCCAAGCGCTACGAGGGCCGGCTGCAAAAGGGCGGGATTCTCTTGTCTGTGCACTGCGACACATCCGAGGAAATCAAGCGCGCCAAGGATATTGTTGAGCGCACCGGCGGCGAAGATGTTACCTCCACAGGTGAAGCGTCCTCCGATACGAAAAAGGTCGATCGTGATGCTGCTGCCCGAACGGCTCGCAGCAACTACTAAATTGTAGAGATGCGATTCAGGGAGGGAGGAAGCTATGCGGCTTCCTCCTTTTTCTATGTAGCGGCCGCCTTCCGAGGCGGGCGCATTTTCCTTTCAACATTTTCCCTTCAACGAAGTTGCCACACTCGCGCGACGACGGACCTTGCAAATTACGCTACCGTGCGGAATGCGCGGTGGAGGTCGAACCACCAGGCCCAGAGCAACAGAACCATTTCCGCTATGATCCCCGGCCAGATGATCTCGGAAACGCTGGCAGGAGGGATGCTGAACCGATCACCAACATATAGAACCAACAACACCGCCACGTAGGCGACAAACCCGTAACGGCCTATACGATTGGTAGCGCGAGTGGTACGCGCATATAGCCAAACTCCGACAACAAGCATGCTAATTTCCACCACCATCGTTCCGGCGATGGAGTTCCACAATCCAAGACCATGGAGTGGTCCCCCGGGATACAGCGGCATGTCGGGCCGGTGAGTGATCCAATCCAGAATCCAGTGGCTTACGACACCGAGCCAGATCGCCACCGTGCCGGGCCAATAGCGCGCGATGAATTGATATCCAAGCGCGAAGGCGGTGGCCCACACAACGGACATCAGCAAACTGTGCGACCACGGATAATAAGCAAGATCCAGCGGAGTAAAACGCGTGTTGCCCGGATCAATTCGAACTCGTTCCCAACCGAGCAGCAGAAACCAGGGCCAAAGAATGTCGAGAAACAATGGCGCCGCAAGCAGCACCGCCAAAGAAGTTCGCGGCGCGAATTTCTTGGCGCCAAACCCCACCGCAAAATGTCCAATAAACATCCGAAAATTGTAGCCGAAACACCAAGGCTTCCGCGTGAAATGACGGTTCCCTGTGGTTTTTGTGGGGACCGCCTTCTGCTTGCCGCGTGGGGGAGGCGGTCCGTCACCGCTCCAACGGATCCTGTTCGATTCTGTAAGACGGACTCTACGGATTGCCCGGATTCGGCGTATCCGGCACGACGTCCAACGAGCTTTCTTTCAACAGGTGCGCATCGACCTTAATCGATTCCGGCTTGCCATTGTGCACAAACACCGCCGAAGCAATTTCGCCAACCGGCACGTTAACGTCTTTTCCCGGTCCGACGAATTTAAGGATGCTCCCGCCCGCCGGGATAGTGAAGCTGATGGTAACCGGATCCAGTTCCGTTCCCGCCGCGGGTTTAACCGTCAGCACGCCCAGCAGGTCGCGATCGGATGTGTTGGTGAAGGTATACGACTCCTTGGCCTTTTGCGCGTTTTGCGTGGTGTCTACGCTGAACACTTTGAAATTGCTGAACGTGTGCCGCCGGTAGTAGCGACGTCCCCGCCGCTCGACCCACAGATCGGCCGTTTGCGGCAGCCAAATTTCCTGTTTTTGAGAGTGGAATTGCACCAGACCGTACTCGATGGAAGAGCGTTCGTTGGTTAGCTCGATCTCCTTGATGGGATTCACCAGTTCGGAGTCCAACTGCAGCACCTGGAAAGTGCCAGGATCAATCCAGACCCGGCCTTTTAGCGGAATACGGTAATTCTTCGCCGAAATTATGTACGCGCGGATGCGGCTCTGCTTGTCGGGCCGCTGCAAGAAATGCATTTGCCACGCCGGCTTTCCTTTCCATTGCCCTAGACCTTCGCATTGAAACCGGAAATCACCAGCGAGCAGCGGATGAAAGATCAACGCCATGGCCGGCAAACCGTCGGTGGCAATGTGCGCGGGAAATTGATTGGGATCCACGCTTCCATTGCGAAATTCATCCAACACAAACATCCCTAGTGGACTTTGCGAAACAATGACCACGTAGTCGAAATTGCGGACGTCCGCCGTATGGCGCACGCCGGTGTAATCGATATTGAAGTGCTCGACGCGTTCCGTGGCGCTGAATTTTTCCAGATTGCTTATGAATTGGGTCATGCGTTGGCCCACGCCTCGCAGGATCTGTTGCGACGGGCACTCCACGTCAGGATCCACGTCCGGAACTACGTCGTCCAGAGGCGCTGGCAGCCAGGAACCCGGAATCGCGGGCGCAGTTGCTGATGTGAAAGAAGTCGTGACAGAAGGCGCAAGAGAAGGCGATCCCGAAGGTACTGCGGAAGTCAAAGCCGCGGGAGTAGCAGCAGGCAGCAACTTGAGAAGCATGATGACGAATAGAGTCCGCTGCTGGTTCGGAGCGTCAATCGTAGTGCTCAGTCGGACGCTTAGAAAGCCCGGTGCCACCGCTTCCACCGTGTAGGTACCGGGTTGCATGTGCTCAAAAAAGATTTCCCCATCCGCAGCAGTAGGATTGCCGACCACTTCATAACCCTCACGGGGGAACACGTGAACGTTCGCGAAACCCTTGAACGGCGATTCATCTTCCAGACGCAAGCTGATTCGCAAAGAGGCTGTTCCGGCTGTCAATTTGGCGGCAGTATCAGATCGAAGTGCAGAAGAATTGGGAGCGGGCTGCTGTCGGCAAATGGCAGGGGCAAGCGCAACGAGCAAAGATACCACCATGGAGGGCAAAAAGACCTGGTAACGCATCGCTCCTCCTTTGAGGAAGGGCAAACACTCCGGAGCGATCATTTGAGCTCTGCGGTGAGGATCGGCCCGAAGGCGCGGGAACAATCTAGCTGACGCATTCTAGTATGTTCGGCCGTTGCAATCCAGATGGTGTGAGTGCCACCCGCGCCCTTCAAACCCTACGGTTTCGTCTCGGCGGTCGCGGAAGCGCGGCCCAGCTTGTTAAAATCCTTTACGTACGCGCGGAGGCCAAAAGCTGGCGTGATCTTGGAATAGCCCGCCACCAATTGATCCCTGTAACGATCCTGATTCCAATCCAGCGGGTCGCCGGGATCGAGGTCCAGTAACGTCAGGTCCGTATTTTCCATCGTGATTTTTCCGAATCGCACGGAATTGCCCTGGAACACCATGTAGTTCCCTTTTTCGCTTGCCGGCGGCGCAGATCTTCCTCCGTCTCCAAAAGTGGTGACGATGGAGTTGTTTTCGATCTTCACACCGCTGGGTTTGCCTTGAATATGAGGCGGCGGCAGAAGCATCGCCAGGTCCATCAATAGATCGTTTTTATCTGTATCTATCCCGTCGATCTTGCTGGTGTTTACGACGCTGGCCAGGTCGATTCCAAACATGCCCATCACCCCCTTTACTCGAATACCGAGCGCTTTCACCTTTTCGGTATGCATGCGAATGCGGCCATCGTTGCTAATGCTCACGGAGCCGGCCGTCTGAAAAGGGATGTCCCCCTTGCTGTGGAGTTTTCCTTTAATGATGAGGAGTCCTTTGTCGATGGAAATCGAAAGCTCCTTCAGGGGAGCGTCGCTCTTCGCAAAGACGTAACTATTCATGATCTCGGCTAACGCATCCGTGGTAATTGATATTTTCCCGTTGATAACCCGCACCGAAAAAGAAGTCTTGTCATCCATCACCGGCATTTGGTTTTTGCCGGTAGGTACGAGTTCGCCGAAAAGCGTTTCCAGGTGTGCGGCGGCCTTCTGCGTCAGGTGAAAATTCACATTGCGCATTTCGGTTTTGACGCTACGCGGCGCGGCGCTCGGCGCCTCTACAACCGGAGTGGGGGTTGGAACTGCCGGCGGAATGGGCGTTGCTTGTGGCTGCGCAACCGGTGGCGATTGCGGTTGCGCAGGCGGCGAAGATTTCGAGCAGCCAGCCAGTAGAATAGCCATCGCCAGCAGACCTGCAATGTTCAACTTTTTCGTCGTCAACTTCATCGGGACACCTTTGCGTTGCGGATGTAATGCCGGTTCACGGGGCGGAATTTTATTTCTTCGTGATTGAATCGTGGCGTCCATAGTACAGCCCTCTCGCGCATTCGCGCCTAGACATTTCACCGTAGGAGTGCAACTGCACGAGCGGTACGGAATTGCGGTACCGCATCCTTTCCCGCTTCTGGACGCTTCTAGAACTTCCGGGTTTAGACCTCCCTTCAAGCACGTGATTCCAGGTACAGGGTGCGCGCCTGTACTTAAGAGTGGGACCTCGGCGGGTAATGGAACTGCACGTCTGTACCGTAGACACCGACTCGACGCGTTTATATTGTGCTTCGGCAGACGGCACAACCCCAGTCAATCGGTGAAAACCGATTTGGCCACATTTCCAGAATGGAACGCGTCGCGCGGAAATGAGGCACGGGCCCCCGCAGAGGCACCAACGAAGTTACGAAAGCGAAGTACCAAAACGGGAACAGGTCGAAAGCTCGGGGGATTATGATCTACGTAAAGAAAATTTTATCTGGCCGGATGGCGGGCGTGATCTGGGGCGGCCTATTGAGCACGGCGTTATGCGTGCTTGCGCCGGGACCGATACAGGCACAGGAAGGCCCGAAGCTCTCCGGAATGGGCCCGGCGGTCGAAGCAAATTTGGGATTTGAGTATGTTGATCAAGAAGTGCCGGCACAGACCACGCGCGTACCCATGTTCGGCGTCGACGCGGGCATGACCGTTGGAGTCACCAGTCGTTTTGGCGTGCGCGCGGATTTGGCTTATGCCCGTTCAGGCGCCGTGTTTGGTTCCGGGAGCCACAGCGACATCACCAGTTATCTAGCTGGCCCGGTGTTCTATCCCGTGTTGGGCCGGCGTATGGTGCCGTATCTCGAGATTCTCGCTGGCGGCGCACGCGTCACCGGTGCAACGCCCGATGTGATGGGTGGCTATGTGCGCGGATTCTCTAATAAATTTGCGTGGGCTGGTGGCGGTGGCATCGAAGTGCGCGCCTGGCGCACCTCGTCGGTCCGCATAGGCGCAGATTATCTGCACACATCCTATTTCGATCCCAACGTGGCAGTCCGCGGACAAGGCAACATTCGCGCCCTAGTCAGCTGGACCCACTATTTCGGCGGCGGCTACGGCACTAGGTAAAGCTAATAGAGTAACGAAACGCGGAGGGTGCCCCAGGTTCGGTTTGCATACCTGGGTCTTGGGCTTTCTGCGCTCTCCGTGTCCTCCGTGGTAAATCCTCAAACGCGCCAGGAGAAAACCGAACCGCCTAGAACATGTTCCAGAGGAACTGGTTGTACACCTCGTGGTGATACTGCACTTCGGGTGCTTTGACGAAGGTGCCCAGCAACCGCGCACAGCGGTCCGCGGAAGCTTGCTTCAGATCGGCGTAGCGGCCTTTGACATCCGCGCCGAGCAGCTTGGTAGTCCAGTCAGCCTTCTTGAAATTGTCGAGGGCGTCGTAAATGTTGTCGGGCAAGTAGCGTTGGGCTTGGCGAAGATTCTTGATCTTGGACGTTTCGCCTTCCAGGCCGCTCTTGAAAATGGAGAGCATCACCATATACGGATTGGCGTCCGGCGCGACCGAGCGCACTTCCACGCGCATGCTCTTTTCGTTGCCGATAGGGATGCGGATCATGGAGCCGCGATCAACAGGCGAGGCCTTGATCTGGTTCGGCGCTTCAAAGTGCGGATCGAGGCGGCGATAGGCGTTGACGCTGGGATTCAGCAGCAGACAGATGTCATTGCCATGGGTGAGAATACGATCCACAAACGACCAGCCGAGTTTGCTGAGTTTTTCCTCGCCCTTCGGATCCCAGAAAAGGTTCTTGCCATCCTTGCTGACGGAAACGTTGGTATGCATGCCGCTTCCGTTGACGCCGACGACAGGTTTCGGCAGGAAACTGGCGGTGAAGCCCATTTTGTTGGCGACCTGACGACAGATCAGCTTGTATAGCTGGATCTGGTCGGCGGCAGCCACGACTTCCCCGTAGCTGTAATTGATTTCAAACTGCGATGGCGCAACTTCGGGGTGATCCTTTTCATTCTGGAACGCCATGGCGCGCTGGACTTCGGCGGTCGTGTCAATAAAGGTCCGCAGCGGATCGCCGGGAAGAGAGTGATAGTAACCTCCGGTGTTGACGTACTCAAATTTCCCGGTTTCGTGATAGTGCCGCTCGGCGTCGGAACCTTGAAACAGGAAGCCCTCGATCTCGTTGGCGGCGTTCAGCGTGTAGCCTTCTTTTTTGTACAGGCCGTCGGCGAAAAGCTTCAAGCTGCCACGAATGTCGGCGGCATATGGGGAGCCGTCCTTGTCGATCACCTCGCCAAAAACCAGCACCTTGCCGGAACCGAAGTAATCGGAGGGAGCCCAGTAAAACGCGTTCCAATCCATCGCCAGTCGGAGGTCGCTTTCCCGTTGTGCCGTGAAGCCGCGAATGGAGGAGCCATCAAAAGTCAGGTTGTCCCAGCTCTTCACCAGGAATTTCTTGTCGTAGTCGAGCATGTGCAAGCGGCCTTCGAGGTCGCTGAACAGCACGGTCACCGCCTTGATGCGCTTCTCGTCGGTGAGGTACTTGATGCGCTGCTCTTGAATCTTGTGGATCGGCGTGCGGGCTTTGCGTTGCTCTTTGGCTTTCAGGTTCAGTTCTTCCAGTTCGTCATAGCTGAGAACTAGGAAATTACGCAGATCGTTCGACATGAATCTCCTCGAAATACAGAAATGGGAAAAATGGTGAGCGAAGAAGCAGTGGGCATGTTTTCTTAGGACTGTAAAGGTATCGCGATGGAAACGGGAGCGTCAAATGGAAAAAAGCCGAATGCGTAGAGGAAAAATGAATAATTAGAATGAATAAATTCGATGCGGGCAGCAGTGCGGGAACGCGGGAAGAAAATGTGAGATTCCCAAAGTAGGTGTCGCGGAAGGGAACTGCTTCCCGGACTGAAGCAAGAAGCACCACAAGAATCGGGAATAAAGGGTTGTGTTTGCAGCGGAATGGAAATGGGAACGGTTGGCAAGGGGACTGCAGTAGAGACGAATGTAGTTCAACAGAGACGCGGAAGCGAGCGGGATCTTAACGGAAAACCAGATCAAGTTCAGTTGCCGAGTCTTTGGAGATACCCCCTAGACAAAATCCCCAATACCAGCCTGCCAGAAACCTCCTATGGGCGCTTCTTGAACCCGAAGCGCCCGTCCCACCTTTTCCCTGATTGCGTTTGGCTAGTGCGTTCGTTATTGCGCCGTTGCGTTTGCTTGCTCGAAGGGTATCAGCGGGTCGTTGGCTGCGGATACCTGCGGAACGCTGACCGTGCTGTCCATGCGCGCCAGAATGCCAGTTTGCTCGGGCAGGTTTACTTCCTTGCCTTTGCGTGCGGCCACGTAGACGGCGCCGCCGGCCAAACCGATGCCGAAGCCGCGGGCAACGTTGCTGAAGATGAGCCCGACTAGCGAGCCGCCACCGCCGCCGATGGCCATGCCGATAGCGTCACCTTTATAGTCGTGCTTTTCCTGCAGCACTTCCCCTTCGGTGATCTTCATGTCCTTGCGGCGCTTGCTTTCGCCGTCCACGCGTGGAGTGCCGATCAGCAGGATGCTCATCTGCACGGGAATCAGCCGGCTGTCCAGCTCGATGGATTTGAAGGTCATGTTGAGGTAAGCCTGGCCTCGAAAGGCGGAAAAATTCTTGGCCGGCTGAATGGTGCCGACAATGCCGTGCACGCGTGTTCCGGCGGGAAGCAGAACCTGGTTTTCAAGCTCGACCGGTTGCGCGAGAACAGCAAGGAAGGGATCGCCTTCTTTAGCAGTTGCGGAATTGATACGGCTGAGCAGCGTTAGATGGATTTCGGTGCCGGCGACGATTTGGCGAGGTGCCGCGTAGGTCGACGGTGCGGTACTGCAGAGAAGCGCAAATGCCAGAACAAGAGACACAACTATCTTCATCGATAACCTCCAGCCTGCACGTGGTGCAGGAATAGCCCCGTAACGTGGGGTGCCCCGAGGGGCGTTGCGCTGGCGCGCGGACCGGTCTGCCGCTGCGAACGGAGACAGGTGGTTGGAGGAGGAAATCCAACCTGCAACGAAGATACGGCAGCCTGTTTGTGGATGCAACGAAAAATGGTGCAAAGAGGCGGGGGAGTTAACGGGCAAGGTTGGAACAGGGCAAAAGAAGATGCTCGAACCCTTTCACTCGGCGTTAAGAGCCCAAGGAAGCCCAAGCAATTTATGTCGGAGTTTGAGCTACCGACCTAAAGTGCAATGGAAGAGTGTGCTAAGATTTTTGCAGCAGTCGTGAAGTGGGGCGACTGCCGGAGCGTGGAACTTCGGGCTCTGTGCAACGAGGTCCCGCGAACCCCGCCAGGCCCGGAAGGGAGCAACGGTACCGGGTAAGCCGAGTGTGCCGCGGAGACTCCGAAGTTCCTCTATCTGGATGAAGTCAGGGATCGTAAGTTTTAAGTTTTAAGTTTTAAGTTTTAAGTTTTAAGTTTTAAGTTTTAAGTTTTAAGTTTTAAGTCCACTACAAATCGTCTCGAGTCGGAACAATTCCCAGGAAAACTTTGCAGCAGATTGGTTCTGCGGAGTGGTGTGTTTTGCGGAGAGCTTCGGCAACATTTCGACAGAGGCTCACTTCGTGGAAAGAGTTTTGACTTTTTTGTTGCAGGCGTTGAGAATGCAAAGCAGATATGGCCTACCAAGTGATTGCGCGAAAGTGGCGCCCGCAGAAGTTCGCGGACCTCGTTGGACAAGAACACGTAACGGAAACGCTGGCGAACGCGATCAAGAATAACCGCGTGGCGCATGCCTATATTTTTTCCGGAGCGCGCGGCGTGGGAAAGACCACTGCGGCGCGCATTCTGGCGAAAGGGCTGAACTGCGTACAGGGACCGACGGCGGACCCTTGCGGCGTCTGCGATTCGTGCAAAGAGATTGCCAGCGGATCTTCGCTGGATGTGATTGAGATTGACGCAGCGTCGAATCGCGGCATCGACCAGATTCGCGAACTGCGAGAGATGGTACGGTATGCTCCCGCGGCGTCGCGAAGCAAAGTAGTAATTCTGGACGAAGCGCACATGTTGACGGGAGAAGCTTCCAACGCGTTATTGAAAACCTTAGAGGAGCCGCCGGACCGCGTGATTTTCGTGATGGCGACCACCCAACCCGAAGATCTGGAAGATACGATTCGGTCGCGATCGCAGCATTTTCATTTTCGTGCGCTGACTTTTAGCGAAATTACCAGCCGGCTGAAGTACATCGCGGAACGGGAAGAATTAAAGATTGATGACGGGGCGTTGAGCGTAATTGCGCGGATGGCGGAAGGAAGCATGCGCGATGCGCTGTCGCTGCTGGAACAAGCACGTGCGTATTGCGGCGACGATATCCGCGACAAAGAAGTGCGGGAATTACTGGGAGTGGTGCCAGAGGATGCGTTGAAAGAATTGGTGGACGCGATTGCGGAAGGTTCCGCGGATCGCGCACTGGGACTAGTGCATCGTTTCCAAAAAGAAGGGCGCAACCTGCAGCATTTTTGCCGGGAAGCGATTCGCCATATCCGCAATCTATTGATCGCGCGTGTTTGCGGAGCGGATTCGGAACTGGTGGCGGCCACGCCGGATCAACGGCCGGAAATTGCGCGGGCCGCGGCGCTGTTTTCAGAAGAAGATTTGACGCGCTATTTTCAGATTTTGCTGCAAACGGATGATGACGTGCGGCGGAAGATGGATCCGCGCGTGCATTTGGAGATGGGATTGTTGCGACTGGTGAATGCCGCACGGCTTGCGCCGCTGGAAGAGTTGTTGGCGGAGACGCGTGGGAGTGGTGGTGGCGCGGGAGGCGGTGGAGGAAAAACGCCGGCGCGGACGGCATCGGCTGTGGCTTCGAGTTCACAGTTTCCTTCTCGGGCGGTTGGGGCGAGCGCGCAGGTGAATGTGAATGCACAGGCAAAGGTGCCTTTGCCACAAAAGGCGCCTGCTTCCCCTCATTCGTCTGCGCAAGCGGAAAGCGGCCGGTACCCGAACGAGACGAGCGCGCGTTTGTTTGGTTCAGGGAGCGGAAGCGCGGCTGGAGTGGCGCCGGCGCGAGTGGCCGCGGAATCCATCCGAGAAGAATTGCGGAACGGTGTATTCGCAAATGACGGCGATGGTTCGTTGGGCGAACAGGCAGGAATGCCTGTGCCACAAGAAGCGCCCGTTGGAGCGGAGTTGCCTGTGCTGCAAAATGCGCCCGCTTCCCTTCCTTCCTCAGGGCAAGCAGAAAGCGGCCGCTACACAAGCGGGGAAGCGCTTAGCGGGATTACTGCGGAGCAGCTTGCGGAAATCAAGGCGGCGATTCAGGCGCAGCAGAAATTTATTGGAGAATTGCTGGAACACAGCTCGCGTTGGGAACTGGAAGGAAGCGAGTTGCGAATTTATTTTGCGCCGGAGAAGAGCACGTTCGCGGGTTTGATCGAAGGCCGCGAGACGCTGGAGAAAATCCGTGCCGCATCGGGCAAGGTACTAGGGCGCGCGGTTCGCGTCTGTGCTAGACTCGAAAGTAGTGCGGGGAAAGAAAAATCTCCGCGCGGGATTTTATCTCAGACGGGTTCGAAAACGGGGAGCACGCAGGAAATGCGTGCGCAATTCGAGAACGATCCGATGGTGAAATCCATGCTGGAGCGCTTTGGAGGAAGAATTTCCGAAGTGCGAAAGCAGACCGGGGAATAGAGCCACACGGAAAGTGAGGCTTGCGATGAACATGGAAGTCGGCGCACTCCAACAAATGCTTTCGAGATTCCGGCAGATGCAGGAAGATCTGCAGCGGCAGGTGAATGCCGTGACGGTCGAGGCGTCGGCCGGCGGCGGCATGGTCACCGTGAAGATGAACGGACAGAAGCAGGTGCTGGACCTGAAGATTGAGCCGGAAGTTTTTGCAAGCAAGGATCAGGAGATGTTGCAGGAGCTGATAAGGGCGGCGGTGAACGAAGCGTCGCGTCGCGTGGATGACGAACTAGCGAACCAAATGAAGAGTTTGACGAGCGGAATTCCGGGCATCGCGGGATTGAAGATTCCGGGATTGTTTTAAGTACAGGTAGAAAATCCAAAATAGAATTTGATGCGGGTTGATACGCGTTTCCTGCTCGCGCGGGCGATCGCTCGTGTGTCTGGCCGGAAAAGATTACCGCAGAGTTCGCCGAGTAGCCGCTGAGGACGCGGAGAGTTTTATACCGTGTTAGTTGACTTTGAGGGCGTAGCCGATGTCGAAGGGCAGCTTGCCGTCGATGCGGAGCACTTTCACGGAACTGTTGATGGCATAGACGTCCACGACGCCTACTGAGCCCGGAGTGGCTTCGACCGTGTGCAGGAGTTCGTCATCGTTGGCTACGATCTTGACCAGCACATGCGACTCATTCAGCTTGGCGATGGCAACTTTGGCTTCCGCGGGTTCGACTCCGAGAAGTTTCTGGACCGCCACGCGCATCTCCGGCGCTTCCGGATCTTTCATCACCAGGATAAAGGATTTTCCGTCGGGCCACGCTTTTTGCGTGCCCTTGCAAAGTTTGGAAAGATCCGCCAGCGGAACATCCTGAAGTTTACTGCCTGCCGCAGTGATGACCGCCCAATTGCGAACGGACGCCGCCAATAGTGGCAGCGCTATCGCCACGCCGATCACAGCAAACAACAGAGCGATCATCGGGGCCCGGGAACGATCCACGCACACGCTCATAGTCAAAAACCTTTCGAACAGAGTACTTGCAGTATCCGCACTGCGCGAATCCCGCACAAGTAGCGCGTGAGCGCATGTGTCCAACCATATGCCCCCTGGCATGCGGCGAAACGATTAACAGCTGATTGAGAAAAAGGTTACAGCGGGTGCACACCTGTCCATGGGACCAGTATTCCCAGCGCGCAGGCGAACGTTAATTTGGATGACAGGCCAACCATAGAAGACCGCGAATAAAGGGAGTGAAACAGCCATGAACCGATTTGGCGCACGATGGATTGCATTGCCGGTGCTTGGGCTCTCGGTATTTTCAGTAGGAGCAGCGGCACAGACTCCCGATACGCGACTGGAAACAACACGCGCGAAGAGTGAGGCGGCGACGCCCGCCGCAATGGCCCCCATTGCTAAAGATCGTTTGTTCGGCGCCATCCCGGTTTCCACGAAGTCGGAAACGGCGCGACAACTCGTGGAAATGGCGCTGGAGAAGTACGAAAACTATCAATTGGATGAAGCGGTGGCGTTCGCTCACAAAGCCACTGTTGAGGATTCGCGTTTCGCGCTGGCCTATGCGGTGTGGTCGTTCACCGGAAGGCTGGAGCAGCCGTCGCTGGAAGCTTTGCACAAGGCACAAGCGCTGGCGCCGAAGGGCACCGCGGAGGAGCAGTTGCTAGTGCGCTGGATGACCGGCGTGCAGGAAAATGATGCGCTACCGGCTATTTCCGCGATGAACGATTTGCTGGCGCGCTACCCGAAGCAGAAGCATGTTTTGTATTTGATGGCGGAATGGACGTATTCGCAAGGTGATTACGAACGCGCCCAGGACCTGGCGGAAAATGTGCTGAAGATCGATCCAAATTTCGCGCCAGTGATGAACCTGCTCGGCTACAGCTACATTCAGGGCAAAACGCCAAATCCTGCAAAAGCTGTTGGAATGCTCAGCCGGTACGCCGCTGCGCAGCCGCGACTGGCAAATCCACAGGATTCTCTGGGAGAAGTTTTTCGCATGACCGGCGATGATCAGTCGGCCATCCAGCATTTTTCCGCGGCGCTGAAAATCATCCCGAATTACATTACCTCACAGGAAGGATTAGGCGACACCTACCTGTTGATGGGAGATACGACGCGGGCGCGGCAGGAATATGATAAGGCGACGCCCATGGCGACCAACGCCCGGGATGCGATGCATGTGGAATATCAGAGGGATCTTACCTATTTCTGGGAAGGAAAGCAGAGCGATGGATTGGCGGCCTTGGCTGCCTTGGGCGCGAAAGCGAAGGTGAAGAAGGAACCCTACGCAAGGTATGAGGCCGGGTTTGGAAGGGCGCTGCTGTTGTCCGGAGGCGACCAGCAGCTGCAAGCGTTAGGAGAACTTGAGACCTGGCTGCAGAAGTCGCAACAAGGCTTAACGGAGCGAGACCGGAATGCATACTTGGCCGCGGTGATACGGGAAGAGGTGCGTATCGTGTCGCAGATGCATCAGGCGGATGTGGCGGAATACAACCTTCACAAACTGGAAGAACTGGCAGGGAAAACGCGTGATGCGGTGATCGAAAACTGCTTCGAATCGGCGCACGGATTTGCCCTTTTCGGAACTGGTGATTATGCCAACGCGGTGGATGAGTTGAGCACCGACCCTCATTCCTTGCTGGTGCTGAAGAAATATGTGGAAGCCGAGGAAAAACTGGGCCGCACGGCGGAGGCTGCGGAAGCGCGGAACCGGATGAAATATCTGAGAGCGGCAAGCGCGGAGTGGTATTTGGTGAGTCAGACCGACGTGAAGCAGACGGCGGCGAAGTGACGCCTTAGCGGGCGCGGGATGCGATTGGGGTTTTTGCATCGGCGGTTTCAGGGAGGCCGATGTGTGGGTGGATTTTCGCGAGCGCCGCGGCGGTGGTGAGGCCGTACTTGGCGCGGAGTTGATCGGGCTTGCCGTGTTCTATGAATTGATCGGGCCAGCCGATGCGTTCAACCGGAATGTGAATGCCGAGGTTGCTTAGTTCCTCAAGCACCGCGCTACCGAAACCACCCATCAGAACGTGATCTTCCAGAGTTAAAATTACATCCACACTGCGCGCGAAAAATTCCAGAGTTTGCAAATCGAGCGGCTTGGCGAAGCGTGCGTTGATAACCGCCGCTGGAATTCCTTCCTTTTCCAATTCACCAGCGATTTCTTCGGCCATGGGAACCATTGATCCCAGAGCAAAGATGGCCACGCGATCAGATTCGGAGTGTTGGAGAATTTCGGCGCGGCCTATGGAAATCTCTTTTGGCGATGGCTTTAGCGGAACACCGTGGACCGCGCCCCGCGGGTAGCGTATGGCTACGGGGCCGTCGTGGAGCGTCGCGGTGTAGAGCATGTCCGCGAGTTCGTCCTCGTCCTTTGGCACCATGTGGATGATATTGGGAATGCAGCGGAGATAGCTGATATCGAACAGGCCGTGATGCGTGGGGCCATCGTCGCCGGAAAGGCTGCCGCGATCCATGCAAAAGACGACCGGAAGATTCTGGAGACAAACATCGTGGACGACAGGATCGAAGGCGCGCTGGAGAAATGTGGAATAGATGGCTACGAAGGGTTTATATCCTTTGGTGGCTAGTCCCGCAGCGAAAACGACGGCGTGTTCCTCGGCGATGCCAACATCGAAATATCTGGTGGGATGCTTTTCTTGGAATCGATCGAGCGCGGTGCCATTGGGCATGGCGGCGGTGATGGCGAGGATTTTGTCGTTTTGGTTGGCGAGTTTGGTCAGCGTATCCGCGAAAACTTCGGAGTACGTAGGCTGGCCCGACGGCTGAGTTTCGCCAGTCTCGGGATTGTATGGGCCGAGGCCGTGGAACTTTTTCTGTTTGCGAAGCGCGGGCTCGTAGCCCTTCCCTTTCGTTGTGAGGACATGCAAGAGCAGCGGGCGATCCTGGCGCTTGAGGTGCTCCAGCGTGTGGATGAGAGTGGGTAAATCATGGCCATCGATGGGCCCGTAATATTTCAGACCCAGCTCTTCGAAAATCACGCTCGGAAGCAACATGCCTTTGGCGGAGGCTTCCGCTTTTTGCGCTATGCGATAGGCGCTGGAGCCGAGCATCTTTACGATTTTCCCGGCGCGATCGTGCAGATAATCAAAATTGCGGTTGGTGACGATTTTGTTGAGATAGGCGGCGATGGCGCCGACATTTTTGTCGATGGACCATTCGTTGTCGTTCAGGATGACGAGAAGTTTCTTGGTGTGATGCGCGATATTGTTGAGGGCTTCGAAGGTGATGCCGCAGGTGAAGGCAGCGTCGCCGGCCAGGGCCACCACATGTTCGTTGCCGCCGCGCTGGTCGCGCGCAACGGCCATGCCCAGTGCGGCGGAGAGCGCGGTGCCTGCATGGCCGGCTCCGTAGAAATCGTGCTCGCTTTCGGTGCGCAACATGAAGCCGTTTAGTCCGCCAGGCGTGCGGATAGTGTGGAAGAGTTCGCGACGCCCGGTGAGCAGTTTGTGAACGTAGGCTTGATGGCTTACGTCGAAAACTAATTGATCCTGGGGAGTGTTGAAGACGTAGTGCAGAGCCAGCGTGAGTTCTATCATGCCGAGATTAGGGCCGAGATGGCCGCCGTTTCTCGAAAGGACGGAGATAAGCTCTTCGCGGATCTCCGAAGCGAGTGTCGTCAGCTGCGAAAAGTCCAGCGTCTTGATGTCTGCGGGTGCGTCAATCCCGTCGAGCAGTCGAGCCATATTGTCGGCGTACCCCTATTTGGATAGTTGGATGACGCGAAACCCAAAAAGGGTGTGCGGCTAAGTCGTCCGATAAGCAGCTCATTTACCGGAAGAAAGCGGATTGCCGAAGTGAATGCGACTCTTGCTTTCAACAATCGCGGCTGCATGCATTGACTTGGGTTGGGCAAGACTCCTAATATGACCGAGCCATGGCGGAAGCTCGGTCCCTTACCGGTCAAACAATTTCTCATTATCGAATTCAGGAAAAGTTGGGTGGCGGAGGCATGGGTGTGGTTTACCGAGCCGAGGACACCCGGCTCGATCGAAATGTAGCCTTGAAGTTCCTTCCCGATGACACTCCGACGGACACGCAAACTCTGGAACGATTCCAGCGAGAGGCGCGGGCAGCCTCGGCGCTGAACCATCCGAATATCTGCACCATTCACGACGTTGGTGAATACGACCGTCGCCCTTTTATTGTGATGGAGTTATTGGAAGGGCAGACACTGAAGCACCGCATCAGCGGCAGGTCCGTAGAAATTGACACGATCCTGGACATCGGCACGGAAATTGCCGATGCCCTCGCCGCGGCTCATCTCCGGGGCATCGTCCATAGAGACATCAAGCCTGCAAATATATTCGTGACGCAGCGTGGTCAGACCAAGATTCTGGATTTTGGCCTCGCAAAGATGGCACCCAGAAAGATGCGAGTAGGAGCGCAGGAAGTTTCCGCTCAGGAGACCATGGCTGGCGATCCGGAATTCCTGACTAGCCCGGGCACGGCGCTGGGAACGATGGCGTATATGTCGCCGGAGCAAGCCCTAGGCAAAGAGCTTGACCCACGCACTGACTTGTTCTCTTTTGGCAGCGTGCTCTATGAAATGGCGACCGGCAAGCTCGCCTTCAGCGGCGATACCTCCGCGGCGATCTTTGATTCCATTCTCCACGGAAGCCCGAAGCAAGTTACGACGCTGAACGCTACGCTGCCAGGAGAGCTGGAGCGAATCATCAACAAAGCGCTTGAGAAAGACCGCGATCTCCGTTACCAAACCGCTTCCGAGATAAAAACCGACCTAAAACGATTGAAGCGTGATCGCGATTCTTCCGGCCGCGTCAGCGAAATGAAAAGGCAAACGGCCAGCGGCGAGCAAACGGCCGCGTCTACCCCGGACAAATCTGTCGCCGTGCTGTACTTCGAAAATCTCAGTGTGAGTAAAGACGACGAATACTTCCGCGATGGAATGACGGAAGACATCATCACGGAACTGTCGAAGATCAAAGAGCTGCAGGTGTTTCCGCGCGCCGCAGTATTGGCTTATCGGGACAAGCCGGTTACCGGACCTCAGGTCGGACGCGAACTCAACGCGGCTTGCGTGCTGAGCGGAAGCTTACGCCGGGCCGGAAATCGTTTGCGGATCACGGCACAGCTCATTCGTGCACAAACTGGCCATTCCATCTGGGCGGAGCGCTACGATCGCGAGCTCAAGGATGTTTTCGAGGTACAGGACGAAATCGCTCGCAGCATCAGCCAGGCCTTGCGCATTAAACTTTCTCCGCAGGAAGAAAAGGCGATTGCCCGCAAGCAAACCGAAAACCCCCAGGCCTACGACTATTATTTGAAAGGACGCCAGTATTTCTATCTGTTTCGCCGCAAAGGATTCGATTATGCCAGGCAGTTGTTCGCCCGTGCGATCGTGATTGACCCGCAGTATGCCCGGGCGTACGCCGGCGTGGCGGATTGCTGCTCGTTTCTTTACATGTATTGGGACAGCAGCGACGACAATCTGAACGAAGCAGAGGCCGCGAGCCGCAAAGCTTTGCAGTTGGATCCGGAGTTGGCCGAAGCCCATGCGGCGGGGGGCCTGGCTTTCGCTCTGAAGAAGAACTTCGCTCAGGCGGAGCAGGAATTCGAGGCGGCGATCCGGCTCGACCCCAAACTTTACGAAGCTTACTATTTCTATGCGCGCACTACTTTCCAGCGAGGTGACCTGGCAAAGGCCGCAGCGCTCTATGAAGAAGCATCGAGACTAAATCCGGACGACTACCAGGCGGTGAGTCTGCTTGCGGGCGTTTACTACGGCTTGGGCCAAGTCGAACAAGCCGCGGCTACGGAGCGGCGCGCGTTGTATTTGACCGAGAAACACATTGACACTCACCCGGACGATCCTCGCGCGCTCTATCTGGGTGCGGGAATTCTCGCTCGCATTGGAGAACGTGAAAAAAGCGTTGACTGGGCTCGCCGAGCGCTGGCCATCGATCCGGAAGAAACCTCCATCCTCTATAACGTGGCCTGCGTGTACTCCCTTCTGGGTCGCACCGAGGAAGCCTTGGGCTGCCTGGGAAAAGTAATGGAGCACGGAACCTTTTACAAGAACTGGGCAGCGAAGGATTCCGATCTCGACTCCCTCCGATCCGATCCCCGATTCCATGTCCTTCTCAGCTAGGATGTGCGAGGCAAGTAGAGCCATCTGCTGAATCGTGCAAACAAAAAAAGGTCTGCGAGGATAAGCGGCTTCTGCACAACCGATTCGAAGTAATTCACCAATTCCGGTCAGATGCGCAAAAAGGGTCAGTTGTCCGGCAAGTATGTTTACCGGAAGCCGGCCGGAAGGAGACCCTTTCCGCTCCATTTACTTTTTCATCTTGAGGTTAGAACGCTCGACTTGATTTGGTACCGGCCGAGAGTCAGATGGTTGTCGTCAGCTTGCCAAACGAACCATTCGGTCCCATTCCCGTGGGTAAACTTGGTATCGAAATACTCGGATATTGTCATGTGCTGACCTCCATGGAAGGCAATCCCTCGCCAACCTGGATTCAAACTCTCAACATCTCCGAGCCTTTCATGCACGGATTGCAATAAATTTACAAAGTCGGACTTGCTCGTGGTTTTACGCAACGTTTCATCTGCCGCATCGTAGATTTCGTTATACTGCCCTGATGCGAGTTGTTCGTGGAATTGTTTGACTGCTTGGTGGCCGAGTCCATGGTATTTGGCCACTGGGCCTGAAATCAGCGCGACCCCGGCAAATACCAGTACAACTATACAAAACACCACAGCCAATTCCTTCGTTCTCGTTTTTCGACTCCCTGGCGACTGTGCTGTAAAATGGTCTTTCTGACGCTTCCACCAAAAACCCCAATACAGCGCAACCGCCGAACCACAAATCATAACAGCCCCGAACGCGACCAAAGGGTGGTCAGCCTCAGGCACTTGGAGGGCAGAAGACCCTCCAATAACCAGAAATTGCAAGAACACTGCGGCCAGAATCCCCCAGCCAAGTTTCCAAGCGAATAGCGCCCTCGTATGAATTCCGTAGAATTCAACGGCGCACATCGAGGCGATAACGAGTAGCCCGATGGCGGCAAAGATGCCCTGCCCTGCGAAGAACGACCCCGCTTGTGGTGAACGAATCCCACGGGTAGTTGCAATGAAGCCCACCAGAGAAAATACGCAAGCGAGAGCACACACGATTTTTGCAGAACGCATACCTTCGATTTTGCAGCATCATCGCGACTTCGCAACGTACCAAGCGTGGCACCATGCTGTTGCTGCTATCTGTTCGCCAGGCCAGGTGGACATCCCGGCAAAGCCATGGCAAGCGGGTAATCGGAAACTGAGCTCGTGCCGCGTAATTTGCGGAGCGCGTAGGGTTGTGTTAATGAATGGGGATGCCTGATTTTGCTGCTCCTGTCGAACGATTGATTGAGGAATTGAAGCACCTGCCGGGGATTGGCCAAAAAACAGCCCAGAGACTGGCGTTTTTTCTGCTTCGTGCGGCACCGGAAAACGCGCTGGCGTTGGCGGACGCGATTCGCGACGCGAAAGAGAAGGTTCGCGCGTGTTCGGTGTGCCACAACATTACGGATACGGATCCTTGCCTGTATTGCACCGGAGCGAACCGCAATAAGCGCACGATTTGCGTGGTGGAAGAGGCGCACAACATCATGGCGGTGGAGAAAACGCGGACCTACAGCGGGATGTATCACGTGCTGGGAGGGTCGCTTTCGCCGCTGCAGGGGCGCGGGCCGGATCAGCTACACCTGAAGACGCTGATCGAACGGTTGAAAGGTGGAACGGTAGAAGAAATTATCATCGCGACGAATCCCACGGCGGAAGGTGAAGCAACCGCGGTGTATATGTCCAAGCTGTTGAAACCGCTGGGGGTTCGGGTGACCCGGATCGGCGTGGGAATTCCAGTGGGCGCGGATTTGGAGTACGCGGACGAAGTGACGATGTTGAAGGCGATGGAAGGGCGACGGGAGCTGTAACAGAAGATCTCTTCCTGTCCGCGTTTTGCACAGATTATATTTCGCTGGGATGAAAATTTTGGAAAGCTAGAGTACTGTGGTAATCCTCAGCTAGAAAACGAAAGCGCCAGTACGTACAGGATGTTTCTCCCTCTAGGCAAGCAGAAGAAATCAGGATAAAGTCCAGTTCCGCGGTGGACGTCCCCACCATCGAACTGGTTCGAATCGAACCAGAGTAGGAGGTGCGCTATGCCGGGTTTGGCGCACTACATGACGCAGTATGATCACGAACACCATTCCGGATGGAACAAGGTATTGCATGGAATCGGAATCCCACTGATTTTTGCTGGATTAGTCCTGCTGGCCATGATGCGGTGGCGGTGGGGACTGGCAGCGTTTGTGGGCGGTTGGCTTTTCTTGTTTCTCGGCCATCGAATAGAGGGAAACAAGCCGGCGTTTTTCCAGGGACCGATCTATCTACTGGTAGGACCGATCTGGGTCGCCAACGAGATTTGGGAGTTCCTGACCGGAGCGCGGCACGCGGCGGGAGCGCAAACAGAACCTGCCAAAAAGTCTTAAAAGCATTGAAAACAGTTAACTTATTTCAAGTTAGGCAAGTATGGATAACGAGCCCCAGGGCCACGACTTGACGGAAGACACCAGCCAAATGCCCAGCGAAAGTGCAGTGCACACAGGGTCAGAGCTAAGGAAGCGACGCAGCACGCGGATAGTCCAAGCGGTGCCGCTTGTGGTTACCGGCGTGGACGCGTTGGGCCGGCCGTTCGCGGAACGCACGTCCACACTCATCATCAACTGCCACGGTTGCCGCTACCAGTCCAAGCATTACGTTTTGAAGAACATGTGGGTGAATCTGGAAGTGCCGCACCCGGAGCCGGGGCATCCGCCGCGACAGGTTCGTGGCAAAGTAGCCTGGATTCAACGGCCACGAACGGTACGGCAGCTCTTTCAGGTAGCGCTGGAACTGGAGACGGCTGGAAACGCGTGGGGTATCGGCTTTCCCCCAGATGATTGGTTTACGTATCCGGAGGTTAGCGCGCCGGTGAACCCGGCTTCGCCTGGCGATTTGCCCGCGGCACTTGGATCGAGTTTCCCGCACGAAGCGCCGCTGCCACTGGTGGAAGCGGAGCCTGGCGTGGCTACACCGGATAACGTGCGCGTCTTCCCTGCTCCGGCAAGCGCGACGGATGCTTCTTTGCAATTGGCGCGGCAAGTGGCGCGATTGCTGGCAGAGGCAAAACAACAGATTCAAGCGGCAGCGCACGATGCGGCTGCGCAAGCCGTGGCCAATGAGCGGCGACTGGCGTTTGAAGAGTGGGAGCGGAAGTACAGTGGATTCCGCGACGACGTAGCGCGCGAGACGGCACAGGCAATTGGGCATATCCAGGAAGAATCGGAGACACGCGCGCGAACGGCACAGGCTTCCGCGGCGGAATCACTCAAGAATGAATTGCCACGTTGGCTGGCGCCGCAACTGGAACAATTGACGCATGAGCTGATGGCTCATCTGGCGCGCGAGGGTTCGGCGCAGCGAGAGCAGCACGAGAAACAGCTTTCCAGCGCGCAAGAGACGCTGCAGACACTTTTCACGCAGGCGGACGAAACAGGATCGAAGCTGCGGACACAGGCGGAGTCCCTGGAAGCGCAGGTGGCCGCGCGTCTGGAAGAGGCCAAGCGGAAAGCCGAGGCAGAAGCCAGGCAACTGGAGCAGTCTGCGGGAACGCAGCATCAGAACTTGGCGGCGACGGCGGAGGAAGTGAACCAACGCGTCGCTTCCGTGGTGGGCGAGGCGCAGAATTCGCTGAAGGAACAGGTTTCCCGTGAGATCGAAGGAGCGCAGGCCCGGCTAAAAGAGACGGTGGAAACCACGGTTCGCTCGGCACAGGACCAGGCGGCGGCATTGTTGGAGCAAGCGAAGAGCTTGCGCGCGGAAATTCAGGAAGAAAGCGCTAAACAGCATGCAGCGGTGCAAGGCACGGTGGAGAATACCGTTCGTAGTGCGCAAGATCAGGCAACTGCAGGACTGCTGGAGCAAGCGAAGAATTTGAGGGCGGAAATTCAGGAAGAAGGCGCGAAGCACGTTGGCGTGCTGCAGGGCATAGTGGAGAACTCTGTGCGCACCGCGCAGGACCAGGCGACTGCGGCGTTGCTGGAGCAGGCGAATGGTTTGCGGGCGGTGATTCAAGAAGAGAGTGCCAAGCAGAACGCGGTGCTGCAGGCTTCGGTCGAGTCTACGCTGCGGACTGCGCAAGAGCAGGCTACGGCGGCGTTGCTGGAGCAAGCGAAGAACCTGCGCACCGAATTTCTGGACGAAGGTGCGAAGCAGAATGCGGCGCTGCGAGAGTCTTTAGCGGAACAGGCGAAGCATCTGGAAGAAACTCTTGGGCGCGCGAAGGAAGCCACCGAACGCCTGGAGCAGATTGCACCGCGCATTGAGACAGTGCAACAACAGGCGCTTGGCGGGTTCCAGAGTCAACTGGATGATGTGTTGACGCTGCACCGGAACGAGCTCCACCGGCGCTCGGAGAATTTATTCGACGAGATTCATGGGCGGATTCGCAGCAGCTTTGAAGCGGCCAACAGCGATGCCCTGGCAAAATTTGACGACCAAGTGAAATCCATGGTGGCGCCGCACATCACGCAGGCGGAAGAAGCGGTTCACCGGCTCGCGGGCGGAAGATCGTTGCTGGATGCGGCCATGACCATGCAGCAGGACCGCGTGCGAAACACAGCGGATGAAGCATTTGCGGATGCCATGGGGCGCTTCCGGGACAACCTGGGCACTGTGGAGCAGTTGCTGAACGAATCGGCGCAAGGGATCACCGCGCGGAACCTGGAAGAACTGGAAGCGAAAGCAGTGGACTTGAAGCATTCGACCATGGAGGAGATGTTCAAGTCCGCGGAATGGTACGAGAAAAAGACGCAATCGCAGGTGCAGCACCTGACGGAAAAGATTGTGGAGCAGACCGGCGCGCAACTGCGGGAGAAGGCCGGAGAAGTTTCCAGCTTGTTTGCAAGCGAACTGAGCCACGCGAGCCGCAGTTATGTGAGTCAGAGTAACGAACAGCTACAGGAATCCGTTCGGGATGCTTTTGAGCGCGTGCGGATGCTATTTGCGGAAGCAGCGGATACGACCTCGGCGGCGTTCACGGATGAAATTCAGCGTAACGCGCGGATGGAGTTGGATGGGTTCAACGAACTGATCCAGAAGACGCTGGAACAATCTCGCGAACAGATGGACGCGGCGCGCGCGGAATTAAACCATCGCGTGACCACCGAGCAGGAAGAGTTCTTGCGGCGGTTCCAGGGAACGATGACCGAAGCGGTTGGAAAGGGCTTGAATGAAGCGCAGGCCAAGGTGCAATCGTCGTTTGGAAACGTGCTGGATAGCTGGAAGGCCCTGAGCGAAGCGAAATTAACGGAATTGCGCAGCGGATTTGGGCAGATCAGCGATGCATCAGCCGAACAATATCGTGGACGCCTGGAAAACATTTCCAATTCCTGGATGGTGGCGACCGTGGCGACACTGGATCATCAATCGAGAGACGTCATTGCAAAAATCGCGGCGACCGCGGAAGAGCGGTTGCGGGAAGCGTCGGCGGAGGTTTTCGCGAAGTTTGGCGATACGCTGCGCGAGAGATTACAGCAGATTGCGGCCGGGTTTGACCGGCCGGGGACGAAGAGCTAAGAGCAAACCGTCGAGTTGTCGCTTGCTGGTTTCGGCACCCCTATTGGTGTTCCTATCCCAAAAGTAGGATAATGATGACTCGAGCGAGAGCTGCTCCGGGAGAAGCCGTTGTACTGGGTTCGCTCCAGCAAGCATGACCTCTCGGCATTTCCAGAAGCGGTCAAGGACGGCCTCGGAGCGGCGCTTAGCGTGGCTCAGTTCGGTGGGAAGCACCCGAATGCGAAGCCTTGGAAGGGCGAGGGGACAGGGGTTTTTGAGGTCGTCGACAATTATCGAGGGGACGCATATAGAGCCGTTTATGCCGTTAGATTTCAGCATGCTCTTTACGTTCTGCATGGGTTTCAAAAAAACTCGCCAAGCGGGATAAAGACCGCGCTGTCGGACGTGAAGGTTATTCGCGAGCGCCTTAAGTTGGCGAAACTGGATTATGAGGAGAGGTATGGCGAAACGAAAAAGTAAAGCCCGAATCGTTCAAAGCTCCGGTAACGTTTTTGCGGACCTCCGGTTGCCGAACGCCGAGGAGAAACAGACGAAGGTTCGTCTGGCCGTGGCCATCAACCAAATTATCCAAGAGCGCACCGTGTCTCAGGCAATGGCGGCCCGGCGGCTGAAGGTAAATCAGCCAAAGGTTTCCGCTTTGTTGAATTATCGATTGGAAGGATTTTCCGTCGAGAGGCTGATGAATTTCCTCACGGCGCTGGACCGCGACATCGAAATTGTGATTCGCGAAAAACAGGATCCGCGCAAAGCCGGCAGGATTCTGGTGACGGCGGCCTAGGGCGGACTACGGAAATACAAACAAGATAAAAGAGCCGAAGGTTGGCGCGGCGGTGCGTTTTCACGCGGCAAAATCCAGCGACCTTGCGGACATAGGGTGCAGCAGTACTGCACCCCTACGGGCGAATACATCCGCAACCACGCAGCGCTGTTGGCTGTCGGCGCGGTGTCACCTGGGGACGGTATACTTCATCGAATTGAGATGGCTAATCGAGCGTACTTGCGCGTTTGGACGAGGGATTTTTCGGTAGATACAATGATTCCGGAGTTTGCACGGTTTCTGACCACAGCACCTATTTCCCAGACGGAAAAACCGTACGAGAGTTTGACGGTCCAGGCCGTAGACCTTACGGAAACACCGATAGTGGAATGGGACTTAAAGGAAGGCAAATTCGGCCCCGCGGAGATCGCGGCGTTGGCGGCGCAACAATTGGCAGAGGACACGGCGTATTTCGTAAATGCGAAGTGGGATTTGTGGAGCTTCGACATGGAATCGCTGAAGTGGACCATGGGGCCGAAGCCACTGACGCTGATCTGCATGGGCAAGGCGTACGACAGCGGCGAAGCAGAGACCAGCGGGCATTTTCAGGCGGAATTGGGCTTCGAGCACTTGTTCACCGGCCATGCGGGGTTGCTGGCGCCAGGCGCGGCATCTAATCCGTTTGACAGCTCCGACCATCCGCTGGAGAAGACGTTCCGGGCGTGGATGGGGAGCGGCGGAAATCTGAAGGAATATCAACAGAAAACCAAAGAGAATATCCAGACGCTGTTCCGTTGGGTGGAAGCGGTGGAGGCGGCGCTGCCGCTGGAGCGCAGCGAGCTTTCGAGCGAGGGAGAAGAAAACTTTGAAGCGCGGCTGGATGCGATTCTGGGTCAGCGGTAGCGCGTTGGCGCTTGTCGTGAGCCTCCTGGCCGGAGCCCAAACGCCGAAGGCTGCGCCTAAGAAAACATCGGCACACAAGCCGAACGAACTGACTCTGGCTGGCTTGCGACCAGGAAAAGACACTGTCGAACGCGCCGTGAATCTTTACCGTCAATTTAACAACGAACAAACCCCGCGGGGCGACGAATCTGTGTGGTTCGATCATTGTAGAGATGCGTCGCTAACGGTCGATAGCGACGCCGGGAGGAAAATTCAGGAGATTCGCGTGGCGCCTTGGGGTGGATCGACCGCCGATTGTGCTGGAGTGCCACCGGGCCCTTGGAAAACGGGGCTTGGACTGCGGTTGGCAGACTCGATGGCGAAGATTGTGCAGTTGTACGGAGAGCCGGATTCGAAGAGTCCTAGCAGCAAAGACGGGCAACAGTTAGAATTGTGGTACTACGCGTTTGATTGGGCTGGTCCGGACGTGCCGCAAGTGATGGAAGTGCTCTGCGCGGTGGGGCAGGATGGAAAGCCGGGCCGGGTCGTGGAGATTACGCTGGCGGCGCCCAGTCTTTGACGAGATTAGACCGGAACGCTAGCCAGCTAGCCCCGAAGTTGCCGCCTCCTGTTACACCTGGCGTTGCGGTGCGTCTTATGATGGAAAGGATTGTGAATGCTTCGCTCCCTCCTGATGACTTTCGTGGTCGGCCTGACGCTTGCTGCTTGTAGTTCCGAAGCCCCCAGGCCCGCCGAGCCCGTCGAGAAAAAAACCACCGAAGCCGCCGTTCCCGAAGAGTATAAGGATGCCGCCACCGCCCTCCTAGGGAGTGAAGCGCAGGTGTTGCTGTATGGGGATTTGGCCAAGAACGGAAAGAAGCAGGTATTAATCGCAGACGTGGTGCCGAACACGCCGAAAAGCACGGTTGCGGGAACGGTGGTGACGCGCGCGGTAGTGGCGGAAAACGATGATGGGAACTGGAAGGAACTGGTGCGCGTGGACGAATACCTGAAGAATGGAAGCGGGTATCTGGCGCTAACGCCACTTACTCCGGTGACCGGCTGGAAGCTGCAGTATGAGAACACCTCTGAGCAGGGCATGTACCTCTACTTCACGCCGGTAAGCAAGGGGGCGACTGAAAAAACGCTGCCTATTGCGGTGCGCTGGAATCCAGACAAGAAGCGCTACCAATCGATGGATTTGAGCTACCAGCACTTCCTGGGAGAATCGGCCACGCTGGAAAATGCGAGGTCACGACTGCGATGAGCACAGCGGCTGCAGCGCTGCGAGCGGGAGCAGGCAAGGGAACCGGGGCGAAGACATCGTCGTGGAAAAACTTGCGCGGGCTGGTTCCCTACCTGGGGAAATACACAGGTGCGATTGCGCTAGGCATGTTGACGCTGGCGGTGATGGGACTGATCGGAAACCTGGTGCCGCTAACGGCCGGGATCATCACCGACACGCTATCGGGAAGCGCGCGACCGTTCGAACGCGCCATGCACGGGGCCAATGATGTCACGGTACTGAACTGGCTCAGCAAGCTGATTCCCTACTACGAACCACACAGCCGCCGAACACTTGGAATTTATTGCTTATTTCTGGTGGCATGCATCGCGTTGAAGGGGCTGATGTCTTTTGCGACGCGCTGGGTGCTGATCGGAATTTCCCGGGACATCGAGTTTGATATTCGCGGCGACCTGTTGAACAAACTGCTGTTGATGGAGCCGGAGTTTTACGTGCGCAACCGCACGGGCGAATTGATGTCGCGCGCTACGAATGATTTGAATGCCGTGCGTATGGTGCTGGGCCCCGGGATCATGTACAGCGGCACGACCATAGTAACCATGGTGCTGGCCATAAGCGTTATGGGCGTTCTTTCTCCGTCGTTGACGTTGTGGGTGTTGCTGCCGGTGCCTGTAGTGGCCCTGGCGGTGCGGCATTTCGGCAAAGTGATTCACGAGCTCTATGAAAAGATTCAGGCTTCGCTGGCCACGCTGTCGGCGAAGGTCCAGGAGAATCTTTCGGGCGTGCGGGTAATTCGCGCGTATGCACAAGAAGAAGCGGAGATTCGCGGATTCGACGAGCCGAACAAGGAGTACGTGGCGAAGAACGTTTTGTTGATCCGGACGTGGAGCATGTTCATGCCGTCGCTGTCATCGCTGATCGGCACGACATTTTTGATCGTGCTGTTTGCGGGCGGATTTCGGCTGTTACATGGGCAGATGTCGCTGGGCGCGTTGATCACCTTTAACACGTACCTGAACCAATTGGTGTGGCCCATGATCGCGCTGGGCTGGGTAACGAATATTTTCCAGCGCGGCGCGGCATCGATGGGCCGGCTGAACTACATTCTGGAAGCCAAACCGCAGATCGATGATCGCGGCGCAAAGATCGCCAGCGGCACACCGGTAAACGGCCAAATTGAGTTCCGCAATTTGACCTTTACATATCCCACGGCCATTGCGGGCAACGGCTCGAATGGCGCCGGCAGCGGCATAGGCAAGGCGGTACTGAAAAACATCAATCTGACAATCCCGGCGGGTTCAACTTTGGCGATTGTGGGGCCAACGGGCAGCGGAAAGACCACGCTGGCGGTGCTCATTGCTCGCTTGTGGGAGGCGCCCGCGGGCGAGATTTTTGTCGACGGGCACGAAATTCGAGAATGGCCGCTGGAAACGCTGCGGCGCGCGATCGGATTTGTGCCGCAGGATACCTATCTTTTCAGCGAGACGGTAGGCAAGAACATAGCCTTTGGAATGCAGAATTATGAACCGGATGTTGTTCAGGAGGCCACCGAGATCGCGAATCTACACGGAGATGTGGAGGGGTTCACGGAGAAGTACGAAACCATGGTGGGCGAGCGCGGAATCACGCTTTCCGGCGGGCAGAAGCAACGCTCGGCAATTGCGCGCGCAGTGGTGCGCGACCCAAGAATCCTGATCCTGGACGATTCCCTTTCATCAGTGGATACCCAGACGGAAGAAAAGATTCTCAGCCGGCTACGAAGCGTTATGAAGGGGCGTACGACCATTTTGATCGCTCATCGCACCTCGACGGTGCGCGACGCGGACCAGATCGTGGTGCTGAAGGACGGACAAATCCTGGAGCGCGGAACACATGAGGAATTGCTTGCGCGCGCCGATTATTACGCGGATTTGTACCAGAAACAGTTACTGGAAGAAGAACTCGAAAAGGCATGAGCAATATTCACGAAGAGGAAGCGCTAGGTAAAGCGTACGACTCGCACCTGATGAAACGGCTGTTGGGGTACATGCGGCCGTACCGGTGGCGGGTGATGTTCGCGTTGGCGCTGGTGGCGGTGGTGACGCCGCTGGAGCTCGCGCCACCTTTACTGTTTCAACGCGCCATCGACAATTATCTGGAGCCGGGGATAAAGCAGGTCATCTCCATTCCACAGGCGTGGCGCGGGGTGATTCTGATCTGCGTGATTTACCTGGGCGTGCTGATTTTTGATTTTGTGGCGCAATACATTCAGATACGTATCATGCAGCGCGTGGGGCAACAGACGATGTATGACATGCGCAGGGAAATATTCGGGCGGCTGCAGCGACTGCCAATGACCTATTTCGACCGCAACCCGGTGGGGCGATTGATGACCCGGGTAACCACGGATGTGGACGCACTGAATGATTTGTTCGCGGCGGGCGTGGTCACGATGATCAACGATTTTTTCCTGCTGGTGGTGATGGCAGGATTGCTGTTCCGCATCGATAGAAGGCTGGCGGTAGACGCGCTGGCGGTACTTCCGCTTATCGTAGTGGTGACCATGGTGTTCCGCAAGTTTGTCCGCGATGCCAACCGTCGGATTCGCACGGCGATCGCTGGCATCAACTCCTTTTTGCAGGAATACATTTCGGGAATGAGCGTGGTGCAACTCTTCAACCGCGAGCAGAAGGCGCGGGAAGAGTTTTCGCGGCGCAACAAAAATAACATGCTGGCGTGGCGAGACGCGATTCTGGCGTACGCGTTGTTTTACCCGGCGGTGGAATTCCTGAGCTTCGCGACGATTGCGCTGATTTACTGGTCCGGCGGGAACCGGGTTTTGGGTGGAGGGTTGACGCTGGGCGTGTTGATTGCCTTCACCATGTTCGCCCAGAGGTTTTTCCGGCCGATTCAGGATTTGAGCGAGAAATTCAACATATTGCAGTCGGCGATGGCCGCTTCGGAGCGGATTTTCAAGCTGCTGGATGAGCCCATCACCATCGAATCCAACCCCGATGCCAAGAAGTTGGCTGCGCCGCGGGGGCAGATCGAGTTCAGAAATGTGTGGTTCAGCTACCGGAATATGGAAAATCCCACGGATGAGGATTGGGTGTTGCGTGACATTTCGTTCCGGATCGAGCCGGGACAGACGTTCGCGATTGTAGGCCACACCGGCGCGGGCAAGACCACTCTGATCTCGCTGCTGCTGCGTTTCTACGATATCCAGCGCGGACAAATTCTGCTGGACGGTGTGGATATTCGTTTGCTTGATTTGCAGGATTTGCGGCGGCAGTTTGGAATTGTGCTGCAAGACCCGTTCTTGTTTACCGGAACGATCGAGACGAACATACGGTTGGGGACACCGGGAATTACGAAGGCGGATGTCGAGAAGGCGCTGCAGGAAATTGGACTAGGCGAACTAATGAAGGCGCTGCCACAGGGCGTCGAGACCGAGGTGAACGAACGCGGCTCCACGCTTTCCGTTGGGCAGCGTCAATTGATCAGCTTTGCGCGAGCGCTGGCGCACAATCCGCGATTCCTGATTCTGGATGAGGCGACGTCCAGCGTGGATACCAAGACGGAGTTGCAGATTCGAGAGGCTTTGGGACGCTTGCTGGCAGGACGTACCGCCCTGGTGATTGCGCATCGCTTGAGTACCATTCAACATGCCGACAGGATTCTGGTGTTTCACAAGGGCAGATTGCGGGAGCAGGGCGATCATCAAGAGTTGCTGGCGCAGCGCGGGATTTATTACCGCTTGTACCAGTTGCAGTACAAAGAGCAGGAATTGCACGAGCCAGGCGATGCCCTGCGCGCCCCGGTGTTGCCCACGCCCCAGCCGGCGAGCGATTAGGGAGGCGATTGTTACCGCCACGGCAGCCCAACAAAGCGCCCGCCTCGGAAGACGGCCGCCACAAAACGTCACCCTGTGGCACAGCCATTCCTGGCTGTGCTGGGTCCAGCACTCCAGCACCTCATGTCCCCACGACGATTTGCTGAAATCCGGGAAGTGATGTAACAACTCTTCTGCATGGGGCGCATTCCTTTACTACTTTCCGCGGGTGAGGCTTCTGGAGATATGTATGCGGCGCGATTGGCGCGCGCACTGCAGGAGCGCGCCGACGTGGAAATTTTCGGGATGGGCGGCCCGCATATGCGCGCGGCGGGCGTGGAAATTGTCACGGACTACGCGGAAGTTTCCGTAGTGGGGATCACCGAGATCGTGACGCACTTGCCTTCCCTGCTGAAGGCCATGGAACGGTTGGTGACCGAGGCGGAGCGACGCAAACCGGCGCTCGCGATACTCACCGATTTCCCCGGTTTTCATTTGAGGCTGGCACGCAAGTTAAAGCCGAAAGGCGTCCGAAACGTCTACTACATCTGTCCGCAGTTCTGGGCGTGGCGTCCGTGGAGAGCTAATCTGGTGCGACGTCGATTCGTGAAGGCGCTGTGCATCTTTCCGTTTGAGGAGGAGTTTTTCCGCCACGCCGGGGTCTCGACCGAGTTTATCGGGCACCCGCTGGTGGGATGCGTAGCGGCAACGAAAGACCGGCGGCAATTCTGCGAAGAAAACGGACTGGATGCGAGCCGGCCGCTGGTGGCCGTGTTGCCGGGGAGCCGGGTGGGCGAATTGACGCACCATCTTCCGGTACTTCGTGAGGCGTGCAGGCTGATCCACGACAAGATACCGGCGCAATTTGTGGCGGCGGCGGCGCATGAACAGGACCTAACGGAATTGAGGCAAGGATGGCCGCCGGGATTGGGCGTGCGCGTGGTGGTGGGCGAGACATACAATGCGCTGGCAGCCAGCAACGCCGCAGTCGTCTCGAGTGGCACGGCTACGGTCGAGGCGGCGCTTTTGGATGTGCCCATGGTGGTGGTCTACAGGGTTTCCCCGTTGACGGCTACCCTGGCGAAGCCCTTGGTTCGAACGCCATATTTCGCTATGGTGAATTTGATCGCCGGTAAGCGAGCGGTGCCGGAGCTGGTGCAGGACGACTTTACGCCAGAACGCGTAACGGATGAGGTGGTTCGGCTGCTGAAAGACCCAAACGCGCGGGAAGGCATCCGCAAGGATCTGGCGGAAGTACGGGGGCGGCTGGGACCTGCCGGTGCGGTCGAGCGTGCGGCGGACAGCATAGCAGGTTTGCTGCGGGAGCGGGCTGGCAACGCTTCGTGAGGGATTGATATCCTATAGAGGGACACTTTCCCGATGCCCTCTCCAGGTAACTTCACAGGTGCATCCCCGCGCGGGAGTTTGTGAAAGGAATTCGATGAGGCGAAGCCACAGAATTTGGGCGGGTGCGGTCACCTCCCTGGCGCTTCTAGTGACGGTATGGGCCGGGCCGAGCGGAGCCCAGACGTCACGCGCACCGAGTTTTCTGGCGGAACACTACGACCTTACCGCGTATCTGGAAACGACTGGGCAGGCCATCAACGCGCTGGTCAAGGTGGAGTTTAAGGCGCAAGACGTTTCCAGCACCGTGCGCGTCGAGCTGCACGAAAATCTGGATGTAAAAGAAGTAAAGACTGCGGACGGGAAATCACTGTCGTTCGAGCGCGATAGCGAGAACCCGCTGCTGGTTAACGTGACGTTGCCTACAGCGGTGGCAACCGGCAAGACCGTAACGCTGACGTTTTCGTACCAGGGATTGCTGGCAAACGAAGAGAACAGCCCGATACCGGGCGTGCGGCTGGCGTCGATTGGAAAAGAATGGTCGTACCTGCTGCTGCCCTCGCGCTGGTTTCCGCTGACTAATTATCCTTCCAACCGGTTCACCGGGGTTTTTCATTTGAATGTGCCGGATTCCGTGGCGGTGGCCGGTACCGGTAAGGCCGAAGCGCCGCAGCCACTGACGCCACGCGCTCCCGCCGAAGGAAACCGCTTGATGTACACGTTTCACTGCGACCGGGCGGAGCCCAATGGGTCGTTCGTCGCCGGGCCGTTGCAGTTAAGTCCCAAGCAGGCGGAAGGAATCAGCGTCTCGGTATTCGCGCCCAGAGCGGATTCGGCCAAGGTGCAGGAATTTGCAAACATCGTGGCGCACCAGGAGATTATTTTTTCGGACCTGTTTGGGCAGCTTCCGAATCCGGACTTGACGGTGGTGCAACTGCCGGATGGAACAGTGCGGGAGTTTGCCGCGCCCGGCGTGGTGATGCTGAGCCATCGCGTGTGGGATCCGAAGTACAGTGACCGCACGCTGAGCCGCCTGGTGGCCTCGCAATGGTGGGGTATCGGCGTGTTGCCGGCGTCGCCAGCGGACGTATGGATCAGCGACGGGCTGGCGCGCTATTCGGAGGAGTTGTACGCGGAAACTAACTTTGGAAAAGAAGCTGGGCTGAAGGCGCTGGACGAGTTCGCGGTGGGGGCGCTGATGTATGACAACGCTGCGCCGGTGGCGCAATCGGCCAGGCTGCAGCCGTATACGAGCGAATATCGCTCCGTGGTCATGAATAAAGGCGCGATGCTGTTCCACATGTTGCGCGCGCAAATCGGCGATCGCGAATTTCGAAAACTGGTGCAATCGTTCTATTCGAAATACGAGGGAAAGACGGCACGGGTGGAAGACTTTGAAGCCATCGCTATTGGGGTGGCGAATGCGTCGGTAAAGAATGGAGAAGGCGCGCCGAATCTGCAAGGTTTCTTTACGCAGTGGCTAACCTCCACGGGCATCCCGGAGTTTTCGGTGGAGTACACCACGTACAGAACACGAAAAGGATTCAGGATTCTCGGCAAGGTCAAACAGCCGCTGGATACGTTCAGCATGCCGATTCAATTACGCGTGGATACGGAAGGAAATCCGGAGTTGAAATGGATCGATGTGACCGGTACGGAATCGGCGTTTGTTCTGGAGACTTTCGGGCGGCCAAAGCCGGGCGGAATCAGAGTTGATCCGAATAATACGGTGTTGAAGAGCACGCCGAATTTGAGGTCGCGCGCGGCCATTGCGCGTGGCGAAGAGCTCGCCGAGGTCGGGAAGTATTACGATGCGGTGCAGCAGTATCAGAAGGCATTGAGCATTCAGCCCAACCGCTCGCTGGCGAATTTCCGGATGGGTGAGGCGTTTTTCTACGAAAAGAACTACCAGGCGTCTGCGAATGCGTTTCGCGAGGCATTGGCCACCGTGCCGGAGCCATCGGAGAAATGGACAGAGGTATGGAGCCACATCTATCTAGGGAAGATTTTTGATTTGCTGGGCCAGCGGGAACGGGCGCTGAACGAGTACAGCAAGGCCCGGCAGACCAACGACAACACCGGCGGAGCGCAAGACAACGTGGAAGCGCTGGTGAAGAAGCCGTATACCGAAGGCGCGATTGTGGCAGTGAACCCATCATCAACAGAGCCCGCACCCAAGGGCAATCAGGCAAATGTGCCAGCACCGGCCTCGGGAGAGCGGCCGACGTTGAAGCGGCCGAGTCCGTAGGAACTTAAGCAACAAACCACTGCGAATTTGGGTGTCTGGGAGTGGACACAGCGAAGCAGTGTGTCTAGCTGTGTTTAGGGGAACCAAGACGAAGGAAGATTCGTAGATAGAGGTGAAACGCGGCGGGATAGGGGTGCCTCGGAGGCGTCAAGCCAAGAGACTCAAGGTCTAGGGAGATTCCATGATGCAATGCGGAAAATTGCTGGAGTGCGCGCTGGTGGCTGTGGTGCTGGCGACGGCTTGGAACCTGCCTGCGCAGAACAAGGCAGCGGATACTGCGCTGAAGACTCCGGACAAGAAAACCGTTGCGGCGTTGGAAAAAGAGATTCCGGAAGCGCTGCTTGACGGGACCGTGCCCGGAATGTCTATCGCGCTTATCCGGGACGGGAAGACGTTCTGGGCGCATGGCTTCGGCGTGAAGGACGTGAAGACGAATCAGCTAGTGACCGAAGAGACGACGCTTGAGGCCGCGTCGCTAAGCAAGCCGGTGTTTGCTTACGGGGTGCTGAAGCTAGTGGATGCGGGAAAACTCGATCTGGACGCGCCGCTGACGAAGTATCTCCCGCAGCGATATATCGAAGGAGACGAGCGGCTGGACAAAATTACGGCGCGGATCGTGTTGAGTCACCGAACGGGTTTTCGGAATTGGCGAGGCGATGGCAGCAACCCGCTGAAGATCTATTTTACGCCGGGAGAAAAGTTCAGTTATTCGGGCGAGGGTTATGTTTATTTGCAGAAAGTGGTGGAGCAGATTACCGGCAAGAAGTTGAACGAATACATGAGCGAGGCGGTGTTCGTACCGCTGGGAATGACCAGCAGCAGCTACGTTTGGCGGGCGGAGTACGACGCGCGGACGGCTACCGGGCACGATGCGGACGGACAACCGCAAGATAAATGGAAGCCGCAAGAAGCGAATGCCGCGTCGTCGCTACAAACGACTGCGGGGGACTACGCGCGGTTCGTTGAGGCCGTTCTGGACGGAAAAGGATTGAAGCCAGTAACGTTGCAGGAGTTGGAAAAACCGCAAATTGCGGTCGATCCCGCGTGCACGAATTGCACGGACCGCGTACCGGGCCAATTATCAAAGGAACTGTTTTGGGGACTGGGCTGGGGAATCCAGGAAACAAAAGACGGCGAGTCGCTTTGGCATTGGGGCGACAACGGGTCATTCAAAGCGTATGTGGTGGCGTATCCGAAGCAGAAAATCGGCGTGGTGATGTTCCTAAACGGCGAAAATGGGCTGTCAATCCGCGACAAAATGGTCCGCATGGCGCTGGGCGGTGAGCAACCGGCGTTTGCCTGGGCCAAATACGACCAATACGATTCCGCAGCGATGCGCTTTGCAAACGCCGTGCGTGACACAGGCGCAGCCGCGGCTATCGAGGAGTTCCATCCGGCACTGGTCGACGGCAGCATTTCGGAAGAATCCATTAACTCGCTGGGCTATCGGGTTTTCTATGGAATGAAGAAACCGGCGGAAGCGCTGCGCATTTTTCAGTTGAACGTGGAGCTTCATCCCAATTCGTGGAATGCCTATGACAGCCTTGGCGAAATATATGCAAAGAGCGGGCAGAAGGATTTGGCCATCGAGAATTATCAGAAGTCGCTGGATCTGAATCCGAAGAATGATGGCGCGGTGAAAATGCTCGCGGAGTTGCGGAAGGAAAAAGTGCCAAACCAGAGAGACTGAAGACCTTTTGATATTGCGGACATGGGGCGCAGGAATCCTGCGCCCCTACAAAGGCGGGAAGCTAGGATTTCGAAGTGGAGGCGTTCTTCGTGGTGACGTTGCGCTGCAGGCTTGCCCACGTCGTATCAAACACGTCGCGGGCTTTGGTGTCGAAGAGGACGAAATAGATTTTCTCAATGGAAGTGCTGCCCTGCAGATGTTGGGCCGCTTCGGTAAGCATGATCTGAGCACATTCTTCCATCGGAAATCCAGAGATACCCGTGCCAACTGCGGGAAATGCTATGGACTTGAGATTGCGCTCAGCGGCAATGCGCAGCGAGTGCGCGGTGGAAGTGCGCAGCGACTTGGCGGTAGTGCGCACGCCGCCCAGCCCCATGCTGGCGGCGTGAATTACGTGGCGCGCTCTTAGTTTGCCACCACCAGTGATAGCCGCATAACCCACCGGGATGCTGCCAATCTCGTCGCATTCCTTTTGAATTTCTTCGCCACCCTTGCGATGGATCGCGCCGGCAACGCCCGCGCCGAGCACCAAATCGTTGTTGGCGGCATTCACGATGGCGTCGACGTCCATGTCGGTCAGGTCGCCTTGCTGAATGAGGATGCGATCGGTGAGGGGGTTCATGCCCTACAGTTTAGAACATTTACCATGTTTCACGCCTCGGGGAAGGAATGTAGCGCCCGCGTTCTGAGGCGGCGCCAGCGCTACCAGGCTATTTGTCCGTGCTTTTCGCTGATCACCACGGAAATCTTGCTCATGCGTTTGGCTACTTCCATGCACGCGGCTACGGTTTCGTCGGAGGTATAGTTGGTGCGGACTATCTCGAGCAGGTTTGCTTTCGGGTCGTAGTGGAAAAAACGCATGCCGACGCAACGCTCGCGGGCGATAACGATGTCAGAGAAATCGCTGATGGAAAGGGTCGAGGTGTTGCTGGCGAAGATGGCATTGGGCTTGGCGAATTTGTCGAAGATGGTGAAGAGTTCCAACTTCATTTCCAGCTCGTCGGAGACGGTTTCGATGATGAGATCGGCATCACGGATGGCTTCGTCTACGACGCGGGTGGTGGAGATCAACGCTAGGGCGGCTTCGTGGGACGCGAGATCCAGGTTGCCGCGCTTCACGTCTTTGTCAAGGGAATCGTGGATCCATGTAAGGGCCTTGGCGATCAAGGAGTCCGAGACGTCTTCGAGCATGGTGTGGAAGCCTGCGAGCACGGAGTCGCGGGCGATCGCGCGGCCGGCGGTGCCCGCGCCGATGATAGCAATGGTCTTGATGCGCATGTGGTGCTTCCCGATTACCCCGGGGGCTAAAGCCCGCACTGAAAGTGCGCCTTGATGTCAGAGCTGAAGCTTTGACCCCCTAAAGAAAAGATTTCAGCGGCCTTCTTGGCGTGCCTTCGATCCGGGGGTCTTAGAAAAGCGCCCGCTTCGGAAGGCGGCCGCTACGCAAACCCGAACAGGCCCGCTTATTTTGCCAGATTACGGTACGCGGTCTCGTCGAAGCCGTGAAGAATTTGCGAACCGCGGACGAGCATGGGCCGGCGAATGAGATTCGGATTCTGGGACATGAGCGTAATCGCCACCGCGCGAGAGGGCGGATGTTCGCTCATCTTGCGCTCGCGATAGAGTTCATTGCGGGAGTTGAGAAAATCCTGGTGATTGCGCTTGCCGACCAGTTGGTCGAGTTCGCTTTCCGAGAGCCGCTGTTTGTCAAGATCGCGGGAGTCGAATGGGATTTTCAGCTTGAGCAACAGACCCTTCGCTTTGCGGCAAGTGGTGCAGGTGGGTTTTTCATAGAAGACGATTTTCGCGGGCATTGTGGAATGACTCCTTCGCAAAACGCCGAGACCTTGGAATCTTGCCGAGATCAGGCGCAGCAGTGCTACGCCCCTACAAAGAAAACAATCAGTAGCGAGGGACTTTGCCGTCGATTTCGGCGGACCATCGATCGATGCCGCCGGCCATGGATTTGGCGTGAGCAACGCCCTGGGCACGGAGCCAATTGGCCACATCGAGGCTTCGCATTCCGTGGTGGCAATAAAAAACTACGTCTTCGTCGGAATCCAGTTTCTGGAGATTCGCGGGAATGGTTCCCATGGGAATAAGTTCAGCTCCCTCGATGCGGCACTGCGCGTGTTCCCAGGGCTCGCGAACGTCCACGAGCAGAAGTTTTTCGCCGCGGTCGAGGCGAGCCTTTACTTCCTGCGGCGTGATTTCGAGTTCGCTCATTTTATTCTATTGAATTGCACCTTTCGGGGAGATCCACATTTTCTCGTAGGACTGTATGTCGTTGAGAGTCACCAGGTCCGCTGGCTGCGGTAGCATTTCCTGCAGATGTTCCGCATATTGCTTCTCGCCCAGTGGTTCGCCGGTGACGCTATAAGGTTTGCGGGCGTGCTCGCCGATGAAGCGGTTGAACTTGAAGTCCGGCACATACAGCAGCGGCTGGCCCGCGGGAACATGCTTGTTGATCATGTCCACCAGCTTGACGCATTCCTGATAATACAGAGTGCGGCTATGTTCGTTCATGCGCTCGAGATTGACTTCGGCCCTGGCGGTCGGTTCATCGTAGCGGCCTTTCAGGCCCCAAACGTAAAACCAGTGCGCGGAGCTGGAGCGATCGACGCCGAAAAGATCGAGGCTGACGGGCACCCACTTGTTGATGAATTTCTGCACGATTTGCAAGGGAATGACGCCGGCTTTCACGATGCGCTTGATCCCGTCCTGCCCGGTACCCAGGTGGAAAGACTCTTCCTTGAGCATCGGGATCATCGATTGTGCCAACGGCGCGAATCCGGAATAGCTGAGCATGGTGAGCTGATATTTTCCGTCGCGATCCACGAAATCGGTGTAGACGAAAAAATCGAGCCAGTTGTTGACGTCCTGATTGAAGGCTCCCAGCAAGCGCTTCTGATCGAACGCGCGGCGCTCCAGCATTTTTTGGGCTTCCACTTTGCCGCTATACCCGAAGTGATTCATCAGCAGGTAGCACATCTGCCAGCCGTGGCGCATTTCCTCCGTGACTACGCGGCAAAGCGATTGCCGGTCGTGTTCGCTGGGAGAAGTTTCGAACAGGCGGCGCTGTTGTTCGACGGAAGCGAATTCCGTGTCGCCTTGATAGACGATCAGATTGAGCAGCGCGTCGCGCATGCGCTGATCAGGAACCTGCATGAGCTTCTCCCATTTCGCGCGGCCTTTGTAAGCGCCGAATTCGATCTCGTTGGAACGCGTGGGACCGAATTTAGCTTCGAACTGGTAATTGGTAATTTCCGGGTAGTCCACACCGATGTCTTTTTGCCAGACACGGAACAGATCAACCCAATCATCGAAGGTGGCAAGGCGTGTCGCTGGCATAACGTTCCTCCCGGAGAAAAAAAACGAAGCATGTTCGGTTGAGATCCTTCGGCCCAAACACAGGGCCCAGGATGACAAAACCTCGCGCGCGCAATTCCCAAAACAACGGTCCCGCCTGGCGGGATCAAATGTCTACATCATTTGCCGTGAAACTTTGGCGCGCGTTTTTCGATGAATGCGCGGATGCCTTCGCGGCAATCGTCAGAATGAAAACATTTCAATTGCTGCTCGACTTCCTGCTCGAGCGCATCCGCGAGCGCGTCCTTCTGGCGGCCGAATACTGCGCGTTTGACGGAGCGAATGGCGATTTGTGGTCCATCGGAAATCTTTTTGGCAAGGGCCTGGACGGCCGCTTCGAATCCATCCGCGGCAACGACATAGTTCGCGATTCCCAAACGATGCGCCGTCGCTGCATCGATCATCTCTCCGGTATAGAACATTTCCGCGGCCACCGACGGGCCAACCAACTCGGGTAGGAAGAAAGTCCCACCATAATCGGGGAATAAACCGACCTTGGCAAAATTCTGGCCAAAGACCGCGCCCTCCACGGCAATGCGAATGTCGCAAGCGAGTGCGAGGTTCATGCCCGCGCCGGCCGCTGGACCGTTTACCGCGGCAATCACCGGCTGCGGAATGGTGCGGAGTTTCAAGACCGATTGCATGCCGGAGCGCAGAAGCGGGCCAAGCTCCTCGGCATCGCCGCGCTCGCGTCCTTTGCCAATGTCACCGAGGTCGCCGCCAGCACAAAAGGCGCGACCTGCTCCAGTCAGGATAACGACGTGAACCGACAGGTCGCCGCCAATGCGGGCGAGCGCGTCGTTGAGAGCTGCGGAAAGATCGTTGTTCAACGCGTTGAGACGCTCCGGCCGATTCAGAGTAAGCGTAACAATAGCGCCGTGTTTCTTTTCCAGAAGAACGGGTGAAGCGGATTGGGTGGCTTGAGTCATGGCGTATTCCTAGGAATAAGTCTCGTTCGCTCGCGGCGGAGCGTGCCGATCCTTTTCGGTTTTTTCCAGCAACTGCGCTAGTTTACGAAAATGCTTCAGCCGCTCCGACTTTCCACGAGGGTTTTGTACCACCGTCGACGGAAGCACGAAGACCTGGGCACCGTAGAGGAGTTGTTTTTGCAAGCCATAGTTGCACTTGCGCTGCGCGAACTGTTCGTAGGTCAGCTTGCCGTTGAACGCGATGACGCGCGGCCCGAACTCCTCGAGCTTTTGGGATAGGACGATGCGCCCTTCAGCAAAGTCCTGTCGAGTGAGTTCCTCGATCGCTTTGGTCGGACGCTTCACCAAATCCGTGAGTCCGATGCCGAATTCGATCACCCGGCGATCATCCGGATAATCAAACGGCTCCGGCACCACACCACTTTCGTGCAAAGTGGGCCAGAAGAGATTGCCGCGTCCGGCATAGTAGTGACCGGCGCGCACAGAAGACTCGGTGGGATTGCAGCCCACGATTACAAGCTTCATGCCTTTACGAAGATAGTCGGGAAGAGTTTTCATTTTTCGAGCGCTCTTGCGGGAAAGCGATTCGCTGTCCCGGGTATCCAGAACGGAAGACCAAAACGTTTAGGATGACTCGCCAATGCACTTTCCGTGTACCCTTTGAGTTTACTTCCCTTTGAAGTTTGCGGCACGCTTTTCGACGTAAGCAGCAAGACCTTCCTTGGCATCGTCGCTGGTAAAGAGAAGTTGCTGCAGTTCTCGCTCCAGGCCCAGAGCTTCGGCAAAGGGGATCTCCATGCCGGTCACAACGGAGCGCTTGATACGGCCGACGGCGCGGGATGCTTTGTTGGGCGGGCAGAACTGGCGAGCGTAGGAAAGCACATCCTCCCAGAAAGATTCCTTCTCGTAGAGATAGTTGATGAGGCCCATTTCGAGGGCTTCTTCAAAACTGAATGTGCGGCCGGTGGCCATCAGCTCCAGGGAACGAGAGCGGCCAATCGCACGAGCGAAACGCTGCGTGCCACCAGTGCCGGGCAGAACGCCGAGATTCACTTCGGGCAGACCGATCTTGCCACCTTCCTTTTTGGCGATGCGAATATCGCAGGCCAGCGCAATTTCCAGCCCGCCGCCGACGGTATGGCCGTTTAGCGCGGCGATCACGAGTTTTGGCGTTTGTTCCAGGCGAGAAAGCGTTTCGTTAGCGTGCAGGCAAAAGTAGTATTTGAACTGCGGATCGGCTTTCGTCAGCATGGGAATGCTCGCGCCCGCCGAGAAGAATTTCTCGCCCGCGCCGCGAATCACGATAACGTGCGCGGTTTCGTCCATGCGCGCTTTCAGGATAGCGGCGTCCAACTGGAGCATCATTTCGTATGTGTAAGTGTTGGCGGGCGCGTCGTCGAGTTCGAAAATCGCAATGCCCTCTTCCACGCGATACTTGATCAGTTCTTTCGTGGCTATTTCGGTTGTAGTTGCCATTGAGTTTCTCTCGCTTTCTGGAATTTTGAAAACAGTGCTAGTCGGCAGATTTCGAGACGATGAGTGCATCACTTTCCGGGCTGCCCACTGCAAAAAGCTCCTTGGATTTTGCCGCTCTAGCGATAACGCCATGGAGAAATATTCCCACGATCGCCGAGGTAAGCTCCTCGACGCCCGGATCTAGGCCAGGCTTGTGCCATTTGTAGACCCAATTCATCATGCCGAAAAGGCTGAGAACCGCGACTCGTGGATTGAGGCCCGGAGCCAAGTCGTCTGCGACGACCTCGTCGAAGATCTGCCGCGCGAGAGCGTAGTAACGGCGCTTAATGGAATCGATTTCCTCTCGCAAGGGTTCTTCGAGGGCGTCCTCTTCGTGGGAAAGGACCTTCATCTCGTTGGGGTGGGAAAGGAAGTATTCCACGTGGTTCTGGACCAAGAGATGGAGCCGATGCGAAGGATCCTGGTTGACCTGGAGTCGAGATTGCAATTCCTGCACGATCAACGTAAAGGCATTATTTTGAATCAGATACAGAAGATACTGCTTGCTCTTGAAGTAGTAATAGAGGCTCGAAAGGGAGAGGCCCGTTGCGCGGCTGATGTCCCGCATGGAGGTGGCCTCAAAACCGCGCTCTGCGAAGCATTGAGCCGAAATGCGGAGGATATGCTGTAGTTTGGCTTCAGAGTCGCGGGGAAGTGGAAGGGGAGTAGCCATGAGCTTTTCGAACGTTCGTTCGGCACTCTAGGTTCAAGAGGCACGCGTGTCAAGAACTCATTTTGTCTCGTAGTGAAAAAGGCTCTCTCGACGCCCACAAACGTTCCGGAGTAATATCGCTGCAGCGCCCTGTAAAAGCCGATAGAAGGGGCGATTCCCTTAGAGCA
>Ga0210383_10000086_pt1 | contig 102642 bp, 100 predicted proteins | sample IncBWC14OmetaG_FD_160072 | JGI IMG/M metagenome (GOLD analysis project Ga0210383, IMG submission 160072) | Forest soil microbial communities from Barre Woods Harvard Forest LTER site, Petersham, Massachusetts, United States - Inc-BW-C-14-O ...
CAAAGTGGCGCTGCGCTTAAATCAACGTCCACGACAAACTTTAGGTTTTCAGACTCCTGCGAGTAAACTTCAAGAAAGTGTTGCGTCGACCCATTGAGACCACCCGACAAATCAGGCACAAGGACTGATTGAGGTATAAATTGCGTGTGGAACGATGATTCGCGTTCACGAGCTTGTTGACCGCGTCACCTCTGTCGAAACGACAAGAGGCTGTGTTAATGTCTTCCCAACAATTACGCCTGGCTCACGATGGCACAACACAATTTCGTCGAAGAACATCCTGATTTCTCCTTGGTGCTGGGTGGCCCGATCTTCCAGCTCTTTCGAAGAACCCACTTGGAAGGGAATGACCTGGAGCTCCTGCGACGCCGAATTGTCATCATCACAGTATTCGTATGGCTACCTCTGTTGCTGCTCTCGGCTTTCACCTCGCCCTCCGGTGGTGCAGGCCGCCTCTCCTTTCTGCGCGACGTTGAAGTACACGCCAGATTCCTTGTTGCACTTCCGGTTCTGATCGGTGCCGAATTGCTCGTTCATTTGCGGATACGCCCCGTTGTCCGCCGCTTTGTGGAAAGGCGAATTGTGTTGCCCAGGGATCTGCCTCGCTTTGAGAGCGCCATCCAGTCTGCGATCAGGTTGCGCAACTCCATCCCGGTCGAGCTTGGGCTTTTGCTTGTCGTCTACTCTTTTGGTTTGTGGTTCTGGCACAACCGCGTCGGATTCGACAGCTCGACCTGGTATGCCAACTCCGGAGGACGCTGGAACCTAACTCCAGCTGGCTTCTGGTACGTGTTCGTCAGTATCCCGATCGTCCAATTCATTCTCCTGCGGTGGTACCTCAGGCTCTTTATCTGGTTTCGCTTTCTTTGGCGGATTTCCCGGATGGGTCTCCACCTTATTCCCACTCACCCCGATCGGTGCGCCGGTCTGGCATTCCTGGGAAAAAGCTCCTACGCATTCGGTCCGATTCTCTTCGCTCAGGGCGCCATGCTCGCCGGATTGGTTGCGAGCCGAGTCTTGTACCGGGGCGAAAGCCTGACGTCCTTCAAACTACAGATCGGCGGGTTCATCGCATTCTTTGTCCTAGCGATTCTCGGCCCACTGTTGATATTCACTCCCAAGATGGCTCAGGCAAGAAGAAAGGGATTAGCCGACTACGGGCTGCTCGCTCAGCGTTACGTCGAAGGCTTCGAACAGAAGTGGGTCCTACGCGATCCCTCCACGTCCGAGGAACTCCTTGGTGCTGCTGATATTCAATCGCTCGCCGATCTCGGCAACAGCTACGGGCTTGTTCGGGACATGCGTCCGGTCCCCTTTGGGCTTGATGACGTCACCCGTCTTGCCGCCGCTACCGCGGCTCCACTTGTACCTCTCCTACTGACAATTTTCTCTCCGGAAGAACTCCTCATGCGCATCATCAAGGTTCTATTTTGAGGAAAGCGCGTTTGTACCAAAATACCTGTCCCGTAAGGCTCATCAGATGTTTCACGAACGCGTCCTGGATGCTGTTGCTAAATCACCCACGCCCGTGCACTGGGTGGTAATCGCGGCGGAACCGGTCACGAGTGTGGATGTCACTGCGGGCGATGCCGTCTCTGAGCTAGATGACGCCTTGCACGCCGCCAGCATCGAATTGTGCTTTGCAGAAATGAAGGATCCGGTCAAGGACAAGCTGAGGCGCTTCGGACTCTTCGCGCGCTTTGGCGAAGAAACCTTCTTTGCGACTCTCGGCGAAGCGGTGAATGCTTACCTTGCGACGCATCCCGTGGACTGGGTCGACTGGGAGGATCGCGCCAAGTCCTGATTAACGCGCTAACCGGATATGTCGAGTACTAGTAGCCAAGTGTCCGGTAATCCGACTTATCAGGCATGGAGACGCGCCTCACTGGGGTGGTTTGCCTTCTTTTATCTCACGGACAATCTCACGCGCACGCGATTCGTCTTCGGGGAGTACGAATAATTTCACGGTGCCGTCGTCCTGTCGTTCACTCCTAAAGCGAATGAGGTTCGTGTCCAATGAGAGTTCAACGATTGACGACTCCCCCCCGCGCTTCTTTGAGAGGATTTCGACTAGGGCATCGTCAGGGTGAAGTTCTCTTAGATAAGTGCGTCTGGCCGCGTCGTCCTGTTCCGTCAAGCGCGGGTCGGGCGATAACTCGACAATTTCATCAGGATTCTCGTTCAACAGCTGTCGCGCCTTGTCACATAGACTGTTAGGAACTTTGATTTCGAAACGCCAATCAACTCCCATGCCCGAACGAGGCCCCAGGGGAATCTGCGAGACTTCATACGTAATCCCGGCGTCTTTCAGTTCTTGGCAGAGTTCCACGCAATCTGATTGGCTGTCGCCGCTCCAAACCTTGCGCAGTTCCTCCCGACTTTGTGTCAATTGCTCAGACGACTCCTGAACCAAATCCACGTCGCAATCAACACAATGAGTAAAGCCAGGGCGGTATTCAGCTTTGCACTCAGGGCAGAACATGGCTGGGATGATACTACCAAGCAGTCGACTTCCGCTGTCAGTGCCTGATAACGCGCAAACCGGACATGTGGAGTACTAGTAGCCAAATGTCCGGTAAGCCGACTCATCAGGCACAAGCTGCTCGTGTGCGTCGCAAGGTCAGTTTGAACTGCGCAGGAAACGAACAGACTGCAAAGATTTTTCGATGTCTCTGAGACCTGGCAGGTCTGGACTGCCGAGAAAGAACATCAAAAGGTAGCCTTTATCCACCGTGACGAATTGGGAGCTGTAGCGGGTACCCGCCGCTGTCTGAACGGCGAAGTTTCCTTTCCAAAAACTCCTACCTCCCATCGTTATCTGCTCCGGCGAACCATTAAGCTCCATCGGTACTCCGGGCTGTTTGAATCGCTGGCCGACGGCTTTTAGAAATGATTCGGGCGTGCGGCCTGGCACCATTTCTAAATCCAACGCATTTACTACTACGGATTTCATGGAAATCGGTTGATTCCCAACTCGGCTCTCCACGACATAAAGAAGCGCGTGGCCCTTTCGTTCGGCGGCCTTTTTTGCGTCCACTTCTGTTGGGTCACCTGTCGAGATAAACGCCTCTCCAATCTCTATCGCTGCACGAGCTACGCCTGAACTTGAGGGGACCCAACCCTTGGGAAATTCATAAGTAAATCCGAAGAATTTGTTGGTGTACAAGTTGTCGGAAACATTGCCATCTTCGAGCTTCGGTCCCGAGACAATATCGCCTGCAGTTCCATTTGAATCCGGATGCGCCGCAGCTTCGTATTGGCCATTCTTCGGTTGAAGTCGCAATGCCTCCGCAAATTGAGTGTGCGCTCCCTCGGCGTCATGCTTTTGCCGAAGCCCCACTCCTAGGTAGTAGTGGCCCTCGGCATCCTCAGGAGCAACTTTGACATACGAACTTAATTGGTCAATTCCATCAGCAGTTTCGTCGGTTTCTACAAGACAGATGCCAAGGTATTTCTTGAGTGCAGGCAAATAAGGCAAGAACGGCATCGCAGCGCGGAGGTATGGAATGGCTTCCTTATATTTCTGCTCGTGAGTGAGAGACAGGCCGAGAGTAAACATGGCTGAGTGATGTTCGGGAAAGATTCGTAAGGCCTCCCGGGACTCCGATTCGGCCTCCACAAATTGCTTTTGCGCGGTGAGGGAGAGAGCAAGTACACCATGGGCCTCGGCGTTCCCTGGCCAGAGTTTCAGGGATTGTCGAGCTTGTGCTTCGGCCACAGAGTAATTTTGAGAGAGCAAGAGACTTGCTGCATATGCGAGATGCAGCGTGGCTGAGTTTGGAGCTAGCTGGAGCGCCTGCTGGAAATCTTCGCTGGCAACAGCGAATTGTCGATTCTGCTTTGCGTCCCAGGCTTTTCGGAGCAAATCAAATGCCGCATCGCGGTCCGTGGAAGGTGTTCTAGTAACTCGCGGCTTTATATTCTTCAGTATTTATTGGAAACCAGGGTAAGGAAAGGAAGCAATAAATGTCGCGTCGGGAGCGAAATTGGTCCCCCGAGCTTGAATTATCTGACTTGCGTACGAGTTCATCGGTCCAGCCGCAAAAAATCCAAATAGTTCGAGCTTGTCACAGGGTGGTTGTTCTTCCCGAACTACCGAGTGTGCCGCAGATTCGTCGTGCAGACTTGAAGAAACTTGTGCAAAGCAATCGGACGGGATAACTGGTAAGAGAATTATCAATACGGCGGCCGCCACAAGCACTCTGGATGATGCAGTCGTTGGCACATAAAATCACATTAACACTAGAGTTTCTTGGTTGCTATTCGCGCCTACGGGCCCTCAAGTCCTGATTAACGCGCAAACCGGACAAGTGAAGTCCTGGTACGGCTCGGGCACTCGCTAGGCGGCGCGGGATTTTTTCCAATTCAGCGAAGGCAGTTCTGAGTTGGCGACGCGGCGCAGATACTCCGTCGCGTGTGTTGCTGCTCGATCCTTCCCTTGTTCGATATCGTCCACGGCTTCTGAGGGAGCGATCCAGTTCTTCGCGTTTACGTTGTAGACGGACGCCTGCACTCCAAGCGGACTCTGTTCCGAGAACAACTTCAAATGTTCCCCGCCTACTTTGACTTCGGCCCAAACACCCTGGTCCAACATGGATAGCCCCGCATGAACGAGATCACAATTTCAGTTTATCTCTAAATTTGCCGCCCTAAGATGGGGACTGAAAATCGATTGCCCGACTCGTCAATTCTGATCAACGCTTATCGGACAAGTGGAATTGCCGCTCTCACCATCTCATTCTGGCGTCCAATTCAATGGGTGAGCGTCCAACTGGCGTCCAAAAACAGCACTTTTCGGGTCTGATTTGCAGTCACTTAACTGCATAAGGTGAATTGAGCCATCAGGATTTATGGAGCGGGCGATGGGAATCGAACCCACGTCCGAAGTTTGGGATGGCAACTGTCAAGCTCGTTTCTTCCGTAGAGCGGAGATGATGCATTAGGCAGCCACCTCGAAGCGGAAGTTGACACGGAGGCTGTTATGTTCGATTCTGGCCCCCGGCACCACCGTATCCGCCGCACGTCCCACTGCCTAAACCAATCCCAGGTCCCGTTCCTTCACTTCCGGCCTGCCATCAAGGTGGGATTTCTGGAAGGCGAACTATTGCGAATTCGAGTCGATGGGAGACTAGCCTAACGACGCTTTATCTCCTTGCGGGGGCCGCTAACGAACGGGCTGCCCGCCTCAAAAAAACGCAGCAGCCGACCCACCTCACGCGTGATGCCGATGCGCACAGTTCGGCTAACGTGCGCAGTCTCTCGGACCGGAGTCCCAAGCCAAAGCGGACCGTTAGCACACAGGTCAACTCCGTCCAACCGCTTATCGATTTGCAATGCAACCGCAAGGCGTCCGGGCCCTCTCGCCAAATCTTTGAGTTTGTCGGTTTTGCGGAACCGTTTCATCAAGTTGATTCCTTCAAGAGGCTCAATGGCGCGCAGGAGCACTCCTGCGCCCACCCCCGGTTCTTCAGCCGACACGTTGAGCATGTATGACGTCCCATAGATGAAGTACACATAGGCAAATCCCCTGCCCAGAAATAGCGATTGGTTTCTGGCCGTTCGTCCACGATAAGCATGTCCACTCGCGTCACCCGGCGGGTAAGCCTCTGTCTCAACGATACGACCGCTAATCCTGCTTCGCCCGGTCTTGCGCACAATGGTTTTCCCGATGAGATATCTGGCCAACTCAGCGGTTTCACTTGGCAAGCTGGCCCGCGATAGCCGCCGGACTTTATGAGCGAGATTAAACGCGGTCTGCAATGGAACACCTTGATCCTGTCTGACAGCCCCACTTCAACCAGAAATCTTCATTACAGCGTCGTTTCGCTGTCGGGCAGACGCGGCTCAGCGCTTCTGGTATGGGTGGAAGATGTAGTCCTTCGCCTTCACGACCGTATGGCATGCGTTTCCGCAGTCTGAGAGGCTTTTGGGATCCGCCGTGAACTTGTCCGATGCGGCTTCGTAATTGAACACCGCGTATCCCCATCCGCCAGTTTTCGGAAATCTCTTGCTGTCCTTTTCCATAACGAAAGCCTGTTTAAAAACGTCTGGCACATCCACGGCAAACTGGGCCTCCGTGCTCTTCTTCGGCTTCCACTGGAGCTTCACGATCATGGAGCCATCCGGGAAAGGTTGGCCGTTGACCGGAACGACGGCCTTGTAGGCATTGCTCATGGTCGGATTGGCGACGATCACCTTAAGCACTTCGTCGGTACGGGCGGAAGAAACCACCGCCCAGTCCTCGTATCCTTTGAAGTCGGAGAACGCGATTCCGCTCGGCGATTTCAGCGAGTACTTTTCCTGTGCGTAAACGGCCGCGGCGACGAGGACGACGAGCACTGCCATGGCTATCGCAACGATGGTAAAGCCGGCGATACGTTCCACGGCGCTGCGTGTTTCTGTCTTCTGTCCTTGTTGTTCTTCCGCCACAGATTTCGTCGCAAGTTCAGGCATGGTGAGTTCCCCTTCACCGAAAAGGTTTTCTAAGCCCCCGTCGTATTCTGTCTCCTCTTCAAATTGGTTTTGGTTGGTTGAGATTTCACTTCACTTTTGCCATTACTTCTTCTGTCGGCCGACTCTCTGAGCAGAGGGGCCGCGCGTCACAGCGCCTTTGGCGCACCCTTTCTTCTATTCTTTTGAGGATGAATGCCCAGCTCGCGCCATGAAGTTTCCGCGAGGTTGACGTCATAATAGTTTGCAGCTTTCTCGATGTTCGCGAATGCCAAACCACGGTCGGCATCGGAGACGTCGATGACTTGATCGAACCGCGCGACCGCGTTACGCACATGTTGTGCGTCGGTCGGTGGTTCTTTACGCTGCTTCGGAAAAGCGTAGACGCTGTCGGGTAAGTCGCTCTGCTTCGTCAGCCGTCCATGTTTCTCGTGAGGTTTCCAGGTCGCTTTCGGCATGTCTTGCCATCCTTTCTTCACATATTGGGGTAGAGGCTCGTCATCAGTGAAATGTCGTGAGCCCGCTAAGGTTGAAATCCGTCCGCCATCCATTTAGCGAATAGTTCAATGCGAGATTGCGGCCAAGGACCTTCTCCTCTTGGCGGTGGGGGCGGCATTACCGCTCCGCCGATTCCCCGGATGCGATCGTAGATGGCAGCAGCGTGCTTTTTTACGTCATCGTAACTTCCCAGGTTGAACGCCTTGCTCATGCCTAGAATGTCCCGTTCCGTAAAGAGCGGGCGGATATCCGTTTGAAAGCTCGTCGTTTTCGTCATTGCGCCTCACAGTCACTGAATTATGCGGATGTGGCGGTCTGCTTCGTGAATCTAAAGCTTCCTGTCTTTTGACGTCAAGGTATAGGCCTATCGTTTCAACTTTGAACCGGCGAACTCAAGGTAATGTTGATCGCCCAAGACTGAACTCAAGCCTCGCAAGCCGAGATTCTTTCAGCCATCAGACTGCTGTGCAATTGGCTGCAGCTCCACATCGAAAAAACCTCGCACAAGTACATCTTTTGCGTAACGTGGCAAATCCGATTGGAGTCTAACCAGACGAAGGAGGGAAAATGAAAATAGTAATGGTACTAACATCGCATGATCAACTCGGCAACACCGGCCATAAGACCGGATTCTGGCTTGAAGAATTCGCTGCCCCGTACTTTGTTTTCAGGGACGCCGGTATCGATCTGACCCTCGCGTCGCCGAAAGGCGGGCAGCCGCCACTCGATCCGAAGAGCGACCTACCAGAAAATCAGACGCCAGCCATGACGCGGTTCAAGCAAGACCCTGCAGCGCAAAAGGCGCTTTCTCAGACGGTGAGGCTCGATACCATAAAATCACAGGATTACGACACCGTTTTCTATCCGGGTGGGCACGGGCCCATGTGGGACCTGGCGGAAAGCGCCGATTCCATCGCTTTACTAGAGTCCTTTTACAATTCCGGCAAGCCGATCGCGCTGGTCTGTCACTCGCCCGGCGTGCTTCGTCATGTGACCTACCAGGGCGCGCCGCTTGTGCAGGGTAAACAAGTAACTGGTTTTACCAATGGCGAGGAGGAAGAGATGCATCTTACGAAGGTTGTGCCTTTCCTCGTTGAGGACGAGTTGCTGCGGCTGGGCGCCACCTTTGAGAAGCGTGCCAACTGGCAGCCTTTCTTCGTCGTTGATGGCCGTCTTATCACCGGCCAAAACCCCGCGTCGTCGACCTCCACGGCTCAAGCGCTTATGAAGTACCTCGGGGAGAGAGCCGCTCACGCAACTGCTTGAGTTGACGATCACATCGGTTCTTCGTTGTTGATGACAGCGGCGAAGGCGATTTCGACGCTTTGGCCGAGAAGGCACAGCACGACGTGGAGCGAGGCTGTACTGCGACCATTGAAGGAGGGACGTGTGTCAAATGATAAGACAGGGAACGCCGCCAGTGCGAGTCGAGCGCTGACGGAAACAAATCCTCTCGATTTTGTGCCCGACAAAATTCCTTTCGACACTCCGTATGGCCCACCGATATCACTCGACCGAGCCCAGGCAGTTATTCACGGGGCGGTGGCGGAGGCGAAGAAACGGAATTGGAAGATGAACGTAGCGGTGGTCGATTCCGGCGGCAATCTCGTCGCCTTTCAACGAATGGACGGTGCGATGCTAGCCTCCATTCAGATTGCTGAACACAAGGCTCGAGCCGCCGCGACCTTCCGCCGCCCGACGAAGGTCTTCGAGGACGGTATCAACCTTATGCATCTCAACTATCTGCTCGCGTTCGATGGAGTCATTGCCTCTCGCGGGGGCATTCCGCTGATCGAACAGGGGGCGATTATCGGCGCAATCGGTGTCTCTGGAGGCACGGATTCCCAGGACGAGATCGTCAGCAAGGCAGGCGCAGCAGTGGTTAACGAACTCCCAGCAGGTAGCAAATGATCCAGATCTCGATAAGGCATTGAGGGCAATCACCAATTTCCAAGAGTACAAATGCAAAGGAGAATCCCATGACAAGTGCAAGTGCAGCAACGAAACCCGCACAGATCCGTGTGACCCGGCGCTCGCCCGCGTATTGGCGTGTCACGATCGACAACCCTCCGATCAACGTGATGGGCCCGGAAATGGTCCGGGAGTTCCAGGAAGTCATTGGCGCTCTGGAGGCCGACGAACATGTCAGGGTCGTGGTCTTCGACAGCGCGGTCGAAGATTACTTCCTGAATCACTCTGATTTCATTGCCAAGCTCGAGGATCTGACCTCAATGCCGGCCGGCCCCACAGGATTGCCGCCTTGGCCGGACTTTCTCGTGCGCTTGACCCGCTTGCCAGTCGCTTCCATCGCACTCATCCGCGGCCGGGCGACGGGCAACGGCAGCGAGATCACGCTGGCCTGCGACATGAGTTTCGCCAGCCGCGAGAAGGCCATGCTCTCGCAGTGGGAGGTGGGGGTAGGGATGGTCGCCGGCGGCGGCCCCATGGCCCGGCTGCCGAGGCTCATTGGCCGAAACCGCGCCCTCGAGGTGCTCTTGAGCTCGGAAGACATCAGAGCAGAGCAGGCCGAGGCCTACGGCTACATTAATCGCGCCCTGCCCGACGCTGATCTAGATGCGTTTGTAGAGGCGCTCGCAACCCGGATCGCCAAGTTCGACAAATGGGCGATCGCGAACACGAAGCGTCTCGTCGACACGAGCCTGCCGCCGGACGTCGAAATCGGCGCCGGGTGGGACGCGTGCATTGCTTCGCTTGGTCGACCTGCGGCCCAGGAGGGGATCAAAGCACTGATGGCGCGCGGCTTCCACAAACCAGGCGATGTCGAAAATCGGCTCGGCTACTACCTGGGCCAAATCCCGCGCTAGGCCGGCGCACGACGCGATTTCTCAACTCCAGAACATGGAGTATGGCAGCCGCTCGCGGCGAATCTTGGCGGAGCTGTTTCGAAAGTCTGTTGTGATGTTTTGCATTTTCTACACGAAGGAGGATTGTATGTCTCAGAAAGCCAGCGCCGTAAAGCGCGCTCAGCAAAGCGAAGTCCTGCCTCACCAACCCGGGCAGGAGGTTTTCAAAACTATCTTGTCCGAAGATGTCGATTGGAAACCGTTCCCGGCGTTCCCACCTGCCGTCCGGCTGGCCGTCGTGGTGGGTCAGCCCTCGGCACCCGGCTCCTACACCATCAGGGTCAAAGCGCCCCACGGCGAGAAGCTGATGCCTCACAATCACCCGGAGGATCGAGTCTATACCGTGATTTCCGGCGTTTTTTATATCGGACTGGGTGATGAATTCGATGCGAGTAAGTTGCAAGCCTATCCGCCCGGCGCCGTGATCATTCTCCCTGGCAACACACCCCATTTCCACTGGGCGAAATCCGGAGAGTACATCACGCAAGTAACCGCGATGGGGCCGCTTGGATTGGAATACCTCAGCGCGAAAGACGATCCGCGAAACAGCAACTCGTAGGAGGGAGTCTTCTCAAGATAAACGACCATCAGAAGAACGCGCAGTATTCTGGAGTGCGCGATCGGGATGCGCCTCTTGACCGCAATGTTCAACCAATATTTTGGCGCGGATCGATGCTTTCGTGCAAAAGGCTTCGTCGTCGCGCTTCTGGACGACGTACATGCAATGGACTAAATCGAAAGGAGTCATCAATGAACGCCGTACAAGTCGAACAGAAGAGTTATGAGATGCCCCCGCGAGAGGGGATCAGCATCGCGCATTTTCTCACCGTCGCCGACGTCGAGCGATCGGCTCGCTACTACGAAAAGGTCTTCGGCGCTCGCATTCTGACCATGGGTGACGGCAACGCGCCTCCGTACCTTCAGCTTGCGAATATCTGGATGATTCTAAACGTCGGGGGCGGGCCGACCCCGGATAAGCCGACGGTTACGCTCAGCGTTCCCGACCCGAATCACATCAACAGCTTTATGAATTTCCGCGTCGCGGATATTCAAGCCTGCTATGAATTATGGAAAAGTCGAGGGGCCGAGTTCATCACGGAGCCCATTCCTAAGTACGGCGAGATTCGCTGCTACATCCGCGATCCTGACGGTTACATTATCGAGGTCGGACAAAGCACATCCCTCAAGTACGGTTAACGCTCGGCCCGGACGGCGGATTTAAACGCTTACGGATGTTCGTTTAGTGCTAGCCCATTGGCGTGAGCGATACAACGCCGTTCAGTCCCACAAGGCGCTGAATCGACAGGCCCCCTAGGTTCAGGGATAGAAGGAGCACGGGATGAACTTAAGGAGACCACGCACATGACCGCTCCCATCACCCCGAACACGCTTGGTTTCAACGTCTTTACCGCGCCGGGAAAGGTGATGGTAGGCGAGCGGCCAAAGCCCTTCGGCGAAGCGCTCGGCTTTGACCCGATCACGTCGACTCTAATCTTCGGCGAGTACGACGCCGTGCTGGTAGACGCAATGATGACGGTGGCTGAGGCCGAGGCTCTCGCGGATTGGGTTGCTCTGCACAACCGCAACTTGGAGACCATCTATATAACGCATGGTCACTTCGACCACTTCTACGGTCTGAGCATTCTGCTCGACCGTTTCCCGGGCGCTCGGGCGATAGCAACGCCCAAGACGGTGAACGCCATGCAGATGTCTTTCACTCCCCCAGTAGAGCGGTTAGCGCGTCGGCTCTTTCCTGGGCAAGTGCCCACTAAGTTGGTTGCGCCCGAGGCCTATGGGCACGAGACGTTCACTCTCGAGGGCCACGAATTGCGCATCATCGAGCAGGGCCACACCGATAGTGCCGATACGACGTCTCTACACGTTCCATCGATCAGCCTGATCGTCGCTGGCGACGTGGTGTATAACGAGTGCCACATGTACGTCGGCGACACCACCCCCGAGAGCCGGAAGAACTGGGTCGCGGCACTGGACCGGTTGGCTGCGCTGAAGCCGGCGATTGTTGTTGCCGGTCACAAGAAGCCTGGTGCGCCCGACTCACCGTCGGCGATCCAGGACACAAAGCGCTATCTGCTGGACTTTGATGGGCTGCAGAAAACCGCGACGTCCGACCAAGAGCTGTTCGATCAGATGACGCAGCGATACCCGCATTGGGTAGCCAATCAGTGGTGGTTGATGTTCGGATTCCCGAGCGGCTGATGTGGACGCTCGCTCGCGCGCGGAGGATCGGAATCGGAGTCGTCAATGAAGAGCGTGCAAATCGGACTACCCTGGGAGCACAGAACGCAAGTAGCAGCGATCAGCCGTTGGGACTGAATACCTTGGCGCGAAAGACGATCCGCGAAACAACAGTGATTGAAGAAACAGCGCGACCCGACGAGTGGTACGCTCCGATTCCGCTAAAGCATTTGGCTTTTGGTCAAATGGAAGGCTCAAGATGAACGATCAGCAAGGGAATTCTGGAGCGCGAGATCAAGTGATCCGTGCAGCGCTGGATCAGCATTGGGCGGCGTCCGATGCCAACGATTTTGAAACGGAGCACCGCATCTATCACGAGGACGCGGTGCTGGACTACCCACAGTCAGGCGAGCGAACTCGCGGTCGACGGAACATACAGGGCCAACGCGCTAGTCAGCCGAGCAACAAGCGTTTTAGCGTCCGACGAATCATTGGCGGCGGTGATCTTTGGGTCACCGAATTCATCCTGACATATGACGGCAAGCCGTCGTACACCGTGAGCATCATGGAGTTCACGGGCGACAAGGTAGCGCGGGAAACACAGTACTTTGCGGACCCGTTTGTGGCTCCCGCGTGGCGCGCTCAATGGGTCGAACGGATGGACACATAACCTCGAAGCGCGGGGACTTGCTGACGACACTGGCATTTGCGGTTTGCAGCGTAATGCCGAGAAAAGAAATTAACACCAGAGACCCGCTAAGTCCTGACGAACGGGGTTACCGGGGGAGTAGAGCTTTGTCATATGGGGTATCGTCACCGCACATTCTCCGATGGAGGGACAAGAGATGGATTGGAAACGGTTGGTCCAGTTTGCGCTGTTGGGTAGCAGCGATTTGGAACAATATGCGATCCTGCTGGTACGCGTTTCGATCGGACTGTTCTTTGCCATCTCCGGGGCAAACAAATTGTTTGTCGCCGGCGGCACGAAACCGGTTTACGAAACGCTCGTTAAGGCCAAGGTCCCGTTTCCCAAGCAGACCGCTTATATCGTGTCGAGTGTCGAGTTCCTTGGCGGATCCCTGGTGGCCTTGGGGTTTCTTGCGAGCCCGGCATGCGTGGCTTTATTGATCGATATGATTGTGGCCACCCTGACCAGCGCGGTCTCCACCCTGCCTAAAGGGCTTTCGCCTCTCAGCTGGCTCGACGATTTCCTCTATCTTCCGGAAGTCCTGTACGCGCTTTTCTTTATCTGGCTGATCTGCTCTGGTCCGGGGAAGTTCAGTGTCGATTACTGGCTCGTTGACAAGTTACTGAGGTGATGAATCGACGAAACAGCTTGTTGCCGGACAAGAGCCCACGAGAATCAAAGGGATTCTAGCCAGACATTGGACTTCGACGAGGCATGAATGGCCAGATTGCTTTCAGTAAATGTCGGTCTTCCGCGCGACGTGATATGGAACGGCAAGACGGTCCGAACGTCAGTCTGGAAATCTCCAGTTGATGGACGGCGAATGGTGCGCAGACTGAATATTCAAGGCGATGCGCAAGCCGATCTGGAGGGTCACGGAGGGGAGCAACGCGCTGTATTCGTCTACCAGATGGATTCTTACCATTACTGGAAACGCTTTTTGAGCCGCAACGATTTTACTTTCGGACAGTTCGGAGAAAACTTCACCGTCGAGGGACTTCCTGACAACGAAGTGTGCATCGGCGATCGATACCGCATCGGTGGTGCTGAATTTGAAGTAACGCAGCCACGCGTGACGTGCTACCGCGTCGGTATTCGCATGAATGAACCTCGGATGGCAGCCCTGCTCGTGGCACATCACAGACCAGGATTCTACTTTCGCGTGTTGCAGGAAGGGGAAGTTGGCGCAAACGATGACATTGTGAAGATTACTGACGGTCCCGAGCGAATCAGTGTGGCCGAGGTTGACGCCCTCCTGTATTTGCCGGGACGTTCTCGCGAACAATTGGAACGAGCGCTACGCATCCCCGCACTTAGCAAGGGTTGGCAGTCTTCCTTTCAAGCGATACTCCCGCAAGAGGCGAGCCCGAAGCCTGTCGAGGGAAATCCGGGACTCGCGGATGAGGAACAAGCACCAGCCTGGCCCGGATTGCGACAGATGCTAGTCGCGAATATTAATAAGGAAAGCGAGAGCGTAACTTCCTTCGTTCTAGCGCCGATCGACGGGCAAAATCTTCCTGTCTTCCAGGCAGGTCAATTTGTGGTTTTGCGGCTGCTCGTCGATCCGGGCAAAGCGCCGGTTCTTCGCAGCTATTCGTTGTCTGATCTGCCCGGAGCTAATCATTTCCGCATCAGCGTCAAAAACGAATTGAATGGGATTGGGAGTTCCTTTCTGTGCAACCGTGCGCGCGAAGGCGATCTATTGGATGTTAGTGCGCCGCGAGGAATCTTTACTCTGCGTCCCGGCCAGAATCCTGTGGTTCTGCTGAGCGCTGGAGTGGGCGCAACGCCCGTGCTGTCGATGCTGCACACGCTCGCCGCTGAAAGATCGCAACGAGAGATCTGGTGGGTCTATGGAGCGCGCAATAGCGTCGACCATCCGTTTGCAGAAGAATCGCGTTCGTTGCTGAAACAGCTCTCTCGCGGACGAGGATACATCGTATACAGCAGGCCCGCTGCAAACGACCAAGCCGGGGCAGACTTTGATGCTCCTGGGCACATTAACACAGCTTTGCTGGAGAAAATTGGCGTATCACAGGGCAGTGACTTCTATCTGTGTGGCCCCTCTTCATTCCTGCAAAACATGCGCGATGGGTTGCGAAACTGGGGGTGGTCGGCAAGAATGTGCACACGGAAATCTTCGGTTCTCTCGAGGCTATTACCCCTGGTATGGCGCAGGTTGTTCACACTCCTCACCTACCGGAAGGGCCGCCCGCATCTGGCCCCGCAGTCTCATTCGCGCGTAGCGGGATTACCGCCGCTTGGGATCCGAAATTTGGGAGCTTGCTTGAACTGGCGGAAGCGTGCGACGTTCCGGTCAGATGGTCGTGCCGATCTGGAGTCTGCCATACCTGCCTGACTGGTCTGATTAGCGGATCGATTATTTATAACCCCGAGCCGCTGGAGACGCCGGCTCCCGGGAACGTGCTCGTATGCTGTTCCCAGCCAAACGCGGGTGTCACTTTGGATCTTTAAGAGAAACGGGATCTTTGAGAGAAACGGGAGGAGTCAAATCATGCGTTCTGATATCGTTCCCGGAGGCATTTTCCCCGACTACGAACTGCCTGATCACACGGGCACAGTGCGCAAGCTCAGCGAGCTGCAGGGCGATGATCCGATGATCCTCACGCTCGCGCGCGGCCACTACTGCCCGAAGGAGCACCAGCAGCATCTGGAGCTCGCCGCGTTCTACCCGAAGATCGCAGTGGCGTACACCCAAATCGCCACGATCGCCACCGACGATCATCACACTCTTCAGGAATTCCGTGCTTCCGTCGGAGCCGTGTGGACTTTCCTTTCGGACCCCGAACGAACGATTCAGAAGGATCTCGACATCCAGGAGTACACCGACCCCGAGAACAATCCGATGATCCCGCATACGCTCGTACTCAAGCCGGGCCGCGTGATTTACAGCATCTATAACGGCTACTGGTTCTGGGGGCGTCCATCGGTCATCGATCTTTGGCACGATCTGCGCGTCGTGACGAGTGAAATCCGTCCAGACTGGGATCTGAGTACTCCTGGGCTCCGCGAGGCATGGAACGCGGGTGACTTCTCGCGTTTCCACGGCTGGAACAGGCGAGGGGCCGCGAAGGCGGCCTCTGCAAGGCCCAAAGAGTGACGGTGACTGCCAGCGATGAACACTACCCTACGGGCGCGCGGTTTTCTCGAGGCAAACGCAATTCTAGGCTGTTGAACGGAGGAATCATGAGCGTCGCAACCGGCGCCTCTAAATGCTGGAACGGCGCTTTGACCTCTTCGCGCGAGGTATCGGACTGCCGATTGGAAGGTGCGATTCTTCGGCGTAAATGTCTTCGATTTCTGTATCGGTAGGCAACTGAAGCGCACCTGTTCGTGGCCGGTCGTACTCAAGCAAGCGATTCACCATCTTCTCGAAGAACTCGTAGTAAATTGCATTCTCGGCCTGCTCACTCTTGATGAGTTTTCTGGCGTCAGCCCCCACGTGGAGAATCCAGTAATGAAATTCGACCGAAACGTCCTCAATGTTGAGATACCCACCTTCCAGCAGATAACCCATGTGTTCGAAGAAATTCATTACGTCGTGGAGTTCTGGTGGCGGATTGTTCAAATCGAGTGGGACTAGGACGCCACCCGGGGCTCGCTTCGCACGCTTACGCACGGGGTTTACGATCGTCGTGAGATCCAGGTCGCTGGCAGCAACTTCATGAAGCATCGGCGTGAACAAGAAAAAGTTATCGCGGTTAACGAGGGTGACTTCGACGGAGGCATCCCGAGCTAGGGTCTTCTCCAATTCCATAGCGACGGCGAGACCCGCGAATCCTCCGCCAAGAATAAGTATCCACTTCTGTGACGCCGTGTTAGCCATAAGCTGTGTTTCCGCACTCCCTAAGGGGGTGAGTTGAGGTACCAAATGCCTGCTAAAGGATGAGAGGTGGGCTTCCCTGAAAGGTTTCACAGCCGCCGGCATTATTTCACTGCCTGTACCATTCGAGCTCGAACTCGGACGGCACCATTGGCGATAGGATGGCGGCGCATTTGAGTGGGAATTTACGCTCAGCGGTAACCTTCCCAGGATTAGTGAGTCCAATGAACCGAGGATGGGCGGCGGAGGGTGACTTTAAACAGCCGACTTCAATTCCGCCCTTATTTGCATTACGCTATTCGCCTCAGAGGTGAATTGTTTAGAATGCCCGGGCCGAATTTGCCTGGGCTTGTGCATGGCCGCAAATTCAATAATGAACTTATGACTAAGAGGGTGAGCGATGAACCGTCGTCACTTTTTGTGCTCAGCAAGCGCCGTATCCGCGTGTTTCGCGTTTTCGAAGAAAGGGCTCCTATTCGCAGAGGAAACGTCGAGCAGTTGGCGCACGTTTGAAGTCACAACGAGGGTTGAAGTCTTAAAACCTTCGGGAACGACGCGTATCTGGGTACCGGCAGCGCTTTTCACGCAGACGCCGTTCCAGAGGACCCTTTCTAACGCCTTCAACGCCGAGAGTGGTAGCGCCAAGAGCCTGGAAAGCAAAGCTGGTGCGCTTGGAATCATTTCCGCGGAATTTCCGTCCGGTGTGAGTCCGATCCTTACGGTAACAAGCCGGGTCACCACCAAGAATTATCAGGTCGATCTCTCCACAGCCGGCGAGGCACCGAAAGAGGCTCCAGCAGAGTTAGAGAATTTCCTGCGGCCAACAAAACTTCTCCCAACCGACGGGATTGTGAAGGATACGGCGGTAGAGATCACGAAGGGCGCAAAGACCGATGTCGAGAAGGCGCGCGCTATCTATGAATGGATCGTGGACAACACCTTTCGGAATCCCAAAACGCGCGGGTGTGGTGTCGGCGATATTCGCTTCATGCTTGAGTCCAAAGATCTAGGCGGCAAGTGTGCGGATCTTAATGCGCTCTTTGTCGGACTGGCGCGTGCGGCGGGCCTACCGGCACGCGACGTGTACGGCATCCGAGTCGCCAAGTCAGACCTGGGATATAAAAGCCTTGGCCCTTCGACGGAGATCGTAACGAAGGCGCAGCATTGCCGCGCGGAGGTGTACCTCAGTGGATACGGCTGGGTTCCGGTCGATCCCGCGGACGTGCGGAAAGTCGTGCTTGAGGAACCGCCGGGAAATCTCCCGCTGGACGACGAGATGGTGAAGAAAGCTCGCACGCGGCTTTTTGGCGCTTGGGAGATGAACTGGATGGCATACAATTTTGCTCACGATGTGAGCCTTCCCGGATCGAACGGCGCCACCATCGGTTTCCTGATGTACCCGCAAGCGGAAACGTCCGACGGGCGCCTCGACTGCCTCAATCCGGACGGGTTCAAGTACGAAATCAAGTCGAGGGAGATCACACCGGTAAATGGCTGACGGAACTCGAACGAAACTCTATCGCGCAGGGGACGAGAATGACGACAGACGCAACTCAAGTACAAGATGCCACGGTGAGACTCTCCGGCCAACCGACTGCGGCAACGGGCTTAGCATTGGTTCGGATAATCATCGGCGCCATGCTCGTGTCGGTGTTTTTCGAGAATCTGGGAAAAGGCGGATACACTCCGGCGGGCTACGCTGGAGTGATTAACTACTACATCAAGAATAGCCACTCACCGGCGGCGTGGAAATGGGTTATGGGATTAACGGCCAGCCATGCGGCCATGGCAGCTCCGATGCAGGCGACTCTGGAGATTTCGCTGGGGATCCTGCTGGTCATCGGCCTGCTTGTGCGTCCGGCGGCATTTGTCGCATTCCTGTTCCTCGGCAGCCTTTGGCTCTCGGAATTGGGCACGTCATGGATTTGGGAACTGCTGGTTCCGGTGGTGGCATCGCTGGGGCTCTCGATAGGACGCGCAGGTCGGGCATGGGGCATTGACGCGTTGCTGGCACGGCGACGCCCTTCGTCCCCGTGGTGGTGATGAGTGAATCTGCGTGCGAGTGTCGGTCGTCATTCCTACCCATAACGAAGCGCAGTCCATTGGCCGTGTGCTTGCCGATCTGCCTTCCAATCTCGTCACCGAGGTCATCGTTGTCGACAGCAATTCGACTGACGGAACGCCTGATCTCGCCCGAGGGATGGGGGCGCACGTTATCCAGGAGCCTCGCCGAGGATACGGACGCGCTTGTTTGACCGGGCTTGCGAATGCACATGAACCCGACGTGGTCGTTTTCCTCGACGGAGATTACAGCGACCGTCCTTCGGAGTTGCCGATTATTTTGGCTCCTATCGTCGAGGGGCGCGCTGACATTACGCTGGGTTCCCGCTTGTCCGGCGCAAGCAATCGCGGCGCGCTACCGTGGCACCAATCCTTCGGCAATCGCCTGGCCGCCGGCCTGATCAGGTTTTTATACGGCGTGAAAGTCAGCGACCTCGGTCCGTTTCGCGCTGGCCGGGCGGATGTGCTGCGCACCCTCGCTCTTGAAGAGGCTACCTACGGCTGGGCAGTGGAAATGATTTTGAAAGGCGCCATCGCGGGATTTCGGATCGTGGAAGTGCCCGTAAGCTACTACCCGCGCATTGGAAAGTCCAAGATCAGCGGCACGGTGAAGGGGACGATAGGAGCAGCGTGGTTCATCTTGAGCCGGATAGTGGGGTATTATTTTCGACGTCGAAGGGCGGGAACGGCACGAGCGGCGTAAATCGCGACCGACGGCTCTTCCATGGAATCCCCCAGCCAGACCGGTATGAGTCTTTCTTCCCCAAATCGCACCTTGGTCATAATGGCGAAAGCTCCAAAGCCGGGTATGGTCAAGACCCGACTCATTGAGAGTCTTCCTTCTGCCGCGGTAACGGCACTGTATCGCTGCCTTTTAGAGGATACGCTAGCGTTGGCGAAGTCCTTGACGAGCGTGGAGGTGGCGGTAATGTGCCCTGAGGCCGATCACGACGAATTGGCGCAACTATTAGGTAATAGAGTTAAGGTCGTGGCGCAAAAAGGCCAAGGTCTCGCAGCAGGACTCACCTCAGTTTTTCGACACTTCACTGCTACAGGCCGGCAGCAGGTCATCGCGTTCAATAGCGACAGCCCACACCTGGCGCCTTCGGTTTTGAACAGCGCGTTCGAAATACTGGGTGCGCATGACGTGGTTGTCGGGCCAACTCACGATGGAGGTTACTACCTTGTTGGCGCCAAGGCCGCGCACCCGTCGCTCTTCGAGGGCGATGGCATGGGAACAAGGAGCGCGCTGGACAGATTGTTGACGCGCACGAAGGCCCTTGAACTCTCAACCGGCTTCACAGATACCTTCTACGACATCGACGTCGCAACCGATTTGATTCTGCTGGCTAAGGAATTGCGTTTCGCTCCCGCGAAGGCGCCAAGGACTGCGGACTGGTTCGATGAGTGGAGCGAAGTAGTCGCGCAGCTTCGAGATTGAACGCGGAGGCCGATGAAACTCACACCCTCGCACAGGCGTACGGACTCGGCGCCATCTGCACTGCGGGCGCTGGTGCCATTTACGAGGTCGACGTCCACGATGCCAATCACGATATGGACTTTGAGCATTATTCCTAACTATTATGTGTGACGTCCGTTTCATTCACTGAGGAGGAGCTCGATGATGAAGTTGCGCCGTTGCAGGACGATCTGTTGTCTATTTTTTGGAGTGCTGCTCTTCGCGGGCGCTTCCCGGGCACAGTCGCGCCCGGCCATTCTCGAACAGCTTGCGAAGACCTATGGTCTTGATTCGTTCGGACAGATTGATGCGATTCGCTATACCTTCAACCTGGATATCCCGGCTTTTAAACTGAATCTTTCGCATTCCTGGGTTTGGGAACCCAAGACCGGGCAAGTCACTTACGAGGGCAAAGATAAGGACGGCAAGCCGGTCAAGGTTACGTACAACCGGTCTCAGATCAGCAGCGCGCCTGCCAACGTGAAAGGCGAAGTTGAGCCGGCTTTCGTCAACGACAATTATTGGCTGATTTTCCCCTTCCACGCTTACTGGGACACCAGCGCCCATGTGGAGGAGAAGGACAAGCAAAAGTTGCCGATCGGAGCAGGTACGGCAAAGCTGGTGTCGGTGAAATATGCCGCGGAGGCCGGCGGCTACACTCCGGGAGATACTTGGGATCTCTATGTGGGGCCGGATGGGCGAGTCGTGCAATTCGTCTATCATCGGGGCGGAGACAAGAAGCCGAGCAACGTCACAGCAACTTGGGCGGGGTACAAGAAGGCTGGCCCTCTGCTTGTCTCGACGGACCATCGCGGAACAGCGGACGGCAAGCCGCTGCATCTCTTCATGTCGAATGTGGCCGTCAAGGTGGCGGGGTCGGACACCTGGATGGACGCGAAATAGGAAAATGCGCGGGCGAGTTCCGTCACTCGATGTGCATCTTCACGGATCGGACTCGCGGGCGATTACTACAGTGGTACAGGAACTGCCGAATTTAGGCAGATCGCGATTTGCGGCCATGCGGACTTCGAGCCGCGGGCGCTCGCCCCTAATGATCGGACAATAAAAATCCGGATGCGCCAGAGCCCCTTGCAGGCGCCGCCGTCCTGCGCATCCTCCATGACATGATTCTCGAAACTCGCAGGGCTGGCACGCTTCCGGAATTGTGCGAGCCTGCTCAAACGGTGCCGAGTTCAGAATCTCGGACCCTGCCAAAATTAAATCTGAAAGTGGTTCTCCAGGGCCGGGCCAATAAACGCAAGGCTGCGTTGTGGCACGGGGCGTAACGCGCACCGTGCTGACGCCGCATCCTCCTTCGAGCGGCGGTAGGCCGGCCATCGCCCGCACCAAAGGCTCGCCGACGGCAATTACATCGGTGCTCTCGAAAAGCCTACGGAACCCTTGCCAGTATTCTTCGTAGGTGAGTGCGTAGAGATCGGACCGCACTGCCTGATAGACGTTCACACGCAAGGGAGCGCTAAAGCGTTTGGCGACTCTTGCGACATCCGCCAGCCGCAAGTAGTTTGACTTCATCATCACCGCGATGATCGTCACGGGGACACCGAGGCGCAGGCAGCGTTCGGCCTGTTGATGAATCAACTCCCAGTTGCCTGCGCCGCGTTGGGCGTCCTGTTCGGCTCGGGTGGAGTAATCAAGAGAAAACTCGATGTCATGGAAGGCACGCAAATCATGGTCTTCCAGAACGGCAATACTGTGACCGTTGGAAGTGATCGTAAGCTTCACCGGTCGAGTTCGCAGGTAAGCCAATATAGTCTTGTAGTCAGGATGCATTCCGTTTTCGCCGGTTCCCAGATTCACGGAACGAACCGGAAGGCATTCGATCACCGACTTGACCTGTTTCAAGGAGAGACGGTCAGCGCGAGTGGGATCGCGGTAGCAGAAGGCGCACTTGAGGTTGCACTCGTTAGTGAGCCCAAGCCCGATTGAAATGCCTGTATCCAGGTTGACGGCCGTTGGAATGGTAGTTTCCCCTTCTTCTTCCCTAAGGATCAAATCTTAACGCCATTCGTTTTTCACGCGATGAAAATAGACGTGATTCGTCTAGCGAGCTAACCAGCCTCCGTCGACGGCAAGAATGTGGCCATGCACGTAGTCACTGGCGGAGGAACAAAGGAATATGGCGGCGCCGGTGAGGTCCTCTGGCATGCCCCATCTGCCCGCGGGAATTCTGTCGAGAATCTGACGGCTGCGAGACGGATCGTTTCTGAGCAATGTCGTGTTATCCGTCGCCATGTACCCAGGTGCAATCGCATTCACATTAATTCCTTTGGGGGCCCACTCGTTGGCCAGTGCCTTTGTCAGCTGGGCCACACCGCCTTTCGCGGCTGCGTAGGCGGGCACGAGAATTCCTCCCTGGAAGGAGAGAACGGAAGCGATGTTCAAGATTTTCCCGCCCGTTCCCTTCTCCAGCATGTGCCGACCCGCGAGTTGCGAGAGCCGGAAAACCGCCGTCAGGTCAACGCTGATCAGCTCATCCCAGAATTCCATGGAATATTCCGCAGCAGGAGCTCTACGAATTAGCCCGGCATTGTTCACCAAGATGTCCAGCGAACCGAATTCCGCGATTGTTTTTTCGATCAGTTTGGCAGGCACCTTGGGATCCGCCAAGTCTCCGGGAAGGTAAAACGTCTTGCGTCCGGCCGCGAGGACTTCGCCGCATGCGAGACCTGGATCAGGATCTCGTCCGTGGCAGCCCACGTTTGCTCCGGCCTTCGCCATCGCGATGGCAATGGCGGCGCCCAAGCCCCGGTGCGAGCCGGTCACCAGCGCATTCTTGCCGTTCAGTTGAAATGATTCGAGGCTCATCGATTCAACCCTCTCCGATTCGTGGGGGTGTTAGTCGCGGATTCAAGATATGCAAAAACAATAAGACTAGCAGGTAAAACTGTTTGAAACGTCTTTTGGCGGGAGGAGGCAGGCCAAGGCGCAGACGTTTGGGCTTTATTTGATATAGCGATGAAGGATTTCCACCAGGCTCTCGGCGGCCTTCGATTCACGCGAGCCGACTTTCGCGTCTTTGCTGAGCACATGGAATTTGATCTCGCCCTCGACGATCTCCACCAATAGACCGTTCACGGCTCCCCGACAAGCAGCGATCTGCTGCAGCACGTCCGCGCATTCGCGCTCTTCCTCAATGGCCTGACGAATACTTTCCAACTGCCCCTGAATTCGATTGACGCGAACGAGAAGCTTTTTCTTCTCTTCGGCGGTATGGGCCATGTGGGTTGCTCCTTGACATACTATACCTAGTATAGTATCTAGGCATTGCTGTTACAACCGGTTCATATTGCTGGGTTCTAATTCGTCCCAGGGGAGCCGGTCCAGAAACAGCCGAGGCAAAGCGTACCAAAGACGCGATGACTCCGAGGAGTTGCGTTTCACAAGTTAGGTAGGTCGATTCACCGGCAAAGGTGGCGCAACCTTGGCGCCCACGCCAGACGGGAATCAACCGCAGCCGCTACGAACGATCCGCGATTCAACTGAGATGCCGTCCTGGCGCAAGACAATTGGTTAGAGTCCGACCAGCACCGGGACTACAGGGACAAGGAGGCGCAATGTGGCGCGCGGTTACAAGATGTTTGTGCTTCGGGATATTTCTGATTGGGTGCTTGGGGGATAGCGCTGTCGCGCAGAAGGCTCTCACCTGGCAGGAGGTTCGAGCCAAATTTGAGGCCGCGAATCCGACTCTTCAGGCGGGACAGATTGGCGTGGATGAGTTTCGAGCCCAGGAAACCACTGCCTATTTACGACCAAACCCAAACCTGAGCTTGCTGGCAGATCAAATTAATCCGTTCGATGGTGGTCCTCCTCACAGCACCTTCGGATTTCTGCTGGCGTCCGCGACTGTGGACTACTTGCACGAGCGCCAGCACAAGAGAGAGCTTCGCCTTGAAAGCGCGCAGAAGGCGACGGGCATCGCAACATCCAGCCAAGCGGATCTGGATCGAACACTTATTTTTGAATTGCGGATGGCGTTTGTTCAAGCACTGCAGGAAAAAGCCGTGCTCGATCTTGCCAGGGAAAACCTTGCCTACTACGACCACGTCTTAGAGGTGAACCGCGAACGTTACAAAGGGGGCGGAATCGCCCAAGTGGACTTGGATCGCCTGGAAATCCAGCGCGTGCAGTACGAATCCGACCTGCAAACTGCGGAAGTAACCCTGCGAACGGCGAAGATCCAACTGTTGGCGTTACTGAATGACCGCACGCCAGTTGACCAATTTGATGTAACTGGACCGTTCGATTTTTCGACCGAACTCGTTCCTCTCGACGAGGTTCGCCAGACGGCGGTGGAAGCACGGCCCGATTTGAAGGCCGCGATTCAGTCTGTCGACAAAGCAAAGACCGATCACAAGCTCGCTGTCGCGAACGGCTCCACAGACCCCACATTCGGATTCGACGTTGGGCGGAATCCACCAATTGACCAGTACATCGGGTTTAGCGTGAACATTCCCTTGCGTGTTTTCGATCGAAATCAAGGGGAGAAGAAGCGCACGGAGTTGGACATCAGCCGCAATGAACGATTGGCGGATGCAGCCAAAGTGCAAGTCTTCAGCGATGTGGACTCCGCATACGCGATGGTCAACAGCAACATTGTTCTGCTCCAACCTTATCGGGACCGCTACCTGAAACAAGCTGTAAGAATCCGGGACACCATTTCGTTCTCCTACCAACACGGCGGGGCTTCACTCCTGGATTTTCTGAATGCCCAGGCCGACTACCGCAGCGTGCAGGTGAACTACCTCAATCTGGTTGCTTCCTATTTGACTGCGGCGGGCCAGCTGAATCTTGCCGTGGGACGCGAGGTCATTCCATGAACTGGCGAAATTTGGCGACACCGGCTTTCTGTCTGACTCTCGCTATGGCTGGCTGCAATGAATCGAAACCTAATTTTCAGGCGGAGGCGCCTCCGCCTTTGAAGCTCCAAAAGGTGCAGGATCGCAATCTCTTCAAAGTAGATCATCCTGACCAGTTCGCGTTGACGGAGGCGGTGGCTCATGTCGCGACCTCTCAGTTGAGGGCAACGGGAACCGTGAATCCGGATATTTCGCGCACCGTTCCGGTGATTTCGCTGGCCACCGGGCGCATCGTGGAAATCGGGGCTCGTTTGGGCGACACCGTGAAGAAAGGCCAGGTGTTGCTGCGTGTGCAGAGCGCGGACATTGCGGGCGCCTACTCCGACTATCAGAAAGCGGTTGCGGATGAGCAACTGACACGCACTCAGCTCGAGCGCGCCCAGCTTTTTTACGACAAAGGGGCGATCTCCCTAAACGATTTACAGCTGGCGCAAGATACAGATGCCAAGGCGAAAGTCGACGTGAAAACGACAGCGGAAAAACTCCGCGTACTGGGCAGTCCAAATTTGGACCAGCCAACGGGTATCGTCGATATTCGCGCGCCTATCTCGGGCGTAATCACGGACCAGCAGGTTACCAACGCCGCGGGAGTCGCGGGCCTGGGATCGCCGAATCCCTTTACGATCTCTGACCTCGGTAGTGTCTGGATACTCTGCGATGTATTTGAGAACGATCTTTCCACTGTCCATCTCGGCGAGAAGGCCGATATTGTGCTGAAAGCTTATCCGGACAAGGTATTTACCGGCACGATCAGCAATCTTGGTCCAGTCTTAGATCCGAACATCCGCACGGCGAAGGTGCGCATTGAGGTGCGCAATCCAGGGCTGATGCGGCCGGGCATGTTTGTGACTGCCACGTTTCATGGTTTGAAGAAAGAAACGCGCGCAGCACTTCCGGCGACAGCAATATTGCATCTTCACGACCGTGATTGGGTTTACGTACCGGAAAAGGATAGCCAGTTCCGCCGGCTGCCAGTAACCGCTGGAGACATGCTGCCCGACGGTATGCAAGAAATCAGTTTGGGAGTCACGCCGGGCCAGCGCGTGGTGCGGAATGCCTTGGAATTCCAAAACACGGTGGAACAGTAATGATTCGCAAGCTCGTCGACTTCTCTCTCAATAATCGCTTCATCGTCTTAAGCCTCATGCTGCTCCTCTTTGTTTGGGGCGCCATCGCATTCAAGAAGCTTCCTGTCGAGGCTTACCCGGACGTTGCAAATACGTGGGTGCAGGTAATCACGCAGTGGCCCGGGCGTGCCGCGGAAGAAGTGGAACAACAGGTAACCATTCCCATCGAAATCCAGATGAACGGCATTCCTCACCTGCAGCACCTGCGGTCTGCTTCACTGGCCGGCTTGTCGGTAGTGAACCTGATCTTCGATGACGATTCCGATAACGATAAAGATCGTCAAAAGGTGCTGGAGCGGCTCAATCAAGTCACGCTGCCCCCGAACGTCACCGCCAGCATTGGCCCTGATTTCAGTCCAATCGGCTCGATCTACTGGTACACGCTCGAGAGCAGCAATCCTAATTACGACGTTATGGAACTGAAGTCGATTCAGGATTGGGTTATCACCAAGTACATGAAATCGGTCCCAGATGTGGTCGACGATTCCTCATTCGGAGGTATCACCCGCGAATACCAGGTTCGGATCGACCCCGACAAGCTGATTTCCTATGGTCTAAGCCTGGCGCAGGTCGAACAGCAACTTACGAATGCCAACGCGAACGCAGGCGGCAGTTTCATTGAAGAAGGATCACAACAGATAAATGTGCGCGCGGTGGGACTCGTGCGAGATGTCGCGGATATCGAAAAGACGGTAATCAAAACGCAAAACGGAACGCCGCTCCGGATTAAGGATATCGCTGTCGTCACGCAGGGACCGAAAATTCGCCTCGGGCAGATCGGAAAGGCACTCCACCGTTCGGATGGTGTGGTGGTTGATGATAGCGACGTGGTCGAAGGGGTCGTATTTCTTCGCAAGGGGGCGGATACCGCGACGACTCTGGATGGCATCCACGCCATGGTTCGCAAGCTGAATGAGCAGATCCTTCCAGCGGGCGTCAAAATTGTTCCGTACCTGGACCGCGATGATTTGGTTCATTACACGACGCACACGGTGCTGCACAACCTTGCCGAAGGGATGTTCCTGGTCGTCGTCATCTTGTTTATTTTTCTCGGCAATATCCGGGGCGCGATCATTGTGGCGCTTACCATTCCCTTCGCTCTCTTATTTGCATCTATTTGCCTCGATTTGAGAGGTATTTCGGCAAACCTGCTGTCTCTGGGGGCATTGGACTTTGGAATGGTCGTCGATGGATCCGTAGTGATGGTCGAGAATATCGTCCGCCACCTACATCGCCGAGAAGAAGGAACGCTCACACTACTGGAAAAGATTCGCATTGCGGCGCACGAAGTCCAGCGGCCCGTGTTCTACGCCATTGCCATCATTATTACCGCCTATCTCCCGATTTTTACGCTACAAAGAGTCGAAGGAAAGCTTTTCCGGCCAATGGCGTGGACGGTGGCGTTTGCGCTACTGGGAGCATTGCTCTTTTCGATGATCTTTGCGCCTGCACTCGCGAGTTTCCTGTTTCGGGGAGACACAAAGCAATGGGAAAACCCCCTCATGAAATTCTTGGTGGTCCGCTACAGAAAAGATGTCGCATGGGCAGTTCGCAACCGTTGGTTAACGGTTGGAGTCGCGGCACTCGCATTTCTAGGTGCGATCTATCTGGCCTTCGGCAATGTAATAGGTTCTGAATTCCTACCGCATCTCGATGAGGGGGCGATCTGGGTTCGTGGAACCCTGGCCCCCAGCACCGGACCCACGGAAAGCGCGCGAATCGCAGATAAGGCTCGCCAGGTCCTTGCATCTTTTCCGGAGGTCCCGCAGGTGGTCAATCAGATTGGGCGGCCCGACGACGGCACGGATACCACTGGCTTCTTCAACACGGAGTACTTCGTCGATTTGCTGCCCAAGGAAAAATGGCGTCCCGTCTTCCACCAAGACAAGGAACGGCTCATCGCGGCTATGAGTCGCGAGCTCGAGAAGATTCCGGGAGTTATCTGGAATTTCTCGCAACCCATTTCCGACAACCTGGAAGAAGCCGTAAGTGGTGTGAAGGGTGCGCTGGCAGTAAAGATTTACGGGGACGATCTGCGAACCCTGGAGGCCAAGGGAGACGAGATCATGGACGTCATGAAGGACATTCGAGGGGTGGAGGACCTAGGATTGTTTCGTCTTCTCGGCCAGCCGAACCTCGACTTTGCGGTCGACCGCGATGAAGCGGCCCGCTATGGAATCAATGTTTCGGACGTTCAAGACGCCATTCAGACCGCGGTCGGAGGCAACGCGCTGTCTCAAGTGCTCATCGGAGAGCAACGATACGATCTCGTCTTGCGTTACTTGCCAGAGTATCGCGATACAAAGGAAGCAATCGAAAGGATTCGCCTGCTGGCGCCCACCGGGGAGCGCGTTTCTCTGGCTCAACTGACGAAAGTGACTGTGACCGACGGAGGCTCGGAAATCTATCGCGAGGCGAACTCGCGATACATCGCCGTCAAATACAGCGTGCGCGGAAGAGACCTGGGGAGCACGGTGGAAGAAGCAATTAAGAAGGTTACATCCAAGGTGAAATTACCACCCGGGTACACCCTTGATTGGGCGGGCGAATACGAGAGCCAGAAACGCTCCCAACGGCGGCTGTTATTGGTGCTACCCGTCACGATTCTGGTAATTTTTGTCATCCTTTACGGAATGTTCAAATCGATGAAATGGGCGCTTCTGATCCTCACAAACGTGGCCATGGCGAGAATCGGCGGGTTGCTTGCGCTGCTCATTACGCATACCAATTTCAGTGTTTCGTCCGGGGTGGGATTTCTCGCACTGTTCGGCGTTTCGGTCCAGACTGGCGTCATCATGGTGGAATACATCAATCAGCTTCGCGCCAAAGGATACGCCATTGAAGAAGCCGCGGTGGAAGGGTCGGTCCTAAGGCTCAGGCCGATCATGATGACGATGCTCGTAGCCACCTTGGGGCTTCTTCCCGCGGCACTTTCCCATGGGATAGGCTCAGATTCGCAGCGTCCTTTCGCGATCGTCATTGTTGGTGGATTGATTTCCGACCTGGTTATGAGCATCTTCTTGTTGCCTACGCTGTATGCGTGGTTCGCAAGCGATACCGATCAACTTCCGGTGCCGGAGGTCGAACAAGTTTGACGGTTGATTTTACCGGCTAACGATAAAAGGGGAATAGACATGACTAAAGCCGAGGTCTGCGCTGTCATCAGGAACATAGGGGTCATCCCTGCGATTCGAGTGTCTTCCGCCGAAGAGGCGCACTTTGCAGCCGAGGCGGTTCTAAGTGGCGGAATTCCAATTGTTGAGATCACCCTGACGGTGAGCGGTGCGGTCGAGCTGATCTCGCACCTTGTTCATTTCCATCCGAAGATGATTGTCGGCGCTGGCACAGTCCTGAATGCGGAAATGGCTGCCAAGTGTGTTGATGCGGGAGCGAGCTTTCTCACCAGCCCCGGAAGGAATCTAAAGGTGATCGAGTTTGCGACCAAAAAAGCAATTTCAGTTTTGCCAGGAGCGCTCACTCCTACCGAAGTGATTGAAGCATGGGAGGCTGGGGCGGACTTCGTCAAAGTCTTTCCCTGTGCGGAGGTCGGCGGCGAACGATACATAAGGGCTCTCAAGACGTCGCTGCCGCAAATCCCTCTGATAGCCGCGGGGGGCGTCAATCAACAAACAGCGGCGAATTACATTGTGGCAGGGGCGACAGCGATTGGAGTGGGGACGGAACTGATCCCGACGGAGGCGATCGAACGGCGGCAAGCCAAACGCATTCGGGAATTAGCGCTTCGCTTTGCAGGATTCGTGAAGGAAGCGCGCCAGAGAACGGAGCCGAAGAAGAAAAGCACTGCGGTTGGCAAGCTTGCAGGGATCGAAGAGTGTGAGAAGCAAGACTCCTAGTAACGGGAGATGAGCCCGGGGCGACGACTACTTCGACGGGCCCAGTTGTTCGAGAAATTCGTAACGATTTCGGTGGTTATCTGGAGCCGGGGCAGGCTTAGGTGTCAGGTGCATAACCTGATGGTGATCCCGGCCGTCGTAGACAGGCCAGTGCGGCAGATTTGGACCGTTTGGATCACCGGTTTTCGCGAAGTTAGTCCAGTAGGCCGCCATGAGTTCCGATGCTTCTTGGTCTTCGGGCCGCCATGGCAAATTCCGTGACGACAATACCCGGAATACGAACTCGATATCGGAAGCATGCGGAGCCGTTGGCTCGGTACCGGGAGCCGCGTCTGCGGGCAGCGGAAGAGTTTGATCGAATTCGTAACGAAACACCTTGGACTTGCCGGTCTTCAGCTGCATATCCAGCCATTTCCAGGTGGAAAAGGCGATGAACTGGTCGCCCTCGTAGTCTTGGGCAGCGCGTTTTGCTTCTGCGTCGGTTTTCGCCGAATAGACTTTCAGAAACGTGTCGGCGTTGCTGCCGAACAAGATTTTCGCGCGCGCCGCGTAATTCTGAAGTGTCGGCGGCTCCTTTTCAAAGAAGTCTTTGCCGCTTCCTTCATCTTTGTTCCATCCCGCAAGAAGCGGCACGTGACTCTGCTTTCCGGCGGCGTAAATCGCGCCGCAATCGGCAGGCAAAAGGTACCCGTCGACATTGGGCCAGAAGCGCTCTACGTGCGGCTTTAGGGACGCGTCTAGAATTTCCTGCGCGGACTTCGCGCGCAACGCTTCCAAGGAGGAAGTCCCAAACGCTGACTCTGCAAATTTAGCGCCAACGTTTTCCGCTTCTTCACGCGTGTTTGATTTGTGATTTCCCCAACAAGCGCCGCTTTGTCCAATTGCGCGGTGGAACAGGCCTTTAGCCAAGGGGGAGGCCACCAGCGCGCTTACGGACATGGAGCCCGCGGATTCCCCGAAGATGGTGACGTTGTCCGGATCGCCGCCGAACGCAGCTATATTTTTCTTGACCCATTCGAGCGCTGCGACCTGATCCAGAAGCCCGTAGTTTCCGGAAGCATTGCGTCCTGATTCCTTGGAGAGCTCCGGATGCGCGAAAAAACCAAATATGCCAAGTCGGTAGTTGAGGCTGACCACCAGCACGCCGAGCTTTGATAGGTTGCCGCCGTCCTGGCGCGGTTCAGAAGAAGCGCCCGCAGCGAATCCGCCGCCGTAAATCCAGACCATGACCGGCAGCTTGGCCGCTGGAGGATTGGCGGGCATCCAGAGGTTGAGGTACAGACAATCCTCGCTGGGCCCGGCGTCACGGAAAACCATGTCATCATAAATCCGGCCTTGCATACAGCGTGGGCCGTACTCGACGGCTTTGCGCACGCCGGTCCAGGACGCGGGGGGCTGCGGCGCCTTCCAGCGCAGCGTGCCGACGGGCGGCGCGGCGAATGGAATGCCTTTGAAGGTGCGCACTTTTCCATCGGCGCTGACTATTCCTTCCAGTACGCCGTTGGCGGTGCGTTGCTGCACGGACTTCACCTCTTGCGCATGAAGCATCGATGCTCCGGTCAATAAGGCAAACAAAAATGTCGATCCATGTCGAACAATTTTCATCGATTGAGTCGCCTCGGTTAAATTCGCGCCTACACCTAACTCCACAGCCTATCCCAAGAGCGTTCCTGGTCCCACTGCGGCGTAGGCTCGAAATAGCCGGTGCCGGGCGCCAGATGCTGACGCACCATGTCCTCGTTGAGCGTGACACCCAAACCCGGCCGGTCGGGCACTTCGATCCAGCCGTGGTTGACGATGGGAGTCTTCACTCCTTCTTCGACCAGCGACGACCACCAGGGCACATCCAGGGAATGGTTTTCGAGCGCCAGAAAATTCTGCGTGGCAGCGGCGCAATGCACATTTGCCATGCAGCCCACCGGGGTTCCCGCGAAATGCAGCGCCATGGGAACGCCGTAATCTTCAGCCATATCGCCGATTTTGTGTGTTTCGAGAATACCACCCGAAGTTTCAAGGTCAGGTTGAATCTTGCCCACGGCATGATTTTCGCATAACACCTGAAACGGTTCTTTCAGATAAATGTCCTCGCCGGTGAGAATGGGCGTCGGACTTTCCAACGAAATCTGTTTGAGCAGATCGGTGTAGTTCCAGGGAATTACATCCTCCATCCACGACAAGTTGTATTTTTCGTAGGCTTTGCCAAGGCGAATGATGGACTTTACTCCCACATGGCCAAGGTGATCCATGGAAAGCGGAATCTCCATGCCGACGGCTCCGCGAACTGCGGAAACATATTCTTCGAGCATCGCAATGCCCTTATCGGTGACTTCCATCGCGAGCAAAGGATGCGGGAGCTGATTCGGCTTCCATTGTTCAATATCGGTGGGATTCGTTACCGTGCCGGGCGTTTTGGCTACCATCTCGACACCCAAATCCATCTTGAGCCATGTAAGGCCCATTACTTCTTTGCGTTCCTTCATCCGCTGCGCGTAGACCTTGGGATCGTCGGACTCGGTGGTATCGGCGTAAATGCGAATCTTGTCACGAAATTTTCCGCCACCGACCATGGCGTATACCGGGGCGTTGTAAACCTTGCCGGCAAGATCCCACAACGCCATCTCAATGGCGGAAACACCGCCGCCCTGGCGTGCGTGGCCGCCGAATTGTTTGATCTTGCGAAAAATCCAATCGAGTTGCAGCGGGTTTTCGCCAACGATGCGGCTTTTCAAGAAGAGAGCGTAGGTGGCGCTGGCGCCGTCGCGCACTTCGCCCAGTCCGTAAATGCCTTGGTTCGTGTCGATGCGAATGATGGGGCAGGGACTCGGGCCGGGCTTCACGACCGTGGCCACACGCAAATCGGTGATCTTCAGCGTGGATGGACTGGAGTTAGTATTCACGCCTTTGGGATAAGCTTCACTAGACTCCCAATACAGCAACGCGCCGCCAACAGCTAGCGCTGAACTCTTCAGCACATCGCGACGTCCGAAGGTATTTCCATTATTCTTTTTCATGGCAGCTTTCCCTCATCGTTTCTACCTGGACGCTCTGCGCTCGGCTGTTGACTCTTCGATCATCCTGCCATATCGAAATTGTAGAGCGCATCCTACCACTGACGCGCCGCTTCAGGGTTTGACAAATTGTCGTTGATTTGAGAGTTTCGAGGCGCAAAGTTGGCAGAGGGCGACATTTCACGCTGAACATTTTCCCCGATGGCCGCCCGCGAACGACGTCTGCTGGAGTGGAGGTCGCCCAGTGTCCGAACGAGTCGGCGGTTGTCTTGCGCGAGTTGCTTTTCTGGTCGCTGTCGGAACCGCGCTACTCGCTGGAATCCCAGCGAACGCACAGCTGGTTACCTTCTCCAAGCAGGACCTGATCGACTATACAGCGCAGAATCCTTTCGACCGACTTGCCGACGGCAGACCCAAGGTGCCAGACGATCTTATTGAGAGGGCGCGAGGTCTCTCTTCGGAAGAAGTCTGGGCGGTGTTACAGGAAAAGGGCTTCAACAATCAGTACGCCGACGGGTTTATTGTTCTTCATGCCGGGAAAACGATGGTCGGGCGTGTTTTTACCGTGCAGTTCATGCCGGTTCGCGAGGATGTAGAGTCTGTAGCGAAGAAGAAGGCCATGGATCGCGGAGTTCCGCGTCTCACCAATCAGACGGCGATTGACATGCTTCAGCCCGGAGATGTTCTAGTCGTGGATCTGTTCGGGAAAAAGGTGAACGGAACGATCGTCGGCGACAATCTGTTTTATTACGTGATGAAAGCCACCCATGGCGGCGGGTTGGTGGTCGATGGAAGCATTCGTGACCTAGATGGGCTCTCCGAAATCGACATGCCCGGCTATTTCAAGGCTGTTGACCCGACTCCGATTGGCAACGTGATGCTGACGGGAATCAATATTCCGGTGCGCATCGGAGAAGTAACCGTGATGCCAGGGGATCTCGCAGTTGGAGATCGCGAGGGCGTTTATTTTATCCCTCCGCAGTTCGTGAAAGAAGTGCTGGACCGCGCCGACATAATCCACATTCACGACGAATGGACGAAGAAGAAGTTCGACGAAGGAAAATACAAGTCGAGTGAGATTTACGGCAGTCCCACCGATCCGAAATTGCAGCAAGAATATAAGGAGTATTTGAAACGGCGCCTGGAAGAGATACAGAAGGAACGCAGCGCGAGCAAACCCCAGTGAAGAGGTGAATGAAATGCGGGAACCGCCTGAAAAGGAATTAACGCGCAGGGGCTTTCTTACTAAGGTTAGTCAGAGCGTGGTGGTAGCCAATCTCGCGGGAGCGTTCCTGAAAGATGCCGCGGCGCAACAACCGGCGCAGGCTCCAGATCCCCCGGGAAAGAAGCTTGGCTGGGCAATCGTCGGCTTGGGCAATCTCTCCATCAATGAAATTCTCCCGGCAGTTGCTAAGTGCGAAAAATCGAAAGTAACAGCGCTGGTAAGCGGTCATCCCGACAAGGCCAACAAACTAGCGGAACGCTACGCAGTAAATCCGAAGAATATCTACAACTATCAGAATTACGACACTATCAAAGACAATCCTGAGGTCGACGTCATTTACGTTGTCCTTCCCAACAGCATGCATGCCGAGTACACGATCCGTGGATTCGCGGCTGGCAAGCATGTGCTGACAGAAAAACCCATGTCCACCACGGCTGCCGATTGCCAGAAAATGATCGACGCTGGCCATAAGGCCGGGAAAAAGTTGATGGTCGCGTACCGCTGTCGCTACGAACCGTTTAACCAGGAAGCCATTCGCATCGCGCGATCTGGCGAGCTTGGGCCAACGCAAGTCATTGTTGCGGATGCCGGATGGAACGCCACGAATCCCGACCAGTGGCGGTTGAAGAAAGATCTTGCCGGGGGAGGATCGCTGATGGATATCGGCATTTACGCCCTGAATGCCTCACGTTATCTGACTGGCGAAGAACCCACGGAAATAAACGCGATGATATACAACTCTCCGGGAGATCCGCGTTTTACGGAAGTGGAAGAGACCATCAATTTCCAACTGCGTTTTCCGAGCGGCGCGCTGGCGAATTGCACCTCAAGCTACGGATACTTTCCGCAAAGTCGCTACCGCGTGATAGGCACGAAGGGATGGTTGGAGTTGGACCCCGCCGGGTGGTATCGAGGCCTGCGCATGAGAGTGGGTCGTGGAAACGTTATCGAGGAAAAGCAGCTTCCGGAACGAAGCCATTTTGCCGCCGAGATGGACCACATGTCCGAATGCGTGATGGAAAATAAGGAGCCGCTCACGCCAGGAGAAGAGGGGCTCCGCGACGTCAAACTGATGATGGCTATTTACGAAGCGGCTAAAACCGGGAAGACCGTGAAAGTGTAGAAAATTGGAATGGGTCGGCGCGGGATCAAGACACGCGCCGAACGAGTTTAGTGCGGCCCGACTTGTTCAGAGCGCCATTTATTTCAGATACGGAACGAAGCCCTTGGCGTGGATCTTCAACTTGTAGACCGAAGTAGTTGCCGTAATATAGAGCGTCTGCAGATCGGCATCGCCCCAGGCGAGATTAGCGGGCTGCTCGGGCATAAGAATCGTGCCAAGGTGCTGGCCCTGTGGGTCCCAAACCCAGATGCCTCCGGGTCCGGTGACATATAAATTTCCATCGCGATCGACTTTGATGCCATCGGGAACGCCCTGGCCTTTTCCGCCTGGTTCCTCGCCAAAAATCCGTCCGTTGCTGATGCTTCCGTCCGACTGGAAATCGTACACGCGAATGTTGCGCTGTTTGCTATCGTCCACATAAAACTTCTTTCCATCGGGAGAGAAAGCCAAACCGTTGGGTTGCGACAACTCCTTCGTAAGCAGCGTCACCTTTCCCGAAGGGTCCAGGCGAAACACGCCCTGAAAATCCAGCTCTTGTTTCTCTCCCGCGACCAAATCCAGGGTGGGATCGGTAAAGTACAGCGCGCCATCCGGCCCAAGCACCACATCGTTCGGGCTGTTGAATTTTTTCCCCTCGAACCGCTCGGTGAGAACGGTGTATTTCCCATCGGCGCTTATCCGAATGATGGCGCGAAGGACGCTGGCGCAATCGATCAGACGATGTTGCGCGTCGTAGGTGTTACCGTCCGGATCGCCCAGGGAAATGAGTTCAGATTTCGTTCCATCCAGCGACACCTTATAGATTTTGTTCTGCTCTTCATCACTGACATAAAGAAAACCCGCAGGATCCCAGACGGGACCCTCTGTAAAGCCGAACCCTTTGGCAACGGGCTCGAGCTTGGCATCTTGGGGGACGAGTTTCCAGAAATCGGACGAATCCGCGCGCAGTAAAAACTCCCGGGGCGGCTTCGTTTTTTCCTGACTTGAAACATGAATGGCGCAAATCAGCAGCGCCGCCGCAAAGTAAAGCAGTCGTCTCATCGGGTCATTCCCAGGTTACACCCCAAGCGAACACAAAACTGCGAAACGCAGAAGTCACAAACTCTCTTCTTCCCAATTATGCTTATTGGCTGGCTGCTCGGTAGCTTTCCGAGCGGCAATCATCAGATAGCTGACCAAATCGTCGAGTTGGGAGGGCGATAGAGTCTTGCCGTAATCCGCGGGCATCAGGGATTGCTGCGAACGAGCGATCTCACCGACTTCCGATTTCTGAAGGAGATGGAAACTTCCGTCGAGCGACTGGATTTGCACGGAAAAATTGTCTTCGTTGCGAATGATTCCTTCCAAACGCTTGCCATCGTGGAGCGTGATGGTCACAACGCCTCGCGCCCGCGAAGGATCCCTCCCGCCAGGGCTGACAAGCGCCGTCTTGATTTCATCCACGGAAGAAGCTGCGGCGTATACTGACAGATCTGGCCCGATGAAGCCGCCCTTGCCCTGCACCATGTGGCAATCGGAACAGTGCGCCGCTCCGAAAAAGAGCGCCTCGCCGTCCTTTGGATTCCCGGGGACCGCTGCAAGCGGCCCCTTGCCTTGCAGTGAACGAAGATAAACGAGCATCGCGGCGAGCTTGGTGTTTCCCAAACTTGCGAACGAGGGCATGCCAGAGGCAGGAATGCCGTTACGCAATATCTTGAAGAGCTCGTTATCGCTCTTCCGGACTACTTCCTGCCGGGTCGCGATGTTGGGGCCGCGCTCGCCACCACGTCCGTCCAGCCCGTGGCAACCCGCGCAAGTCGCTTCAAAGGTCTTTTTGGCTTCCGCAATCTGCTGGTCGTCAGGAGGAGCCGCCGGTGCGGGCTGTTTTGAAGCCTGCGCGTAAACGGCAACGGTACAGGCCCAAAGAATTGCCGCCATCAACGGTAACGCCAACTTACGCGAGCACCTGATACGTAATGTTTCGAAAGAGAATTTACGATTCATCGCGACGATTATGGACGGCCGAACAACCTCCGCCGTCGAAAGAGTACGATAGTCCGCAGGCATATTAGAACAGAAATTCAGCCCGATCCGCAGGAATCGCGAATCACGCGCGCCGCCAAGATTGAAATAACCAAAGGTCGGGAAACTGTCAACCACTTTCTGTAAAATAAACGTGATTTTGGGCAGTGTTGAAACGGTTCAAACCCACTACCCAGGCCGCAAATCTGTTTTCTGCTTCGCGGCGAAAGTGGTAAAGTCTCCCCACCCCAAACGGGAGGAACCATGAACGATCCATTGCATCGCAGTTCCCGCCGCAACCGGATCTTGGCGGCGCTGCTGTTGGCCGCGGGACTTCTTAGCATGGCGCTCACGCTACGAGCGAGCCACCCGCAGGGGGCTTCCGCGAAGAAAAGTTCCGCGGAAATCCTGGACGGTTTTCGCCATGTGGAGGCCGCCTCGGTTTCCGACGCCCTCGAGCAGGTGATTGGCAAAAAGATGTATATGACCCACCGCATGCGGCCCATATCTGCGACCAAGTTTGCGGGCTTCGCCCTCACTGTGAAGCTCAAAAAAGAGGCCAACGACGACCCTAATGCGCTGCAGGGGATGCTCACAGCGATCGATTCCGGCGACGCTGACTCGGTTTACGTAATGGTCGTCGAGGACGGCGCGGATATCGCGGGTATGGGCGGACTGATGGGGACTGCCATGCACGCCCGAAATTTCTCGGGTGCTGTGATCGATGGCGGGGTGCGCGATGTCGCGTATCTCAACAAAATCGGATTTCCCGTGTACGCGCTGGGAATTGTGCCTTCCACCTCCGTTCACCATTACCGCTTTGACGGCTCCAATATTCCCGTGGTTTGCGACGGCGTGGAAGTGAAACCCGCGGATATTATCGTGGCCGATGCCGATGGCGTAGTTGTAGTTCCCCGGGCGTCGGCGGAGCAAGTCCTAGAGTTGGCGCAGAAGATGGATTTCAACGAACACTCGATGTACGCGTACATTGAAAAGCTGAAATCGATCACCGAAGCTGTGCGAAAGTTTGGGCGGTTATGATTCCCGCTTCGAGCTTGTTCCAGAAAGGAAAATTGTGGTTGGTTCCAGGCTTATGACTGCGGCAGAATTAATCCGCCATTTACGAGGGCCAATTTTGCGTCTGTTGGTCGAGAGCAAATCCGCGGGCGGGAACTCCCCGGCCCTGCACTTCTGGAAACAAATGGCCATAGTCACGATCGCGTTTCTGCCCGTGATGCTAAGTGCCCAGGATTCCGTTCCGCCAAAGTCGTCGGTCAGCACCGAAATAAATGTGAAAGCGGCTCATCTGGCTGCGCAGCCGGTCGGAAAGGACTGGTTGTCCTACAACGGAGATTACACCGGGCGGCGGTACAGCGCACTCGATCAGCTGAACGCGAAAAATGTCGGCTCCCTGCGCGCGCAGTGGGTGTTTCACGTGCCGAATTCGGATTCTATGGAAGTGACTCCGGTGGTGGTGGACGGAATTATGTTCGTGACTTCGGCCAACGAAGCATGGGCCCTGGACGCCCAAACAGGGCGAGAAATATGGCACCACGCGCGATCGGTGACCGAAGGTCTGATTGACGATGCATCGCAACACCACAATCGTGGGGTAGCTGTGTGGGGCAACAGAGTTTTTATGGAAACGGACAACGCCCATTTGCTGTGCCTGGACGCGCGGTCCGGCCATCTTCTGTGGGACATTCCCTACACCGATGGAAACCCGAACTATGGGGCGACCAGCGCTCCGTTGGTGGTCAAAGGCAAAGTGCTTGTTGGAACTTCAGGCGGTGATGACGGTGTGCGCGGATTTATTTCCGCCTACGATGCGGAGACCGGAAAACTCGCCTGGCAGTTCTGGACTATTCCCGGGCCCGGCGAGCACGGCTCCGAGAGTTGGCCAGGTGACGCCTATCTCCTGGGAGGAGGCACCACTTGGATGCCCGGCACTTATGACCCGGAGCTGAATACTCTCTACTGGGGAACCAGCAATCCATCGCCCGATTTTGACGGCGGTCCGCGGCCCGGCGACGATCTGTACACCGATTGCGTGCTGGCGCTCGATCCTGATACCGGCAAATTGAAATGGTATTTTCAGTTTACGCCGCACGACCTGTACGATTACGACGCGACCGAAACCCCAGTGCTGGTCGACGGGACATTTCAGGGGCAGCCTCGCAAACTCCTGGTGGAAGCCAACCGCAATGGTTTTCTATATGTGTTGGATCGCACCAACGGCAAATTCCTGTCCGCCGTTCCCTTCGTCGAAAAACTGAACTGGGCAAAAGGGATTGACGCTCAGGGGCGGCCGGTGCGCACGGGTGTAATGCCCAGCGCGGAAGGCACGCGAGTGTGTCCGGGGTTCAGCGGAGCGACCAACTGGTATGCCCCTTCCTACAATCCCGACACCAAACTTTTTTATTTTTTGGCGTCGGAAAATTGTACGGTGTTCCTCATGCACGCGGAAAAATTCAAGCCGGGCCAGATGTACTATTCCACCGGCGCGAAACAGAGCCCGGGTGACAATGCCAAAAAAATTCTCGTTGCCTTCGAACCCGGCGCCGACAAGCCCGCGTGGAAATATCCACAAGTCGGAAACGGACATTCCACCGGCGGCGTCATGACCACGGCGAGCGGCCTGGTGTTCTTTGCGGATGACAGCCAGTCCTTCGAAGCGGTCGATGCGCGCACAGGCGCGCCGCTATGGCATTTCAATACCGGACAAAATATCCACGCCTCACCCATGAGTTATGCGGTGCACGGAAACCAGTATGTGGCGATTGCCGCTGGGAGCAGCGTGTTCAGTTTTGGTCTGCCGTAGGATCACGAACGAATTTTGGCGAATTGATTTAGACAAGATGAACAAAGGAGGAACGAAAATGTTTTCCAATCTCAGCAGCCGCAGGGGCTTTGCCACTCGCCTCGCTTCCCTTTTCACGGGAGCTAGCGTGGTGGGAGTGCTGTCCGCGTCGAAAACGGAAGCGCAAGCACCGGCAGGAGTCCAGAAGTTGGGCTATGACGGGAAGCCGGCCACGGGCGGTGGATTTATCACCCCGCTGATTGTCCACAACGGCACAATTTATATCGCGGGCCAAGGCGCGCACTCACACGATTCAAGCGAGTTTGCCATGGACATCGATACACATACCAAGAAAGTCATGGAGAACGTAAAAACATTGGTCGAAGCAGGCGGCGGCACGATGGACAGCATTTTGCAACTGACCGTATTTTTGACGAAGATCGACGACTACGACGGTATGAATAAGGTCTTCAAGACGTATTTCCCGAACGGCGGGCCTGCCCGCACGACCGTAGCCGTTGCGGCGCTTCCGGGAAATTCGTTGGTCGAAATTAACTGCACCGCAGCGGTTGTGAAGAAGGGCATGTAGCTATGGCGTTGAAAGAAGGGACGTCTGGAGAGAATTGGAATCGCCGGTCGTTTCTGGGGACCGTGACAGCGGCGGCTACGGCTCTGCTGAATCCCAGCCGTTTGTTCGGCGGCAGCTGCGCTCCCGCAGCGGGCGGAAGCGTTAGCGTCACTGGCTTCGGGTCAACGGGGAACGTTTACCAAGAGCTTGGCGTGACCACTGTCATCAACGGCGAAGGCACGATGACCTACCTTGGCGGATCGCTGATGCGCCCGGAGGTCGAAGCCGTGATGGCTATGGCGGGCAGCCACTTCGTTCCGATCGTGGAACTCGAAACCGCGGCCGGAAAACGTATCGCCGAAATGCTGAAACTTCCCGATGGCTATGGCGCCATCGTCACTTCCGGAGCGGCTGCGGCGATGCAATCCGGGCTGGCCGGAATTCTCACGGGAAACAACGAACAGTTCATCCAACAACTGCCGGACCTGACCGGGATGAAATCGGAAGTCATCATCCAGAAATCGCACCGCAATGGGTTCGATCACCAGCTTCGCGCCACCGGAATAAAATTGGTGGTCATCGAAACGAAGGAACAGTTGATGCAAGCGATCAACCCGAACACCGCCATGATGCATTTTTCCAATTTTGCAAACGCTTCCGGCGCGATAAAGGTTGAAGAGTGGGTGAAGATCGCGCACGAACACAATATTCCCGCCTTCATTGACGCCGCCGCCGACACTCCTCCGGTTTCGCATCTGTGGGACTACGCGAACATGGGCTATGACCTGATTGGTTTCAGCGGTGGCAAGGCTATGCGCGGACCGCAGTGTGCCGGCCTGCTGATCGGCAAAAAGGATCTGGTAGCTTACGCGCTGCGGAACAATAGCCCGCATGAAGACACGATTGGCCGCAGCCAGAAAGTGGGCAAGGAAGAAATCGTGGGCATGGTGAAGGCCCTGGAGCTGTACCTTGCCGAAGATCACGACGCGTTGAATCGTGAATGGCAGCGGCGGCTGGAATACATTTCCGCCGAGGTCACCAAGATTCCTGGCGTGACTACCGACTATTCCGTGCCGGATGTGGCCAATCACGTTCCACATATGGACATCCGTTGGGATGCCAAACGCGTTGGGATCACTCCCGAACAGGCGAGCGCCGCTTTGCGAAAATCGAAGCCATCCATCGTGATCGGATCGTCGGAACACGGCACGGGCTTGACCATGAACTCGTTTATGCTGCAGCCTGGCGAGGAGAAAATCGTCGCGGCCAAACTCACTGAAGTTCTGAAGGCTCACGTTGCATGAGATGCCTCTGCAAAGATGGGCCGCCGGATGGGCTGAAATTGGAAACGCTTTCGAGCCCGATTCACGACTGGAGCACGCTTGGCTGATGGGCGTAAATCTCGGGTGCGCTGGCTACTGGTGTCGTGGCTCTTTGTCCTGAGCGCGGTCTCGTACCTCGACCGGGTGAACATTTCCATCGCAGGGAGTTCCATCGCGGCGGAATACGGTCTTAGCAACATTCAACTGGGAACGGTGTTCACGGCGTTCCTGTTCGGCTACGCAATGTTCCAGACGTTGGGAGGATGGCTCGCGGATCGCTTCGGCCCGCGTCTCGTCCTCGGCGTGGGAGTTCTGTGGTGGGGCGTGTTCACGGCGCTGACGGCCATGGTTTCGCCGAAGCTAACGTACGCACTGCTTATTTTTGTTTCCGTTCGCTTCCTGCTCGGCGCCGGAGAAGCGGTCATTTTTCCAGCCTCCAACCAATTTCTTTCGCGCTGGATTCCTTCACAGGAACAAGGAATCGCAAACGGCCTGGTCTTTGCCGGCGTTGGCGCGGGGGCGGGCGTTACGCCTCTGTTCATCGCCTACATCATGGCGCATTACGGCTGGCGCTGGTCGTTCTGGATGAGCGCGGGTGTTGGTGTCCTGGCGGGTTTGGTTTGGCTACTTGCAGCTCGCGACACGCCCGAGAGTCACCCACTAGTTTCCCCAGAGGAGCTCGCGCACATCCGCGCAGGTGCGAAATCCACGGCACCTGGACCCGACGGGAAGGCGCAAACCATCGCTTGGGGAACAATCCTTGGCAGCAAGGTTGTTTGGGCAGTCACACTTGCTTATTTTTCTTTCGGCTACGTCGCCTGGATTTTCTTTTCCTGGTTCTTTATCTACCTGCAGAAAGTTCGCGGCCTGGATCTGAAGACCAGCGCCTTTTACTCCACTCTCCCCTTCCTGGCGATGGCGATCTGCAGCCCGCTGGGCGGTTACATCAGCGACCGGCTCACGAAGAGCTACGGCCCGCGATTCGGACGCTGCGCCATTTCGGTGCTGGGCCTGTCGCTCACGGCCGTTTTTCTCGTTCTGGGTTCACGTGCGGGAAACGCCCGCGTCGCCAGCGTCGTTCTTGCCGGCGGAGCGGGAGCGCTTTATCTTTCGCAGAGTTCGTTTTGGGCCGTCACCGCGGGAATTTCCCGCGGCTCGTCCGGATCCGTGTCCGGGTTCATGAATACTGCTAATCAACTCGGTGGAATGCTCACTGCGCAGCTTACTCCCATCATCGCTCTAAAATGGAGTTGGACCACTCCGTTCTTCGTGGCCGCAGTGCTCGCTGCGTTGGGAGCCGCTGCCTGGCTATTCGTCGATCCAACGCGCACCCTGGTCGCCAAGGAATCTGTCGCAATCCAAATCGAAAACGTGCCCGCATGAAAATAAAGTCAAAAGACAATTGCCGCTGGGACCTGGTCAGCCTGGGCGAAGTGATGCTGCGCCTCGATCCTGGCGAGGAACGTATTGCCACCGCTCGACACTTTCGCGCCTGGGAAGGCGGCGGCGAATATAACGTCGCGCGGGGCCTGAGACGTTGCTTCGGCATGGACACCGCGATCGTCACCGCGTTGGCGGACAATCCGGTAGGTCGCTTGGTCGAAGACCTGATGCTCCAGGGAGGAGTAAGCCTGCAGTATTTGCGTTGGGTTCCCTACGACGGCGTTGGGCGGAGTGTGCGCAACGGCCTTAACTTTACCGAGAGAGGCTTCGGTGTACGCGCGGCGCTCGGTTGTTCGGATCGCGGCCACACGGCGGTTTCGCAACTCAAGCCGGGCGACGTCGATTGGGATCAGATTTTCGCAAAAGAAGGCGCGCGCTGGTTTCACACCGGCGGTATTTTTTGCGCGCTGTCGGAAAGCACGCCTCTGGTCGCCAAGGAAGCCATGGAGGCGGCAAAACGCGCAGGCGTGATTGTGTCCTACGACCTGAACTACCGCGGATCCCTGTGGGAAGCTTTCGGCGGAAAGAAAAAATCGCAGGAAGTAAACCGAGCGCTGGCTCCGCTGATCGATGTGATGCTTGGCAACGAAGAAGATTTCACGGCTGCGTTAGGTTTTCCAGTATCGAATGTGGATGAAGGCCACGCAAAGCTGGAGTCCGCGAGTTTTAGGGAAATGATCTCCAGAGTGATCAAGGAATACCCCAATCTTTCTGTGGTGGCCACTTCCCTGCGCAACGCGAAAACTGCCTCGCGTAATGACTGGGGAGCGATTGCCTATGCCGATGGAGCGTTCCATGAAGCGGCAATGCGCGAGAATCTGGATATTCTCGATCGCGTGGGCGGCGGCGATTCGTTTGCCTCGGGCCTGATATATGGATTCCTCACGGACAAAGGCGCTGCGTGGGCCGTGGAGTGCGGTGCAGCTCATGGGGCCTTGGCGATGACCACGCCCGGAGATACGTCCATGGCGACGCTGCCGGAAGTGCTGCAAGTGATGCAGCGAAAAACCGCGCGAATAGCGCGCTGATCTGCTGGATCGAGGAAATTTGTGGGGAGACGATGACGAGCGCCGACGCAATTCGCAGAATTCACGCCAAGGGTATTGTGCCGGTGATTCGCGCAGCTAACGTGGATGAAGCGCGCCGCGCAGTGGATGCCATCCGGGAGGGCGGGATTGACGTAATTGAAATTACGATGACGGTCCCGGATGCGCCGAAAGTGATCGCGGAGCTTGTGAAACACTGCGGCGACAGCGTGTTCGCCGGTGCAGGTACGGTGACGAACGCAAAGCAAGCAGAGACTTGCCTGGATGCCGGTGCGCAATTCCTGGTGAGCCCGGGATTGTCGGTCCCAGTATTAGAAACCGCGCGAAAGCGAGGCATTCTCGCTATCCCGGGAGCGCTGACCCCGACCGAAGTGATGAACGCATTTGAAGCCGGTGCGGAACTTGTCAAAATATTTCCGTGTGGCAGTGCCGGCGGATCGAAGCATATTCGGGCGCTCAAAGCCCCTTTTCCCGACGCGCGCTTCATCCCCACTGGCGGAGTGAATTTGTCAAACGCCGCCGAATATATTGCGGCAGGCGCTTTTGGCTTAGGCGTGGGAGCCGACCTTGTCGACCTGCAGGCGGTGCGCAGAAATGATCTTGAGAAGATCGTGGCCATGGCGCGGGCTCTCGTTCAAACGGTCAGCCTCGCTCGGGCCGAAGCTCGCTGATGTAGGTCTCTCCGCTGACCTGAGTTTTACGCGAGTATGCACTTTTCACGTTGCTAAAATCTATCGGACCTACTTTATGTCTCCGCGAAGTACGGTAATAGATGCGGCTGGCAAAACGTACTCCGTGTCTTTAGAGGCATTTATTGTGGAGGAAGCGATCGGCCCGTCCGGGTCCGCAGTGCCTCCATTCAATTGCGGGTGCCACTGATACTGCGCCTTACCGAAAGTCTTCACCGTCAGTTTGCCGTTGAACGAACGCGCTGATACCCCGGGCCCTTCGTCGAAGACGATGTGCACCTTCTGCGGATTTTCCTGGTCCTTATTTACGATCAGCATAGACCACTGGCCATCTGGCCTTACCGCAGTGTAGGCGGTCACGAGCACGTTGCCTGCGTCATCCCGGATGTCGCTGTTTGCGGAGAACAACTTGTGGATGCCATCGCCAGTTTGCAACCACTCCAAGGTGATCATCTGGCTGGCGAAATACTGTGAGAGCGGCTGCTTGATTTTTAAATCCGTGTCCGTCGAGAACATCCCAAACGTTCCCAGCGATCCGTTAGTGCCTCTAGCGATCCCCAGTGGCGGATAATGAAAGTAGTAGACGGCCTTACCCCCGCCGTTGAGAAACGCTCCGATATAGTCGGCCAGCCACAAGCCGCCCCAAATGTCCACGAACGCCTCAGAGCTCTGCCAGGAGAGATTGCTTTCGGTGATCAACAAAGGAACATTTTCTGGAACGCCGTCTTCGCGCCAGATACGCATGATACCGGTGACCAGGTCGGCTTCCTGATACAGATTGCTCCACTGAATCTTTCCGGGTTCCATCGGGTAATGCTCGAAAGAAAAGAAGGCCAGTTCCTGCAGTTTGCCGTGCTCCTTGAGGTAGTCGATGAATCTGCGCGTCCAGGACGTTCGGCCTTGCGCGTCCGGCCAAGTTTCAATGTCCTTGTTCACGCCGGTGAAGATCGGTCCACCCAACTTAAGCTTGGCATCTAGGCCATGAAGTGCGGCTGCAAATTGAATGTAGAGTGCGGCGTAATCTTCGGGCAGCATGTAGTGGCCGTCTGGTTCCTCGCCCATCTCTACGTGCGAAATGGGATAGCCGCGTTTTTCGAGGTAGCTCAGCTCGGCGGCGGCGTCTTCCGGCGTGCTGTAGATCATCGCGATCGGAATCATTGCCGGAAGCCCCCGGGTGTAGCCGCCGGTGAAGAAAAGATCGAAGCCCACCTGGTCGCCCGCCTTCTCGTCGAGATTGCTGGGCTGGTGCCAGGGATCCACAGACGAACAGAAAGTCATGGTCTGATCCTGATCCGGGGTGTGCCGAATTAGATCGTGAAACTTCCCACTTGCGTCAGAAGTTCCCAGGTAGAGTTCTCTAATTGCGTATCCGAGACAATTTCGTTTGTCTTCGGGCCCGTGTGTGTCGCAGGTGTTTGAAGACTGCGTCATCAGAATCCGAATGTGTTGCACGAAAAGTGGCTTGGTTGCCAAATTCGTGACGACGGCGCCGCCCTTTCCATCGGTGATTGCGCCGCCCGGAAAAGTTTGCCAAGTTCCTAAAGTGGGCTTCTTGATGGGATCTTCCCCGGTGAAATACTGAACGAGGTAATGGGTGGCGTAGGGCTCTGCCCAGTGGATGCGAATCGCGTTCACGTCTCTAGGCTTCGCCAAGTCGACGATCACCCATTGCGGATGAAGCGAGTCGCTCTCTCCCGTGAATTTCTCGGCCAGGTAAGGATTGCTTTTCCAATAGGTCTCGGGATCGCCATCCGTAAGTCGCGAGTAGCCTTCGGTGTCGGTGCCGTCATCGCGTGTGACGCCGCGATGAGGAAGTGGATAGCCGTAGGAATGCCTTATGAGTTCAGCACCCGGCGTGGCGCTGCCGGTGAAGTATCCCTTGCCTGCGGGGTCGCTCCAGGTACCCTGCGGATTCCAATGCCAAGCCTCCATGTGAAGTTCCGTATTCTGGCGGTAGGTGATCGTTTGCCAGCCGGAGGTGAGAACCTGCTTTATGGTTGAGTCCACAAATAATTTATCGGTGGCGCCGTAGGGGAGGCGATCGATTCCCGCGCCCACCGCTTCGGTAGGTCGAATGGTGTTGGTGGCGTGACTTTCGTTAGCGTCCACGCGGATGACTTGAGCGGATGCGGGTGAGAGAGTGAGTGCTGTCACAAGACAGGTCAACCCAGCACAACGATAAATAAGAATTCTAAGCAGCGAAAAGGGACACGGAATAGCGCAATTCACAGTCTGAGCCTTTCAACGACGATCGAAATTATGGGAGACGCTTGGGCCTTTCGAGCTTGTTAGTTAAATCGATTCAATAGGCGTTAATCTACATTCCCTGCGATACACAGTCAATCGCATTCCGGAAGCGATGGGTGCAGACCAAGCGGTCCTTCTCTTCACCTTGATCGGTCTTAACCTACGGTGCTGGGGGACCTCCTGACTCCATATCCGAGATCGGGCCATGAGAAAGCAGATGCAACCCTGTTTGAACAGAGAAAGTCATATACTTGGGGTTGCGCCTGCACGTCAGGCGCGAAATATGAAGGGGTACCGACCACGCGGGAGGTGGCTGTGAAGAACCTGCGGATAAACAAGAAATGGGTGGGAGCACGGTGGGCGATGGTTGTAGTCACCGCGGGGCTGTTCGCGGCAACGGCTCTGGCGCAGAGCCCCGAATCAGTGGGACCGCCGACGATCACGCCGCATAAAACGACGAAGCCGCGGTCCTCCAGCTCTTCGAATTCCGACAATACCGGTGGAGCGACCGACGCTCCTGCACCCACTCCGAAATCATCGCCGGTGATGCGGTCAACCGGAGACAATCCGATTACAAATGAGCCGCCGTCGATGCCGGTGGATGAGATCATCAAGAAGTTTTCCGAGAGGGAGAGCCAATTTAAGGTCGAGCGCGCAAATTATACGTACACGCAGACGTTTTCGATTCAGACAATCGACGAGGATTCCGACCGGCCCGATGGTGAGTATCGGATGACCAGCGACATTGTGTTCACGCCGGATGGGCATCGATTTGAGAAGGTGACGTTTGCTCCCGCTCCAACGCTGCAGCGGATCATGCTGAGCGAACAGGATCTGGACGACTTGCGGAACATTCAGCCGTTTGTGTTGAACTCGGTGGACCTGCCGAAGTACAACGTAAAATATGTGGGACGCCAACAAGTGGATGAACTGGCGACGTACGTATTCGATGTGGGACCGAAGGTAATGGAGAAAAATCAGAGATATTTCCAAGGGCGCGTGTGGGTGGAGTCCAACGATCTGCAGATCGTGATGAGCGACGGAAAAGCGGTGCCGGACATTATCACCAAGAATAACGAGAACGTGTTTCCGCGATTCAGGACTTACCGCCAGAACATCGAGCAAGGGTTCTGGTTTCCGGTGTTTACGCAGGCCGACGATTACCTGCATTTCCGCAGCGGACCTGTGCACATCCGGATGACGGTAAGGTATTCAAATTACAAACGGTACGGAAGCACGGTCAAGATGGGAACGGCGACGGAAGTGAAGTAGCACCGAAGACGAACCTGAGAGTCCAGCCAGAAATGGCTGCGCTACACAGACCAGGTCGCGGCTCCGGGTTGTTATTTCGGCAATGACGGAATAGGTAGCGGGCCGCAGGGTTGAAAAAGCAGGCAGACTATTCGTGTGCCCGCCGGGAGGTACGCGCGGCTTCGTGGCGGGCCCGTAGGAGGGCAGACGTTGCGAAAACTGGGATGATAGGGGCGATCGGGTGGAGATGAACAGGTTGCGAAGCGCAGCGCGGATGGTCTTGAGGATTTGCCCGCTCGCGTTTTGCCTGCTAGGCACTACGGGCGGGGCTTGGGCCAATTGCGAAACCGTTTTAGCCGGAAAGTCTTTTTGGATACGGCTGCAGGATCCGGTGGCTTCCTACAGCACGAAGCCAGGGACGCATGTGCGCGCATTTTTGATCCAGTCGCCGGAGTGCAATGGCTGGCCGGTGTTCCCAGCAGGGCTGGAGGTGGACGGCGAAGTGGTGGCGGCGCGGAAGGTTGGGCTGGGCCTGATCCACGACACAGCATTTATAGAAGTGCGATTCAACCGCATCGTGTCAGCCAATGGCGCGGTACTGCCGATCGCTTCGGAAGTGGTGGAAATTGATAACGCAAGGGAAACAATTCGGCGCGGGGTGATTCGCGGGATCCGCGCTACGAATACTCCGCAGGGTCGGATCACCAGCGGACTGATTCACCTACCTACTTACAATCCCTACGGCGACGTGACGCTGATGGTGTACCGCGCATTTACGGTGCTGCCAGAGCCAGAGATTTACCTGCCTCCCGGAACTGATTTGCGGCTGCAGCTGAATGTGCCGCTGTTCGTTGGGGACCAGCCAGAGGTTCCACGAGTGTCCTTCGCGATGGACGAGTATGAGCGCGGTGACGTGGAGATGATGTTGAAGGGCAAGGCTGATCGAACAATGACGGGAAAAGGCAAGGAAGCGGACTTGGTGAATATGCTGCTGGTGGGCAGCGGCCCGGTGATGACGCAGGCGTTTCGCGCGTCGGGCTGGGTGGAGAGCGATAAGACTTCGACAATGAGCGTGTTCCGGCAGATGGGAGCGTTCTTGACCTATTCGAATTACGCGACCGCACCGATCTCGGAACAGTATCTGGACGGGCAGGGACAGAATTGGGCCTGGCAGAAGAGTTTCAATGCGTACGGTAAGCGTGAGCATTTGCGTCTCTGGGAGCAGCCGGAAACTGTTCAAGGGAAAACGGCTTGGCTTGGGGCATACACAAGAGAGACGAGCGCGGCGCTTTCGGTGAAGAACAAGAAGTTTATCCATCACATCGACCGGAACCTGGATGAAGGAGTGAACATGTTGGTACGGGATTTGTCGCTCGCAGGTTGCGTGAAGGCGGTGCATCTGCTGCCGCGAGCGGAGTTGCCGCAACTGATGACCAATGCCACGGGCGACGAAATGCGGACGGATGGAATGCTGACGGTCGTGGAGCTGCAAACTTGCGAGGCGCCGAGGGAAGCCTCCGCGACAGATACGCCGACGATCGCGATTCGGCCGAAGTCGCGAGTGACGCGATATTTTCGGACGCAGATTTTGTGCTACAAGAGCGACGTGGTGCGGGGCAATATTCTCTATAGCGTCTTTGATCTGCTGCGGATGAGTTTTCATGCGCTCAGGCACCGCCACGATGTAGAGGCGGAAGATGACGGCGCTCCGCTTTCGCCAGTGTCGCCGCAAACATTGTTTCCGCAGTTTGCCGTAAACGGAGTGGTCATCGAGAAGTAAGGCCCTGGCCGCCACTGGCCGCCATACTGGCCTCGCCACGACCAGCCGCCTGTACGAACAATAAAACTCAACCATCGAAACTCCATATATACTTTCTGCGTTATGTTATAGAAGCGTACACACGAAGGTAGCTGGCTGCACTTGCAGGTCCGAAAGAAATCCCCATGAAAAAACAGGAACAAGAATTAGTTCTGAAACTGCCTCCCGCGGAAGGAAACGGCGACGCCTTCGAATTGGAAGAGACTCTGGCTATGACGATCGGGCATCTGAAGCGCCTGCATTCGACGCTCTCGCTCTTGGTGATAGAAGTGGCAACGATCCGCAGAACCGTGCTGGGAGGCCCCGAAGAGATTGCGCTGCGCCGGGACCACTTGAGAGCTGCGCAGGAAATTGCCATGCCAATTGTGGACGAGGCGATGGAATCGCTTGAGGAAATGATACGGAAGATTGGCGGAGGCTGGGAGAATTGAGGGGATCCCCGATCGAAGCAGAACGAGGTTGAATGGCGGGCGAGGGTGAAGTAGAGTGTGGCCGGACAGAATTGGGCCTTGTCTCAAAGGGAGTATCCGCCCGGATACGAGGCCGATTGTAGTGAAACCAGAAAATCCACAAGAGAGAGACAGGGGGAAGACCGGACTTGTGTTCGCCTATTGTTGCGTCACTTGGAAGGTGGTGCTTTCTCCAGGGGTAAAGATCCCATCCTCCTGAGAAAAGCAGGCCGTCCGTGCGGACGACCAGCTAAGAGAGTTCGGGTATTCGTCGAGCGTTCAGAAGAACAAATTGAATCGGGAGAAAGACTATGAAGACTTGGGTGGTTGTGCTGTTGAGCATTGGTTTTGCGGTTCCCTGCCTGGCGCAGGACAAGGAAGACAAGCGGCTCGACCAATCGTATCTGGTTTTGAGGGAAATCCTGGGCATGCCGGACAAAGGCATTCCGCGAGATCTACTGAACAAGGCGGAGTGCGTGATCGTCTACCCGCAGGTATTGAAGGCGGCGTTCATCGTTGGCGGCAGCTACGGCCGCGGGATCATAACGTGCCGGTCGGGGAAGCTGTTCACCGGGCCGTGGAGTCCACCGGCGATGTTTGCACTGGAAGGCGGGAGCTTCGGGCTTCAGATTGGCGGCGAGGCGACCGACTTTGTGCTCCTGGTGATGAACGAAAAGGGCGCGGCCTCGGTCCTGTCCAGCAAGGTAAAGCTGGGGGCAGATGCTTCCGCGGCGGCTGGACCTGTGGGACGTTCGGCGTCGGCGGAGACGGACATCGTGATGAAGGCGGAGATTTTGTCCTACTCGCGGGCGCGCGGGGTGTTTGCCGGGGTGTCGCTGGAAGGATCAACAATGAGGGCGGACGACGGTGCGAATAAAGCCGTTTACGGCAAGGACCTCACGGCTACACAGATTGTGCGGGACAAGATGGTGACCACTACCCCTGCAGGAAAACCGTTGGTCCAGCTATTGAACAAGGTCTCACCTCGGCACGCGAAGTAAGACCGTTACTGCGTCGGAAGTCCGGCCTGAAGCCGGGCCTCTGAAAGCTGACAAAAAGGGCCTGGCACTCGACAGAGTGCCGGGTCTTTTTTGCTTTTGAAGGGAAAATCCGCAGGAAGTGGAACTTTTCGCCTTAGCAGTGCGTAGTTGAAGACAAGGGAGATGCCATGAACACTTCGACCGGAAAAGGGACCAAGAGGATCGGTTCGCGAGGATACCTGAACTATGCCGTGGCGTTTGCGTTTGTCACGTTCACGATTGGGGCGCTGGACGCCGGCAAGGCGCGGGCGCAAACACCTTCTACGGAGGCATCCAGCGAAAAGACTGGTAAGACGGACCAGTGGATTCACGTACGTGTGGAGAGCAAAGACAGCGGAGGCGAGACGGTGCGGGTGAACGTACCGGTGGATATGGCCGCCAAGGTGCTGCCCGCAATTCACAAGGGAAAACTGCAGGATGGCCGGGTGCACATCGACAACGCGCACATGGACGATGTGGACTTCCCAGCATTGCTGGATGCCGTGCGGACGGCAAAGGACGGAGAGTACGTGACAGTTCAGAGCAAAGAGAACAATGTCCGGGTCGCGAAGAATGGCGGCTTCCTGTTCGTAAATGTGACGGACAAGGAGCACACCGGCAAGAACGGCGTAGCGGAATCGAAGGTGGAAGTAAAAGTGCCCATGAAAGTGGTGGATGCGCTGTTTTCCGCGGGCAAGGATGAGCTGGACGTGGTAGCGGCGCTGCGCGCCCTCTCGGGTCATGGTGACATGGATTTGGTTACGGTGAAGGACCAGGACAACGTCGTGCGGGTGTGGATCGATTCGAAGAACGTGAGTAATTAAGCCGGGAGTTTGCATATCCGCCGTTCCAGCGAATCGCGGCATGGATAGATCGAGCCGGCATTGAGAGGGGTGAACGATGTTGCTGATAGCGAAGGCGGCATTGGGACTGAGCGCGACACTAGCGGTAGCGACGGCCTATACGTTTTCCGAGGGAGTAATTCGCGTGGACGTAGATGAACACAGGGCCGGTGGCTCGCATGTGCATTTCTGGATGCCTGCAACGGTGGTGGGGCTCGGGATGCATGTGGCGCCGCGGCAGGCGATGGAGAAGGCCGCAAGGCAGACGCGGGAGGTACTGCCTGCGCTACGCATTGGAGCGAAGGAGTTGCGAAATTATCCCGACGCGGTGCTGGTGGAAGTGACGCAGCCGGAACAGCATGTCCGGGTGGCGACGGATCATGGAAAGCTGCGCGTGGACGTGGATGGGAATGACGGCACGGTGCATGTGGTAATGCCGCTAGAAACCATTCAGGATGTGACGGACAAAATGGAAGAGTTAAACGGCGGAGTCTGACGCTTATTCGGCCGCGGCTTCTTTCCCTGGGATGAAATACACTTCGTCTTGCATGCCCTTCTTGGTCCAGCCGGCACGCTCAAGGATACCGCGACCGTTTTCCACCATATTGGGATGACCGCATAGGTAGGCGGTAGTATCTTCCGGTTTTAGATTCCAGAGATCGACGTATTTTCGGACTAGGTCATCGACACGGCCGCGTTCACCGGTCCATGCGGCGTCTTCCCACGGGCGACTGACGGTGGAAACGTACTTGAGCCACGGCGCTTGCGCCGCAATCTTCTCCAGTTCATCACGATAGCCAAATTCCCAGGAGCGGCTAGCGCCCTGGACGCAGAAGAGGCGATGCTCGCCGGGCATCGGAGTAGTTCCCTTTTTCCAATCGGAATAAATGGTGCGTATGTAGCTGACGTAGGGAGCTGCGCCGGTGACGGTGGCAAGCAGGAGATGATTCTTGCGGCCGCTGCGTAGATCTAGCGTGAAACGTCCTTTGGGGATGCGCCGCAGGAGGAGAGAGTCGCCGACGACAAGCTTGTTCAAGTGCGGGGTGAGTTCGCCTTGAGGGACATATTCCACGAAAAATTCGAGATGGCTCTCGTAGGGAGAGGAAACGATCGAGTAGGCGCGCTCAATGCGCTTTTCGCCGGCCACCACACCAAGCGTAGCGTATTGGCCGGCCAGGAAATTGAAGGGCCCGCCGGGATCAATGTGAAGGATGAAGAGGTCTTCCGCGATGGTGCGGCGTTCGGTGACGCGGGCGGTGAAAAATTTGTCTGGATTGACGAGTGGAGTTTCGGGCATTGGATGCGAAGAAGAGATTACAGGATATGGGCCACTGGGAAAAGGGAAAAGAGATCAAGCCCGTTGCCACCCAAGTTGGCTCTGTCGCTCGGGGTAGTCTATATGTCCTCTGTTTTCGACATGAAATACCTCTTGGATCTCTCTCCCTTCTCTTACTGGTTCGGGTCGTGCTTTTGCATCATTTGTTGGCGGAAGGCTTGCGGGTCGAATTGTTTGACCGGGCCGCTGATGCGATCCTGGAAATCGGGGATCAGTTTCATCAGAACCATGGTCTGTTTGCCATCGACCTGCTTGATCATGCCAAAGGGCGTGACTTTGTCGGAAGCCCACAAATCGCTGTTGGTTTTGTCGTTGTGGAGATGTTCGCAAACGAAAGTCCCAGCGGGGACGGTGACGGGTTCGGTGCCCACGGAGTGCCAATCCTTGAATTTTTCCTCTATTTTTTCCTGGTGGGCGTCTTTCCCGGGATTGAAAGGCATTTCCATGGCTTGCTGGCCAGTAGGTTGAATAATCATTTTGTGGAAGCCGAAGTCGTCGCGGGTAATCAGCATTTTAGCTAAAGCAGACTGCCCATCCGAGTTGCTGACAACCTCCATCCAGAACGCGTCTTTCCCCTCGAAGGTATCTTTACCGACTATGCCAATCATCGTGCTGCGCGTTTTTTCCCCGGAAGATTCTTTTTCGATAGACTGGTATTCAGCCCCCTTGCCGACGACGGGGTTCAGATATTTCTCAACGGCAGAGTGCTTGAAAAAATTTAGATCGACCTGAGCATGGACGGGAGCGGCCGAAATGATCAGCATGCAACTGGCGGCAGCAATCAACGCGAAACGATTCATGCAAGCTCCTTGAGACATGGCCGGATGGGCGGCCCGATGCGAAGGACATTCTTGCAGTTTCGAAGAGGAGGCGCAACGTAGAGGTTGTGGAGAGTTGAGGAAAAAGACACAGAAAGGAATTGAAGAGATACCGAGTAGCACAGCCGAGGCCGGAGTTACAAAAACAAAAACCGATCGAATTCTCTTATTCGTAGGCGAGGGCGTCTACAGGATCGAAGCCCGAGGCCCGGAAAGCGGGGACGGCCGCCCCGGCAGAGGCGCCGAGGAGCGCGAGGCCCATGGAGCCAAGAATCCACTGCGGCGTAAGCAGCAGAGACAACGCGGGATTGGTCTCTTTGAGGATAGCTTGCGTGAGGAAAGTGATGAGAATGCCGAAAGCGCTGCCGAGTACGGTGAGAACGAGCGTTTCACCGAGAAGGAGCTTGACGACGTCGAAACGAGAAAAACCAAGCGCTTTCAGAATGCCGATTTCGCGGGTGCGTTCGAGGACCATGGTGTGCATGTTGAGAAGAACGACGAGAAAGCTGATGACGACGCCAAGAACGACCATCGTGCGGATAAATGGTTTTAGTTCGGGGAGATTGGACGAGTTCATGAGCGAGACGTATTCGGACATGGAACGCACGCGATTTTGCGGATCGACTTTCAGGATTTCGGCGCGCGCGGCTTCGGTGTCCCCTTTACTGCGCACGAAGAACATAGACACACGCTTTTCCGCTCCCACCATATCCTGGCCGACTTTGAGGGGTATGAAGAAACGCGCACCTTTGCCGTGAGCGACAATGCCGCTGATCTTGAAGGTGTGATTGATAAGCGTAACGGTGTCACCGACTTTGAGGTGCCGAGTCTGCGCAACAATATCGTCGGCCATGCATTCATCGGGAGCCTGGAACGGCCGGCCAGATCGGAAAATAAAACCCTGGCTGAGGGCGTTGAACCGTTTGTAGTCGATGCCGTAGATGATCATGAGGCTCTTTGGGTCGGAGAGGATCAGCGTGGGAGCTACTTCGTCGATGCTGGGAAGTTTGGCGATTTGATCGCCAAGAGATTCCTGCATCACGGCGCTTGAGAAAGCAAAGAAAATAGAGGAGTTGGGGGGCTGGACAAGAATATCGGCGCCGACCCCCTCGACGCGCTTGCCCCATTCGGCGATTACGCCGGAGGTAAGCCCGACGATCATCAGGACGAGAACGACTTGAATAGCGATGGCGAGAATGCTGAGGAAGCAACGCAGCGGGCGCGCAGCGAGATTGCCCAGGAACATGCGCGCGAGCGAAAACGGACCGTCGTAGGAATCAGCCATGGAAGAGTCTCACACAAATATAGCAATGGAAAATGGAACTGGCAAAGAGATGGCGGACGGAAGGAGATCCAGCACTTAGAAGTTTAACAATTCAGGGCTGCTCAGTGGAACAGCGCAGCCAGGCCAATGGAAAGATTTCGGCGAAGTTGTAGCACGAAGACTGCCGAAGTGCGAGAAGAAAAATTTCTAGAGTGTTAAGTTTTCAACACGAGTGTTGATAACTTTGTGGAAAGTACAGGAAAAACCGGATTAACTCCGCGAGATTCAACATGATGATGCGGTTTGCACAAAAATTGTGCAAGAAAAGAACAATTCGAAGCTGCAGAGAGAACATTCGAAGAGCGATAGGAAAACTTTTGCGAATGTTTGCCGCAGGAGCAACCGCTCGAGAAAAATACAAGTGTGTGTGAAGGTATGGCCTAATACCACTTCGGCGGGCGGTCGAGATGCACTTTGATGACTTGTTGCTGGTCGGTGATGTCGTGCCAGTGACCGTAGGTTTTCCAGCCGTCGGCGATGACTTGTATAAGAACTCGCCCGGTGGGAGATTCTGGAATGTGCGCAATACCGCCTTGATTAGTCTTGACGTTGATTTCGGATTTTTTGTCTTTGATAAGATGCTGTTCGAGAGTCTTGACGTAGACGCTAGCGTTTTCGATAGGTTTGTTGGCGTCGCCGCCCGTCACTTCGATCGTCAGACGCGGGACGGGCGCGGCCGCTGGGGGTTTGGTCGCCGGAGTTTTGTCCTGCTGGGGTTGGGCGAGAAGCGGAAAGAGCGCGTGCAGGAAGAAAGTCATCAGCAAAAAAACACGGAAGAGTTTCATGATGCACCTGGGAATATGTTCGCTTGAATGAGGAACGAGGTCAAGCGGGGCAGTCGATAGGCATAGAAATCCTGAGTTGAGAAGAGTTTGACTGGAGTGGAGCGTGTCTTGTAAGTTCGGAGTCGCGCGCGTGGGACGTTGAGTTTTTCCGCAGCCGGGTGGCAGCGCTCAGTGCCCTGAAAGCGGTGGCTAGCCACCGCACTCCAAAGGAGAGTCGAATGGGATTTGCGACGAACGCAATACACGTGGGGCAGGAGCCCGATCCGACAACCGGAGCGATTGTCGCGCCGATCTATCAGACCTCGACGTACCTATACGAAGAAGTGGGCAAGACGAAGGGCGGGTTCGATTATGCGAGAACAAACCATCCGAACCGTAAGGCGCTGGAGCGGACAGTAGCGAAATTGGAAGGCGGGCATAGCGCGTACGTCTTTACTTCCGGAATGGCGGGCATCGATTCGGTGTTCCGGTTGCTGAGGCCCGGCGACCACGTGGTGCTCTCGGAAGCGGTGTACGGCGGCGTGTACAGGCTGTCGACACAGTTGCTGGTGCACTTTGGGCTGGAGTTCAGTTTCGTGGATACCACGGATGCGGCGGTCGTGTTGGGTGCTTTGCGGCCGAATACAAAGATGATTTACGTGGAAACGCCAACGAATCCGACCATGCGCATTACGGATATAGCCGCCATGGCGAAGCTGGCGAACGAGCGGCAGGCGACGCTGGTGGTGGACAACACGTTCTTGAGTCCGTACCTGCAGCGGCCGATCGAACTGGGTGCGCACATTGTGGTGCATTCGATGACGAAGTATTTGAACGGACACAGCGATGCGACGGGCGGCGCGGTGGTGCTGACACGGCCCGATGATGCGGAAAGAATTTACTTTATTCAGAAGTCTGCGGGGGCGGGACTCGCCCCGATGGATTGCTTTTTGACTTCGCGGGGAATCAAGACGCTGGCGGTGCGGATGCTGCAGCACAACGCGAATGGATTGGCGGTGGCGCGGCATCTGGATGCCCATCCGAAGGTGCGGAAGGTGCATTTCCCGGGGCTGGCTTCGCACCCACAGCACGAGTTGGCAAGGAAGCAGCAGAAAGGCCCGGGAGCGATGCTGGCGTTTGACTTGGGAACGGAAGAGGCGGCACGTCGGTTATTGAACAATGTGAAGATTTGCTCTCTGGCGGAGAGTTTGGGCGGGGTGGAATCGTTGATTTCGTTGCCGGCGGTCATGACCCATGCGTCGATGCCGAAGGAAGTGCGAGACCGTGTTGGGATCACCGATAGCTTGGTGCGGCTGAGCGTGGGGATTGAGGATGTGGACGACATCATTGCCGACCTGGATCAAGCGTTGTTGTACGTCTGAACGAACCGTCGAGATTTCTTATGTTTTCCCGTTTAGGTAGCGGCCGCCTTCCCAGGCGGGCGCTTTTCCTAGCGCCCCGCAGATTCTGCGAGCCACGAGAGGTAAGCGGTAGACCCGGTGGAGATGGCCAGGACGAGGAATTCGGGAGTTTCGTAGGAGTGGATCCGAAGGACTTCGCTTTCCAGGGACTTCATGCGGCGGGCGGTTGTTTTGATGAGCAGGAGATGTTCACGGGCTGTTTCGAGTTTGCCCTTCCAGGTGTAAATCGATTCGACAGGTGAAGTGTGGATGTTGACGCAGGCGGCCAAACGTTTCTGGACGACGGCACGAGCGATTTTGCGGGCCTCGGGCAGAGAGGCGCAGGTGACGAGGACGAGCCGGAATTGCATGGAACGTGGCACGGCGTCGGATTGTAGCGAACAAGACAAGGGTTCGCCATAGACGGCACAGAGACTAAATGGCCGAGAAGAAAAACCCAAGAACACAGCCAGGAATGGCTGCGCCATATTCGGCGCGAATTTCACCCCACTCAGGAGAATCTGGGCTGACGGACGAACAGAAGGCAAATGCCATAAGAAGCTGACGGTGGACTCTTCGACACTACTGGGAAGAAAAGTTGTTCCCGTGGATCGCACAGATGGAGCAGAATTCGTTTACGAGGACGGATCGTGGTTGCTGTTGCGGTTCAGCGGCACCGAACCTCTCTTGCGGTTGTAGGTGAAAGCAGAGAGCGAAGCGGCGACAACGAAACTGGTGCACGACGCTTCGGAGTGGATCCTTAACGCCGGATGACGATTGATATTCAGGAAAAATTGAAAAGCCTGGTTTTGGGCTACGGGCGGTATTTATTGGCGCTGATCGTGGTGTTGTTGCTCGTCCACGATGTCTTCGGCACGCATGGGTTTCTAGCCATGCGGAAGAAGCAGCAGGAACTTGAGCGGGTGACCGCGGAGTTGGACCGGCTGAACAAAGAGAACGACGCTTTGCAGCAGGAGCAGCAGGATTTGAAGAGCGACCCGCAGACCATTCGCAAAATCGCGCGCGAAGAACTGCTGTTGGCGGAACCAGGGGAGATTATTATCAAGTTGCCGCCACCGGCGATCGAACCTGGAGGAAGAAGCAAGTAGATATTAGGCGGTTTCTGCAGAAGTCAGAGGGCGTTCCGATGCGGTCGGGACGCCTTTCAGCTTTTTTGGCGAAGATTTCCAGCGCGTTCGAAGGATGGAGAGGCCAAGCATGGCCAGAGAGATCACCACGAAGCCGAAAGTGGCCAAGGGAATGGACGCGCGGTGTTTGGGAATGAAAGAGAGGCGTCCATAGACGAATTCTATGTGCACCCAGTAGACCAGGAGCGAAGTGGTTCCCAGCTGAATGCAGGGGCTGAAGCCTTTCTCCCCGAGACCCCAGCGACACCAGGCGTAAGAAAAAGCGAACAGTACAAGCAGGACACCGCAGCGGAGCAGAAAAAATTGCGGACTGGAATGCCAATAATCATAGTGCGCGTAGATATGAACGGGTAATGAATCAAAGACAATCGAGAGAGCACAAGCTAGCAGCCCGCCCGCGGCAACAGCGCCGAAGAAAAGAGATTCGCGCCGGCGGGCGAGATTGCTGAAGAGGAAGAAGCCCGCCGCCAGCCCAGCGAAGGCGAAAGCAACCCACGGGAAGATTGGAAAGAGCCAGTGCTGCGGCTCGTTGAGGGAATGGACGCCGTTAATGTAAGACTCGAGAGGCCAAGGGAGGAATCTCGGGCGCCAGGTGGTCCAGACGAGTGGTGTGAGCATGGCGACAACGGTGGCAATGGCGAGAGACGCCGCGATGCTGCGATGGCGCGCGACCACTGGATCGGGAGCGCTGGCGAACCAGCAGAGGATGCCCAGGAAAATTAGCGAGAGACCGATGGCGTTGAGGATGTCCACGCGGAGAAGATCGGTCCAAGGAACCCATTTGTAGCCCAGGGCATATTCTTGAACGCGGAAAACCAGGCCCAGGACGAAGATTTCCGCACCACGACGGATGGATTGCACAGCGATTTCATTGCGAGCAATCCCCTTCTGGCGCATCTTTTCGGTGACGAGGGCCGCGGAAACGCCAGCGAGAAAAAGGAAAGCGGGCGCGGGAACGGTGGCCAGGATTTGCGAGAAGCGATAGAAGCGTGTGGAGAGAAGTTCGGGACGCAGCCAGGAGGCGTAGCAGTGCGCCTGGAACATGAGGATGCAGATGAATCCCCGCATCCAATCGATATAGAAAAGACGTTTCATTCAGAAATGATCAAAGATCGGGAACAATGACAGTTTACATTCTTTGCCACCAGGAGTTCGTAGAATTGGGCTCATGGTGCAGATGGAATCGTTACGTGAGCAGATACTAGAGACCCAGAGTTCGGCAAGAGGTGCGCAGAGGATGAGCGGGAGATGAGGCAGATTGGGGTTTGGGGAGTTTTGGGCCTGTGGGGTTTGGTGTGCGCAGGAGCGGTGGGATATGCAATGTGGCAGGGATATCGGGGCCCGGCGTTTGCCGCGGCGGTTGGTGCGTTTGTAATCTTGCTGCTCGGGATGCTGTTGTTCGCGGCGAAGGGTGTGGAGCAAGGTTTGACCGCAGTTGGAACAGGCGGCGGCTTTTTGTTGGGCGCAGGGGTATTTGTCGTTTACATAGCGTATCTGGTGGGAACGGGCAGCTTTTCGATTGCCCGCGCAGGAGTGATGGCGGCATTTGTGTTTGTCCCGCTAAGCCTGGCGGTATCGGCGGGGCCGGCGGCCGCGGGAGCCTGGCAAGATTTTCTGGTTGTTGCGGGAGTCTGGATAGTCGTGAAATTTGGTCCGTCGCACTGGCTCTGGCCTTATCCCGGAGGAAGACTCGCGTACGTGATGACCGTGCTGGTGGCGGTGAATGTAGCGGTTGCCACATTTGTGGTGCTGCGGCGCGCGAATGGAATCGGATATTCGATCGGATGGGGAAAGAATTGGGGATGGTATGTGGCCGGCAGTTTCGCCGTGTTCGGATGCATCGCGATTCCTCTTGGGATAGGCATGCGATTTATTGCCTTTGCGCCACAGTGGAATAGGTGGAGCTCGCTGTTGTTCACGTCGGTGGCGATTCTGTTTTTCACGGCTTGGCCGGAGGAATTGCTGTTTCGCGGATTGCTGCAAAATTTCCTGACGCGGGCTTCCAAGAACGACCTGGCGGGATGGTGGACGGCGTCCGTGTTCTTTGGCCTGTCACACATTACGAACATGGGATTTCCCAACTGGCGCTATGTGATTCTCGCAACGATAGCCGGGATTTTTTACGGGTGGACGTGGAGAAAGAGCGGGTCGATATTTGCCTCTGCGTTGGTGCATGCAGCGGTGGATGCAGTGTGGCATTTTCTGTTTCGCACAGGATGACTGGGTGTCTCGTCGGAAGGTAGGCGTGTTTCGAAGAGTGTGGGGAGCAACGAATCATGTTACGTTGCGAATTGATACGAGGAGGGCGGCCGTGAAACGAATCTGGATAATTGCGAGCTTGTGTTTGGCTTTTGGCTGGATTGCTGGCGCGCAGGAGGGCGCGGCGGACGCGCCGGCGTCCAAAGAGGATGTCGAGAAATACCTGCAGGTGATGCATTCGCAGGACATGGTGGGGAAAATGGTGGACGCAATGGCAAAGCCGATGCACCAGATGATCCACCAGCAATACCTGAAGGACAAAGACAAGCTGCCCGCCGACTTTGAGGCGCGGATGAACCGAATGATGGACGAATCGATGAAGACCTTTCCGTGGGACGAGATGATCCAGTCGATGGTACCGGTGTATCAGAAGCATTTTACGAAAGGGGATATCGATGCGCTGGTGGCCTTCTATTCAACCCCGACAGGACAAAAACTCTTGCAGGAAATGCCGGCAGTTACCGCCGAGGCGATGCAGAGCATGATGCCGCTTCTGCAAAAGCACGTGGAGGCGATGAACGAAAGAATGCAGCAGGAAATCGCGGCCATGAAGAAGGAAAGCGACGAGAAGGCCAAGAAGAAAGCGCCAGTTACCAATAATTGAAGCGCGAGACATCCGGAAATCGAACCAACAATCAGGCAACTAGGGTTACGGAGTTAAAACCATTCGGAACGATAGGCGATCCACCAACTGAGGGCGAGCGCAGGAATAGTGGCAGCGATGGCCCACCAAAACGGCAGGATGAGATCGGCGAGGAGACCTATGACGGTAAAGCTGATCCAGAACATCTTGCGCTGCATAGAGCGAGTGTAGCGCCCACGCTGAGACCCAGCCATATGAGATACGGTGTATGGCGTAAGAGGAAACCTGTGGAAGGCCCACACACTCCTGCGGAGTCGAATCCGGGCAAAGCCATTTCGGGGAAGAAGTCGGTGGTCTGGCTTTTGGAGTGGAATTGGGATAGACGTACTAGCGGCGTGGTTGACTGACGGAGGCAACAGATGTCGATTGAACAACCGGGAAGTTCAGCGCGAGGATTCCGGGTGGAGCTATATGCGGCAGAAGGAACACTCGTGGTCGCGTGCCACGGAAATCTGACGTTTGAAAATTCGCCGCTGCTGAAACAGGAAGTACGCGGAAAGATTCCGGACCACAAAAAAATTGTGTTGGACATGAAGGAGGTACCGCGGATGGATAGCTCCGGTTTGGGAGCGGTGGTCGGGCTCTACGTGTCCGCACGGACGCGCGGATGCAAGCTGGAGATGGTGAACGCCAATAAAGCAGTCCGGGACCTCTTTAGCATGACGAATTTGTTGTTGTTGTTTGAAGAGACGGGGAAAGCGGGGGGAAGGTTGATGTAAGGGCCGTGAGCGGTCAGCCTTTGGCCGCTACAAGAGCAAGAGTGGTTCCTTGGCCGCGAATTACGCGGCTTGTGGGATGAAACAAACGGGAGCGGGGATGAGCGAGGCGGTAACCACACAGTTTGCGTTGGCGGAACGCATTGAGTTTGCATGGAAAAATTTCGAGGATCAACAAGCCACGATTCGCGCGGCGGACTTAAAAGCTGGTTACCTAGTGACGTTTTTGATCTTTTTTGGAGCCAGTACGATACCGCTGGGGAAGGAAGTGATCCCCCGGCTGCACTGGGTCGCCACGCCGGAGCTTGTCGCCAGCGCCGTGTACACTTCGAGCTACTTTGTGTTTGCTGTCGGATTCATCTGGGCACTGTACATGATTTCGCAGGTGTTGATGCCGCGGGTCGCGCGGCACCATAAGAAACCCATGAGCGGGCGAGAATTGTTGTACTACGAACACGTGCAACGGTATCCCGATAGCGGCGCGTACTATGAGGCGATGACCAACGCGACCCCGGAGGAGATGCTGCGCAATATCACCGACCAGGTGTTTGAGTTGTCGCTGATCTGCAAGAGGAAGGTCGAATATCTACGGGCGTTTACGCAGGCATTCGAAGTTACGTTGGCGGCGTGGTTTATCAGCACGGGAATTGGATTCTGGATTGCGATGTGGAAGTAGCACACGACGAACAAGAAAGAAGAAGATAAGAAGGAAAAAGCTTCACTCAGAGTACAACGAGGACCAAACACAAGAGGTCGCAGAGACGCGCATTATTCCTGGCAGAGCAGCACTAGTTTGCCTTGGACTTGCGACGATTCGAGGAGTTGGTTGGCGCGTGCGGCTTCGCGCAGCGGAATTCGTCCCGCTATCACCGGTTGAATCTGGCGCGCAGCCAATAAATCGAAGAGTTTCGAAAGATCTTCGCGGAACTGTTCGGGACGAGCGTCGCGAAGCGTTTTGATGTGGTACCAACCTGCATGCCTTCCATCCGGAAGGATTTTCATCAGAGCGAGCAAGGCGAAACCCAAACCGGCTTCGGACTTCCCTTTTGAAACTGCGGCGCTCGCACCGTAGCAGACAAGCGTGCCCCCTCGGCGAAGGCACGCGTAGGAAGCCCAGCAGTTTCTTCCACCGATTGGATCGAAGACGATATCCACACCCTCGGGCGCGAGTTGCCGAATGCGTTCGCGAAAATTTTCCGTGCGGTAGTCAATGGGAATGGCGCCGAGGGATTTGACGAGAGCGTGTTTCGCTTTTGAGGCGGTACCGTACATTTCCAGGCCGACGATCTTTCCGAGTTGCAACGCGGCCGTGCCCACGCCACCGGCGGCGCTGTGGATGAGGATACGCTGACCTTTTTGCGCCCTCGCGACGCGGTGAAGCATTTGGTAGGCGGTGGCGTAATTCAGGACAAGACTGACAGCTTCGGCGGAATCGAGATTTGGCGGGACCGGAACCAAATGAGTGGCGGGAACGATCGTATAGCGACTATACCCGCCAATCATGGTTAAAGCGGCCACACGCTGGCCCACAACGCAATTCTCAACGCCGTCGCCCAAGGCGTCGATTTCACCGACGATGTCGTAGCCGGGCGCAAATGGAAGCGGGGGAGTGTCTGGATACAAGCCACGACGCATGAGGAGATCCGCGTAGGCTACGCCCGCTGCGATATTTCTGACGCGGACCTGGCCTGGACCGGCCAGTGGCGCATCAGACTCGACCCATTGGAGTACCTCGGGTCCGCCAATCGCGGTGATGACGACGCTGCCGTTTTTAAGGGCGGGCATGACGGCCTTGTTCCTCCGTCCACGCAGGGGCGCTCTTCCGAGGCCGTCCGCCAGTGCAGTGCATGATGGAGGGCGCTTGACCCGCGCCGCCGCAGGCCTTTTCGAATCTTTACTGTAGCGAACTAGGCCTGGATGTGCGCTTCCAAGAACCAGAGGTCCTTGTCGGCTTCGCGGCTAAGTTGGGTGAAGAGATCGACGGTCAACGGGTCGCCAAGTTTGTCGGCTTCATCGATAGCCGTGCGAAGCGCATTGGCGTAATACCCAAAGTTGTGGACCAGGAACTTGATCATGGATGGCCCGTCGGAAGCGGAGAGATCGGCTTCGTTGATGCTGGATTTGGCCGCTGCTTCACGGATCGTTCCGTTGGCAACGCCGCCGATAGCGGTGATGCGCTCGGCGATCGTGTCGGAATGATCCTCGATGTGTTCGGCGATGGAATCGAAGAGCAGGTGCAGTTGGTAGAAGTCCTTGCCCTTGACGTTCCAATGGGCCCACTTGATTTGGCTATAAATGTCGGTGCTATCGGCCAGGCGTAGATTCATGAGAGCGATTAACGGCTGGCGGTGTTCTTCGTTGACGGCGGCACTGGTGTGATAGGTGCGGGCGGTGGATTTAGCGGTTGCGGCTTTTGCCATAAGAATCCTCCTAGAGAGAAAACTGAGTGAACCTAGTAATAGATGCACCGAGCTTGCAGATGGATAGGGTATATCAGGACGCGGGGCGAGTGGGAAGGGGCGGGATGGCGAAGCGCCACAAGAAAATGGGTCAGAAAGGGTCAGAACGTAAAAACGGGGGCTGACGGCCGCCCCCAATTTAGTCGCGCACTAGCGGGCGGGGTTCGGAGACATCCGCGTACAGTGAGTCGATGATGGCGCTACATTGTTGCTCGACTACACGGCGTTTCAGCTTCATGGTGAAGGTCAGGCTGCCGTTATCAAAGGTAAAGTCATCGGGGAGAAGCGCGAAACGCTTGATGTTTTCGTACTGCGCGAGGTGTGCGGTGAGGCGGGAAACCTCGTCCTGAATGATGGCATGGGCGCGGGGATGCGCGGCCAGGGCGGCGTTGCCAGAGAATTTCAGGTTTTCTTCAGCCAATTTAGCGGAAAGCGTAGCGGGATTCGGAACGATCAGCGCGACAATGAACTTGCGTTGATCGCCAACGACCATAGCATTGAGGATGTAGGGGCTCGTTTTTAACGCGTTTTCGATTGGTTGCGGGGCGACGAATTTCCCAGCGGCGGTCTTGAGCAGATCTTTCTTGCGGTCGGTGATGAAAAGATAGTTGTCGCGATCGATGTAACCAATGTCGCCGGTTTTGAACCAGCCATCGTCGGAAAGAACTTCGCGGGTGGCTTCCGGCGCACGATAGTAGCCCTGCATGATACACGGACCTTTGGCCAATATTTCTCCGTCATCCGCGATGCGGAGCTGCACATTGTGGATGGGCCGACCGCTGCTGCCCATGCGATTTTGCGGATAGTTGGAGGTGAGTACAGGCGAGGTTTCCGTTAGGCCGTAACCCTGGTAGATAGGAATGCCGATGGCCCAGAAAAACTCAGCGAGATCTTTGGAGAGCGGTGCGCCGCCGGAAGAAACGATGCGTAGTTTGCCGCCGGTGTTGGCGCGAATTTTCGAATAAACAAGCCCATCGGCGATGGCCCAGCGCGCGCGCACCCCGAGGCTGGCCTTTTTCTCACCGGCGCGCCACGAGGCGGAATCGCGGGCCGCCCGCATAGCAAAATCGAAAATCTTGCGCTTGGAGCCGCTGGTCTTGCTTCCCTGCTCCATGAGTCGCGCGTAGATTTTTTCGAAGAAGCGCGGGACGGCAGCAAGCACCGTGGGGTGGAGTTCAACCAACGCTTGGCCGACGCTTTCGACAACCTCCACATACGCTACCGGGCAGCCGTTGAAGATATACAGGTAATCGAGCATCCGGCCATAGACGTGCGCTAACGGAAGGAAGGAAATCGCCAGATCGGTCGAGGACTTCAGGTCGAACTCGACACACGCATCGGTAACGTTAGAACTGAAATTAGTGTGGGTGAGCATGACGCCCTTGGGCTCACCAGTGGTGCCGGACGTGTAAATGATGGAGGCAAGGTGCCCGGGTAAGACTTGCGCGACGCGCAACCTATAGGCGGAGATTTCTGGACCACCACCAGTAGCGATCAGCGTTTCGTAGCGAAGGTAATCGGCCGGGAGGGATTCGCCTACGCCCGCGACAATAACCTGCTGGACATCTTTAAGCAGATCGCGAACCTGAAGAAATTTATCGAATTGCGCACGACCCGCAATGAAGATGACCTGAGCGCCGCAGTGCGCCAGTATGTAGGTCATGCGGTCGAGTGATTCGTTGAAGTAGATGGGAACGGTGACCCCGCCGGAGCCGGAGATGGCGAAGTCTGCCGTATGCCACTCTGGGCAATTGGGAGCAAGGAGGCCAACCCGGTCGCCGGGTTTGACGCCGAGTTCGACAAAGGCGTTGGCCAAGGTTGCTGTACGACGAAGAAATTCCTCGGAAGAGATTGCCTCCCAGTGGTCGGAGCGACGAACCATCTGTGCGCGCGGCGAAGGGAGTTCGTCGACGGCGTGGAGAAAGCGGGAGGGAAGAGTGCCGTAGGTCATCGAAAGGTCGAATGTACATGAGCGGGTTGGTGGATGCAATGGGGCAGGAACAAGGTTGGGACCGCAACGCCGCGGCAAGCCACGTTACTCCAAGTGAGCTAGAATGGGCCTGGAAGTTGGGGGTAATTGCGATGAGCGGGATGATTGCGGTGGTGAATGATCCGGCAACGAGCCGTGGGCCATTTCGGGCCCCGCGCGGAACGGAAATTTCTTGCAAGGGCTGGCAGCAGGAGGCGGCGCTGCGGATGTTACTGAACAATCTGGATCCGGACGTGGCGGAGAAGCCCGAGGATCTGGTGGTGTATGGCGGAACGGGAAAGGCGGCGAGGAATTGGGATTGTTTTCACGCGATTGTGAAATCTCTGCGCGCGCTGGAGGGCGATGAAACTCTACTAGTGCAATCGGGTAAGCCTGTAGCGGTTTTTCGCACACATGAATATGCGCCGCGGGTGCTGCTGTGCAATTCCAACCTTGTAGGCCATTGGAATAATTGGGAAAAGTTTAACGAGTTCGATCGCGCGGGATTGATGATGTACGGCCAGATGACCGCCGGAAGCTGGATTTACATCGGGACGCAAGGAATTCTGCAAGGGACGTACGAGACATTTGCGGCGTGTGCGCGCCAAGACTTTGGCGGCGATTTGAAAGGCAAGCTGGTGGTGACCGGTGGAATGGGAGGAATGGGAGGAGCGCAACCGCTTGCAGCCACCATGAATGGCGGCGCGTTTCTGGGGATCGACGTGGACCCAGAGCGTATCAAGCGGCGGGTGAAGACGGGTTATTGCGATGTGATGGTGACCTCACTGGATGAAGCGCTGCGCATCTTGAAAAACGCAGTGCGTAAAGGCGAGGCGACATCGGTCGGGCTGGTGGGAAATTGCGCGGACTTGATTCCGGAACTGGCGAAACGCGGAGTGGTGCCGGATGTTTTGACGGACCAGACCAGTGCGCATGACCCGATCGGCGGTTACGTGCCGAATGGAATGACGTTGGAGCAGGCGCTGGAGTTGCGAAAGAAGAATCCGAACGAATATCGCAAACGGTCGATTGCGGCAATGGGTGAGCATGTTCAGGGCATGCTGGACTTGCAAAAGCTAGGCGCCGTAACGTTTGACTACGGAAATAATATCCGGACGTTTGCGTTTGAGGCAGGCGTGAAGGGCGCATATGCTTTTCCGGGATTTGTGCCTGCGTATATCAGGCCGCTATTTTGCGAGGGGAAAGGGCCGTTCCGTTGGGCAGCGCTTTCAGGAGAGGCGTCGGACATTGCGCGAACGGATCGGCTGGTTCTGGAGATGTTTCCAGAGAATGAGCATTTGCGGCGGTGGATTACCCTGGCGCAGAAGAAAGTTAAATTTCAGGGATTGCCTTCGCGGATTTGCTGGCTCGGATATGGAGAGCGGGACAAGTTTGGATTGGCGTTGAACGATCTGGTGGCCAAGGGCGAGTTGAAGGCGCCGATCGTGATTGGGCGGGATCATTTGGATTGCGGGTCAGTAGCTTCGCCATACCGCGAGACGGAAGCCATGAAGGACGGTTCGGATGCGATCGCAGATTGGCCACTCCTAAATGCGCTGGTGAGCACCGCCAGCGGAGCGAGCTGGGTTTCGATTCATAACGGCGGGGGCGTGGGGATCGGGTATTCGCAGCACGCGGGACAGGTGACGTGCGCGGACGGTACCCCGGAGATGGCGAGACGCATCGAACGAGTGCTGACGAACGATCCGGGAATGGGCGTAGCACGGCACTTGGATGCAGGTTATCCAGAAGCAATAAAGTTCGCGAAGAAGAGTGGGCTGAAGGTCCCGATGATGGGGAGTGGCGAAGAAAAAGATTTACGGCCGAGGTAGCTGAGGTTCCACGAGGACAAAGAGAAAGAGAGGAGCAAACGATGTATACGATCTTGGGGGCTACAGGACACATCGGGACGGTGATTGCGCGTAAGTTGCTTGAGCAGGGCGAGAATGTGCGGGTGTTCGGAAGGAGTGCCGAGCGGCTGCGTGGTTTCGTGGAGAAGGGCGCGGAAGCGGCGGTTGGTGACGTCAAGGATGTTGCGACGCTGACGCAGGCGTTGAGCGGGGCGCGGGCGGCGTTTTTGATGGTGCCGCCATCCATGACCGCGCAGGACTATCGCGCGGAACAAGATCAGACGACGGATGCGCTCGCCGCGGCGGCAAAAGCTTCAGGATTGCAGTACGCGGTGAACTTGAGCAGCTACGGGGCGCAGGCGCCGAGTGGCACGGGACCCATTCTTGGGTTGCACTTCGGCGAGAAGAAGCTGAACGCGGTCGAGAAGCTAAACGTGCTGCACCTGCGGCCTGGATACTTCATGGAAAACCATCTGAGTGGAATCAGCATGATCCAGACGATGCGGATTTACGGTAGCGCACTGCGGGGCGATTTGAAGATTCCGATGATCGAGACGCGCGACATCGGCGTGGTTGCGGCGGAGCGCTTGATGAAGCTGGATTTTAGCGGAAAGCAGACGCAGGAGTTGCACGGTGAACGCGACCTGACGATGAGCGAAGTGACAGCAGTCCTCGGAAAGGCGATTGGGAAGAAAGATCTGAAGTGCATGCAGTTTCCGTACGAGCAAGTACAGCAGGTGCTGTTGCAGATGGGGATTCCCGCGAAGACGGCCGCGCAGTTCATCGAGATGTTTCGCGGGATCAATGAAGGGATCGTAGCGCCCGTGGAGCCGCGGACGGCAGCGAACACGACGCCGACTTCGATCGAGACGTTTGCGAAGGAAGTGTTTGCACCGGCGTATTTGGGGAAGGCGGTTGGCGCGTAGGAAGGCTTGACTGGCGCGCAGCGATTTGTGAACAGTTTCGATCGAGCTAACTGCTAACTCTTCTCGGTGCGAAGTCTGCGCCTCTGCTCGGCGGAGCCGGGTGCAAAGGCGCGGGGAGTTGGGCATACTGGTGACTTGAGCGCTGAGACGCTAATCACAGGCATTTCGCAATTGCTGACGCTACGCGGGGGCGGACCGCGACGCGGCAATTCCCTTTCCAGCCTAGGTATCCAGAAAGATGGCGCGGTGCTGGTGCGCGATGGGCTCATCGTGGCGGCGGGGGCGCGCGCGACGGTTGAGAAGCACGAGAGGGCAAAACGCGCGGAAACGCTCGATGTGGGCGGGCGCGTCGTGTTGCCGGGATTTGTGGACTCGCACACCCACTTGGTTCATGCGGCAAGCCGCGCGGAAGAATATGAGTTGAAGATTCAGGGGGCGAGTTACGAAGAGATTGCGCGCAAGGGCGGCGGCATACTGAATTCCGTTAAAAAGCTGCGAGCTGCGACGGGGGAGGAATTGAAGCGGCGGGCACGGGCCGCGCTCGAACAGTTCGCCGCGTACGGCACGACAACGGTAGAAGCGAAGAGCGGGTACGGGCTGGATGTCGCCAGCGAACTAAAGATTTTGCGTTTGCAGAAAGAGTTGAATGCGGAGCAACCGCTGGAGATTGTCTCAACATTTCTGGGCGCGCATGTTGTACCAGCCGAATATCGTGGGAAAGGTGACGGAGCAGAAAAGTACATTGCGTTGTTAACGAAGCAAATGCTGCCGGAAGTGGTGAACGAGGGGCTGGCGGAATTTTGCGATGTGTTTTGTGATCGCGGAGCCTTCACGCGGGAGCAGTCGAACGAAATTTTAAGCGAGGCGCAGCTGCACGGGCTAGCCCCGCGATTACACGCAGAGCAGTTGTCGAGGACGGGAGCGACAGCGCTCGCGGTGGAATTGCGCGCGGCAAGCAGCGACCATCTGGAGCAGGTGAGTGCAGCGGATATTCGAGCGCTAGGGAAATCCTGGACGGTGGCCACGTTGCTGCCCGGGTGCGATTTTCATCTAGGGTTAGAAAAATACGCCCCGGCGCGGAAGCTAATTGAAGCAGGAGCGATTGTCGCGCTGGCTACGGATTACAATCCCGGTACGAGTCCGACGGTGAGCATGCCGATGATATTGTCGCTGGCTTGTTCGCAACTGCGGATGACGCCTGCGGAGGCGATTTGCGCAGCCACGATTAACGCAGCCTATTCTTTGCGGCGCGATCAAAGAATTGGGTCGATTGAAAACGGGAAGCAAGCGGATTTGGCGGTGTTCGACGTGGAGGATTATCGGGAAATTCCCTATTATTTCGGGATGAATTTGTGTTGGATGACAGTGAAGAGCGGAGAGATTGTTTGGATACGGGAGTAAGGAAACAAAGTCCAGAGACACGCCGTAATAGCTGCACCACAAAGAGGGATACAATCCAGCAATGAAACGACTGATTGAGAGTGTGCCGAACTTTTCCGAGGGACGAGATCCCGCGAGAGTTGATGCGCTGATCCAGGCGATGAGCAGCGTGCCGGGCGTCTACGTGCTGGATCACGAAATGGACGCGGACCACAACCGCTGCGTAATCACCCTGGCGGGCGAGCCGGAAGCCGTCGGCGAAGCGACGCTGCTTGGAGCAGGCAAGGCGCTGGAACTGATCGATATGAACACACACACGGGAGCGCACCCGCGGGTGGGCGCGACGGATGTAGTCCCTTTTATCCCGATTGAAGGCGTGACGATTGAGGATTGTGTATCACTGGCGCGTCGCGTCGGGAATGAATTATGGAAACGATACCGCATACCAGTATTTTTTTACGAGGCGGCGGCCCTGCGGCCAGACCGCGTGAACCTGGAGAACGTCAGGCGCGGCCAGTATGAAGGTTTGCGCGAGGAGATGAAGAAGAATCACGACCGGCAGCCAGATGTCGGCGAACCGAAGTTGCATCCCACGGCAGGCGTGACGGTGGTGGGGGCGCGAAAATTTCTGGTGGCCTACAACGTCAATCTGAACACCTCAGACGTGGGGATTGCCAACAAGATTGCGAAAGCAATCCGTTATTCCAGCGGTGGGTTTCGTTATGTGAAATCGATGGGAGTGGAACTGAAAGCGCGGAATCTGGCGCAAGTATCGATTAATTTAACGGATTACGAACAGACGCCGATGCACCGCGTATACGAAGCCGTAAAGCGCGAGGCCGCGCGGTACGGGGTGATGCCGGTAGGCAGCGAGATCGTCGGGCTAGTGCCGAAAAAGGCCATCGAAATGGCCGCGGATTATTTCTTGCAATTGGAGGATTTTTCTCCCTCGCAAGTTTTTGAGAACCGCCTAAGCGCGGCGCTAAGTGGAGCGCCGATGGAGACGAAAGAAGGGCAACTGGCGGATTTGGCGCGGCCGTTTCTGGACGCGGTCGCAGAGCCGACGGCGACTCCTGGAGGCGGAAGCGTTTCGGCGCATGCGGCGGCAATGGCGGCGTCACTCGGGCAGATGGTGGCGGGGCTTTCGCGAAAAAAGAAATCGCAGATTCTGCATGTCGATAAGCTTTCCGATCAGCTGGAGAGATTGCGCGAAACGGGAGAAGCGCTGACCAGAGCTATCGACCGCGACGCAGCCGCTTATGATGCGGTGATGACGGCGTTCAAATTGCCCCAGGAGAGCGCGGAAGAAAAGGCTCGTCGCGACGACGCGATCGAGAAAGCGACGAAGGGCGCGGCCGAGGTGCCAATGGAAGTCGCGGAACGCGCGGTAGTGCTCCAAGAGCGGCTGGTACAACTGGAGAGCATTGCCGCCGCATCCATGAAGTCAGACCTTCAAGTGGCGCGTCTAATGGCAGTAGCGGGCGCCAAAGGCGCTCTGGCGAATGTGGAGATTAACTTGAACGGTTTAAAAGATGCCGCCTATGTTGCGGCAATGCGCCAAAGGGTTGACGAATTGAGGAACCGCCTCAGCTAAATCGCGACCAGCAGGGTAAACTATAGTTCCCACCGGCCCCTCGAAAGGAGCAACAGATGAAGTGGATGGAATTGGCCAGGCGTACCCTCGCAACGGCTGCCGTATTTTTGACGATTGTAGCGGCGGCCAGACCGGCGAAAGCACAGAGCCTTGGCGCGGATACGATCGCTCTGTTCCCGAAGGATGTGGGCGAGTTTGCGTACGCGGATTTGAAAAAAGCGCGCACCATGAAGTGGTACCCGGCATTGCAGGAGCAGATGCTGCCTGAAAGATTCAAGCAATTTGAAAAGTTTCTGGCTTCCGCTGGAGTGGACCCAAACTCGCAGGTGAACGAGCTAGCGTGGGGCTTGGTGGCCGAATCGATGGCGAAGCCGGATGACCCCAACGCAACAACACCCGCCACGGCTACCGCGCCAGCGCCGGGAGCGAAGCCTGTAACTCCGGCCACGGCAATCACAGCCGGAGGCGTACCTTCGAGCGAAGAGATCGTCGGAATTGCATTGGGCAACTACAATCCCGATTCCACAGAAGCGTACTTCAAGCAGCAGAAACTCCCGACCGTGAAGGTCCGGGAGTTCACCCTATATGCATTCGGTTCCGGGGCCGGCGCAACGGATTTGTTCTTTTTCTTCATCGATGGAAGCAAGGCGGCGTTTGGCCACCGCGATGTCCTCGAAAAGATGATCGATATCCGCTACGGTGGGCAAGACGGCTTGCTTCGAAATGAGAATCTGTACAGCCTGATTAACGAGGCCAACGGGACCGGCATCGTATGGGCAGTGCTTGATCCAGCTTACACGCGATTGGCGATGGGTCAGCTCGCGCCGGAAGTGCAGCAGTTTCCGGAGGCGCAAAAACTGGTGCAGCGGATGAAGTCAATGATCATCAGCGCGGACGCGAGCAGCGGACTGCAAGGAAAATTTCAAGCGATATGCGGCTCGACGGACGATGCGAACACGCTAGCCCAGTTGATGAGCGCGGGGCTCCTATACAAAAAATACCAGGCTGCGAAGGACAACCCGGATTTGGGCCAGTTGCTGGATCAGACCGTCGTAACTCCTTCGGGGGATCGCGTGGTGATCAAGATGAATGTGAGCGATGACCAGATGGTGGCGTTAATCCGCAAGAATACCTTTGCACTCAAGATGTAAGGAGATTCAGGAGGGCGGCCCCGGACCGCAAGGTCTGGGGCCATTTTTTTGGGAGTGCAACGGCTTTTATTGTCTACCTAAACCCAGGTGATCTATTCGGAGCGAACAGTGGCGAAAGGCAACGAGATCAGCGTGATCAGGCGGAGGCGGAAGGGGCAGGAATAAGTTTCGTCAAGCGGAGCAAGGAGGATTGCGCCTGAACTTCGTCGACCCCCGGATAGGCAGTCGGCATTTGCTCCAGATGCGAATCGTTGCCGGGGAAAGAAAGCTCGATCTGGATGCGATCAGGGAGTCGCTGGAAAAGAACCTGGAATCGCGTAGCTGCGGGTTGCAACTTGAAGCAAAACCGGCAGGCGGCGAGCACGGAGGCCTGGAGTTCAACCGTGGCATCACCCTCGAGACCGACTGCGTCGCCAAAGTGGCGTACGGCTCCCCCTGCGGCAGCGGCAAGTCGCTCGTCGGGGTCCATCTGCAGAACAATGGGATGGTTTTGCGACGGCAGCGTCATGGGGTGTTGGCCCAGGAAACGTCGCAAGCCTCGCGACACTCAGGACAGTAGTAGAGACCATCTTGCGCAAGGCGCACATGCAGTTGCACCTTGCAAATGGTGCAATACTTCTCGCAGTTACAGGCCTGTTCGGTTTTGTCGCACTGGGAGCACAGAACTTGCTGGCCACGCGCCATAAAGGCCTCCGGGAAGAATGTACCTGAGCGGGGTCAGGGCAGCAAGCACAGGGTGCGGAAGAGGGTTCCAGAGTGGAACATAAACCGAAAACGTGAGGCAGCCAGCACGTTATTCGAAAGGACGAATATAGGATTGACTTGACCGTCGCGGAAGTTTAGCATCGGCGCGATTTTGATGGTGTAAGGAAAGGCTCAATATGACGAAAGTACTTCGTTGCGCCGAATTAATGCCGGGATGTCCTTGGGAAGGCCGCGGTGAATCTGAAACAGAAGTGCTGATGCAAGCGGCGGAACACGCCAAGAGCGCACACAACTTGACTGACATTTCCCCCGAGTTAATTTCCCAAGTTCGTGGCGCCATTCGGGATGAGGGTCAGGCGCAGTCGCAAAAGGCCTAGTTTCGGATCCTCTCTAACGCCCCATGTTCTGAAATCTGGTGCTTGCCCGCCCGGGTTCATTGGGTCCACGGAAAGCCAAACCCGCTTCGTGACATCGGGAATCCGATCTACAAAATGAGCGTGTTTTGACCGAGGGGGAGACGCGTGCTAGCATTGAAATTCCCCGAGCGAGTGGCATGGATTCCGTTACTTCTCCTACCAAAGTTGTTCTCCGAAAAACGCCGCTAAACGCGTTGCACCGCCGCTTGGGCGCGAAAATGGTGAATTTTGGCGGCTGGGATATGCCGGTGGAGTATCCCTCGAGTGGCGGCCTGGTGGCGGAACACAAAGCGGTACGTGGCGGCGTTGGCGTGTTTGACGTGAGCCACATGGGCGACATTCGCATTCATGGGGCAAAGAAAACCGGCGGGGCGCTGGCGGCGGTTCAACATTTGTGCATGAACGACGCCTCGAAACTAGCGATTGGGCAGGCGCAATATTCCGCGATGCTTTATCCGAATGGGACGTTCGTGGACGATGTAATTGTTCACCGGTTGGGAGAGGACGACTATCTGCTCGTAATTAACGCCGGAACGCGGGAAAAAGACATTGCGTGGGTGCGGAAAAATACGTCCGGGTTCGATTGTGTCGTTGATGATCTGAGCGACGCGTATACACAACTGGCAATTCAAGGGCCGCGCGCGTTGAATGTGATGCGGAAGTTGACTGACGCAAACTTGGAAGCGGTAAAGAATTACTGGTTCACCCATGGAACCGCGTGCGAGCTGAAGAATACCTTGATTGCACGGACCGGATACACCGGCGAGGACGGATTTGAGATTTATGTGCCGGCAGATCTGGAAACTAGCGAGCGCGTATGGAACGCAGTGATCGAAGCGGGAAAAGAGTTCGGGATTTTGCCTTGTGGTTTGGGTGCGCGGAACACTTTGCGGCTGGAAGCGAAGATGGCGCTGTACGAGCATGAAATCAGCGACACCATCAATGTGTGGGAAGCGGGGTTGGAGCGGTATTGCAAGATGGATAAGGGAGATTTCGTGGGGCGCGCGGAGTTGGAGAAAGCGCGGGTCCAGGGGCTGACGCGCACCTTGGTTGGCCTGGAGATGACCGAGCGCGGGATAGCGCGGGACGGGTATCGCGTGGTGAATAAAGCCGGTGAGGCTATTGGCGTGGTGACCAGCGGATCCCCTTCGCCGACTCTTGGAAAGAATATTGCGCTCGCGTACGTTTCGCCATCGATGAGCGCATTGGGGACGGCAGTGTGCGTGGAGATTCGTGCGCAAAACTGCGCAGCACAGGTGGTGGCAACGCCATTTTACAAGAGGATGAGAACGGTGGCACAGAAGAGTTAAGCGGAAACCACAGAAGCTGAATAGAAGGACCATCACGAGACAGGCATCGAAGGAGCGGCACTATGGCTTACCCGACCAACTATAAGTATTCGAAAGATCATGAGTGGATTGATGCGAAGGGCGACATGGCCACTGTGGGGATAACGGATTATGCGCAGCATGAGCTGGGCGACGTGGTGTTCGTCGAGCTTCCCGCGGCGGGGACGAAGCTTACCGCCGGCAAGCAATTTGCCTCTGTGGAATCGGTTAAGGCAGTAAGCGAGATTTATGCTCCCGCCAGCGGCGAAGCCACGGAATCCAACGCTTTGTTGCAGGCCACGCCGGAGACAATTAACAACGATCCGCATGGGGCCGGCTGGCTGATCAAGTTGAAGCTGTCGAATGCCGCGGAGTTGGATGCGCTGATGGATGCCGCAGCTTACGAGAAATATATCGAGGAAAAGAAAAAGGAAGCGTCCGCCTGATGCGCTATCTTCCGAAGAGCCCGGCCGAGCGGCAGGAAATGCTGAGCGCGGTCGGAGCCAAAACGATTGAAGAACTCTTCCACTCCATACCTGAAAAGTACCGGCTGAAAAAGCCCCTGAATCTGCCCGCAGCCATGTCCGAGCACGAGGTGGTGCAGTATTTCTCGGAGCGCGCGAAGGAGAATTCGGACGGCTACACAAGTTTTCTGGGCGCGGGAGTCTACAACCACTTGCGGTCGGTGATCACCGACACGATTTTGCAGCGCGGAGAGTTTTTGACCTCCTATACGCCGTACCAGGCGGAGATAACGCAGGGCACGCTGCAAGCGATCTTCGAATTCCAGACGCTGATGTGCCAGTTGACCGGGCAGGAAGTAGCTAACGCCTCCATGTACGACGGGTCGACAGCCACCACCGAAGCGGTGCTGATGGCGGAGCGGTTGACGGGGCGCGGGCGGGTACTGGTGGCACGCAGCGTCCAGCCGGAATATCGCGAGGTTCTGCGTACGTACGCGAAGAATTCGGGATTACACGTGGAGGAATTCGGCTACACCCCAGCAGGAACCGTCGACACGAAGGCGTTGAGTGGATTACTGAAGGACGACGTCTGCGCGGTGGTAGTGCAATCACCGAATTTTTTTGGCGTGATTGAGACGCTGGGACCGTTGGCGGAGTCGGCGCATGCGCACGGAGCGTTACTGGTTGCCGCGATAGCCGAGGGCGTTTCGTTGGGCGCGGTGAAGCCACCGAGTGAGGCCGACATCGTGGCCATGGAAGCGCAGAGCTTTGGGCTGGCGCCGAGTTATGGCGGCCCGTACGCCGGCGTGGTGGCCTCGAAAGACAGATTTGTGCGCCAGATGCCGGGACGGTTGGCTGGGCAGACCGTAGATCAGGAAGGCCGCCGGGGATTTGTTCTGACGCTGGCCACGCGCGAACAACATATTCGCAGAGAGAAGGCGACTTCGAATATCTGCACGAATCAGGCGCTGTGCGCACTGGCCGCCACCGTGCACTTAACGCTGTTGGGAAAAGAAGGGTTACGAGAAATGGCGGAGCAGAATATCGCCAAGGCCCAGTTTGCGCTGGGCGAACTCGAAAAGATCCCGGGAGTAAAGCGGGCCTTTTCTGGACCGTTTTTTAACGAGTTTACGGTCGAGTTTCCGAAATCCGTGCGATTGGTGAATGCAGAACTGCTACAGGAGAAAATTATTGGCCCATTTGTGCTGGGCACGACGTATCCGGAGCTAACGAAGAATGCGCTGGTTTGCGTGACGGAGACGACGACACGCGAGCAAATTGAGCGGCTGGCGGCAGGGGTCAGAAAAGCGCTGGCGGCGTAGGGACGCGTGGAATGCGGTGCTTCCCACCGATTCTAAGGCTTCAACCAGGTTGCGCGCTCTAAAGGACGAGGATGAACGAGAAGATAAAAAAGGCTACACGGCACACCAATCAAAACGAAGGGTTGATCTTCGAGAAATCGTCGCCAGGTAAGCGCGCGTTGGATTGGCCGCCACTGGACGTGCCGAAGGTAGATCCAACGAAACTGCTGGGCGAACACCATCGTACATCGGGGGTGGAAGGCTTCCCGGAGGTCAGCGAGATCGAGGTCCTTCGGCATTTTACGCGCCTTTCGACCTGGAACTACGCGATTGATTTGGGCATGTACCCGCTGGGGTCGTGCACCATGAAGTACAACCCACGCGTAAATGAATTTGTGGCGCGGCTCAACGGGATTGCTACGGAGCACCCATATCAGCCGCAGGAGTTGTCGCAAGGCTGCTTGAAGATTTTGCGGTTACTCGAAAAATGTTTGCTGGAAATTACAGGGATGGATGCAGTGACACTACAACCCGCGGCGGGCGCGCAGGGCGAGTTGACGGGATTGCTGCTCATCCGCGCGTATTTGCAGAAGCAGGGGAATGCCCGGAAAACCGTACTGATTCCAGACTCGGCGCATGGAACGAATCCCGCAACGGCGGTGATCGCCGGATATGAAGTACAGAACATCAAGTCCAACGCGGACGGACAGATCGATATCGAGCATTTGAAGGAGCAGGTAACGGACGATGTGGCGGCGTTGATGCTGACGAACCCTTCGACGCTGGGAATTTTCGAGCAACGGATTCCAGAAATTGCGGAGATTTTACACAAAAAGGGCGCGCTGCTGTACATGGACGGTGCGAACATGAATGCGCTGACAGGCGTGACGCGGCCCGGCGATCTTGGCGTGGACGTGATGCACCTGAATCTGCACAAGACGTTTTCCACTCCGCATGGAGGCGGAGGACCTGGCGCCGGCCCTGTGGCGGTAAAGAAAATCCTGGAACCATTCTTGCCGATTCCGGTGCTGGTAGAGAGAGAAGGCGGCAAGTTCGCGCTGGATTCGCAGCGCAAGGAAAGTATCGGGCGGGTGAAGGCCTTCGCCGGCAACTTCGGAGTGCTGGTGCGGGCACTGGCGTACATTTTGGCCTACGGCCCGGGCGTGCGGCAGGCGACGGAAGATGCGGTGTTGAACGCGAACTATATTCGCAAAGGACTGGAGGGTGTCTACGATCTGCCCTATACGCGGCCCTCGATGCACGAAGTGGTGTTCAGCGACGTACTGCAAAAGAAAAATGGCGTGAACACCATGGATATCGCCAAGCGCCTGATCGATTACGGATTCCATCCGTACACCACGGCATTTCCCTTGATTGTACCGGGTGCGCTGATGATTGAACCGACGGAGTCAGAGTCCAAGGAAGAGTGCGATCTCTTTATCGATGCCATGAAGGCCATTGCGCAGGAAGCGGCGGTCACCCCGGAAATAGTGAAGACCGCTCCGCATACGACACGGGTGAAAAGGTTGGATGAAGTGGGAGCCGCTCGAAAACCGATATTGAGATGGAAACCCGAAGTAAAGAGAAGCGAAGCGGCGGATTGAAAGACCTCTGAACCGGCGGTAATGCGGCCACCCGAGAACCAACCGGCAACTGGTCACTACGTAAATACAGGCTAACGTGAGACGCACAGGAACTTTGGCTGGCGCGCAGTTCCCTGCCCCGCGCTGTTACAATTGCGGCAGCGAGTGAATATGAGGAAGTGCGATGAATGCCGCATGGGACGCGTGGTTACCTAAGTCGGTTCTTTGTCTCCGCGACTATTCCAAGGAAAAATTCGTTTCGGATTTGATTGCCGGAGTTACAGTCGGCTTGGTTGCACTGCCGCTGGCAATGGCGTTTGCGATTGCTTCTGGGGTGCCTCCGCAAGCGGGAATCTATTGCGCGATTGTCACCGGTTTTCTGATCTCGGCACTCGGAGGGTCGACGACGCAAATCGGCGGGCCGACGGGTGCATTCGTGGTGGTGGTGCTCGGAATTATTTCCCGCTATGGAATCGACGGGCTATTCACCTGCACGATGCTCGCGGGCGTGCTGCTGGTGCTGATGGGAATTACCGGCCTTGGCGCATTGGTGAAGTATTTCCCGCGACCCGTCGTCGTGGGCTTCACCAACGGCATAGCGATTCTGATCGCCAGCACGCAGATCCGGGATTTCTTTGGGCTGCGGATGGAGCATGTGCCAGGCGATTTCTTTCACCGTATGGGCGCGATCGCGCAGAATTTTCACACCCTAAACCCGGCGGCGACGATCGTGGGCGTAGGGTCGCTGGCGGTCATGATTATTTGCGTTAAGTTTTTCAAAAAAGTCCCCGGAGCGATTCTGGTGTGCATCGGCGCCACCGGCGCCGTAGCTCTTTTTCATTTGCCAGTGGAGACAATCGGAACGCGATTCGGGGGCATTCCGAGCGGCCTGCCACATATTGCCGTGCCGCAATTGCAGCCGAGTTTGTTACTGCATCTTCTTTCGCCAGCCATCACCATCGCCATGCTCGGCGCGATCGAATCGCTCATGTCCGCCGTGGTTTCGGACCGCATGAGCGGCGGCAAGCACAATCCCAACGTGGAGTTAGTCGCGCAGGGCGTTGCGAACCTTGCTTCGCCGCTATTTGGTGGGCTCCCCGCTACCGGCGCGATCGCTCGGACGGCGACGAATGTGCGCTCCGGCGCAAAAACCCCGGTGGCCGGTATGATCCATGCGTTGACGCTGCTGGCGATTATTCTCTTCGCGGCTCCTCTAGTGAAGAACATGCCGCTGGCTGCACTCGCGGGAATCTTGTTCATGGTTTCCTACAACATGGGCGACTGGGCGGAGATACCGGAGATTGTGAAATTGACCCGCGCAGATATTAGCGTGTGGCTGCTTACAGTGAGCTTGACAGTTTTTGCTGACCTGACCCTGGCGGTGGAAGTGGGAATGATCCTTTCGGCATTCACCTTTATACGCAAGATTTCCATGACCACGACAGTGTCCAAAGTAACGGAAGCGTATGTCGAAGGTGGGCGTGCACATATTTTGCAGGACAAAGAAATCCCCCCATACGTAGCAGTGTTCCGGATTCACGGCCCGTTTTTGTTTGGAGTGACAGACAAGATTTCGGAGATTACCGAACAGATCGATCAGCTGCCGGAAACCGTGGTTTTACGGCTGCGGAATATGACTGCGATCGACGCTACGGGAATCGCGGCGCTTGAGGAATTAGCGACAGTACTGCACAAAAACAATCGGATGATGCTGGTGTGTGGGGCGCGGCCGCAGCCAGAGGCGCTGCTGCGCGAGGCAGGTTTTGACCGCCACATCGGCGCGGAAAATATTTGCGAGAACATCACTGCGGCGCTCAAAAGAGCAGAAGAAATACACGCGCGAAGCGCAGCCGCGGCGCGGGTAGAAGAGCACGTCTAGCAACCAGCCTGAAGTACGGCTAACCGCGCAACTCGCCACAAAGATGCCCCAAAATCGCGCTGGCGATTCGCAGGAAGCGAAACTGAAAACTCTGTAATTTTTTCGTCCGTCACACTCCTATCTCCACTTTGTAACCTTTCCCGCCTAGTCTCCCAAGGGAAGCGGAACTTTGAGTCCCGCAACCTCCCACATACCTAAGGCGCAAACAAGGAGAATAATATGAAGAAGGAGTTTCTGGCGGCAGCTTTGTCGCTGGGTTTATTGGCGAGCATTCTGCCGTCGTCTGCACAGGCCAACGAGGATTTGAGCCACGGAAAGATCAAGCACGTTCTTTTGATCAGCGTCGACGGCTTGCACGCCCTGGATGTTGCGAATTACGTGAAAAATCACGAAGATTCGGCTTTCGACGAACTGGCAGAGCACGGGGTTACGTTCACGAATGCGCGGACACCCGCTAATTCGGATTCCTTTCCTGGTTTGCTGGCGCTGATCACCGGCGGTTCTCCACGGTCGCACGGGCTTTTTTACGACTATAGCTACGACCGGACGCTCTGGGCACCCGACAACACGACGTGCTCCGGAAAGCCGGGAACGCAAATGATTTTCGACGAATCGATCGATGTGTATGTTGGCGGAGTTTCTCAGAACAAGATCGACCCTAAGGCTCTGCCCCGCTACATCGACTCGCAAGGGCATTGCTCTCCGTTTTATCCACACAAAGCAGTGCGGACGAACACGCTTTTCGAAGTCGTCAAGGCAGAAAACAACGCATGGCGAACTGCCTGGGCAGACAAACACCCCGCGTATGACATAGTGAATGGTCCCTCGGGAACGGGCGTGGACGATCTGTATACTCCGGAAATCACCAACGCGCCCGGATACGACAACACCAACAGCATCGTTTGCACAGTCGCCAATGATGGCCTGAAAGTGGCGGCGATCTTGAATGAGATCAAGGGATTTGACCACAAAGGTAAAAACCAGGTGGGCATACCGACAGTATTCGGAATGAATTTCCAGGCGGTTAGCGTGGGGCAGAAGTTGGGCGTGGACAATGCCGACAACGGCTGCGCCGCGGACACGGACCCGAATATCGACAAGAAGGCGGGAGGTTACACCGACGGGCTAGGCACACCTTCCAAGGTTCTGCAGTACGGGTTGGAGAAGACAGACGCTGCTTTGTGGCAATTTATCAATGCCTTGAAGAACGCAGGTGTCTACGACGAGACACTGATCATCGTGACTTCGAAGCATGGGCAGTCGCCTATCAATAAGGCAAAACTGGTGAAACCCGGACATTTTGCGGACCTAGTCTGCGTCGTGTCCAACTGCGCAACGACCGAAGGCGCTTCCATCATCGCAAACGCCGGCAACAATTGCCCAGAAGGGCCTTGCGGTTGGGTTCAGGATGACGATATCGCGCTGATCTGGCTGCCGGATCAAAGCAAAACGAAACTAGTGGCTGATTACCTCAATGAAAACGCGCCGGCGCTGCTCATTGACGAAGTGATGTCTGGAGAAGAGCTCAAGCTGAAATTCCGTGATCCACTCACGGATAGCAGGACGCCAGATATTATCGTCCAACCGGTGTATGGAACGATCTATACCAGCCCGTCGAAAACAAAAGTTGCGGAGCATGGTGGGTTCAGCTTCGGAGATACGAACGTGGGACTGATCGTGTCGAACCCGCAACTCGATCCAAAAGTCGTAAAGACTCCGGTGCTGACGTCGCAGGTCGCTGCGACGATTCTGGAGTCGCTGGGAATCGATCCCAAGAAGCTGGAGGCGGTGAAGAAGGAAGGGATCACCGTGCTACCGTTTATCTTCGACAGCGACAACGATAACGATTAGCCTGTTGTTCTAAGTTTTGTTCGCGATAGCGAAATAACGGAACTCGACAAGCGGTAAAGTTTGCCGTCACGCTAATCGCAGAATAAACAAAGAAGCTGACTTAGGCTTTAGCGCGCGAGGCGCGGCGAGGGTTCCGCGGGAACCTGAACGCCGGGCGCATCTACCGGTCGGCCACCGCGAGCTTGTGCCGCCTTTTGCGTGAGCATAGGCTCGGGACGCCGCGCAGGAAGTGGCACATTTTCGCCTTCGCGAACAAACGTAAGGTGGTCGCTGCCGCGCTCCCAATCAATACTGATGAGATCCCCGAAATGCACTTGTTCGGTGGCCAGGAGATTGGCAAGCGGATAAACAATGTGGCGTTCGATTGCGCGTTTCAGGTGACGCGCGCCGTAACGTTGGTCGGTGCCTTCCTGAAGAATGAAGTCGCGGGCGTCGTCGGTTACCTTGAAAAGAAACTGCCCCTTGGCGGTTTCGAGAACGCGCGCCTGAACCATGGACAATTCGATATCGAGAACACGCTCAAGCTGCGTGCGCTGCAGCGGATGGAAGACCACGATTTTGTCCAGACGGTTCATGAATTCGGGAGAGAACTTGCGGCGTGCGGCTTCCACAGCGGTCCGCTCCACCTTTTGGTCGAGTTCCGCATGCGGCGTGTCCGTAGGCTTGATGAAACCGTAGCCGCCGCTCATGAGGTCGGTGATTTCCCCGCCGCCGAGGTTGGAGGTCAGAAAAATGACAGTTTGGGAAAGATCCACGCGGCGATTGTCGCCTAGTGTCAGCGTGGCCTTGTCCAGGATGCCGAGCAGTAATTGCCACAAGGCGTCGCTGGCTTTTTCGATTTCGTCGAACAGTAGGAAAGAAAGCTTGAGCTTTTCCGTGTGCGAAGCCGACAGCGCTTCTTGCGTGATAAGCGGGTGAGTTTCGCGGTGCCCGAGATAGCCCGGCGGCGAACCGATCAGCTTTGCGATTTCGTGAGAGTGCTGGAATTCGGCGCAATCGACCTTGATCACCAGGCGTGGGTCGCCGAACAGAATTTCCGCGGCGGCTTCGACAATGCGGGTCTTACCCGAGCCTGTTGGACCCAGGAAGAGAAGGTTGCCGACCGGGCGGCCCGGCGAATTCAATCCCGCGCAGAAGACCTGATAAAGGTCGACGAGGGACTGCACACCTTCTTCCTGGCCGACGATCTTGCTGCGAAGCGCGGAATGAAACCCGCGAGTGTCCGTGCTGCGGATGCTGGGATCAAGCTGTTGTTTAGCGGCTGCTTTCATGGCTTCCACCCTCAGTTGCTGAACTCTATCGGGCACGGGCTGAACGTTCTTCATTGCAATGTACGGGCCGTCTCAAATAGGCGCTCGGGAGCATGAGTGCATGGGGAATGCCAATCAAGAAGGGTGAAGCAGGAGGCCGGAAAGGCTTGCTGCTGAACCAGTTAGCGAAGTTGCTGTTCTGGGAACCGTCTCAGCGCGTGAGACAGTGTTTCAACGAAACGCAAATTGAGAGGGGTGGAACATAAAGGGTCACGGCAGGATGACAAAAATGGGCGCATAAACCAGAGAGGCCAACGCCAAGGGATCATGGGACAAACGCGAACGCTGCAGTTCCTTGCGTTGTAGCCGCCCTCAATTCAATTCGAGGCTGCCACAGCTTTTGCGCTCTACTGCGGGAGCTTGCGTCGCGATTGCGGCGATTGCCGCGCTGCCGCCGGGGCAGTAGCCGGTAGCTGTTTTCGGCTGGTGGTGTCTTCCGCCACAGCTTCGGTCGGAGAGTCTTTGGCAAGACTATCCTCGATGGAGGCAGCGGATGCGAGAGCCGTTTCGCCGGATTCCGTGGTGTGAATGATGGCGCCTTCGCGTTCACGGACGAAGGTGAGTTCCTTGTGCACGCCATCCCAATCGATGCGCACGAGGTCGCCCATGCGTACCTGCTGCGTGGCAAGCAGGTTCGCAAGCGGATAGACGACATAGCGTTCTATGGCGCGTTTCAAGTGCCGTGCGCCGTAGCGTTGGTCCGTGCCTTCTTGAAGCAAAAAGCTGCGCCCGTCGGGGGTAACGCGGAAAAGGAACTTTCCGGTGGCCGTTTCGAGAACGCGCTTCTGCACCAGACCGAGTTCGATATCCAGCACCGCTTCGAGTTCGTCGCGCATGAGCGGGTGGAACACCACGACTTTGTCCAAGCGGTTCATGAACTCAGGAGAGAATTTGCGGCGCGCGGCTTCCACGGCGGTGCGCTCCACTTTCTGGTCGAGGTTGGCCACGGGCTTGTCGTGCGACTTAATGAACCCGTAGCCGCCACCCATGAGATCGGTGATGTCGGTAGCGCCGAGGTTGGACGTCAGGAAAATTACTGTTTGTGACAGATCCACGCGACGATTGTCGCCAAGGGTAAGCGTGGCTTTATCGAGCATGCCAAGTAGAAGCTGCCACAGGGCATCGCTCGCCTTTTCAATCTCATCGAAAAGCAGGAAAGAGAGTTTTAGCTTCTCCGTGTGATTGGCAGAAAGTGCTTCCTGAGTGATTAAAGGATGGGTTTCGCGGTGACCGAGATAGCCTGGGGGCGAGCCAATAAGCTTGGCAATCTCGTGCGAGTGCTGGAATTCGGCGCAATCGATCTTGATGACCGCGCGCGGATTGCCAAATAGAATCTCCGCCGCAGCTTCAACAATGCGTGTCTTGCCAGACCCGGTGGGTCCCAGGAACAACAGATTGCCGACGGGGCGGCCGGGAGAATTCAGGCCGGCGGTGAAGACCTGGAACAATTGAACGAGGGACTGCACGCCTTCATCCTGCCCAACGATCTTGGCGCGAAGAGCTTTCTGGAATTCGATCGTTTCCGCGCTGCGAATCGTTGGATCAAGCGATAGGTCCTCTTTGTCCTTGCCTTTGTTAGTGCTCATGACCGCCTCCTAGCGTCCCCGGAACTGCGAAGACGCAGAACCAAACCGAGTGCCTGCCCGTTGAAGCCGTTTCAGGTCGTCTTTCAAGGCGAACTGGTCGAGCTTCACCTGGATGGTGGAGCGCAGAAGCTGCAGTTGTAGGAGCAACTCGCGTGCCACAGCAGGTGAATCGGAAAGCCGTAGGACCGGCGGGAATAGGTCCGCCAAATCCAGGTTGAGATTTCGGAGGGAGATGACGAGTTTCTGGACCGAAGGCGACTGCGGATCCGCCAGATCAATCTGGTTGTTGAGCTGGGCGCGGAGGGCTCGCCAGTTGAGTTCTACAAACGGATGTTTCTTGGTGACTTTGCGAACGACCTCGTCGGTAATACGAGCGCGTTCGCCAAGACGCGCGAGGTGGAGTTGCTGCACTTTTCCGCCGCGGCGCACGTTGTGCACCAGGAAGTAGGTGTTCCCTTTGCGGCGAACGAAGGCCATGTTGCATCTCCGGTGAAGCGAGGACCCCAGTTGCATCAAATGTTGCGGCATTCGGCTTGCGTTGTAGTGTAAGAAGCGTCCACTACACCCGTCAAGTTAGATGCGTCGAAACAGTAACTGTTGCCTGCGTTATTTTTCTTCTGGAACGCATCAACATCTTTGCTTCACTCTTTCAGATCCTGACCGAAGCAGCGGTCCACTTCGCCGTTGCGCACTGGGCGGAATCGCTTCACAGCAAAAACCATGTGCAAATTCGTGGTGGATTCCGGAAGATTTCTTCCGGCAACCTGCATAGCGGCCAGTCTGAATCCACTCCACACTTTGTTAAACACGGAAATTTTTGAAGGGTAGCGTTTGGGACTGCCGCTAACACCGTATGTTGCAATACCGCTGGTTCCCTTTTACTATCTGGCGCGTTATGGCCACAAACTCCGGTTGGAGCCCTGTCTACAAACTGGTGAAACAAATTCCGCGCGGCCGGGTTATTACCTATGGGTCGCTCGCTCGAGCTTTGCGGTTACGCGGCGGGGCGAGGGCCGCGGGCAGGGCTCTGGCGGCGACCCCTAAAGGGAAAGGCATACCGTGGCACCGGGTGGTGGGCCACGGCGGCAAACTATTGATCCGCGAGCCGTACGCTTCCCTGCAACGCAAGTTGCTGGAGAGCGAAAACGTAGGTCTGTTGGAAGCCCGCGTGAAAATGGCCCAGCATGCGTGGGAGCCGTCGAAGAAGCGATCTTCAAACCGAAAAACCAAAGTAAAGTCGAAGAACAAATCCCCAAAACGCTAGTGCGCTGGACAATGATCCGGGCCTGCAAGCCACGCGGTGACGCCGCTGCTCGCCAAGTCGCGGATTAGAGGCGCGGAACGACATGCGGTACCATAGTCGTTTCGAACTTATGGCTGATTCCGTCTTGCAGGTGGTCGACCTCGTCAAACGTTACGGCGATGTGGAAGCCGTTCGGGGCATTAGCTTTGCCGTGGATGAGGGTGAAGTTTTCGGGCTGCTCGGGCCAAACGGCGCGGGAAAAACCAGCACCATTGAGGTCCTGGAGGGGCTGCGCGTGCCGGACGGCGGCAAGGTCTCGGTGTGCGGCCTGGATCCTCAGAAAAGTCCGAATGAATTGAAGAATGTGATCGGGGCGACACTGCAAGCTACTTCGCTGCCGGATAAGTTGAAAGTAAGCGAGGCGATTCACCTGTTCGCTGGATTCTACAAAAAGAACCGGAACCCAGACGAGTTGCTAAAGCGATTCGGATTGGAGGAGAAGCGCGGAGCGTTTTACGGCACGCTTTCCGGCGGTCAGAAGCAGAGATTGGCGCTGGCCCTGGCTTTGGTAAATGATCCAAGGGTTCTTTTTTTGGATGAACCCACAGCGGGTCTTGATCCTCAGGTTCGCCGCGAAATCTACGACATCATCGAAGAATTGAAGCGCGAAAAGAAAACCATCGTGCTGACTACCCACTATATCGAAGAAGCGGAAAAACTTTGCGACCGCGTGGCCATTGTAGACCACGGAAAGTTGATCGCCACCGGCACGCCGAAAGAGTTAAAGGGGCGTTCGGCGAATACTACGCGGGTAGAAGTGCGGCTGGCGAAGCCTGCGTCCAAGGATACGTTGAAGGGCCTGGATGGAGTGGTCGACGCGCTCGAGGTGGATGGGATGTATGTGCTGCATTGCCAGCGCACGGCGCCAGCTATTGTCTCGCTAGTGAAGCACTTGGAAGCAGAGAACAACGAACTGGTCAGCCTGGAGATTGCGACGCCTTCGCTGGAAGACGTGTTCATTGAATTGACGGGCCGGAGGCTGCGCGATTGAAAACCATACTCAAGCTGGCCGGGATGCGCATCCGGATCACGCTGCGTAACAAGGCCTTTTTGTTTTTCAGCCTGGTTATGCCCATGGCGTTTTTCTTTTTGTATGGAAGTGTGTTCGCGAAGGGTCAGCCAGGCGTGGTGCGCTACCTCCTCGGTCCCGTGATCGCCATGTCGGTAATGGGAACCTTCTGGGGATTGAGCGCGCAGATTGTGACCTGGCGCGAGCAGGGGATTCTGCGCCGATTCCGGCTAGCTCCTATCCCGGCGGCGAGCATGATCGGATCCAGCATCATCGCGAACATGTTGCTGATACTGCCGACCGTGCTGCTCGAATTATTGCTGGCGCGCTTCCTTTATCACGTGATGTCGTTCGGGAATGTGGCGAGCGTGATTGTACTGGCGCTCGCGGGAATCGGGTCCTTTGCGTCGTTAGGGCTAATTGTCGCCAGCGTGACGAACACCATGCAGGAGACACAAGTAATCAACCAGCTTTTGTGGTTCGCGCTAATTTTTGTATCCGGCGCCACCGTGCCGATACCGGAGCTTCCCAAAATCGCGCAGCATGTGGCGTTGTTCTTGCCTGCCACCTACCTGGTGAGTGGCCTGCAACGGGCGATGGTGGACGGAAAGTCGATTTTTTCGCTCGGCGTGGAAATTGGTTCGCTGCTGGCCTGGGGAGGCCTGGCTTTCTTCATTTCGTCGCAGCTTTTCCGGTGGGAACCGGAAGCAAAGCTGCCGCGCAACGCGAAATTGTGGGCGGTCGCGACGATTCTGCCGTTCGTATTGCTGGGAATTTGGGAAAATCACAATGGCCAGTTGTTGTCGCGAGCGGACGCAATGATGCACGACCGGCCGACGGACAAGGCGGCGCAGCCAGAGCAGTAGGAGCGGCTCAAATTGGCCGATTGCTTAAGGAATACCGCGCCAAATTGGTTCACCGCGCGCGACACCCTAAACCGCGAATTCATTGACGGTCCCGCGCCGCTACCTTATTCTCGAATTGCGAGTAGACGAGTGAGTTGAGTTGATCAGAAGGCTGGCGAATGCAGCTAGCCAAACAACGGGCCGATCAGGAGGCGCCATGCCGGTCGAAAAGACAGACAAAATCTGGCACAACGGAAAATGGATAGCGTGGGACGACGCCAAGTTGCACGTCCTTTCGCATGTGGTGAGCTACGGCTCCGGCATGTTTGAGGGCATCCGCTGCTACGACACCCCACAGGGGCCCGCGATTTTCCGTTTGCGCGAGCATATGCAGCGCCTGATCAATTCCGCGCGGATCTACCGCATGGAATTGCCGCATACCGTGGACGAGTTCTGCAGCGTGGCTTGCGAATTGGTGCGACTCAACAAAATGGGTGCTTGTTACGTGAAACCGCTGGTGCTGCGCGGATATGGTGAAGTGGGCGTGAACCCGCTGAATTCACCGATCGAAGTGTATATGGCTTGTTGGAGATGGGGCGCGTACCTGGGCCCGGAAGCGCTGTCGAAGGGCGTGGACGTTTGCGTGAGCACTTGGACGCGTATTGCTCCGAACACACTGCCCGCGATGTCCAAAGCGGCCGCGAATTATATGAATTCTCAACTGATTCGCATGGAAGCGGCGCTGAATGGCTTTGCGGAAGGGATTGCATTGGATACCAGTGGCCAGGTGAGCGAAGGCTCTGGCATGAATGTGTTCGTCGTGCACGACGACGTGCTGTACACACCGACGCTGGGAGCCAGCATTCTGCCAGGCATTACGCGTGACGCAGTGATCAAACTGGCGCAGGATTTGAATATCACCGTGAAGGAAGCGACTATTCCGCGCGAAATGCTGTACATCGCCGATGAGGTTTTCTTCGTGGGCACAGCGGTGGAAGTTACTCCGATTCGCTCGGTGGATAAAATCGTGGTCGGTAAAGGATCAGCGGGTCCCATTACGCGGAAAATCCAGGAAGAGTTTTTTGGCGTGACCAGCGGAACCAAGCCAGACCGCCACTGCTGGTTGACGCAGGTGAATGCGCCAGTAGCTGCGGCGCGATAGACGCGATTCACGAGCCATCAACTCACCAAATTGCGGCTGGGATCCACTCTTATGTGGCACAGCCAACTCTTCTCCATCCCGTAGTTCGCGGGATGATTCCTGGCTGTTCGCCTGCAACTCCAAACTCCGCGTATTCCAGCCATTGATTGCAACTTGTCCACCAATCGGGTGTTTGCGACGTAGAACACCACAGGAACACATGCCTTTGAACTGATGGTGCGCGATTCTCTTTCCAGATAGAATCGGGCGGTTGCATTGCCGCAAACGGACTCTTGGGAGGATTCTGGATGTATAACCTCACGCAAAAACTCACTGCTGAATTTCTTGGCACGTTTGCGTTGATTTTCTTTGGCGCGGGGGTGGTGTGCGTGGATTTTCACCTCCGGAATTCCGGAAGCGCCCTGGGCCTGCTTGGAATCGCGCTGGCGCATGGCATGGCGCTGGGCGCAATGGTCTCTGCCTTCGGAGCGGTTTCCGGTGGACACTTCAATCCCGCGGTAACTATCGGCTATTGGGTGACCAAGCGGCTCACGACGCTGGACACACTTGCATATTGGGCTGCGCAATTGATGGGAGCCGTGGCGGCGGCTTTCTTGCTGAAGGCGATCGTGCCGGGTGAAACCTGGAGCGGGATATCCGGCGGTCGTCCGGACCTGATGCCCGACTTTCCTAGCTGGGCCGGACTGGCGCTGGAGGCCACGGCGACCTTCTTCATGGTGCTTTTGGTGTTTGCCACCATTGTCGCGGACCGCGGCGGGTTCCGGCCGGTAGCGGCGTTTAGCATCGGGATGACCTACGCGCTGGGCGTGCTAGTGGCGTATCCGTTCACGGGCGGGGCGTTGAATCCAGCACGGGCGTTTGGCCCCGCGGCGGCAAGCGGCCATTGGCACAATCAATTAATCTACTGGGTCGGTCCGCTGGGCGGAGGCTTTTTGGCCGGCTTAATCTACGATTCGCTGTTCTTGCGAGGCGCCGACGCGTAATACGGTCGACGCAAACGCTGACAGCAGTTGTACTGAAGTTTTCAACTTTTGACTTTTAACTCTCAGCTTCTAGCCAGATCGCCCTGTACCGAGGCTCAGGTTACTAGAGCGCAACGCCCTATGGCAGGTCGGTTGTAGCGATTCGCGCCTAATGCTACGGTCAGGTAGGAAACACGTTCTGGCGGGGTGTGACTTCGATGGCATTGAATATTGACGATCTTTTGCGGCGCGCGGTGGAGAACAAGTCTTCGGACTTGCACCTGAAGGTGGGCAACCACCCGTATCTGCGCGTTGACGGCCTGCTGACCCCGATTTCGGATGTTCCTCGCGTGACGCCGGAAGAAATGCTGTCGATGGCGTTCAGCATGATGACCAACCGGCAGAAACAAAAATTCAAAGAAACCGCGGAATTGGATATGGCCTATGGCGTTGCCGGCCTGGGACGCTTCCGTGTGAACGTATTCCAGCAACGCGGAAACGTTGGCATGGTGTTGCGCGTTATTCCCACCAAAATCCGCACCGTCGAAGAACTGAATTTGCCTTCGGTAATTTCGAAGATTTGCGAAGAGCAGCGCGGACTCGTGCTGGTAACCGGAACGACCGGTTCTGGTAAATCCACAACCCTGGCGGCGATGATTGACCGCATCAACGCCAATCGCGCCGATCATTTGATTACCATCGAAGACCCCATCGAGTTCCTGCATCGCGACAAACGTAGTTTCATTAACCAGCGCGAAGTCGAAGTGGACACCGCCAACTTTTCCACGGCATTGCGCGCCGCTCTACGTCAGGATCCGGACGTGATTCTGGTCGGCGAAATGCGCGACCTGGAAACGATTTCTACGGCGCTGCTGGCAGCCGAAACGGGCCACCTGGTTTTCTCCACCTTGCACACCTTGGACGCCACGGAAACCATTCAACGTATTATTGCGGTATTCCCTCCGCCGGAGCAGAAGCAGATTCGCTTGCAATTGGCGGCCACGCTGAAGGCGGTTGTTTCACAACGCCTGGTGCGCCGCGCCGACGATAAAGGCCGCGTGCCCGCGGTCGAAGTGATGATCGCCACCGCGTACATCAAGGATTGCATCATCAATTCCGACAAAACGCGCTTGATCAACGACGCCATCGCGGCCGGCACTTCGCAGTACGGCATGCAGACCTTCGACCAATCGCTCTTCGATTTATATAGCAAGGAACTGATCACCCTCGACGAAGCTTTGATGCGCGCCACCAACGCCGACGAATTCAAGCTGCGCATTCAAGGCATTCGCTCCACGGCGGACGCCGCCCGCGAAGAAATGGCCTCGCAAATGGCCGACTTCGAAAAATTCGCGCGCAAGTAGCAAGACCTTCGGCCCGCCGTGGGCGCAAAAACCTCTCGACGTTTTCGATTTTTAGTTCGCGATGGCGATTTGCAACGGCCGGGCCGGCCCTTCGAAGGCTAGCGATCTTCCGTAAAGAGCAGCCCACGACATCTCGATCGCGCAAAGACCTGGCGCAATGCCGAGCTTGGCGGAAGTTCCGAGCACCACAATAAGGGTCCCCAAGACCGAACAAGCCAGCAAGGACAAACAAAAGCACAGCAGGAGCCTGGGAGGCGTACGCGACGTTGCTATCTCCACAGAACGAACCAGGAGATAGGCAGCAAGAATCATCGCCGGTAGACTCAAAAGCATGCGAGAAATAACGGCAAGAAAGAACACGGCTGCAATCGCACCGAAAACCAATAGTAGCGCGGGCAGTGCTCTGCCGAACGAAAGTTGCGGCAACCAACCGGCGGCCATGCAGACGAATGTGGCGATGGTCAGAGCCAGAGGGAAACCGAAATACAGGATGGTCCACTGACGGTCAGCGTATTTGGTAAGGCGCACATTTTCCGCATACCAGATCTCGTACCCCATGGACGGGTTGTAGCTGCCACGAAGAGGATCGTCGTACTGCCACCTTTGCGCGGTATTCGCCGAATAAAGCGACTGTGCCCATGCGGAATAGGAACTAAATATCCATCCGGAGATCAGGCCGGCGATAACGAAGGTGAGTACGACCTTGGTCGTGGTTTTCATACTCGTAATCGATGTTCACTTTAGGTTAACTTCGGAGTGAAGACTTGCTCAAGCTGCCCGCTAGAGTTGTAGCGAATTGAATACGAGTCGATCGCCCATTGGCAACCTGCCGTTCGTTCTTCTATGCTTCGGGTGTGTTTGGAAAGCCACGACAATTTGAGACGGAAGCGGAGTTGTATGAGGCATCGATCAAGATTTTGATGCGGCGGGCGCATTCCGTTCATGAAATGAAGAAGGCGCTAGCCCGCCGCTGCGAAGACGAGAAAATTGTTAAGTCCGTGGTCGAGCGCCTGAAGCGCGAGAATTTGATTGACGACGCGCGCTATGCGAAGCAATTCACGCGACACCGCACGGCAACGCGAAAGCAAGGCGAGTTTCGCATTGCGCGAGAATTGCGGGCGCGCGGCGTGCCGGACAAACACATCGAAACGGCGCTAACGGAATCCGCGGAAACATCTGACCCGGCGCTGCTGGTCCGTTCGCGGATCGAGCGGAAGCTGCGCCTGTATCGCGGCGAAATCGACGAAAAGAAGATGGCTTCGCTCTATCGGTCGCTGATCGGCGCAGGCTTCCCGTCCGACCTGGTGCGCAAGGAACTCCACCGGCTAACAAAAGAGGAAGTGCCGGAAGTTGAGACGGAAACGGAAACGGAATCGGAATCGGAGTGATGGATTAGGCAGGACTTGGGCGCCGTACCCTTCGCCGTTAAGGGTGCGGGTTTTCTCTTCGCTTGCAAGGATACGGAAGAAACTCAAAACGCCGCCTTAAAAGGCGGCCCTACAAAAGCGCCAGAAGTTTGCGATAATTAGTAGTTCAGGATCAGAGGAATTGACGTACAGAGGCGACGGGCGGAATGAAGAAGCTTAGCGGGAACGAGACGCGCGAGACATTCTTGAAGTTCTTTGAGAGCAAAGGTCACCGCCGCGTGCGCTCGTCTTCTCTGGTGCCGCATGGCGATCCCACATTGCTGTTCACGAATGCCGGGATGAACCAGTTCAAGGACGTGTTTCTTGGCCTGGAGAAGCGCGATTATTTGCGCGCGACCTCCGCGCAGAAGTGCGTCCGCGCCGGTGGTAAACATAACGATTTGGAGAATGTCGGATTCACCAAGCGCCATCACACCTTTTTTGAAATGCTCGGAAATTTTTCGTTTGGAGACTATTTCAAAAAAGAAGCCGTTGCCTTTGCCTGGGAGTTGGTCACTTCCCCGGAGTGGTTTGGCATTGCGGAAGAAAAACTGTACGCAACGGTCTTTGGAGGCGCGGAAGTGGCGCCCGGAACGACCTTGGGTGTGGATGAAGAAGCGCGGGGGTTCTGGGCCGAACATGTTCCCGCGGACCGGATCTTCGCGATTCCAGGCTTGAAAGACAATTTTTGGGCCATGGGCGATACCGGACCATGCGGGCCATGCAGCGAAATTTTCTACGACATGGGGCCGGAAGCTTCCGAAGAAGGCCACAAGGACTGCAAGTTTCCGTGCGAATGTGGCCGCTATGTCGAGATCTGGAATCTGGTGTTCATGCAGTTCAACCGCGATGCTAGCGGAACCCTGACGCCGCTGCCGAAACCGTGTGTCGACACGGGGATGGGGCTAGAGCGCGTCGCGGCAGTCCTGCAAGGCGTAATTTCCAACTACGACACCGATTTGTTCGTGCCACTGATCGATCGGGCCGCGCAGCTTACGGGAGTGGATGAAAAAAAGGAACTGGCTTCCGAGGAACACCGCCAAGCTGCCGCCTCGTTGCGTGTGATTGCAGACCATGCGCGCGCAACCACATTCCTGATAACGGACGGAGTGTTGCCTTCGAATGATGGGCGCGGATACGTTTTGCGCAAGATTATCCGCCGCGCGATCCGGCACGGAAGGCTCTTGGGAGCCACCAACCCATTTTTGTTCGAGATGATAAAGACGGTGCGGGATTTGATGGGAGACGCGTATCCGGAATTGCGCGACCCATCGGCAGCGCGCGTTCCGGAAATCGTATTGTCGGAGGAGAAGAGATTTAGCAACACGCTGGACATCGGCTTGCGGAAACTAGATGAAGAACTGAAACCGCTAGCGATCAAACCTGGAGCAATCTATCCCGGCGAAAGTGCGTTCCGCTTATATGACACGTACGGATTGCCGATGGACTTCATCGTCGACGCGGCACGCGACCTGGGTGTGCAGTTTGATGAAGCAGGTTTTGACAAGGCGATGCAGGAGCAGAAGACCCGTGCGCGGGCTTCCTGGAAGGGTGTGCACAAGGAAAGCGCAAATCCAGCCTATGCAAAGCTAGCCGAGACGTTTAAAACGGAGCCAGCTTTTTATCAGGGGACGTGCGCCAAGGACGCGCGCATCGAGGCCATCCTCACCAAAAACGGACCGGTCAGCGAGTTGAAGGCTGGCGAGAGCGGCGAAGTCGTCCTGGACCGCACCGCAATCTATGCGGAGTCGGGCGGACAAATAGCGGATACCGGCGCGTTTTACGACAACCCCGAAGCACAGGTGCTTGCGGAGGTGACCGGCGCCTACTATCCCGTCGCGGGTCTGGTCGCGCATCGTGTAACCGCCAAGGAAACCCTGCGCGTGGGTGATCGCGTCACGGTAATAGCGGACGCCGAGCGGCGCGCTCGTGTAATGCGCAACCACACCGGGACGCACCTGGTCCACGCGGCCCTGCGCAATATCCTCGGCAACCACGTTAAACAAGCAGGCTCGCTGAACGCTCCAGACCGCCTCCGCTTCGATTTCTCGCACTTCGCGCCGGTGGACGCCGAAGAACTTCGCGACATCGAGCAGCAGGTGAACGACGAGATCCGCCTGAACACGCAGATGGAGACGGGCGTCATGTCTCTGGAAGAGGCCCTCAACTCAGGCGCTCTGGCGTTTTTCGGGGACAAATACCCGGAGCACAACGTCCGCGTCGTGACCATCCCCGATCCACGCGCGGCGCGCGGATTTTATTCCAAGGAACTCTGCGGCGGGACGCACGTGCAGCGCACCGGCGACATTGGCGTCCTCAAGATCGTGAGTGAAGAATCCGTGGCGGCGGGTGTGCGTCGCATTGAAGCGATAACCGGAATCGGCGCGCTGGAGCACTACCAGCACCAGGCACGAACGTTACACGAGGTTGCCAGCCGCCTGAAAGTCCCCGAGGACGGCGTGCTGGCGACCATAGAAAAACTGACCAGCACGGCGCGGCACCTGGAGAAGCAACTGGAGTCCGAAAAGCGCAAGGGTGCGTTGAGCAATCTGGACGTGTTGTATAGCCAGGCGATCACCATCAAAGGCGTAGAAGTAATCTACGGCGAAGTGAACAACGTGGATCGGGCGGGTTTGCGGCAGTTGGTCGATACGCTGCGGCAGAAACTGGGGTCGGGCGTAGTCGCTTTGGGCATGCCGGAGGACGGCAAAGTGGCCCTCATCGTCGGCGTGACCAAGGACCTCACCGCTAAAGTCCATGCTGGCAAGCTCATACAGGCCCTCGCAAAGCAAGTGGGTGGCTCGGGCGGCGGACGGCCGGATCTGGCCGAAGCTGGCGGAAAAGACACAACTGCCCTAAAAAGTGCCTTGCAGAGCGTTCCCTCCTTGCTGGAACCATTGCTATAATCCTGACCAGCGCTGGAAACGTGACGCGCAAGTGATGCATTCCGCATAACTTGTTTGCGGGCACGGCTTCGCAAGAAAGAAATTCGTCGCAGGGCCGGGCGCCAACCCGTGATCTCTGCACAGGTAAACGATTCGCTATATCTATGCCTTCCCCAGGGCGGAATCACCGCAAACCAAGAGCAAGCGTTGTGCGAAATACCGTTGTGTTTTCGGCTACTTTGCTGAGCGCGGTTTTCTTTGCGATTCCAGTGAAGGCGCAGATCTCCTCGGTGACCAACGACGATGGACGGCGCTTATTTGTGAACGCCGAACCTCCGGCTCTTTTCAAGCGGCTTACGCCCAAGGCGCCTGCAACCATTTATCTCGGCGGGGAAATCTCATTGATGGGCCGGGAACGCCCAGCGATGAATATTGACCGGGATGGAGTAGAAAAGCTGGTGAGGGAAGCGGCGGAGCGGCATCACGTTGATCCGGCGCTGGTTCGGGCGGTGATCGAAACGGAATCGAACTGGAATCCGGCGGCGCGATCGAACAAAGGTGCGCTGGGATTGATGCAGTTGATTCCAACAACAGCGATTCGCTTTGGGGTGAACGATGCCTTCAATCCCAAGGAGAACGTGGACGCGGGGGTGCGGTATCTTAGGACTCTGCTGGAACGGTACAATGGCAACCTGGACTTGGCCCTGGCGGCGTACAATGCTGGGGAGGGAGCCGTGGACCGGGCTCATGGGATTCCGTCCTACCGCGAGACGCGAAACTATGTGCAGAAGGTGCAAAACGCTTACTTCCGCCCGGGTTCCGGACGCCAGGAAAATGCTTTCATGCGGCCCAATCCCATCCACAAAGACGTGGACGCGAATGGGCGAATCATCTTCTCCAACGAATGACCTTCCAATAAGAACTTTTCGGCAACGGGTGGGTTTGCCGAAGTTAGCGCTTCAGGAATTCGAACCAGCGATGTTGGGGGAAAGCACCACAGGGATGCCACTGCCGCTGAGCGTAGCTAGAAAAAATTTCCACAAGCGTTTCGCCGCCGTTTCGCTGGGTTTTACCCTGCTTGGATTTTCTGTCCTTCCCTGTTTTGCGGCCGAGGGCTCAGGAGCGGGTTCGGGAAACTCGGTGCACGGAGCAGCCAGCAAGCGGGAAGCCGCAAGCACGCAATTTGCGAAAGCCGAAAGCATGCGCTCGGTGTTGAACGAAAGGCCACCGAACAAGAAAACGATCGTCGAATACACCCGGGTAGCTACGGCTTATCGCATGGTGTACGTGATTTCGCCTCATGCGATGGAAGTGCCGGACGCATTGCTGGCTGTGGGCGAAATCTACACAGAGATGGGCGATCGGTTCGGACGCAGCTACTACCAGACCTCCGTGGAGTCCTACCAATTCCTGATCCATGAATATCCGACCAGCAAGCTGGTGCCGGACACCATGCTGCGCATCGCCACATTACAGAAAAATCAAATCGGCGACAATCAGGCCGCGACCAAGAGCTTCGAAGACTTCCTGAAGAAATATCCGAAATCGCCGCGACGCCGCGAAGTGCAGGAAGAGCTAGCCGAACTGGCCCTACTCAGAAACAGCGATGTTGGCGGCACTCTTGCCAGCACCGCCCCTGCTTCCTCGCCACCAACTCGGGGAGCGGCGGCGGTCAAGACATCGTCGCCGGAGGCTGCTGCGGAGCCACCGAAAAGAGAGGCAAAGACTGCCGAACTCCGTGAAGCGCCGAAAAGCGGCGGAGAAAGCGCAAGTTCCGACCAGTCGCCTCGCGTAGAGAAGGTCAGCATGAATCCGACGCCCGATGGCGCGGAAGTGATCATCGACCTGGAAGACTCCGTGGAATACGCGTCCGGAAGGATTGCCAACCCGGACAGAATTTATTTCGACCTGCACGCGGCAAGGTTGAGCCCCAGCGTGGCGCGAGGCACCATTCATGTCACTGGAGACCTGCTCACTCAGGTTCGCGTGGCGCAGAATCAGTCCGGCGTAGTGCGGGTGGTGCTGGACGTAAACGGCGTAAGAGACTATGCCGTTTCGCTGCTGAAAAAACCCTCCCGGCTGGTCATTGAGTTGTACGCAAACAAGGGACCGTCGAAATCGGAGCCGCTGCAGACGGCAAAAGTACCGCGAACGGAAACTACGCCGGACGCCTCTTCTTCTGCTCAGGAGAGTGAAATTGCCACAGCCGCTGCGATGCCGGACGCACCACCATTGCTATCTGCGCCTAAGAATGACGCGCTGGCGAAGACCCCAGTTGTGGCGCCTCCATCTCCGGCGGCATCGACGACCGGTAGTTCCCTTCCCGTGACGCGTGCGACGGATTCGAAACCTCAATCCACGAGCCCCGATGGATCGACCACCAAGCCCGTTTCCGCAAAAGCGCGGCATTCAACCTCGACGACAAAACCCGATCTCGTGCAGCCGGCGACGGTGCCGCAACCGATGCGCGATGGCAGCAGCTCGACTCTGACGCGTGCACTAGGACTAAAGATCGGCCGCATCGTGATTGACGCTGGCCATGGGGGTCACGACACCGGGACGGTAGGCCCAACGGGCTTGATGGAAAAAGATTTGTGCCTGGACGTGGCGTTGCGTTTGGGCAAGATTATCCAACAGAAGCTGCCAGCCGCGGACATCGTATACACGCGGGCGGACGACACCTTCATTCCACTGGAAGAGCGCACCCGCATCGCTAACGACGCGAAGGCGGATTTGTTTATCTCCATTCACGCGAATTCCAGCCCGGATCATGCCGCGCGCGGAGTGGAAACGTACTACCTGAATTTGCAGGGTTCCGCGGATTCCATGGAAGTGGCGGCGCGGGAAAACGCCGCAGCGCAGCAGAACGTGCACGATCTGGAAGACCTGGTAAAGAAAATTGCGCGAACCGAAAAGATTGGCGAGTCCCGCGAGCTCGCCGCGGATATTCAGGATTCGCTTTCCAAGCGCATACAAAAGACCGCCAAGCCCGTTAAGAACCGTGGCGTGCGCAAGGCTCCATTTGTGGTTCTGATTGGCGCGGATATGCCCTCGATCCTTACCGAAATTTCGTTCCTGAGTAATCCAGCCGATGAGCAACTACTAAAGAAGCCAGACCACCGGCAGCACGTGGCCGAAGGCTTGTACACAGGCGTGATCGAATACCTGCAAAGCATGAATAGCGTTGCCGTGAACCGCGGAGGAAAGTCCAGCCGGCCCCCAGTGGTTCCCACCATTGAACAATCCCGAAACCAGAACTAAGCTGGAAACCGCGCGGGCACCGAAATGGGGTTTCTGGCATCTAATAAAATAGCTCGCATGAAGAAACTACTTATCGTGGTTGGCCTCTTGCTATTGCTCGCCTCTATCGGGGTAGCGGCGGAGCCGTCTCTATTGCCGGACAAGTTCGGGAGTTGGCAAGCAGAAGGTCCGTCGAAAATCGCGACAGGAAAAGATCTGCGCAAGAACTTTGGGGATGTTCGGACAATTGGCTTGAAGGAAGCCGGACTGCTCACGACCGAAGAGCGCAGCTACAGAAGCGGCTCCGACGATGTCAGGTTGACGCTGTATGTGTTTCAGGACCCCAGCGGCGCCTATCAATTCTTTACACAAACACTGCACACAGGGACAAAGAAGGCCGCGCTCGGGGATGAAGCCTCGTTCGACGGCCAGAACGGTGAAGTATTGATCGGAAATCTGGTGCTCTTGGCGGCGAGCTCCGGGCAAATGAAGCCCGAGACACTGGGAGAAGTGGCGTCGGCACTAAAGGCCAAAGCCGACCGGACGCCGTACCCTCCACTCAGGAATTATCTGCCGGAGAAAGGGCTGGTCAGCGGCACGCAGAGGTACGCACTGGGTCCAGCGGGCTTTCGCGCAGCGATGAGCGCGCTGGATGAAGCTGCGTATACGGACCTGTCAAAGGTTGTGGGCTTCGAGTCGGGAGTCGAGTCCATGCTGGCGCGCTACAAAACGGAACGAGGCAGCGGTGTGCTCCTGCTCTTGGAATATCCGACGCCCCAGCTGGCCGAACAGCATTTGCACCATTTGGAAGAAGCGTTACCCGCTGAGGCAAAGCAGGCGGGGATGGATGTACAGCGAAACGCGTCCATGCTCTCGCTGGTGTTTGGAGCTAAATCGAAAGAGTTCGCCCAGGACTTGCGCAAGAATGTCAATTACGAGACGCAAGTAATTCGCAATGAAGCGGGCCAGACCCTCACCGACCCGCCTTGGGTGCTTGTACTATCCAAGATATTCTTCATCACTGCGATTTTCCTCGGCGTGGCCACCGGCCTGGGCATCGCCTTCGGTGGCGTTCGCGTCCTGACGAAGCGTTTATTCCCCGGCAAGGTCTTCGACCGCCCACAAGACATCGAAGTCCTGCAGATGGGCCTCTCCGGCAAAAAGATCGATCCCAGCGACATGTATTAGAACCATGGGCTTAGTATGTCGCCCAGCCAACTCTTCCGCATTTCGCGCAGTTCGCGAGCTGATTCCTGGCTGTGCTCTTGGGCTTATGCAAAATGAAGAGAGAGCGTATCCAGCCCGGCTGGATTAGAAATTACCCGCAATGGGAGTTCATGTGAAATCCATTCGCCTTTTGACCTTTGGGACGGCCCTGTTGATGGCGAACGGCGCTGGTGCGCAGAATTCAGTAAAACCATTTCCTCTCGATGAGGCCACGATCAGCGATGTGCAGGCGGCGTACAAGTCCGGCACTCTCACATCCGTAAAGCTGGTGCAGGCTTATCTGGAGCGCATCCCGACCAGGCGGGACCG